>Ga0207017_1001_pt1 | contig 54973 bp, 47 predicted proteins | sample Alteio_BWMinCont_51_FD_153472 | JGI IMG/M metagenome (GOLD analysis project Ga0207017, IMG submission 153472) | Enriched cells from forest soil in Barre Woods Harvard Forest LTER site, Petersham, Massachusetts, United States -... | ecosystem: Environmental > Terrestrial > Soil > Temperate forest >...
GGCGAACACCTGGCGGCGCTAGCGTACTCGGAGAGAAACGAAAAGCACGGCAAAGAAGAAGATCAAGCCCGATTCCGCTAATGTAGGCGCGGCTGTCCTCGCCCGTGTGGGACCACCAACTCACATTGTCATCCTGAGCAACGCGAAGGATCTATGCATTTTGCTTGCAGCGCAAACCCTTTTCGAGAACTTGCGACAGAGGTTCAGTGCGCAAGGTACTGCTGGGCCAGCCAAAGTTTTAAATCCCTTTTCACGTCCGGGCTCATGTCGAGGAAGCGAATTCCGGCGTTGCCCATTTTGTCGATCCAGGCAACCTCCCCTTGAAGCTTGAGCTGAACTTTGCTTTCGGGAAGCTGAAAGCTGACTCGCACCGGGCCGGGCAGCGTCACCGGACGATACAAGCGAATCCCCACGCCTCCCTGGCTAAGATTCATCAGGTGAGCCTCGACTTTCTTTCTGGATCCGTAAGCGAGCGATACCGGCAGGTCAAGCGCGTGCCGGTTATAGCGCAGCCTGCCGTCGAGAATCATGTTGCGCGCCGCGGAAAGCGTTCGCACCGCCTGCTCCACAGAGATCGGTTTTTTGAAAACAAATGTCGCGACTGTATCCTGCACGTTCGTGCTGCCATTCGAACCGCTGACAATCACCAGCGGCACCGAGTTCAGTCCAGTCCCCAGGCCGCGCAGAAAACTTGTTGTCCCATCCAGGTCGCAGTCGACGATCAAAGCGTCGATTTTCGATTTTGCCAGTTTGGCCCGCGCCCGCGCGGGCTCCGGCTCAACATCTACGCCGATGTGCAGACCGCCAAGAATGCACTCCAACACACTGACTTCAGCCCAATCGCGAGAGACCACCATGGATGAGAGTGTCATACAGCAACTCTAGTCTGGCGTGTAACCCAGCCACAGATAACCAAGGTAATGAAGCAGACAGTGGGAACGCCAAGGTTCGGGGAGCCGATCAACGGTGCCGCGATGCGTTCTCTGGCTGGCGAAGAGTCGGCTTAAAAACAGTCCGCCGTCTGCCGGAACAAGAAACGTTCCCGACAGACGGCGGTAGGAGCGATCACCCTAGAATTGGCTGTTGCTGTAAGTGTAGGTTGGGAAGGTCGCCGGCACCGTCGCGGGAGCAGATCCCGAAGTCCGGCCGGCACCGCTAATCGTCTCGTTTGTCAGAGTAATATTAAACGGCGTGGGTGGGGGCGTCGAGAGCACGTAGTCGCTCGGGTTCCCAGTAGTTCCGAAAGCGGGATTGTAGTTGCACACGCCTCCCGGATCTTCGTTCATAGGTACAGGAGTTCCGGGAGGATCCGGCGGCTCTCCGTTCTGCCAGGTCTTGACCAGCGGTGCCATGTCGAAAGTGAGGAAGGTAAATTTACTTGAGTTGCCCGAGTTAGGAGTCAGCGTACAATTGTTACCCGCTGCCCCTGAGCCAGTAGGCGGATTGGTCAAGACATAGAACGCGCTGGTGTCGCTGCAGAACAGCGGTCCGGTTCCCGGCGTCCCCGCTCTCCAGTAAGCATTTCCTTCAAAGTCCTGGAACTGGTTGTAGTTTAAGCCGCAGGAGTCGGTGCACCCCCACACCGCGTGAAAGCTTGGAGGCGCTTTCGGTGGCGGCAGCGCTTCGTTGAGATCAAAGTTAAAGATGTTGTCGTAGAACTTCACCTGTTTGCCGATCGCATACCCGGATCCGCAACTCGGTACCTGCTGATTTTTGATGGTTAGGAAGGGCCACGGATTCTGTTGCCCGAACATCCCCAGAATTCCCAGGGAAAAAATATTGTTGGTGAAGGTGTTCGGATTGGCAGCGTTGAGCACCGTGGGTCCGGAAGTCATCCATGCGGTGTACGCCGAAACGTGATAGACGACGTTATTCTCGACGTCAACACCGCCCGATTGAGCATCCAGATAAATGCCCTCGCCGCCGTATCCGGATCCGTCTACCCTCACTCCGTTAATCGTGTCGATAATCGAAGCATCGCTGGTGTCATGCACAAGGTTGTTGTAAATCTGGTCTCCCGATCCACTTCCACCTTGGCCGCCCACGTTGTAATAAAGTGATCCGCCATCCGATGTGATTCCTTGCATCAGGTTGCGCAGATGGTTGTATTTGCTGACGATGTTTGTACCATTGACTCCGACCGGCGGACAGTTGAGTTGGCAAACCGAGATTCCCGCATGGTATCCGTCGACAATATCGTTGTGCACATAATTCACATCGTGGCCGTTGCCCTGGGCGATCCCTTCGCCGTCAGGAAACACCCGCGAATAGCCGTCGATCAGGTTGTTCTGTGCGGTGACAAACTGAACCACGCTGGCAGCCGTGTCGCTGCCGGTTGGATAGTGCCCGATCCGGATTCCGCTGTCACCAATATCGGAAAAGGTTGAGTTTTGTATCACGGCGCACGGCGTGGTTGCATTGCAGGATGGCGGACCCGTAGTCGAGCCAATCAGAATGCCGGACGCGGAGGTGCGCGCAACGCCAATCGTGTCGAAAGTCACGAATTGGCAATTTTCGCAATCGATCGCTTGCGGAACTGACATCTCTCCATTGGCATCGTTATTGAAACCAGTCGTGTACGAAGGGACAAAATTGTCGACTTCGAAATTGATGCCCTTGAAGGTTACGTAGTTGAGGTTCGAAGCCGAGATCAGGCTTCCACCGATGTAGTCGTTTGACTCCTTGCCGCCCACCACCTGCGGGAACTGGCCTCCAAGCTGTGGAATTACGACCGTGTCCAGATTGGGATTTTCTCCCGGGTTGGCGATGTAATACAGCACCGCCTGACCGTTAAGATTGTTGCTGGACCGATCTAAAAACCACAAGCCAGTTTGTCCGGCGGCGACAGCTGCGTTGAAAGCATCCTTTGTGTTCTCGATGATGTAGCGGTGATTCACAGTTGGACCAAAGAAATTGGGTAACGTAGAGTTGCCTTTGGTCGCGCCTATGAGATAGATAATTTGATTCGTAGTGTCGACGCAGCCAATCCTCATCGCATCCACCGTCCAGGCGTCGAAAAGAGTCAGGCCAATGTCGCCAACAGGGTAGGTATTCGAGGTTGTCTGACAAGGGCTTCCCGGAGGGCCCGTCGGAGCTCCGTTCAAATTGATCCAATTGGTAATTGGATCCGGACTGCTCGCGCTGTAGACAAAACGGTCCAGACACTTGGTGCCGTCTGAATTCTGCAGCGTGCAAGTCGAGCCACCCGGATCGTATGCAATCGTGGCCGCAACTCTGAGAAACGTTCCGAAGTTGCAATACGAAATGTTGGGAGCTGGATTCCCGGTCTGCGTGGAGTAGCAAGTCTCTGTGCCATTAACGTTCTTCATGTAGTACCCCACGCCCGCAGAGTCTTGAATCCGAGAACGCAAACGGCGTGCAGTGCCGGCGCTGCTGATCACCTGCGGGGTGTAAAAGAGATACTCGAAGGGTTGAACCGTGGATGGCAATGCAACCCGCCAGAGATTGCCGGTGGTAAGGTTGATCCACGTGAGTCCCAAACCCCCAGTTCCAATAGGGACTCCTCCGCTCACAACCGGAGTTTGCGTGGAATAATTTTCCCAAACGATAGGATTTGCGGCGGTCCCGGAATCCGCCGGTCCCGAAAGGGTTAAAGTCCCCGGATTGGTGGTGCCCAGAGGAAGATAGTAGGTTCCTCCTTCAACCTGAACCGTGACCGGACTGGTCCCAGCAAACCCCTCAACTGCCAGCTTCGCTTTCCCCAGGGAAGCAAAGGGCCCGATGTTGCCGGTTCCGTGTACTGGCGACCTTCCGTTCCACGAATCGTTGCCGTTCGTGGCCACATAGAAATTAATTGGTGAACCTGCTTGAGCAATTGCCAGCGTTGCGCCGCTGATCACAATAAGAACAAGAGCGGCGATTGCTCTTGTTAGGTAAACCGCAGCCCGTTTCATCCCGGCAAAGCCGCCGATCGTGTGGTTTCTCATATCGTCATCCTCCTAAAGATTCTGTAACTCGATTTGCGTTTCATTCTTCTGAGGTCGTGCTGGCGATTTCATTTGGATTTTTTTGCGGACGGTCACGCGGATTGTTGCCGCCCGGTTAATAAAACGGCCCAAATGCTCGACGCCCACCCTTAGTTACCGAGGGTGGAGTTGGTAGCGATCAATAGGACGAAGTGGGAACTCTTGCGGAGACGGTAGCGGGTAACTCTAGGATGGTGTCTTGTTGAAAAAAAAATAAAGTTCCGCTCGTTACAATATTGGAACAGAGGGAATGGCCGATTCGGAAAACGCGAGGCAATTCAACAGACTATAAGGCGGAATGCATTGCGCGGCCATGTCCACAGGCGAGACAAGTCGCCACGCTCGTCACGAATTCAGAACAGGTTTGGCGAACTTAAATTCGGCGGAGGCGCCAGAAAGCATGCAAGAAGCTGAACAATATGATGTTTACTGAGCGTTCTCAAGCCTGGGCTGATTTTTCTTGGGCTCGATACCAGTCGACGGTACGGCGCAGACCTTCTTCAAAGTTCACTTGTGGCTTGTATCCCAGATGCTTTTCCGATCGCGCCAGATCGGCCAGCGAGTGCTTCACATCCCCCGCGCGATCCGGCCCGTGTTTTACCTCGCCCGGGAACCCAGTGAGTTTCTTGAGCACGCGGAACATTTCATTCAGATCTATACGCGTCCCGGTCGCCACATTGAATACCCGTCCAGCCACTTCGCCCGCGGGCGCTTTGCAAGCCAGCAAATTCGCGTGCACCACATTGTCTACGTAGGTGAAGTCGCGGCTCTGCGTACCGTCGCCATGAATGGTTGGCTGCTCTCCTTTAAGCATTTGCGTAATGAATTTCGCCAGCACCCCGGAATAAGGAGACGTCGGATCCTGGCGCGGCCCAAAGATATTGAAGTACCGCAAGGCCACCGTCTCCAAACCATAGCAACGGAAAAAAGATGCCATGTAATATTCGCTGGCCAACTTGGCCACAGCGTAAGGAGAAATCGGATTGGGAGACATGTCTTCGCGTTTGGGCAGAATGGGGGTATCTCCGTAAGCCGAAGACGAAGCCGCATAAATCACGCGTTTCACTTTCGCATCGCGGGCTGCGACCAGCAGGTTGAGAGTCCCATCGACGTTGGCCCGATTGCTCTCAAGAGGATTCAGCACAGACCGGGGCACCGACGGAATCGCCGCCTCATGCAAAACGTAATCGACACCCAGGCAAGCCGACTGCATCGCCTCAAGGTCGAGCAAGTCCGCCTCCCGAACTTCGATTCGATCAAGCAGTTCGGCGATGTTACTTCGTTTTCCCGTAGAAAAATTGTCCACTCCGCGCACATCGTCGCCCTGCGCCAAAATCGCCCGCGCCAGCCCCGAACCAATAAATCCCGCAATTCCCGTAACCAGATATATGGACATGGATAGCTAGATCATAACGGAAGGCCTGCAATTGAGAAACGCCGGTCAGCCGCGATGGCTCTCCACCGCTGCCCGGATTTCCTTCCACAACTCTTCCCGTCCCGCGCTGCTCTTGGCGGAGAACGGAAGAATTCGCGCATGTGGAAAGTCTCGACCAAGAGTTTGCAGAGAATTTCGCAGCTGATTCCCCGATAGCCGGTCACTTTTGGTGCCAACAATCAGGAACGGGCGCCCGCTGGAAGTCAGAAAATCCAGCAGCAGCTGATCGCTTTCCTGCCGAGGCACATTCACATCCACCAGCACCAGACACAGCGCCAGCGACGGACGATGCTCCAGATAAGGTTCGATGAAACTGGGCCATTGGCTGGAAATCTCGCGCGAAATCTTGGCATACCCATAGCCCGGCAGATCGGTGAAAATCAGCTCCGGCTGCGGCTTTCCCGCCCAGCGCAGTTCAAAAAAATTAATACTGCGCGTCCGCCCCGGAGTCGAACTGGTCTTGGCCAGCTTCGCTCCAACCAGCGAATTAATCACGCTCGACTTACCCACATTCGATCGTCCCAGGAATGCGATCTCAGGAAGCGTGGGAGCAGGGAAGTGGCTGGCGTCCAGCGCCGACATCATGAATCGAGCCAACACACGCATGCAACAGTGTGCAGTTTCGATGGGCAAACTTGCAAGCGGCAACGCGGGATTCCAGCAGATCTATCCCAACCCGAGCGGCCGTTTGTTTTCGACATCCTCATGCCGGATGGGCCTCAGCGTACGCCACAAAAAAAGTATCCCTGCCACCACCAGCCCGATGCCCAGACTAATCAGGAAAAACCAGCGGTAAACCGGAAATGTGATCAGAAGAATCACCACCACGGCCACAGCCACGATCAAACCAGTCGCCCCAGAGAACGACCTGTGACGTTGGCCTGGCTGAAGATTGGGTTCCATTCTAAAACCATCTCCATAGAAACGTAGTTCGCTATCTCTGCCGCCGAAACTGCTTGCTCAAAGCCAGCGCCTGCTGCTGATACGACGATCCAATCTGCACCCCGTAAATCTTCTCCGGCCTCGACAGCAACGGCATATAGTTTAGACGCCCGACGAACTGCCCGTGCTCGATCAGAAACGGAACCTCGTGCGCCCGCACTTCGAGTACTGCCCGCGTACCTTTTATGTCGCTCGTACCGTATCCGAATCCCGGATCGAAAAAACCCGCATAGTGAATTCGAAATTCGCCATCGGACGGATCAAACGGAACCATTTCCGCGGCAAAGTCAGGCGGAACCCGTACCCTTTCCCGCGACGCCAAAATATAAAAATCCCCCGCGTGAAGAATCAAGCCCTTACTCGTGCTCTGATACAGAGGTTCCCAAAATTCGTCAGGCGCGTAGTAATCAATGCGATCCAACTCGATCATCGGAGCATTCCGCCGCGCCTTATAAGCAATCACTTCGCCCTTCTCGCTCGCTTCCAGGTTGACGGTAATCCGCAGGCCTCGGTCCAATCGCGCCTTGGTTGGGACATCCTCGTCCATGTAGACGAGCGTCTGTTCCCGATCCAGTTTCTTGATGTCCTTATCTTGAGAGTCGGCAGTTCCCTGCACAAATCGAAGCTGGCTCAGCTTCATCCCCGCGCGAATGCCAACGGTAAATGTGCGCGGAACAATTTCCGCATAGAGTTTGCCGGCGTAGCCCGCCGGCGCCCGATCGAATTCGACGCCATAGTCGGTAATCAGGCGCGTGAAAATGTCGAGCCGGCCGGTCGTGCTTTTAGGATTAGCTTTCCCGCCAATTCCGCTGGGCAAGTGCAACTCCTCCAGCAAGGGCACAATATAAACGCAGTCTTTTTCGAAGACGGCCGCGCTGGTTAAATCTACGCGCGTCATCCGCAGTTCTTTGATCTTGGCTTCGACCGTGCTGTTCGGCCCGGGCAGAAAACTCGCGCGCACCCGGTGAGCAATGTCCCCAAGCCGCAGGTCGAGACTCGCGGGCTGAATCTGGTCTTCCGTGATCGGACGGTTGCCCGTGATCTCCCCCCGGGCAATCAGTTCTTTGATCGTCTGCGACGGCAGGATGCCGCTCGTTCGCGCATCGCTCGGCTCGCTGGCCAACTCTCCAAACAACCCGACTTCCCCGTTCCTCAAGTCGGAACTGGACATGGTTCAATACTCCGGTGTCGCTTGATGGTATCCAAAAAAGCGGCGCAGCCGCCCGATTCATTCTATCCCGGTTTCACAGTCGGTAGACTGCGATTAGACCCTGCAAGCGAAACCCGGGAGAATGGGCCTCGGAAGGGCACGACTTCAGACGTTGCTGAAAAACGTCGAACGAAGCGGCCCAAGCTTTGAAGGGGCGCGGCTTCAAGCCGCGCCGTACATCGTCTTCAAAGACTTAAGGCACGGCTGGGAAGCCATGCCCTTTCAAAAGTCCAACGCCAAGAGTTTTTCCGCTACCAGTTCAGTCGTGCCGCAAGAACCCGAAAAAAAGTCTGGGCGTCAGCCCCTGAGGGAAACTACACCGAGAACCTCGGTTGACGAGCGAGACGGCGATTTTCCGACAGCTTTCGCACCACGGATGGTCACTTTGTGTGAGAGATTGACAATATTTTCCCGTCACTCTGGCGAACCTTCACCGCAGCCACGCCGCCGACGCACTTGCCAATTTCGCAGGTGCGCTGCCCCTTGCGGCCTGGGCAACACAGGGTTCCATATACATTCCAGACCCCGTCCTCCAACGCCGCTGCCAATGGTCTTTCATAGTCGATCTGGTGTTTTCCGTACACTTTGATTAGAGCAGGTTCGGCAATGCTCAAAGCGGTCGCAGCGTCAGGCGCAGAGATACTTCTTGATGGTTGTGAGTCCTGTGCCGATAAGGCGAGCACCATCAGCAGCAGCGTTCCGAATATTGCGGTTTTCATGACGACAACGTCTGTCCTACTGGTGCGCCGTAGACCCTTCCGCCGGAGGCGCCAAAGGCGGCGTAATCGTCTCTGCACTCTCCGCTTCCGCTGGAGGCACGGGCAGCGGACGCTCCAATGCCACAGCCAGCACCTGATCCATGGTATCGACGAAGTGCAGCTTCATCGAGGTGCGCAGGTTTTCCGGCACTTCCGCGACATCCTTCTCGTTGTCCTGAGGCAGAATAATTTCGAATAAGCCCGCCCGATGGGCAGCCAGCAGCTTTTCTTTCAACCCGCCAATCGGCAATACCTTGCCGCGAAGCGTGATTTCGCCAGTCATCGCCAGATCACGCCGTACCGGAATTTTGCTCAGAGCGCTGGCGATCGCGGTAGCAATGGTGATCCCTGCGGATGGCCCATCCTTCGGGATCGCACCCTCCGGCACGTGAACGTGAATGTCGATGTTCCGGTAGAAGTCGCGCGACAACCCCATTCGCAGCGCCCGCGAACGTATGTAGGACATCGCTGCCTGAGCCGATTCCTGCATCACGTCGCCCAGCTTGCCAGTCAGCGTAAGCTTGCCCTTGCCATCGACAACAGTCGCTTCCGTGCTGAGAATCGACCCGCCAACTTCGGTCCAGGCCAAGCCCGTAACCAAGCCCACTTCGCTGCGTTCGTGCGCCAGGGTGTCGCGGAACTTGATCACGCCCAGGTAATCGTTCACGTTCTCTGCCGTGACCGCGATGTTGTAGGTCTCGCCTTCCTTGACCACCTTGCGCGCAATCTTGCGGCACACGTTGCCGATTTCGCGTTCCAGATTGCGCACCCCCGCCTCGCGCGTGTATGAGCGGATCAGCCCGGCGATGGCTTCGTCAGAAAACTTGATGTTCTTGTCAGTGAGCCCGGCCTGCACCATCTGCTTCTTCACCAGGAACTGCTTGGCAATCTCGACTTTTTCTTCTTCCGTGTAGCCATGCAGCCGCAGCACTTCCATGCGGTCCTGCAGCGCGGGTGGAATGGTGTGGATGACGTTTGCGGTCGCAATAAAAAATACCTGCGAAAGGTCATACTCGACGTCAAGATAATGATCCACGAACATGAAATTCTGTTCCGGATCGAGCACTTCGAGCAACGCCGCCGACGGGTCCCCGCGGAAATCCATCGACATTTTGTCGACTTCATCCAGCATGAAGACGGGATTTTTTGTCCCCGCCTTCTTCATCATCTGAATAATCTGTCCCGGCAAGGCGCCGATGTAGGTTCGCCGATGGCCGCGAATTTCCGCCTCGTCGCGAACCCCGCCCAACGACATGCGCACGAACTTCCGCCCCGTGGCCTTCGCAATCGACATTCCCAGCGAAGTCTTGCCCACGCCCGGAGGTCCGACGAAACAAAGAATCGACCCTTTGGGATTCTTCACCAACTGCCGCACGGCCAGGAATTCAAGAATGCGTTCCTTGATTTTCTCCAGGCCATAGTGATCTTCGTTGAGAACTTTTTCGGCTCGCGAGATATTGCGAATTTCCTTCGACCGCTTCTTCCACGGCACGGCCAGCAGCCAATCCAGATAGTTGCGCGAAACCGTAGACTCCGCCGACATCGGCGGCATGGCTTCCAGCTTCTTCAGTTCCTGAATCGCTTTGTCGCGCACGTCTTTCGGCATACCGGCAGAGTCGATCTTCTTTTTCAGTTCGTCGAACTCGCTCTTTTCGCCGCGGCCCAGTTCCTTCTGAATCGCCTTGATCTTTTCGTTGAGGTAATACTCTTTCTGCGCCCGCTCCATCTGCCGCTTCACCCGCGACTGGATGGTGCGATCCATATTCAGCTTTTCGATTTCAATGTCGAGCACATCGCCAATCCGGCTCAACCGCTCGGCCGGATCAAAAATCTCAAGCAATTCCTGCTTTTCCTCGATGGAAAGCTGCAGGTTGGCCGCGATCGTATCCGTGAGCTTTGCTGGATCTTCCATGCGCACAGCCGCAATCATGGTCTCGTAGTTCAAAGACTGGCAAAGCTTCACATACTGCTCGAACAATCCGGTGACCCGTTGCATGCCGGCTTCGATCTGCGGATTGGTCTCTGTCGCATAGCGAGCCAGGCGAACCGTCGCCTGCATGAACCCTTCGGTCTCGGTGACCTGCAGAATCTTGCCGCGCTCAATGCCTTCCACCAGCACCTTGATATTGCCGTCAGGCAGTTTCAGGCTCTGCACGATATTGACCACCGTGCCTACCTGATAAATCTCGTTGGGCTTGGGTTCGTCGATGCTGGCATCGTGCTGCGTCGCCAGAAAAATCTTCTTGTCCGCGGCCAGCGCCTCTTCCAGCGCATGCACGCTCGACTCCCGTCCTACCACGAACGGCGTCATCATGTAAGGGAAGATGACCACATCCCGGATGGGCATCATGGGCAACTTCTTAGTCTCGAATTTTTCCTTCGATGTGGTCACTGATTCTCCAAAAATTCGCTCTTAGCTCTTAACCTCTTGGCTTTTAGCTAGCCACTCTAAGCTCAGGCCGCGTTGGCCAAGGCAATGTTTCCTTTGTGTACCTTCGTGTCCTTTGCGGTTGACGAAGTTGAAATCCCTGCGCAACCAAGCGACCGCTTCTTGAACCGAGGCCGCCAAAGCTAAAGGCCAAAAGCTAACAGCCAAAAGCTTCTTACCCCGCCTTCTCCATCACGAACGACGCCGTGTGCTTCTCCACCATCTGCTGCGTCACTTCGAATTCCTTTACCTTCTTCTGACTGGGCAGATGGTACATCAAATCGAGCATCAGTTCCTCTAAAATCATGCGGAGACCACGGGCGCCAACTTTGCGAGCCATGGCCTGGCGTGAAACCGCCCGCAGAGCGTCCTCGCTGAACTTCAGGCGAACATTCTCAAACTCAAATAACCTCTGATATTGCTTCACGATGGCGTTCTTGGGCCGGGTGAGGATCTCAATCAGTGCAAACTCGTCCAGATCCTCCAGCACCCCGACCACCGGCAACCGTCCAACGAATTCAGGAATCAGACCAAACTTGATCAAGTCCTCAGGCTGGACATCGCTGAGCATCTCGAAATTCCGCTTCCGTGCCACTGCCGGCTCTTCAGCCTCAGTCTCTTCTCCCAGCTTGAAGCCAAGCGATTTCTTGCCCGCCCGCCGGCCAATAATCTTTTCCAATCCGACGAACGCTCCTCCACAAATAAAAAGGATGTTGGTCGTGTCCACGGGCGTGAATTCCTGATGCGGATGCTTGCGTCCGCCTTGCGGTGGAACATTGGCAACCGTGCCTTCGAGAATCTTCAGCAGCGCCTGCTGCACGCCTTCGCCTGAAACATCGCGAGTGATGGATGGGTTCTCGTCCTTGCGGCCAATCTTGTCCACTTCATCGATATAGATGATGCCGGTCTGAGCCCGTCCCACATCGCCATCCGCCGCCTGCAGCAGCTTAAGAATAATGTTCTCGACGTCCTCGCCCACGTAGCCGGCTTCAGTCAAGGTGGTCGCATCCACGATCGCGAAAGGAACGTCCAGCATTCGAGCCAGGGTTTGTGCCAGAAGGGTCTTGCCCGTCCCCGTCGGACCGATCAGCATGATGTTCGACTTCGTTAACTCGATCCCGTCGCTGGTTCGCTGACGGTTCATGTAAATCCGCTTGTAGTGGTTGTAGACGGCAACCGCAAGCTTCTTCTTGGTCTGCTCTTGCCCGATCACATACTCATCGAGAAAGGTCTTCACTTCTTGCGGTTTGGGCAGCGTGTTCGGTGTGCTGGCGGCAGGCGTGGCGGCGCGGTCATCTTCCAGAATCGAATTACAGACCGCTACACACTCGTCGCAAATGTAGGCCCGCGGATAGTCGCTGGGGGACGAAATCAGCTTGGCCACAGCGTCCTGCGATTTATGGCAGAACGAACAGCGTAAGATCTCCTCAGTGCCTGTTCTGTTTTTCACTCGGCTCAACTCCTTAGCGTTTCTACCTTAACCCCCAGATCCTTGGCGCTGATTGCCCGTGGGCAATCGGGAGACAACTTGTTTGCGCCTAAACCTCCTGCATGCAATCGGCGAATGCCGATCATACCCTCATCTGGTCTTATAGATGATATCGTCTATGATTCCATATTCCTTAGCCTGCTGCGCGTTCATGATGAAGTCGCGCTCCACGTCTTTCTCCACTTTTTCCAGCTTCTGCCCCGTATGTTTCGCAAGTAACTGGTTTGTAATCTCCCGCATACGCAGGATTTCGCGCGCGTGAATATCGATGTCGGTAGCCTGGCCCGAAAGCCCGCCCATCGAAGGCTGATGTATCAGGATCCGCGAATTGGGCAACGCCAGCCGCTTTTTGTTTTCTCCGGCAGCAAGCAAAAGCGCAGCCATCGAAGCCGCCTGCCCAATGCAAATCGTGGTCACGTCATTCTTGACGTATTGCATGGTGTCGTAAATCGCCATACCTGCCGTGATCGACCCGCCGGGAGAATTCACATACAACTGAATATCTTTCTCCGGATCTTCCTGCGCCAGAAACAGCATCTGCGCAATCACCAGATTGGCGATGTTGTCGTCAATCGGCGTCCCAATAAAAATAATATTGTCCCGCAAAAGGCGCGAGTAAATGTCATAAGCCCGCTCACCTCGTCCAGTCTGTTCAATCACCATGGGTACGAGCAATGGGTCACCTTTTTCCCTTTCACACTTCCGCCCTCGGTTTGGGCTTCTGTTGAGGAGTCGGAAGCTGCTTACGCGGATTGATGATACAGAAAATCGAGGGTCTTTTCGTTGCGGATTCTATTCCGGATTCTATCCAGCGCCCCATCGCGTGTCAAACGCGACCGGATAATTTCCAGAGGTTGTTTCGATTGCTCGGCCAAAGCTTCGACCTCGCGATCGATTTCCGCATCGCTGACCTCGATCTTCTCCTCCTCGGCGATTTTTTCCAGCAACAGCGCTGCTTTTACTTCCTGCACGGCCTGATCTCGCTGGCCTCCCCGCAAGCGATGGAGATCCATTTTCTTCATGTCTTCGGACTTCATCCCACGCGCCGCGAGCGCCCGCAAGCCGCGCTCCAGGCGGACATCGATCTGATTTTCTACCAATGCTTCCGGGACTTCAAAGTCGTTGCGCTTGACCAGTTCTGCGACCAGTTTGTCTTTGGCTTCGCGCTCGGCGGTGTTTTTTTTGTCCGCTTCCATGTCTTCGCGAATCCGTTTGCGCAATGCTCCAAGATCCTCAAACTCTCCCAAACCTTTGGCGAATTCGTCGTTCAGTTCGGGCAACGCTTTCTGTTTGACGGCTTTCACTTTTACTGTGTAGGTAAATGTCTTGCCGGCGAGGCGCTGATCGGAAAAGTCTTGCGGGTAGTGAACATCAAACGTCCGCTCATCGCCCACGGACGTGCCGCGCAAGTTCTCGGTGAACTCCGGCATGGTACCCGCGCCGCCGATTTCTACCAGGATGTCGTCCATGTGCACGGGGTTCGACCCGGCCGGGCCCGGCTTATCAGGTGTCGCACTTGCTGGCGCGCCTTCCGCGTCTTTCGGTTTGCCATCCAGCGAAACCTGGGCAAAGTCGCCATCTGCCAGCGGACTCCCCTCAATCACGGTAAACGTCGCGCGCTGCTCCTGCAGGCTTTTCAGCGACTGCTCAACCTCTTCGTCGGTTACAGCAATAACTGGCTTGTCGGCGCGCAGTTCCTTATAGTCTTCGACCCGGATGGTCGGCATCACTTCAAAGCTGGCTTTAAAGGTGAGGGGTTCGCCGTCGTGGACGTGGAGATCGGTCACCTGCGGTTGCGATACAGGCAACAGGCCGAGTTTCTCGGCTTCTTTCCGGAAATAACGCGGCACCAGCGCTTCCACGACATCGCTCTTGATGCCCTCGGCAAAGCGCTGCTTAATAATGGAGGCTGGAGCATGGCCGGTGCGGAAGCCGGGGATGCGGGCCAGTTTCTGGTATTTCTGGATCAGGGTATCGGTTTCGCGGGCAACTTCGGCCGCCGGGATCTCCACTTGGATTTCCCGCTTGGTGTTGCTACTGGTTTCAGTGGGGCTCACGTTTGCCTTTCGGTGTGTCCGCCCGCGGCTCAGGAGTCCGTCCCGGATTCGGACCGCCCTAAGACCACCGGCGTACAGTTTGAGTGTAAAGACAGAAGGAGAGCACCGTCAAACGCCAGAAGCCATTTTTCGCTCCCATTTTGGGACTTTAGTAACTGGGTGGGGATCGTGTGGCGCGGGCTACTCGCCGGCGAAGGAGAAATGGGGTCAGGCTTCGCTTAATTATTATGAAGCAGCTTGCGTCCCTTCTGGCGGACGTCGTTCCAAGGAGTCGTCTTTACCTTTCCCGATCGAACCTCTTCGAGGCGGCGGAGGATTTCTTCCTGCCACGCGGCTTCAGCATCTTCGTCGATGGTATCGTCCAAACTTTCGATCAAACTGCCGGCCAGATCCGCGCGCTCCTTGTCGGGTAGAGCGAGGGCCTTCTTAAGCAATTCTCGGGCTTCTTGCATCGTGAGCCAGATTATCCTCGACTGGAAGAGTCATCGACGCTCAAGATCAATGAATACAGACATCGGCACTTTGCGTCGGAATTCCCGCCTTTTCATTTCTGCCTGAATAATCTCGCCAACACCAGCCACCGCGAATCCAGCTACGGGAAGGGCAAGCGAGAAAGCTCCGGTAGCCATAGCGCCGCCTAGCGTTGGTACGGCCCACTTCAGCAACTCACGGTCGATGGCATCCCAATCAGCCTTCGCGTTACTAAATGCTTGAGTGAGTTCGTCCCGAAAGTCACGGGCAAAAACCTCAGATTTAGAGGCGTCGGGTTCCCCGCCCACAGTGTTCCATAGGCGTCGCATGAACGAGCGGAAACTCTCTAATCGCCCCTCCCGCCTGATCGAACAGGCAAATTTGGAGTCCACCTTGTCCATGAACTTGAATTTGAGTTGCTGAAACGCATTTGTTAGAGGGCTCCACACTTGAGCCGTCGCGTCAAGGTCCTGCCTCGCTCCAAGTATCTCCTTCCACCTGAATTTCACGTTGGTGTATGGAAAAGCGCCCGTGGCTTGACAAATGTACATCCCCATTTCCAAGTTTGCGCCCAGTCGGCCTGCCTCAAATTGCCCTGGCATACGATCAATAGTGTCGTTTGGTAGAAGAGGGTCATTCGCTCGCTCATCCTCCATCTGTTCCAGAACCTTCCGAACGACCTCGTCGGAAATTCCAGGGTTCGCCTCCCTTGTCATACGTTCCATGTAGCTTCTCGGATAGAGAAGCATCGTCTTTCTCGCTCGTTGCATCGCTGCCGACTGATCCAAGTCCTCATCGCTCGGCCTCCATCCTCGGAGGCGCGCCGCCGCAAGATCCCAGGTCTTCACGCGCAGTTGTCGATTAAAATCTCCTGGGTCGGGGATTAGAACAACCAGGCCTGCCTCGATCCACGGTGTCAGCAACATGAGGTGATATACGAGTCGGATTGTTTGGAGTTTCCATTCGCCTGGATGGTGAATCGGGTTGAACTGCTCCGCCATCACGTTTGGGTTGTCGAAGGGGTTGACCAGAAGAATCTGGTCGGCATACAGGCAGAAACGGAAAACGTTCTCCAACATCATCTCGGGCTCATTTTCACCGAGATACAAAGCTCTCAGGGTAGAGTCATCAGGAGGTGGCATTGTGATCTGAGGGTTGGTGTTGATTGGCCACAGGTCAGCTATGAATCTATAGAACTCACGAATCTGAGCATCGGTCATTCCGTCCTTGACCTTGTTCCAGGGACGCTCCATGCCGAATATGTCAGACATCGCGTCCAGCAGCGCCATGTTCTTGTCTCTCAGAGTTCGCGACGAACTGGCGAGTTCAGACCTTATAGGTTGATTCTCGTCGAGGGGCAGGCAACAGCGTTTGTACTTCTTGCTCGATCCGCATGGGCAGGGGTCGTTTCGCCCGGGTTGTGGCATAACCCGATGATACTGGAGGCGAACGGCGGAGCTGCATCCTTTTACAGGGGCACAATGAAACCCGTGGTGTCGCGCCCTGCGGGGCCTGAATCGAAATGATGGCTGAAGCCATGCCCTCGAAGCTCGCGGGCGAGGGCGCCCGCGCCACGTGATCCGGGAGACGGCGGAGTGCAGAGATCCTTCGTTGGGAGTCCGCGGCTTCGCCTGCGGACTCCGCTGCCTCAGGATGACAGGTGGTGTATTCGCCGCTTTGTTGTGCTCGAGTTTTCCGGAAATCCCTTTTGCGTTATTTTGATTCGCTGGCGGGTAGGGATCTTTCGACTGCGTAGCTTCTTCGCTTCGCGACGAAGCTACTGCGCTCAAGATGACAGTGTCTGGGGAAAAGGGTTGGCCGCGCGGACAGGAGTGTCCGCGCTACTGGACCGCTGTCTCTCTACTTTGCCAACTGCTCCAGGCGGTCGAATGTGTCTGGGTATCGGGAATTTGACGAGTTAGGGGGCTTGACAAGATTTTGGGCGAATGGCGTTTTTGGCTATAGCAGCTCGCGGGCGGGGCGTCCGCGCCGCGAGGGCAAAAGGACGCGCACGGCATTTTTCGTTTTTGCGCCGCGCTTGGACAGCCAGTTCCTGAGATGGTTTCGTGAAGCAGCAGTGAGATCGGAAAAAAATATTCCGGCGCGGCCATCGTCGTCGGCCCAAATCACTTCTCCGGTCGCTTCTACCGAGAGTGCCGTTCCTGGCAAAACAAAATGCAAGGGCACATGGTGCGCTCGGGGCAGCGGTTCCGGCGCTTGCAGTGCCAGGCCTTGCTCACTCAGATCGAGCACGATTGCCGGCATCGCCGTCACTCCGAACTGCAGGTAAACCAGCGTCTCCAGTTGATGGCGCGGTGAATGGCGTGGGTTCGGCTTCATCAATCGCTCGCCGGCACGCAGCGAGCGCACCACCTGCTCGCAAACCATGGGCTTATACAAAATGAAATTCACTCCGCTCTGGAAGGCGCCTCCTACCGGAGTAAACGCGCTGACGATGGCAAACACGACCGGCCTTCGCTGGGGCGACGCCATATGTGCCATGCGGGCGCCCTGTCCGGCGCCGGGCAGATCGAAATCCAGCAGCAGCGCCGAATGATGCCCATGCACCAATAACTCCACGGCCTCGGCGGACGAGGAGCAGGCCTGGTGCTCGATTTCAAGCACGTCCAGCACCGCAGCCAATACCCGGAGCGACGGTTGATCCCGCGACACGACCAAGGCATTCAACTTCATAAGCCGGAGCCTACGGCGCGCGGATGCTCCAGTAAAGTAACAGCGGTAATAAATCGATCGTTACCAGGACCGGGCTGGTCCCAAAATGGAACTCCCGCGATTCCTGGTATCGGGCATGAAATCAGCGGCTTGGAAAACTGAATTCCCAGGTTCGAGGACGGCGATTTGTTTCCTGTTTTTTGAGTGTCTGAAGGCCCGGAATTCAATCCGATTTCGGGGGTTTGCGATCTTTCCGGATTGGGAAGTTTACTGGTTGGTATTGGGTACCCCCCCTCCCCCCTTTGGCTGCAAAATCCTCAAAACAAACGATCTGTTTTGCGACTCCCTGCTAGATCTTTGAGTTTATAGGAGTTACGGGCAAAATTTAGAGACCATGGGAGTTAGGGCTGGCCGGTCCTGGGTCGCGTCCTGTTTCGGGAATACATGGAGCGAAGGCCTGTATGTGAATTCGCATCTTTCGCCCCGCTGGGGTTTTCTCGAATTCTTCGGCCTCTTCCCCATGGCTTGCGCCGTGCGCTGTATTCTTTCGCCGCCTTGGCGGCTGAAATCGGCGGCGTGAGAACGGGTATCCACCGAAGGCGCGGCGCCCTTGCCTGGTCGGATTGTCAAAGAACGCGTGTTATCCGGTAGATAATCTATCTGGTTATAGGTTATCCGGCTGGAGTCAACGAGAAAAGTACGGCCGACGACCTCGGCCGAATCGGGCGATCCCAAGGGACTTGGTGCTTATTCTCGAATCGCAGGTGCCCCAATTTATTGGTCGACTTCGACGAAAATCGTAGTAAGCTGTGCCGCAACTGATTGAAAGGCTCCCTGTCGGCTGCCGGTGCAGGGACCCCGCAGTTTTGGTTTAGAGCCGGATTTGAGAGCAGGTCTCCGGTGTATATTTTTTTCGCATTTTCGGACCGACCCCGTGGGAGGTAGCGCAATTATGAAACGCGCAGTGATTGGAATCTGTTTCGCGCTGGCGATTGTTGCGACCGGGAATTTGTTTCCGGGGCGGGCGCAGGAAGCCAGCGCGCCGGCGCCGCAACCGCTTGGGAACCCGGCTGCTACAAATCCGCTGAGGATTGGGCTGCTGCACTGGTACTTGGCTGACAGCGCGGCCGTTTTCACGGTGGGCAGCCAGCCCTACGGTCTGGCGTTCGATGGAGCCAACATCTGGAGTGCGAACTTTGGCGACGGCACGGTTTCGAAGGTGCGAGCCAACGATGGCGAGGTTTTGGGGACATTCCAGATCGGAACCGGAGTTGAACCTTACGGCATCACCTTCGATGGAGCCAATATTTGGGTTTCCAACCTGCAGGCAAGCTCGGTCACTAAGCTGCGTGCAAGCGATGGCAAGAACCTGGGAACCTTCCGGGTAGGGAGGGGACCGTCCTGGATGACGTTTGACGGTGCAGACATCTGGGTTCCGAACGGGCCAGACAACACAGTCAGTAAGCTGCGGGCCTCCGACGGCAAGACGCTGGGAACGTTCACCGTAGGCAACAGTCCCATTGCGACGGCTTTTGACGGCTCGAATGTGTGGGTAACGAACGGGGGCACTAATACCGTGACTAAGCTGCGCGCCAGCGATGGGACGGTTTTGGGTACTTTTACTGTGGGCAACGGGCCGCTCGGCATCGCCTTCGACGGCGCAAACATGTGGGTGGCGAACCGGCCCGATGGGACGGTCATCAAGCTGCGCGCCAGCGATGGCAAGCTTCTTGGCACATTCCCGGCAGCCGATGGGCCGTACGGAGTCGCCTTCGACGGCACTTATATCTGGGTAACGGGGGATCTCTACACACGGGTTTTGCGAGCCAGTGATGGGGTCGAGGTGTGGGCTCGAGAGCTACAGACCACCGGGGTCGCCTTTGACGGAGCATACGTCTGGATCGCAGAAACCAACAGAGATTTTGTGCACAAGTTCTAGATTCTGACTAGAGGGCTGATGAGATAACCGTGGAAGCCGGACTTCGAACAGCCAGTTGCCAGTTGTCAGTTCCCGGTTCTCAGTTTGCTTCTCAGGAGTTGGCCATCCGCCTCGCTACTTTCCCAGGGCAAACATGTCGCCGTCGTTCTCGGTATAAAATTTTCCGTCGCGGCCGATGGCGATCGCCTAGCGCGCTTACCCAGGCATGGCCGGTTTTCTTTTATTTCTGGAAACTGGACGCGTTCTTTCGTAATCTCCCACCTGCGGCGGTCGAAGTGAAATAGTCGAGCGTAGCGTATGGCCAAGGCTTCCTTAAAGAATGCACCTCGGGCGCCGCGAGTGAAACTCGCGGGCACGGTCCTGTCGCTGGTTTGTTTGGAAAATGGGCGGCAGACTCGCGGAAAGTTACATCAGCTCTCGGTTACGGGAGGTCTGCTGCACCTGGAAACACCTTTGGACGAGGGGATCAAGGTCGAAGTGATTTTCCACGTGGGTATCAGCACGGTGCGTTGCAAGGCGCGCATGCTGTTTCCGATGTGGGCGACCAAGGGTTATCTTCAGCCTTTCGAATTTTTCGAGCTTGGCGAGGCGGACCGCAGCAATCTGCAAGCCGATTTGCAACGCCTGCTGGACTGCTCGGCTGCGGCGATGGTTCCGGCTCAAGCGGAAGTCTCCGAGGCTTCCTCGGACGCCCCGTAACCCTTCCATAGTCATTTGTGAGAGCGGAAAGCAGCTGAGATTGCCGGTTAGTCTGCATTTTCGCAGACCGGGCAAGCAGCAGATTCCTCGCTCCGCTCGGAATGACAATCGGGTTTGGTGCAAGCGGTTTCTGCGCAACGGGTTTGGATTAGCAAATTTGGATTAGCGGTTACAGACCCTGCGAAACTCCAGTTTCCATCTGCTCGTTTAGAATAAATCCGGCAAATCCTTAAAATGATTTCGGATGGAGGACTCATGGCTCATCAGCATTCCCCTCGTTTTCTGAAGATCGTCGAAGATGCCAGAGGGCGGATTCGCGAAGTAACGATTGATGAGGTTAAAGCGAAGCTCGACCGGAAGGAAAAGTTTGTGTTGATCGACGTGCGCGAAGAAAGCGAATACGCGGCGGATCACCTGCCTGGCGCTATTCATCTCGGCAAAGGAATCATCGAACGCGATGTTGAGGATCGCGTACCCGATCAATCCACCCCCCTGGTGCTCTACTGTGGCGGCGGATTTCGCTCTGCCCTGGCCGCGGACAACCTGCAGAAGATGGGCTACACCCAAGTGCTCTCGATGGACGGCGGCATTCGAGGCTGGCGCGAAAAAGGTTTCACTCTGACCAAAGGTTGAGCGAACTGCGGTGACTTCTTCCTCTCCGAAAGTACCTTGGTAACTTGATGGAGACATTGCGTTACGTCACCATGGTTATGTCGACACAAGCGGTAATCCGGCACTCATCCAAGGTGATATGCAGGGCAAATCAAATTCCGAACAGGGCAGCACCGCAGCAGCTCCGGCGCGGGCTGCGAACGCCTCCGTTGAGCACGTGTTGAATCAATGCGCGACTCCCCAGCAATTCTGCACAGCCTTGGCCAAGCTTTTCGGAGTGCGGGCCACCGAAGTCGCCTTGATGCGGCTGCAGAAGGGCCTGTTGAGTTTCCTCTATCCGGAGCAATTGAAAACTGCGGGATCGATCCCGGTTTCCAGTTCTTCCGCAGTAGCTGCGCACACTGCGTCCACTAAAAAGACAGAGCTCTACAATGCTTTCGTCAAAGTAAAACACGCCAGCATCTTCGAGAGCGTAAAACTGGCCCAGCCCGGAGACAGCGATCCAACGGAACAAAACACGATCCAAAAGCTAATGTCGGCTCCGATTCTCGACGGGCAGCGCAAGGTTCTGGGGGTGATTCAGGTTTGTCGCAAGGGATTCGATCCGGGGAACGCCGGACCGGACTTCACCCAGGACGACCTGCAGCAACTCGAACTCGCCGCGAAAGTCGTACCCGGCTTGCCCTTCATAAAGTAACCTTCGTCCCACCACTGTCATTCCGAGCGCCGCCTTTTGGCGCGAGGAATCTGCATTTTCGCGATCACAGGCAACAGCAGATTCCTCGCTGCGCTCGGAATGACGATGGGAGTGTACGGGGCAGTCTATGCGCGTAGCGCTCGGTCCAGGTCCCGCCTCTCCTCGTCGGTCAATCTCCGGGACACGCCTTTCGGGAGGTCTCCCAGTCTGAGCGGTCCGATCGCGACCCGGAGCAATCGCAGCACGTTGACCCCAAGCTGATCCAGCATGCGACGGATGTGGCGATTTTTGCCTTCATCGAGCACAATTTCGAGCCAGGTATTTTTTTCACCACCGCGCAGAATTTGCGCACTCTTGGCGCGCAGCAAAGTTCCGTCGCTGGTTGTGACTCCCCGAGTCACGGATTGGACCAGACCAGCGTCCGCGACCGCGTCGATCTGCACGTGGTAGATCTTGTCGAGGTGCGTCTCGGGCGCAAGCACGAGCGCGGCCCACTCGGAGTCGTTGGTCAATAGCAGCAGGCCTTCACTGGCTTTATCCAGGCGTCCAACGGGCGCGACCCACGGCAACCCTGCATCGAGATAGGCATACACGGTCTCGCGGCCCTTTTCGTCGGATGCCGTCGTGACCACGCCGCGAGGCTTATTGAGCATCAGATAGACCTTCGAGGGGGCTGCCAGTTCGCGTCCGTCCACTTCGATTCGGTCGTGTTCAATATGAACCGGGGCTTCCGGATCGCGACGAATCCCTCCGTTCAGGTGCACGCGTCCCGCGCGGATCAATTCAAAGGCGGTGGAGCGCGAGCAATAGCCCAACTTCGAAAGCGCACGGGCCAGACCGACTCGCCGGGATGCGTCCGAGGGGGGCACGCTTTCATGCTAACCTTTCCTGCAGAGCGATGACTGTGCAAAGTAATGAGCCGCATCCCTCGCCAGCGGCTGGGTCATCGATTTAGAATCACTGCATGATCGATCCGCACCGGTTCTCGCTCTTCCTGGCCGCAGCCACGCTGCTGGCGATCGCGCCCGGCCCTGGGATGTTGTACGTGCTGGCTCGCACCCTTGCGGGTGGCCGCCGTGAAGGGGTGCTTTCGTCTCTGGGAACATTCCTGGGCGGCCTCGCGCACGTTCTTGCGGCGGCAACGGGACTGTCGATTGTGCTGGCCACATCGGCAACGGCCTTCGCAGTGGTGAAATACGCGGGCGCCGCTTACCTGATCTACCTGGGCGTTCGCATGATCATCAGCGCTCGCGGGGATCAAGATGCGGACATCCAAATGTCTACCGGACGAGTCCCCAGAAATCCCTTTTGGCAGGGCATTGCGACCGAGGCCCTGAACCCGAAGACGGCAATCTTTTTTCTCGCCTTCATTCCGCAGTTTGTGAACCGGGTGAGTGGAGGAGTTTTCTGGCAATTCCTGCTGTTGGGAACCATCTCGGTCGCGCTGAACACATCCTGCGACCTGATCGTGACCTTCGTCGCGGCTCCGATCGGGGCGCGCTTGAAATCCTCGGCGGTTTGGCGGCGAAGGCAGCGCACGGCCACGGGGCTTACGCTGATCGGACTGGGCGGCTTTGTCGCGGTCTCGGATTCGAGGTGAAGAGGGTTCGGGCGCCATCCGGTTTCCTCCGATAACGACGGTGTGATAACCTCAGCCGTTCATGCCCGACTCCAAGTCTGAACGCCGCTCCCGCCAGCGTATGCCGGTGCGCGTGGGTGTATCGGTCCGATCCGCGCAGAGCCAGCCCGCCGCAGCATATACTCGCGACTTAAGCACGAGCGGAATCTTCCTGTACTCGGATACCGAAATCCTCGTGGGCAGTGAACTGGAGATGGTGTTGATGCTCCCCACCCAATTCACCAACGGCGAGAAGCGTTGGGTGTGTTGCCAGGCCTCGGTGATCCGCGTGGAACCGGGCGGAGCAGACGGCCGCTTCGGGGTCGCGGCCAATATCCGGAGCATGGCAACGTTGCCGGAGATTCCGGGCTGAGGCCAGTCCTCGATTTTCCACTTTCATCGTGTAATCGGGGAAGGCAGTTTGGTCGTTTAGCTGTCGTCAACTTGTGAAATTTTGTTGAAAACTTTAGGATTATGCTTCCCTTTGCATAACAATCGGTGCAATAATGCTGGCCCTTGGATTGCTCTGGTCCAAGACAACGGTATTAAAGATTGCAAATGTAGGTGAACCGGCTATGTGGATGGAAAAGCTGTCCCAAGGAGTGCTGCGTGTGCTTACGCCCCTGGGACCACGGTATCTTAACCCTTCGTTCGGGCAGCGGCTCTATCTGCTGTGGATTTTTCGCAACTTCGAAACTTTGCCCATCAAGGTGCTGAGTCTGCGGCAACAAAGACGCATCGACGCCATGTGCGCGCGGCACGGATTTGTCTCTGTGTCGGAGCCGAATGGACTGTGGGATACTCCGCTGCTCGGGACCCTGGAACAACGTCCGCCGGTTGCAGAGCCGCGGCGGCCAAATCGAAGCGTGCCTGACGCTGTCTCGCCATTCGCGGCGGATCTTCAACAGCGTTCCTGAGAACCCGGACGCCAGTGCCGCGACTGGAAGATTGCCTCGAACGAAAAAACCGCAAACAAAGACGGATGGGCTTGGCATCGGTATAATGGTGTCATCGTTTGCGATGTGCGGCGCTGTTCTGTTCGCAATGTCGTGAACGCTGGCGTGCCTGAACGAGTTGCAACGCGAATCAGTGAACACAGTATTCATGCGGTCTTTGGCCGCGATGATATTGGTTTGACCGCTGATCTGACGGTCGCATTTCAACAAGTGGAAACAGCCGCATTGCCGCCAAGCAGACCGGTTCAGCGCGATAGTGCAAAGTTAATGCCGACCGGCCTGCAATCGCCGTAAGTTATTGACGGGCGCGTAGCTCAATTGGCAGAGCAACTGACTCTTAATCAGTAGGTTGAAGGTTCGATTCCTTCCGCGCTCACCATCTTTAATTTCTTACCGGGTCGTCCGCGTTGGTGTCGAGCCAGATCTTTGGGCTGGCTGTTTGCGGAAGGGTGGCCTACCCGGCCCGTGCGATTTCATGACTGGTTGGTCGGCGTTGGGGACGAAACGGCGGTATTCGACTCCAAGTCTCCTCCGCAGTAGGGGCAGAATTTGTTGGCGGGGTTTACACTGCGTTGGCAGTGGGGGCAGGCGGGTTGCAAACGGTTGCGGCAGCGGGGACAGAAGCTGAAGCCCGGGTCGACCTCGGCATCGCACTGCGAACAGTGGGCCACGCGCGGTTTGCGCAAGACGAAATAGAGAACGATCCCCAGCCCGTTGGGGACAAAAATTGCGATGAGCGTCCACAGGAGGCGGCTCATGCTGCGCCGCCCCGCGTCCTGGTTGACGTAGCCGATCAGCACGGCGTAGCAGCCGAGCACCGCTCCCATGAGGACTCCCAAGAGACACCGGATCGGGAGCCGAGGCGCTTTGTGATCCATGCCCACGACGGTCACAAACAGCACAGACATCGTCAGGAAGACGGCTGTGAATAAGTAGTAGGCCCACGGCGCAAGGATGCGGAGCTCGTCTTTGGATCGCGTGGAAGTTTGATTCCCGATTGTCATCTTAATCTCCAGACTCCGTTCTTTCGTTCCGGCAACAATCCTGTTCTTGTCTCGATTAACCCTGATAAGAACCAGTGTGATCCGCAATGTGTTTATCCTTGGCCAGCAGCAGTATTGCCGCCACCAAGGCGGGCATCACGCAGAAGACCACGAAACCCACCTGCCAGACCGATGAAGCCAACTGGGCTCGCTCGCCCAACCATTCGAAGCCGCGCCACAGAGCGAATGTGCTGAGCAGCGCACAGAGGGTCACGGCTGTACAGCTGACCCAGACCAGCCTCAGGTGTTCTCGCTCGCGTTGCAACTCGACGGCGCGGCGGCGCACTCTGATCTGCGTCGTCGAGACCAGGTTCCGTTCCGCGGCGATGGGAATCGCGCGCAAACCACGAATGGTTTCTCCGACGTTCCCGGCGAATGCCCGGCAGGAGGCACAGGTTTCCAGGTGTGCTGCCAACCACGCAGTCGACGAGAGTTGGCCGGGATCGCCGCCGGATGCCGCCTCGGAACCCGTTAGTACAATCAGTTTTCGCGCCCGTTCATGCGCATCGTTGTTCGTCGTGTTCACAACGGGGCTCCTTTTAGCCACGGTTCGAGTGCGCTCAGACCGCGGTAGATCCTGGATTTCACTGTTCCCAAAGGCACGCATGTCACGCTTGCGATCTCTTCAAGGGACATGCCTTCCTGAAATCGAAGCACGAGCGCTTCCCGGTATTCCGCGGGGAGATGTTCCATGCCGGCCGCGATCTGCTCGTTTTGTTCGCGCTGCAAGGTCGCGTCGAAGGCCGAAGGCCGTCCGGTGGCAGGCACATCGAAGGGCGTTTCGCCGTCATTCAACAAACCGTCGAGGCTGGCGGGCTGTTTGCGGCGCATGTGATCGATTGCCAGGTTGCGTGCAACCGCGAAGAGCCAGGTGCTGAACGCGTACTTGTCGCTGAACTGGTGCCCGCGTTCAAGTACGCGAACCCAGGTTTCCTGAAAGAGGTCCTCCGCCAATTCGCGGCGTCCGGTCAAGTACAGGAGGTAACGGAGAAGGCGATGCTGATATTGTTCGATCAGCCGGTCGAGCAAGTCGGGATCTCGACGTCGAAGTCCGCGAGCGATCTCGGTGCTCTCTTGCGCCATCGAGCTCTCGAAATAGAAAGCAGTCGCGTTCATACTACCGATACATACGCAGGTGGGGGGAGAAAAGACGCAAGCGGATCGAGAGGAGCGCTACGTCTGCGCTAACTCATTCAGAGGAATCAGCGTCAAATATGTCAAGGTAGTTCAACCGGCAGCGCACGCTGGGAACCCCGACGCGAAATTCTGGTGGCCAACGACGGGATTCTCTTACAATCAGGGCGGTGTGGGCCGGCAATCCGAGATCCACACCTATGCCATCACACGCGGGGAGGTTTATGCTGAAGCGCACGATTGCTTTTATGACGTCCGGTGCCATCGCATTGGGTACTTTCTGCACGTTTGCCACGGCCGCCGACGCGAAGTTCGGTCCGTCGAATCCGTTTTACTTGCCGAGTACCTTGCCGTTCCATGCGCCTCCCTTCGACAAGATCAAGGATGAGGACTATCAGCCGGCCATCGAGGCGGGCATGGCCGAGGAACTCACTGAAGTACAGGCGATTGCGGATAATCCGGCGGCGCCGACTTTCGAAAATACGCTGGTCGCCATGCAGAAGACCGGCCAACTCTTCCAACGGGTGACGGCTACTTTCGGCGCGGTCAGCGGGGCGAATACTAATCCCGTGCTGGAAAAGGTCCGGACCGAAGAAGCCCCGAAGTTAGCTTCCCACTACGATGCCATCTATCTGAACACGAAATTGTTTGAGCGCGTGGCTGCCGTCTACAAGCAGCGCGAGTCGCTCAAGCTCGATCCGGAATCGCTGCGGCTGCTCGAAGTCACCTATGACAAGTTCGTGCGTTCGGGAGCAAACCTCTCGGATGCCGGCAAGGCCGAACTGCAGAAGCTGGATGAGGAAATCTCGACGCTCTCGAACGGCTTTTCGACAAAACTTCTGGCTGCTACGAAAGACGGGGGCTACGCCACGGCGGACAAAAACGCGCTTGCTGGCTTGAGCGACGCGCAAATCGCCGCCGCCGCACAGGATGCCCAGGGCCGCAAGCAGGAAGGATACGTTCTCCCACTCCAGAACACGACGCAGCAGCCGGATCTGGCGTCACTCAGCGTCCGGGCAACGCGCGAAGCCATCTTCGAGAAATCGTGGAACCGTGCGGAGCGCGGCGATGCTAACGATACCCGCGACACCATCTCGCGCATGGCACAGTTGCGCGCGCGACGGGCACAACTGCTTGGCTATCCCAATCACGCGGCGTGGAAGCTGGGAGACCAGATGGCGAAAACTCCCGAGGCAGCTTTGAGATTCATGGATGCGCTGGTGCCCGGCGCGACCGCCAAGGCGGCGAACGAGGGCAAGGACATACAGAGCGTCATCGACGCGCAGAAGGGCGGCTTTACTCTGCAGCCGTGGGATTGGGAGTTTTACTCGGAACAGGTGCGCAAAGCAAAGTACGATCTGAACGAGGCCGAGGTCAAGCCGTACTTCGAGCTGAACAATGTGCTGGAGAACGGCGTCTTTTACGCCGCCAGTCAGCTCTACGGGATCACTTTCAAGGAGCGCAAGGACATCCCGGTCTACCAGCCGGATGTTCGCGTCTTCGAAGTCTCGGATGCAGATGGCAAGCCGTTGGCGCTCTTCTATTGCGATTATTTCAAACGCGACAACAAGAACGGCGGAGCATGGATGGATGTCCTCGTGGACCAGTCCAAGCTTCTGGGTACGCTGCCGGTGGTCTACAACGTTGCGAATCTGCCGAAGCCCGCGCCGAACGAGCCGGCCCTTATCACCTTTAGCGACGTGACGACCATGTTCCACGAGTTTGGCCACGCCATGCACGGGATGTTCGCGAACACCGAGTATCCGACCCTCTCGGGCACCGCAACGGCATCGGACTTCGTAGAGTTTCCTTCACAATTCAATGAGCACTGGGCGCTCTATCCCGCTGTCCTCGACCATTACGCCCGCCACTACAAGACGGGCATGCCGATGCCTAGCGAGTTGGCAGCCAAGATCAGGAAAACCCAGACGTTCAATCAGGGATACGCGCTGACTGAGTTGGTCGCAGCTGCCGAGCTCGACATGCAGTGGCACATGCTTCCGGCCAGCGCACCGCTGCAACAACCGGATACGTTCGAGAAACAAGCGCTCGAGAAAACGCATCTGCTGCTTAGCGCGGTGCCACCACGCTACCGCTCGAGCTATTTCGCCCACATCTGGGGCGGCGCAGGCTACTCAGCCGGTTACTATGCCTATCTGTGGGCTGAGATGCTTGATGACGACGCGTACCAATGGTTTGAAGATAACGGCGGTCTGACGCGCGCCAATGGCGACCGCTTCCGGCAGATGGTGCTGTCGCGTGGCAACACTGAGGACTTGGCGAAGATGTATGCCACCTGGCGTGGTAAAGATCCGAGCGTTGAGCCAATGATGAAGTACCGCGGATTGCGGGAGTCCGGACAGTGACACGCTGAGCGATGACGAGTGGAGAAAGGGACAATGGATGCTGAGCGAGCGCGGCGTCTGGAGGAACTGTACCACTCCGCACTAGAGCATGTGACGGCGGAGCGCGCCGCGTTTCTCGAAAAGGCATGCAGCGATGAGGCCCTCCGCCGGGAAGTCGAATCGTTGCTCGCCCATGACAACGAAGCGGCGGACTTTTTTGAGCCACCCGCGCCGGAAGTTGGCAACCACATCGTCGCAGGGCAACACGATCAGTCAAACGATCGTGGCATTGTCGTCGCAGGACAGACCGTCTCCCACTACCGCATAGTAGAAAAATTGGGCGGAGGAGGGATGGGCGTTGTCTATAAGGCGCGGGATATCCGTCTCGGACGCATGGTCGCGTTGAAGTTCCTGCCCCCGAATTTTGCCGCGGACCCGAGAGCTATTGTCAGATTCCAGCGCGAGGCTCGTGCCGCCAGCTCCCTCAACCATCCCAACATCTGTACGATTTACGACATTGGCGAGGAAGCCGGGCGAACCTTCTTTGCCATGGAGTACCTGGACGGACATACGCTGAAACATGTCATCGAATCCCGGCCATTGGAAGGCACCCGGCTGCTGCAGTTAGCGATGCAAATCGCGGATGCGCTGGATGCGGCTCACACGCAAGGCATCATTCATCGGGATGTGAAGCCCGCCAACATTTTCATCACTCAGCGCGGTGAGGCCAAAGTCCTGGACTTCGGGTTGGCGAAACTGGCCCCCACACCCCACAGCCTAACGACTGGGCCGGCAAGCTCCGGTTTGTTGGACGGGAACTCGGAGGAGCAACTGACCAGTCCGGGCATGGCGGTCGGGACGATTGCTTACATGTCGCCGGAACAGGCGCGCGGCGAAGACGTGGATATTCGCACAGACCTGTTTAGCTTCGGCGCCGTGTTCTATGAGATGGCCAGTGGGCAGCGTGCCTTCGGTGGAACCACTGCCGCCGTGGTTTTTGACGCCGTACTGAACCGTGATCCGGCTTCGCTGATGCAGCTGAATCCGCAACTGCCTGAAGGGTTGGAACCCATCATCGCGAAAGCTCTGCAGAAGGACCGCCAGGAACGCTACCAGTCGGCGGCAGAGATTCTCACTGATTTGAAGGCCGTCGTAGCCGGAAGGCGTGCTGACATGGGCGGTGGCCGTGCCGTGTCAAGGAAAAAGCTGTGGCTCGCAGCTCTGGCGGTCCTTGCGGTCGCTGCGGTAATCGCGACGGTCTTCAGCTTTCGCCAACGGCTATCACACAAGATGACCGAGAAGGACACGATCGTTCTGGCCGACTTTACCAATAGCACGGGCGATGCGGTATTCGACGACACGCTGAAGACCGCGCTCAATATTTCCCTGCGGCAATCGCCTTTCCTCAATATCCTTTCTGACAACAAGGTCAGCGAAACGCTCAAGCTCATGAGGCGCCCGGAAAATACTTCTCTCACCCCAGCTGTCACGCACGAAGTTTGCACGCGCACTGGAAGCAAGGCATATGTCACAGGGAACATCGCGCTCCTCGGCAGTGAGTACGTGATCGGGCTTACAGCGGTGAACTGTCAGGATGGAGAAACATTGGCGCAGGAGCAGGTCACGGCCGACGCCAGGGAGCAAGTGATCCCAAGATTGGGTGCGGCGGCAGCAGCGCTCCGCGGCAAGTTGGGAGAGTCGCTGGCCACGGTACAGAAATTCGACGTTCCGCTGCCCCAAGCCACGACCAGTTCACTCGATGCCCTGAAGGAATACAGCCTCGGTAATCAAATTGAAAACGACAAAGGCCCGACTGCAGCCATCCCGCACTTTGAGAAGGCTGTGGCTCTCGATCCCTATTTCGCATCAGCGTACAGTTCTTTGGGGCGCAGTTACTTTAATGCAGGCGAGGATTCTTTGGCCGCGCTAAACGCCACCAAGGGGTATGAATTGCGCGATCGGGTGAGTGAGCGGGAGCGACTTCAATTCACCTCGTTTTACCACACCATGGTCACCGGCAACCTGGAGAAGGCTGCAGAAGCCTACGAACTCCTCGCGGACACATATCCGCGACTATCGTCGCCACATTTTGGCCTGGGCTACACTTACGTGCAACTCGGGCGGAATGACAAGTTTCTTGCCGAGAGTCAACTAGCCTTACATCTGAACCCCGGGGTTCGGGAGTACGGTCATCTCATATCGGCATATATGGTGCTGGGGCGGTTCCAGGAGGCTAAAGCAACCCTCGCCGAATCCCAATCTCATTTCCCGCTCTTGCCTGAGGATCACGAGAACCTATATTTGATAGGCTTCCTGGAGAATAACACTGCGGCCATGGAACGCGAGGCAGCGTGGGCGGCGGGCACGCCTGGAGTCGATGATGTCATGCTCTACTTCGAGTCGTGTACCAGCGGTTATTTTGGACAGTTGAGGAAGGCTCGCGAGTTGACCCAGCTTGCCAGCAGTTCGGCGGCCGCTGTTAGGGCGAAGGAAAAGGCAGCCAGCTACCAGGCCGACGCCGCGCTGCGCGAGGCGCTGTTCGGCAATGTGTCCGAAGCCCAGGAGCAGGCGACAGCGGCAATGGCCGCTTCGAGCGGCCGCGAAGCACGTGTGGCGGCGGCACTTGCCTACGCGCTGAGTGGCGACGTGACCCAGGCGCAACTAATAGCCGCCAATCTGGCAAAACAGTTTCCGGAAAGCTCTGTCGTGCAATTCAACTATCTGCCAGCAATACGTGCGCAGATCGCGCTGGATTCCGGGAACCCGACCCGGGCCCTCGAATTCCTAAAGGCAGCGCATCCGTATGAACTGGGATACCCCGGTCAAAGCATACTGCTCAACCTTTACCCTGTTTTTGTTCGTGGCGAGGCGTACTTAATCGCTCGTAACGGACCGGCAGCAGCGGCAGAATTCCACGAGATACTTGATCATCCCGGTATCGCTGTAAACGAAGCCATCGCGGCGCTCGCGCATTTGCAATTGGGACGTGCTCAGACGGTCGTCGGGAACAAAGACAAAGCCCGCACCGCCTATCAGGATTTCCTCACGCTTTGGAAAGACGCAGATCCCGATGTTCCCGTCCTGAAGCAAGCGAAGGTGGAGTATGCGAAGCTGCAATAGCGGCGGCCAAGGAAGCGCATCGTTCTAACGGGCTGTACTGGCTTTTTCATTACATGATCGACTTCTTTTCTGTCCACATGGTTGTAATCTCTTCCAGCGAGCGGCCTTTGGTTTCGGGAATTAGCCAGGCGACCAGAATGACGGTCAACAACGCGCCGGCGCTGAAAAGCCAGAACGTGCCATCTGATCCCAGATGTTTCTGCATGATCGGAAACGATTGATTGCCCAGGTATCCCACCAGCCACAGCGCGGTTGTAGCGATGGACATGCCACGGCCGCGAACTTTGGTGGGATAAATTTCCGAGATGATGACCCAACAGGCCACCCCGTTGCCAAAGGCATGTCCGGCGACGAAGCTCATCACGAAAATCAACACGGCCAGACCGCTGCCGTGAATGTGATAGAACCAGCCGACCATCGCAAAGGATACGAATTGCAGGCTGGTGCCAGCCAGGATCAGGGTCTTGCGCCCGGCGCGATCGACCAGCCAAAGAGCGAAGAGCGTAAATAAAAGATTGATGAGGCTTACCAGTACCGACTGGAAAAATGCGTCGCTGGTGGCGGTTCCAGCGGCACGAAAAATTTCTGGCAAGAAAGAAAAGAGCGGAGTGATTCCGCTGATCTGTTGCAATCCCGCGAGCATGATGCCCAGTAGCAGCGGGCGCCGGAACGTGGTGAAGAGCTCCGAGATGTGACCTTCTTCGCTCGCCAGCGAATTCTCGATTTCCGCAGCTTCGCTTGATGCGACGTTAGAGCCATTGATCTTGGCAAGAATTTCGACGGCCTGATCCCGACGGCCCATTTTCATCAGCCAGCGCGGACTTTCGACCGCAGGCAAAATCATCAATCCAAAAAGAATCGCAGGTACGACGCCAGCCAGAAACATCCAGCGCCAGCCCGTAGAGATGTTCCAGGCTTCATCGCCCATGCGTTGAATGAGCATGTTCACAAAGACAGCCGCGAGAATTCCAACCACAATGCCGAGTTGGTAGAGAGTCACGCAGCGGCCGCGAACTCGCGTGGGAGCAATCTCCGCAATGTAGTTCGGCGAAATCACCGACGCGGCACCGATGCCTACTCCTCCAACCAGGCGCCAGAGAACGAACTGATGGAGGTCCGTGGCAAACAGCATTCCCACAGAGGAGAGGGCGAAACAAAGGGCGCAAAGCGCGAGACCCTTCTTCTTGCCCAGATAGTCGGCAACCGTTCCTGCCGCGGCGCAACCGGCAATGCATCCCACTAGCGCACAGCCCGCGGCCCAGCCCACGCCTGCCGCGTCCAGGTGAAACAATTGGCTCAAGTATCCAATCGCACCGCTGATCACAATATTGTCGTAGCCGAACAGAAACCCGCCTAGCGTGGAGACACTGGCGGCGACGACGAGAGGTACACGCGAATGCGCCACACCGGATGGAGGGTTCAGATCATTTGCCCTTGGGCGCCAATTCTGCGCCGCGTCGTTTGGGAGATTCGATGACTGCCTTCGCCGCCAGCATGAAGCCGAGAGTGTGGGCCATCCCAGCGTGCCAGGGCGCTGCACACGTCATCTGCGGAGTGTGGTCGGGAATGAGCACGCCGTCGAAGCGGTTGCGGTGAAGAATTTCGAGAATGCGAATCATATCCACATCGCCTTCGTCGATGAAGGTTTCGCGATAGTGCGGCACTTTCCCAACGACATTGCGAAGATGAATATAGGCAATCTTGCCTTGTTTGCTGTATTGATCGACCGCATCGTAAATATTGCCTTCCGTCATCTCGGCCAGAGTTCCCACGCAAAGCTCAAGTGCGTTACTGCGGCTTGGAGCCAGATCAATCAACGTCTGATACATCTGCGGCTGGTAGACGAGGCGAGGCTGCTGTCGCATGGTCGGCATGGGAGGATCATCAGGATGAGCGGCAAGTCGCACACCCGATTGTTCAGCCACGGGAATGACTTCTTCCAAAAATCGTTGCAGGCGCCGCCAGAGTTCTTCATGCGGAATCGAAGGCAGAGTGCCAGTTGGGGCGTTGCGGTCGTAGACCATGTTCCAGACCATTCCATTTGGAATGGGGACGTCCTCGGCGGGACCATCCATGCCCAGGGTGATGGCGTGGCCACGCCCCAGCGGAGCGGTCACGCGGCCGCATACGCCGGCCAAACTAAAGTTGTAGCCGAGGATCAGAACGCCGGCTTCGCCTAGGTGGCGAATGATTGTCTTCACTTTTTCGATCTGTTGCGGACGTTGCGGACCATCGAGCAGAATATCGTGCCAGTGTGCGGGATCGAGGTTCTCGATCGCGGCCAAGACCAACCCGGCGTCTTCAATCTCAGCGCGAAGAGTCCTCAGTTCTTTTACCGTCCAAAGCTGATTGGGATCGCCGGCAACCCCCCATGGTTCGTATTTCGATCCGGTGGGTTGATTGTTGCGCGGGTTGGAAGGGCCCTGGTTGAAGTAGTCGACCAGATGAACCACGACGTGCGTGCAGCCTGCCTGGCGCGCGAAGTCGTAATATTCGCGGGTCAGCATGTGCCGGTAGAGGCCGAGGCCAATCTTCATAGGCGATTTCCGATGCCTGCGCCGTAGTCGGGGCTGAGGACTTGCCCGTTGATTTCTCTGGCCAGCGGCGAGCAGAGAAAAACGAAGGCGTCCGCGATCGACTCTGGGCTGTTCCTTCTGCCCAGCGAAACTCGCAGCACAAATTCGCGGTAGGCTGGATCTTCCTCGAAAACCTTTAGCGAGCTGCCGGCTGCGACGTTCCCCGGCGAAACCACATTTACGCGAATGCCAGTCAGCGCATATTCGAGGGCGAGGCTGCGCGCGAAGTTTTCCAGCGCAGCTTTGGCCGAGGCGTAGGAAGAAATTTGGGTGTGCGGCATTCGAGCTACATAAGAGGATGTGAAGATCAGGTGACCAGCAATGTTGCGCTGCGTCCATTGTGTGAGGACGGACCGAGCCAGGTAAGTTTGCGCAAAATAGTTGAAACGGAAGATGCGCTCATAGTCGGCTTCAGATGTGGTGGCGAACGGATGCAGCCCACAGCCTCCGGCGTGGCCGATGACTGTGTCCATATTTTGAAACTTTTCAAAAGCCGCGTTGACCACGCCTTCTACTTGGCTGGACTCGGTAATGTCGGCGGGCACGTAAAGATAAGACGAAGGCGAAATCCGCCAATCGCTGAGCGTTCGTCCCGCCTCTTCTTCGGACTTTATGTCGGTGAGCGCCAGCGTTGCACCGCTCGCAGTGAGCCTCCGCACCATATGCTCGGCAATCGCACCCAAAGCTCCAGTGATTAGAATCGTCTTTCCCGACAGATCGATGCTGATCATGCCTGCATGCTCCCATCAATTCTCGACAGCACTTCATGACCTGATTCTGTGACCAGCACGTCGTCTTCGATGCGCGCGCCCGCGCCTTGTTCCGGAACATATACTCCGGGTTCGATCGTAAGCACCATGCCGGGCTCGAGCTTTGCCGATTCTCCGGGAAGGATCAAAAATCCCGGATCGTGATAGCGAAAGCCAACGTGGTGGCCGGTGTGATGGGTGAAGAAAGAAGCGAGCCCTCGAGCTGCGATCTTGTCGCGCGCCAACGCGTCAATTTCGCCAGCTGAGACGCCGGGACGCACGCCATCGACGGCGGATTGCTGCGCATCTCTGGCAACGGCGAATATCTGTTCAACTTCCATGTTTGGTGAACCCACTGCGGCCGTGCGTGTGAGGTCGCTCCAGTAACCATTCACGCAAGCCGCCAATTCGATCACAACCAGGTCGCCATTTTCCAGGTGCCGTCCGGTCGAGCGATTGAATCGTCCCGCGTCAGCGCTGTTGGGGCCGGATTGAACCATGGCCCACCCTCGAGAATGAAATATGCCGTCGTGGCCGATCTGGCGATAAATGGCCGACTCGACGGCCGCGGCAATTTCTGCCTCAGCGATTCCCGATTGCGCATTCTCAAAGAAGACTTGCAAGCCAACATCCGCAACCCGGTTTGCCAGTCGGATTGCGCGAATTTCCTCCGGAGTTTTTCTCAAATAGAGGTCCGCAAAAGCCGCGTGCCGCCGAGCGTCCGGCTTGGCAGTAAGCGCCGAAAGCTGCATTGCAAAAGCTTCAGGCATGGGAATCTGCTCGGCGGCTTGAATCGGCAGAGAAATTCTTGAAGCGCTGGGGTTCATTCCAACCCGCTGGCCTTCCGCTCTCGCCTTGCTTAGTTCATCCCCAACTGCAGCCACCAAAACAGGATATGGATCGCTACATTTGAGGTCTCCCCAGGGATACTCGCGAACCCGCAAGCCGCCTGGAATATGGTCTCTCGGTTCAATCTGCGGAACGAAGAGAATGGGCTCCGCATCAGCGAAGCAGATCAGTAACGATGCTCCCCAGAAGGGAAAATATCCGGACAGCATTAAGAGTTCGTCGGGCCGCCATGCGATCCAGGCCAGCAAACCCTGTTGCTGAAGAAAGCCGCGGATCTGCTGCGCGCGAGATGGTGGGTTCGCAGTCACGATCGATGTCCCATTCTCACATGATTCCGAATTTCTCGAATGCCTCGACTGCACTGCTCCCTGCTTCGATTGCTTTCCTTACCAGCTTTTCGCCGCGAGCCTTTTCGAGCGCCCGCGTGAAAACCTCGGCCTCGGCTTCGGCGGGAACAACCAACACTCCGTCAATGTCGCCGAAAATAATTTCCCCCGGCCGAATCCGCACCGATCCGATCTCAATCGCAATGCGAAAATCGACTACCTTATAGCGCGGGGCCGAGTCCTGCCCGTAGGAACCGAATCCAAAGGTAGGAAAGCCCATCTGCAGAATGGCCTTAGTATCTCTCACGTAGCCATTCAGCACCGCGCCCGGGCTGCCCAGCTTGCGGGCCCGCGTGCTCATGAGTTCTCCCCAGAGCGCGTTTCGCGGTGATGAGCCGGTGTTGACATAGACTTCATTCGTGCGGAGGTCGTCGAGCGCTTCCAGCATCAGGCCAAAAGATTTTTCCATTAACCTGTTAGCGCTGCCGGCGATTTTTTCAGCAAACACATCCACCGAGAGAACCGGCATTGCGCGGCCGATCACAACCATATCCTGGCGAAGCGGTTGGATCTGCGGCGGGAGAAACTGGTGCTGAAGATCGAGCTTGTCCATCACATCGCCCACGACGCAGGTAAAGAGTTCGCGTTGGACGATGGCGAAGAGCTCGTCGTCGGACTTCCACAACTTGGTCGTGCTCATCGGCTACGAGCCTCTCTGATTTTTTCCACGAACTGTCGGGAAAGCTTGGTAATGGATGCGAAATCGCCTGTCTTCGCTCCCGCCGTGAGATTGCCACCGACGCCGACCGCAACCGCCCCGGCAGTGATCCACTCGGCGACATTGTCGAGGCTGACGCCGCCGGTTGGCATTAACGATGCCTGGGGAAGCGGACCCTTCACCGCCTTGACGAACGCGGGGCCGAGGATTTCGCCGGGAAAGATTTTCACGATATCGGCGCCGCACTCCATCGCCACGATCACTTCGCGGATCGTGCCTGCGCCGGGCATGTAAGGCACCTGGTACCGATTGCAGAGACGCGCGGTCTCGGGGTTGAGCGCAGGACCAACCACAAAATGCGCTCCCGCGAGAATCGCGATCCGCGCGGTTTCCGGATCGAGAACCGTGCCCGCTCCGAGCAGAATTTTACCGGAGATCTTTGTCGCAAGATGCTCGATTGCCCGGCTTGCCCCCGGAACCGTGAATGTGATCTCGACTGCCGCCACGCCTCCAAGAGCGCAGGCTTCGGCAATGCGCTCGGCCTGGTCAGGGCTCTCGGCTCGAATCACAGCAACCAAGCCGGAAGCGGTAATTGTTCTAAGAACTTCTATCTTCGCAATCGACATAAATTCAGATACGCTCGTGCGATCATGCAAGCTCAAGATGACTTCACATCTCCTCACTCAAAAAATGGCTCTCCTTTGCGCGCATAACGACGCGCGACTTCTTCGTTTAACGTGACTCCGAGACCCGGATTTTCAGGAACTTTTATAAACCCGGCGTGAATCAGCGGTTTCGGCAAGCCTTCGACCAAATCATTCCAGAAAGGAACTTCGGAGGCATGAAACTCGAGGGCAAGAAAATTCGGGATCGCGGCGCAGAAGTGGACCGAAGCTAAGGTCCCGACCGGGCTGCTGATATTGTGCGGAGCCACCGGCATGGTATGCACATCGGCAAACCGGGCAATGTGTCGGGCGACGGACAAGCCTCCAACTTTCTGAAGGTCGGGAGTAACAACGCTCAGCGCGTGTTGCGCGATGATTTCCTGAAAGCCTTCAAATAGGTAAAGATTCTCTCCGGTCGCGATCGGTACTCGCACTTTGGATTGCACTTCTTTCAGCGCGGCAGTGTTGTTGGGTGGAACCGGATCCTCCAGCCACATCAGCCGGAACGATTCGAGTTCGCGCGCCACCTTCACAACGTCGCTGGCGTTATAGCGCCAATGGCAATCGACGGCGATGTCGGTATCTTTACCCACCGCGTCGTGAACTGCGCCGATCAAGCTCACCATGTGATCGATAGCGCGATTGCTAAGCGACCGATTGTGAGGGTCGGGGCCTTCGGTGCCCGGCACGTCCAGATCAAACTTCAGCGCAGTGAATCCTTCTGCTCTCTTTGCCAGAGCCCGGCGGCGATAGTCGTCAGGAGAAGCCGGGGAATCGTGGCTACCTTCGCCGTAGTAATCCCTGGCAGCGTGTGCCCCACCTTTCGACTCCCACGACGCCAGCCGCGAACGTAATATCTCATCCAAACTTTCCAGGGCTTCGCCGCCGTGGCAATCGGCATAGATTCCGACTTGGTCTCGAAACTTTCCTCCCAGTAAGCGATAGATGGGTACGCCGAGCCATTGGCCGAGCACATCCCAGAGCGCGGCCTCGATGCCGCTGATTGCGTTGTACACGATCCCCGCCACCGACCCGGCGCCTGAGGTGGCAAGCTGAATTTTGCGGAACAAGCGATGAATGTCGCGCGGGTCCTCGCCCACAAGCAGTGGCTCGAGCGAGTGCAGAACGGACGTCAGGCCGGGAGCGAAGAAGCACTCGCCCAGACCTCGAACTCCTTCATCCGTTTCAATGCGGACGAATGTCCAATCGAAGTTGCCCTCTACCACAGCGGTCTTTAGCCTGAGGATTTTCACGCCCTCTCGATTTTCTTTCGGTGGATTATACGCTGTGGCAGTTCTTCCTAGCTCGGCTGCAGATCGAGGATGCTCATCCTGGTGAAAGGGAACTTGAACGACACACATTCGGACCAGCTAAAATGTGCCCATGGAATCGATCCTCTTGAAAGCGTCCGAAAACTGCAGATGGGACTGCGTCAGCCTGGGCGAGGTTATGCTGCGGCTCGATCCCGGCGAAGAACGCATCCACACGACGCGAACCTTTCGCGCATGGGAAGGAGGCGGAGAATATAACGTCGCGCGCGGACTCCGGCGCTGCTTTGGTATGCGCACCGCAATTATCACAGCATTCGCTAAAAATCCGATCGGACAACTGCTCGAAGATTTTATTTTGCAGGGAGGAGTCGACACATCACTCGTCCGCTGGGTGCCCTATGACGGCATTGGCAGAACCGTGCGCAACGGTCTGAACTTTACCGAGCGAGGTTTTGGAGTGCGCGCGGCCGTCGGCTGCTCGGACCGGGGGAACACAGCGATCGCAAACAGCCAGCCCGGCGACTTCGATTGGCAACACATCTTTGCTGCGAGTGGCTCTCGCTGGTTTCATACTGGCGGCATTTTCGCAGCGCTGTCCCCTTCGTCTGCATCTGTTGCAAAGGCGGCTATTCAGGCGGCGCGATCCTCAGGCACTGTGGTTTCCTACGACCTAAACTATCGGGAATCGCTGTGGAAAGGCATTGGCGGCAAGGCAAAGGCGCAGGAGGTGAACCGCGCATTGGTATCGGCGGTGGATGTTCTCTTCGGCAATGAGGAGGATTTTACGGCAACGCTCGGAGCCGCGATAGACGGCGTGGATGAAGACTTCGGCCAGTTGCCGGTTGCAAGCTATGAATCGATGCTGCGTCGGGTTGCTGAGCTTTATCCGAACCTGAAGCTCATTGCAACCACGCTTCGAACCGCGCACACCGCGACGAAAAATGACTGGGGCGCAATCGCCCTGTATGAAGGAAAGACCATCCACGTCTCGCAGCAGCCGTTGGAGATCCTGGACCGGGTCGGTGGTGGCGACTCATTCGCCTCAGGCGTGATCTATGGGTTTCTTGCAGGCAAGGACGCCCAATGGGCCGTTCAGTGCGGGGTGGCCCATGGGGCGCTGGCGATGACCACGCCGGGAGACACAAGCATGGCAACGCGCTCCGAAGTCGAGTCCGTGATGAGAGGCAGTTCAGCGCGAATCGCACGCTGAGGAGTTTTTGCGGCTAATGAAGGGCAACGAACTTCAAACAGGTGGGAGACGACACCTGGAGCACATCGCCTGTCGCTTTGAGGCGGCCGGTCTTTTGATCGATGCGAAAAACGACGATGTTGTCAGAGTCCTGGTTGGCGACCATGAGCCACGATCCGGAGGGATCGATCGTGAAGTTGCGCGGTGTTTTACCGCTTGTAGGAACGCGCTCAACGTTCGTAAGCCTGCCCGTGCGGGAGTCGATCGCGAATACGGCGATGCTGTCATCTCCGCGGTTCGACGCGAAGAGAAATTTCCCGGAGGGATGGATTTCTATTTCCGCCCCCGTATTTTCTCCGCTAAATCCTTTCGGAAGCGTGGAGATGATTTGCAACTCATGCAGCGCTCCAGAAGTAGTATCGTACGAGTAGGCCGCGACCGAAGATTGCAGCTCATTAATCACATAGAGGAAACGGCCGTCTGAACTGAACGCCAGATGCCGCGGGCCCACTCCGGGAGCGGCTTTCACGATTTGCGGGTTGGCTCCCAGTGTTCCCTTTGCTCCGTCGAACGCGTAAACCAGCAACTGATCGAGTCCGAGATCGGCGACGATTGCGAAGCGATTGTCCGGTGAAAGCGCGATGGCATGGGCGTGAGGTCCCTTTTGCCGCTCCGGATTTAAGCTCGATCCTTTGTGCTGCACGAACGACGTAACCTCGCCCAATCGGCCGTCCTTCAGCAGCGCGAACACGGCCACGCTCCCGGCGTTGTAGTTGGAAACCAAGGCGTACCTGCCCATCCGGTCAAGAGTGATGTGGGCTGGAGCTGCGCCCCGCGAGGAGTCCTGGTTCAACAAAGAAAGTTTCCCGGTTTCGGTCTGGATGGCGAATGCGCTTACTGCGCCCGTGGACTGGCCGTTGAAAGTGTCAGTCTCGTTGACCGCGTAGAGAAATCGTCCGCTGGAATTGGCCGCGAGAAAAGACGGTTCGGTGGTTTCCGCGGCGAGCCCGAGCGAAGCCAGCTTTCCGGTAGCGGTGTCGAAGCTGTAGGCATAGATTCCTTTGCTGCCGTGATCAGTGTAGGTGCCAACGTAGACGAGATATTTCTCGTGCGAAGGTCCCGCCGCAGGAGCCGCTGGAGATGAAAGAAGAGCAACCAACAAAAAAGCCAAGCACAAAATCTGTAGCAACATTCGTGGTGTCATAAAATTCTTCGCAGTCATTCTCACCGAACACTTCTAAGCCTTTCTTTGTCTGCCTTTGTGTCCTTCGTGGTTATAGCATTTGAACTTCGTCAACCACAAAGGACACGAAGGTCCGCAAAGGAAAAACATTGGAGTTCTCTAACCGAGATTGACGTTTTGCCCCGGTTCCGGGATCGGTTCAATCCGTCCCAGCAAGAAAATGTATCCCACAATTCCCAGCAACAGGATTATGGTTGCGGTCACGAAGGCCGCCGCGAAGGAGTGCGTTCCGTAGACGATGTAGCCGGTAACGATCGGCGCGGAAATCGCCGCTATCTGACCGCAGAAGTTCACCGCGCCTCCAAGGGTCCCGACGCTTTCCCGCGGCGCGATGAGAGATGGAACGGTCCAGGCTACCGGCGCGGCCGCAGCCAATCCTCCCAGGGCAAGACTGATCCAGATCAGAGCGATCGCGGGACGGTGAGTGCTCGCCGCGCCGAAGATCGCCAGGCCGAAAGACATTCCCGTCACCATCACGGTTTGGCGCACCCGGTTCGCGTCCCAGCCGTGTTGGATCAGAGCGTCTACCAGCCATCCGCCGACCAGGATGTCAGTTAACGTGGCAAACAGCCAGGGCACGCTGGTGTAAAAAACGGAATGAAACAAATCCATGTGGAGCGAAACCGAAAGGTAGCTGGGCAACCACGTCAACAGGAGAAAGAAAGTGTAGTTGTAGGCGCACCATCCCAGCGCGAGCCCGTAGACTTTCCGCTGTCTCAAAAGGTAGCCGAGTGAAGCACTGCTTCGCTCCTTTGTCTGGCCTTCTGGTTGCGCGCCACCGGCGAGAATGAATTGCAATTCCGAAGACGATAAGTCGTTGTCGTCGCTTGGATTCCGGTAGATAAAGTAAAACAATACAAAATAGAGGAAGCTGATGAAGCCGGTGGCGGCAAAACTCCAGCGCCAGCCAAAATATAAGAGCAGCAGGCCTATACACGGGACTCCAATGGCGGTGGAGAATTTTGCCGCCGCATCGGTGATCGCCGTTGCCAGACCTCTTTCTTCGCGCGTGAACCAGTAGCCCAGGGCTTTTGCATTCGCCGGAAACGTCGGGGATTCGCTGACGCCCAAAAGTAAGCGCGCTCCGAAGAACCAACTCAGGCCGGGAGAAAGGGCGGCTGCGAAGGAAGAAACGCTCCACAGCAGTGCGCTGATTCGCCCCACACGGCGCACTCCCAGCAGGTCCAGCAAAACTCCGGCAGGCATCTGCATTAAGGCATAGGTCCAACTGAAGGCGCTCGAGAGATAGCCGAACGCAATGAACGATAAGCCGAATGACGCGTGCAGTGCGTCGCGAGAGACGGACAAATTGATGCGGTCGAAGAAGTTGACCAGTACCCCGAAAGCCAGCAGGAAGGCGATTCGCCATCGCCTGCGGGGCACGTGCGCACTGCTCGAGATTGGTTGCGGCAAGAGCGCTCCCGAAACAGGGTGTGCTAGACCGGTTTCACTGCTGCTGTTATTCCATTACGAACGTGGAGTGAAACAGAAAAGTTCACTCGACGCCAATGCCCGCGAGCAGTCCACCGTCCACAAGGTAATCGCCTCCGGTACAGAACCCGGCTTTATCGGAAGCCAGAAACGCCGCCAATTCCGCGACCTCCTCGGGCGTGCCAATACGGCCGAGCGGGTGAGCGGCGCCAAAGCGTGCGAGCACTTCTTCCGTCGGCAGATCTGGCGCGAAGTGCGCCGCGGAGCGTGCCAGCATCGGCGTGCGGATCGAACCCGGGCTGATCGAATTGACGCGGATGTTGTCGGCCGCATGGTCGAGGGCCAAGGCGCGCGTCAAGCTGTGAATTGCGCCTTTTGATGTGGCGTATGCGGCGACGCCGCGCTGGCATGCGTATCCCTGAACCGATGCCACATTAATGATGGCCCCCGCTCCGCGCTTTTTCATCTCCGGAATGCCCAGATGCGCCAGGAGATAGATGCTGCCAACGTTCACCATCATGCAGCGGTTCCATGTCGCGAGGTCCGTTTCAACGACTGTGCCAAAGGGATGAATCGCGGCTGCGTTAACGATGATGTCCAGGCCTCCGAATCGGCTGACGGTCTTCGTAACGACCGAGCGCACTTCGTCGAGGTTCGTCACATCGCAGCTTTCGACATGCACAGTCAACGCAAACTTAGCGGCCTCGTGCACCAACTCATCGTTCCCGGCTGGTTCGATGCCGCACGCAACGACTTGGGCGCCTCCTTCAGCAAAGCGTTTCGCAATCGCACGTCCAATTCCCGTGGTGCCCGTGACCAAGGCTATCCGTCCTGCAAACTCTTTCATCGAAGTTGGAACCTCAGCGCACATTTTATGGTACTTGACGATCGAACGGGACTGTTGAGATAGCCCACCCGTTACTCGGACAACTCAGGAATCGCATGCTTCAAGCCCAGCATGACTCCGCGCAGTTCGGCGAGCCCTTTCAATCTGCCCACCAATGAATAACCGGGATTGACTTTCTTGCCGATATCGTCGGCCAGCAGATGTCCGTGGTCGGGACGCATGGGAATTTCATGATCCTGCCGCCCCGCGCGTCGCCGATGCGCCTCTTCTTCCAACATAGCTCTGATCACGCCCACCATATCGGAACTGCCGGCCAGGTGCTCGGCTTCGTGAAACGATCCGTCGGCCTCTCTCGTCACCTGCCGAAGGTGCACGAAGTGAATCCGGGCGCCGAATTCGCGAACCATGGCCAGCAGGTCGTTATCGGCTCGGGCGCCGAATGACCCAACACAAAACGTAAGCCCGTTTGCGACCGCGTCACAAGCAGAGAGAATTGCTCGAACGTCCTCCGCTGTCGAAACAACTCGCGGCAAGCCGAACAACGACCAGGGTGGATCGTCCGGATGTATGGCGAGGCGGACGCCAGTCTCCTGAGCCACCGGGACAACTTCCCGCAGGAATGCGACGAGGTTGCTTCGCAAATCGGCAGAGGTCACGCCCTGGTATTCAGCGATCAACTTGCGAATCGTCTCGCGGTTGTACGATGCCTCGGCGCCAGGAAGGCCAGCGATGATCGTTTGTTCCAGGTCATCTCTGCGCGTCTCCGACATGGCATTGAAACGGGTGCGCGCGGCTTGAACCCGGCCTCCCGAATAGTTACCTTCAGCGTTTTTTCGCCCGAGGATGAAGACGTCGTAAGCCGCGAAATCCACCGCATCAAAACGCAGAGCGTAGCCGGTAGTGGGCATACGCGATTTCAAGTCTGTCCTCGTCCAGTCCACGACTGGCATGAAGTTGTAGCAGATGACTTTCACACCCGCCTTCGCGACCGCGGCCAGAGTGTCTTTCCAGGCAGCGATGAAATGCACATACGGTCCAGATCGCAGCTTGATCGAATTGTGGATTGGAATACTTTCCACGACCGACCAGACAAAGCCCGCGGCGAGAATTTCATCTCTGCGCTTGAAGACCTCCTCCAACGGCCAGGCTTCGCCGCGATAGAGATGGTGCAGGGCGGAAACAATCCCGGAGGCTCCGGCTTGCTTGATGTGATCGAGTGGAACCGGATCTCCCGGTCCAAACCATCGCCAAGTTTCCTTCATCGCCCGATATTATCGTCTGAAATCGGGCGCGAGCGAAAGCGCGGGCAGATAGTGCACGAGCTCGAAGTTGTGAAGTTGTACGGTAGAAATTCTGAAACGGCTTTGGGGAAACGCTCGGCATCAACCGCATCCGTCTGGATGCGCCGAGTGCAAAACTTTTCACAGTATCGCAATCTGGCGGGTTAAGTGTAAACTGATCGCCGCTTTTGAAGTCCAGGGAAAATTTTCCTCTCCGTGTTGCCGATTAGACATTAGATTTTCGACAGCGGGGTGGAATGCGGTGGAGGCCCAACTGGCATCCGCGAGGACACCAGCTCAAAAAACCACTGCTCCTGACTTCGATTGAGTACGAGTTGTAAAAAAAAACGGAGGAGAAACAATAATGAAGGGAACAACACTCGCACGAACTCTGCTTGGCTTCGCCGTGCTTACGCTCGTCGGCGTGACCGCCCTCGGCTTGGGATCCAAGAACGGTTACATCACAATCAACGGAACAAAAATGACGGTCGCGATGGGCGGCCCGTCCAAGTTCTACACACCAGCCAAGCACGACCCTGCGCTTAACACCATCTACAGCAACTTGGGATCGGGGGGCACCGTTTACAACTGCTGTACCGGTTGGACCATCTCGTCGAAGGGCTCAATCATCGGCGCGCAAAACTGGGTAGCAAACGGGTTCACTCCCGCCTCTGATGCCACGGCTACCCAACTTCAGGTTGGCGTCGGCTACGTGACTGGTACCAATGAAACCACCATCGGGATTTACCCCGACAACAATGGCGTGCCGGGAACCCCAGCTCTCAAGCAGTGGTACTCAAAGAACCTGCCCAACTTCGGAAGCTGCTGCACTCTCGCGACTGGGAATGACAGCGCCGGGATACCGCTCAAAGCGGGAACGCAGTATTGGGTCGTTGTACACACCTGCAAGGATAGCAGCGACACTTGGAGCGCGTGGAACTTGGACGAAAACGGCGCCACGGGCCCATTCTCAAACAATACCGGCTCGGGCTGGAAAAACCTGGGCACCGGTCAGCAGGGCGCCTTCGGCGTCTTCGGGAAATAGGCATTTGCCTAAACCTCGCGTCGACGCGTGACTTTACTCGAAGCCGAGCGTAGACCCTGGAATCGTACGAACCATCGGCGCTTGATCATCTCAGGCTAACCAGTTCTGAGAAGCTCGGCGCCGATTTTTTGTCTGGCTTGGGCTGTCGAGGATTTGGCTGGCGGTCGAGAGCAAATAACTTTACTCGAATTCAAGCATTACAATTTCCGGATTCGATCCCAGCCGCAGCGGCGGTCCCCATGTTCCTGCTCCGCTCGACGTGAAAACTTGCATCTTGCCGATCTGGCTTAAGCCGTACACGAACTGCCGGTAAATCCGCCGCGCCATCCAACTCCAAGGTATGAACTGTCCCAGGTGCGTATGCCCGGATAGTTGCAGAGAAACGCCGGCAGCCTCGGCAATCTCCGGATGGTCGGGTGCATGCGTCAACAGAATGCTAGCGCGGTCGCGATCCAGGCGGACACTGAGTAGTGCCGATGCCAAATGCCCGTCTTGCGCGGCGTTCCGGTAGGGCACACCAACAATCTGCAAACCGTCAACTTCCACTTTTTCGTTGCTGAGCACGCGCACCCCAGCCGCCGCAATGGCACGCAGATATTTGCTGTCGTCGCCAAATTGCTCGTGATTTCCCGCGACAAAATACACGCCCTGTGGAGCGGATAGCTCGTTCAATGGCTCCGCTGCTCGCCCCGCGTCGATGGCCGTGCCATCATACAAATCACCGGCAATAAAAATTGCGTCCGGTTCTTCCCGTAAAATCTTCGCAACCATTCGCCGCAGAAAACTGCCATTTCGCACATGACCAAGGTGTACATCGCTGATCAGCGCCGCTTTTCGCCCGCGCCAAGACGCTGGCAAGTTCGCGAGGCGGACGGTCGTTCGCGTGATTCGCGTCCAGCTTGCGTTGAAAACCGCATAGAATCCGGCCACCGCTGCAGCCCCAAACAGCAATGCCACAATCCGATGGAAGTTCACGTCTAAACCAACCACACGCGCAAATCCGAAGATGGCCCAGAAGCACACCGCCGCGAAAAACAAGTAAGTAAGCAGACCCAACCAGACTGCAGCAACCCTGTAAAACACTCGCAAGGCTGTGTTTGTATAGCGAAAGGCGAGTAGCGAAGCGGCAACAAAACTCACCGACAACAAACCGAGAGCCAGCTTGATCCACATTGCTCCAGGTGTATTGCTGCCTTTTGGCGAAAATGTCCACGTCTCATAGAGGAGGAAATGGACCAGGAAAAGAACGGACTGAAGAACTGCGATGAAACCGATGAAGCGTTTTCGTACCCGCATAGCGTATTAGATTCCCTAACCTGCCATTCGGATGTTGATCCATTTTCGCCCTGCGGATTCAGCCCCTTGAGTCCAGTTCAGGGTACGTAGAAGGTAATTCGGACAATTCCACGCAGTCCGCGGTAGCCCGAAAGATTCGCAAAGCCAATAAACGTACAAGTCCTTCCGTAATCTCCTGCTCCTCGCTGACCCGGCGCATACTCGCCTCGGCACATGATTTTCACCTTCCCAGCCAAAGTTGGATCGGACGCGCCGCGTCGGCCCGCTTCGCAGACTAGCCTGTCACTGTTCTTTTCCTGCAAACACTCCGTGGGTTCCGGGAAGATAATGACCCAACTTGTTCTCGCCGGGAAGTCCCGGCTTACCTAAGAAGAAAAGGAGAGATTACTTCATGCAAGTTCTTCGTCGCATCACTGGATTCATCCGCACCGCAGTTCAAGCGATCTTGATGCTGGCGTTGGCCGCAGGCCTCGTCGGGCAAGCTTCCGCAACCGAGTTCATGGGAGTTGATATCATCAACGGAAAACTGCTGTACATCGTATCGCCCAAGACAGTAGTCACCATCGCAAACACCGGCGTTAAACCCGACGGCATAATTCTCGGGCCTTACCAGGAGATTATCTATGCCCTCGCCGGCGCGGGTGAAGTTCACAGTTTCAATCCCTATACGCTGACCGACACAACTTTGGCCAAGGGTTTGAGTTCCCCAGTCAACATTGTTCTGGAGCCAGGCTGCAAATCGATTCTTGTGAGCGACATCGGAGTCGACAAGATTTTTCGGATAACGCTTTCAAACAATGCGCTCACAACTTTTTACAACGGTCCAGATAAGATGGAAGGACTGGTGTATGACACCGATGATCAGCTTTTTGCCAACGACGATCAGTTGAATGCCATCGTTCAGCTCGATCCCAACACCGGCGCCATCATCAATCAGACTCCAAGCAACACTCCACTGACCACACTCGACGGCCTGACCTACGACGTACACACCAATGCGCTTTACGCCACTTCCAACACCGGTCAGGCGATCTATAAAGTTTCAACCAACTTGACCACCGTCAGCACCATTAGTTTTCCAGTTGCTCCGGTGCTCGAGGGAATTGTCAGTGATGGCGGGGGCCACCTTTTTGTGGTGGGAGTGAATGGAACCAGCAGCACGATTTTTGAGTACGCAGTCCTCACCGCGAAACAAACAACCCTGAACACGGTTCCCGGCCTCGACGACATCGCACTCGTACCGTTCGGTCCGTGCATCAAGAGCCTGGGGACAGCCTCAGAGTGTGGAGGAGTGTCAGACGAAGAGGAGCGCGCCACCGGATTTTGGGTCAAATGAGATCAGGTGGGATTATTGGCGGTAGATGGGCGCGTATCTCAGGACTGATCGCGAAAGTGCACATCCGAAGATGGCGGCCTCTTTCGTGTGCTCACTGCATTAGTCTTTTAAGTGCGGTCTGAGCCTCGCCGACTTGGGCAAGGCGGGATGGCGAGCTCTGGAAGTGAGATAGAAATTCCTGGTATTCGTTGATCGCTTGATCGTGCTTGCCAGTACGCTCGTAGAGTTGGCCGAGGTAGTAATGGGAAAGCATGCCAACCACCGGCAATCTATCCCTGAGGGCTCCTGAGTTCGCCAGTACACGCCCGGCGCGCAAGGATCCACGAAACTCAGTCTCGGCCGACGCGTAATCATTGATGAGCAAGTGGGCGCGCCCTTTGATGTAAAGCTGATAGGCGTCTTGAAAATCGGGGATGCCGGCGGCTCGGCTCAAAGCGGCTTGTCCGTCTCCATCGCGCACCGCGACGGTCATGTCAACAATGGCTCGATTAGTTTCAAGAGCCCGAGGCGCGATCCAGGGATGGCTGGACGAGAATCGCTGCAAGGTTTGTTCCGCCGCGGATGGGTTTCCCCCCACAATCTGCAAACTCGCCACTACTGGCAACTCGTAATCGTCGAGTTTCTGTTGCTGGGCAAAAGAAAGCGCCGAGGAACCTTCCCCCAGCATCACGGACAAAATCCCGTATGATCTTAGAAAACCCTGAGCAGCCTGGCTCTGCTTGGCACGCCCGAGCTGGATCACCACCTGCCGATAACTTGCGAGCGAGCCGTCGAGGTCGCAAGCCGTCTGCTTGAACTGCGCCTCGAAACCCGGAACGTAAAGGCGAGAGAGTGGGGAGGCGCGGTGAGCAAATTGCTGGAAGGCAGCGTTCGCCATGTCGGGTTTCTTCTGATCGGTGTAGACAATCGCCAGCTTCAGGTACTCTCCGTAGTCGCTGAAATCCGGCTTCAATTCAAGCACCTTGCGGTATGCAGCAACCGCTTCGTCATCCCTGCCTGCTATGTAGAGAACGTCGCCGCGGGTGTCCAGCGGATTAGGGTCGCCAGGACGAACCGCCATGTAGGCATCGTTGGCCGCGAGTGCGCCATCGAAATCGCCTCCAAAGGCCAAGGCGTAGCATTCGAAGTTCAAGAGGTCTTCACTTTTCGGATCCAATGCGAGTCCCTGTTTGAACAGTGCAAGAGCTTGCTCCTGCTTGCCGAGGCCGGCCAGTATATTGCCGAGAAGACCGCGGTCCATGGTGCTGCGCGGGAATTCCGAAACCAACTCCTGAAGGGCGGCGAGAGCGGACTCCTGATCTTGAGAGCGGCGGACTTTGAGCACCTGGAGCGTCAATTGCTCGTAACGAGGCAGGCGCGACTGCAGTTGATCGACCTTAAGCTGAAGTTCATCGCCGCGCCGGAGATCGCCCTCAAGGCGATACTGGTCGGCGAGACGAAGCATTGCAAGCGCAAACTGCGGGTCCAAACGGACCGCCTCCTCGAGTTCGCGGACGGCATCGGTAGTGAGAAAGCGGCGGGCGTAGTCAACGCCCAGCTGGTAATGCCGGTAGGCTTCGACGTTCGATGTCGAAGACTGCTCGATCTCGGGCGCTTTTTGCGGCACCTCGGATGCGGGCAGAAAGCTGCCGGCAATGCTGGCGGTAAGCCGGTCCACCATACCGAAAATGCTCTGAACGTCCTGCCCTTCGAGCTTGTCCGAGAATAAAATCTGGCCGGTGCTAGTATCCTGCGCGCGCACGTCGAGGCGCAGTTGTGTCGGTCCCATCTTCAACAAGGCGCCGGTAATATAAGCGTCGGCGCCGGCATCGCGCGCGACCTGTTGAGCTTGCGACGGATCCATGGCCTTACCGTCTTTGCTGGCACGTTGCACCGCGCCCAGCACACGCTCAGTGGAGAGCACATCGAGACCCTTCACCTGGGCCAGATTCGTGGTCAGCATGTCGGTGAGGCCGTTGTCGAGCCAGTTGAGGGATTGATCCTGCGAGAGGTTCGAGAAGTAAAGAACGGCGATGGCTTTGTGTCCGGAAACGCCGGGATGAGCGCTTCGGCCGCGGACGAACCAGAATCCAGCGCCGATGGCAATTATCACGATGACTGCGGAGAGGGGCAACCATAAGCGTTGTCGCGCCGGGGCCGAAACTGCGACTTGGCTAATTGGATCAGATGCGGCCGCGGTGCGTGAAGAGGAGCCAACTGCGTTAGCGAGAGGCGACGCCGATTCCGAAGGCGGCACAGCGACGACGGATGCAGTAGGCTGTGCAGCCTCGAAAGCCGCACTCTTTCCGGATTCCGAATCCCGCTTTAACCTCTGAAGATCAGTCCGCAGGTCAGCGGCGTGCTGATAGCGCAGATTGCGATCTTTCTCCAGCGCCTTACTGATGATCTCTTCCAGCTTCGGGGGAAGATCGGGATTCAGTCGCACCGGCGGCACCGGGGCTTTGCGCAGGATGGACTCGAATATGGACGCCGTACTGTCGCCGCGAAAAGGAAGCGTGCCGGTGGCCATCTCGTAAAGCACGACGCCAAACGAAAACAAATCCGTACGTGGGTCGAGCTCCTTTGCCCGCGCTTGCTCGGGTGACATGTAAGCCACCGTTCCCAGCGTGCTGCCTGGGCTGGTTAGATGCTCCTCGGTAAATGCCGTGGCGCTCGCGTCGAGTACATCTGCTTTGCGGGCGACGACTTTTGCCAGGCCAAAGTCGAGCACCTTGGCGCGTCCGCGCTTGGTGATGAAAATGTTGGCGGGCTTGATGTCGCGGTGGATGATGCCTTCGCTGTGAGCATTGTCGAGCGCATCGGCGACGGAAATGGTGACATCGAGCAACGATTCAAGCTCCCACGGCTGCCCGGTGATCGAGTGCTTCAGTGTCTGGCCATCGAGGAACTCCATGGCGATGAAAGGCTGGCCATCGTGTAGCCCGATCTCATAAATCGTGCAGATATTGGGATGGTTCAGGGCGGAGGCGGCTTGGGCTTCACGCTGAAACCGGTCTAGCGCCTGACGATCTTTAGCCAAATCATCAGGCAGGAACTTCAGTGCGACAAAACGGCGAAGGGCGATGTCTTCGGCTTTATAGACGACACCCATGCCGCCGCCTCCCAATTTTTCGACAATCCGGTAGTGCGAGATAGTTTCGCCGATCATGCTTTAACGATAGGCCGTGGTTTTTGCGGGTCTCCCCAAGCAACGCGAAACCCACTCGAAAATACCAGTTACGAAGACTTCGCGCCACTCAATTACAGATAAGCCCGCGATGGAAATACGCTGATGCGATGCGGAAGCCTGTCTCCGGGGCCGAAGCCCGACCCTGATTCCAGCAGTTTTCGGCACCATTCAACTCGTGCCCTCTCAAACTTACCGGCGTCCAGACTTCGGAGCCAGTTGAGCGTAGCGGAAGCATTTGGTCAGGTGGTCGTTCACCATCCCCGTGGCTTGCATGAAGGCGTAGCAAATCGTAGTGCCGACGAAAGAGAATCCACGCTTCTTCAAGTCTTTGCTCATGGCGTCTGATTCTGGCGTCCGCGCGGGGACTTGTTTCGCTGAGCGCCGGGCGTTCACGAGTGGCGATCCGCCAACAAACTGCCAGATGTAGGCGTCGAACGATCCGAATTCTTCTTGCGTCTTGAGAAATGCTTTCGCGTTTTGTACGGCGGAAGCAATCTTCAGGCGATTGCGGATGATGCCGGAGTCGTTCATCAGGCTTTGGGTTTTGCGGCGATCGTAGCGTGCGATCTTCTTGGCATCGAAGTTGTCGAAGGCAGCGCGATAGTTTTCACGCTTCTTCAGAATAGTGTCCCAGCTCAAGCCGGCTTGCGCGCCTTCGAGAATTAGGAATTCGAAAAGCGTGACGTCGTCGTGGGCGGGAGTGCCCCACTCTTCATCGTGGTAGCGGATGGAGAGATCGTTGCTTGGCCAAGGACAGCGGATCGGGGCTGGTTTCGAGTTCGCCGTAAAATAGTCGATCTACCACGGGCCATGGACCACCCTACACAAACCCGGAGGGGCGTCGCTCGTCCCCACACAATCGTGGGTGTTTTTCCAGATCCGTGGCTACTGAAGCGATTTTGGATCCGAGAGATTCTTGGGGCTCTTCTTGTCCAGGAGCGCGACAAGTTCCGCAGCAGACGTGGGGCTTTTCACCTTGCCCGCGCGAATGATATCTTTCGCGCTCAACTTGCTGCCGTACAACTTTTCGTTTGCGCTCCCATCCGAGCGGAGTGTGGAACCTTCCAGCGAGACGCCGGCGAACAATCCTTTGTTTCGCGAATACGACAGGATCTCAGCGCTCATCACGATGTCAGTCGCTCCCTCTGCGGTGCGTCCTTTCGGGCCAGCTGCGGCGGAAGCGTCGGCGCCGAGCTTCACTTTGCTGCTGAGCAGAGAACGGGCTCCTTTGGGATTCATCACTAGCAGAACAAAGTCGGTCGCCTGGCCCCCGAGCTGAAAGCCAATGCTGGCTCCTTCCAGGGCATAGAGCGCGGGCGGGCCCCAGAGGCCGGTGTAGTGCTCTCCGCCACGGCAGATCATGACACCACGGCCGTAGCTGGCGCCGACCCCGAACGCGCCTTTCTTCACCGACGGCAAAACGACAATGCATTCAGCCTTATCGAGCAGGTCCTGAGGAATATTGTCGGGAATGTTCAAAATTTCTTTCAGAACTTCGCCCGATTCCTTGACTCGTTCCTGCTCGTGCTCACTGCTCGCAAAAGCGGGTAGAAGGAGGGCAAACGTCAAGAACAGCGCTAATAGCGTTTTCATCCAGTCTCCTGATTTTCGGTGGTAGCACTATTTTAACCCGTCGTCGCCGCCGGCGATGCCGGACAGGACCTTTCGAGTAAGCCGTACAGGGTCACCTAAGTCAAAGAACCCGCGAGCTTTTGCCCATGACCAAATGAGTGCTCCTTTTGTAACTTGGCATTCCCGATACGCTCTCCTAAAGTCCTAATGAGTGAAACCGGCATCTGGCAGCTGCTTTCGGCCCGTTACGTGCATCTATTAAGAGGTGAAGGCGTGGGGGCCGGCGGCTGACGCCGAAAGTCGGGACTGGATGTGGAATGAAGTACACAGGGAAGTATTTTTTGCTTGCCGGGCTGTTTCTGGCCGTGGCTGGGTTGCCGCTGCGGGCGCAAGTGTCGTATTTCGCCCCAAGCGGCGGATTGGCCGCGTCCACCTCGCCCAGCCCTGATTCCGGGGACTCCGTTCTCACCATCAAGAAGCGAGTCGACGAAGTCAATGTGCTGTTCATTGCCACGGATAAGCATGGCAAATTCGTGCGCAACCTGGACCAGAAGGACTTCGCCATTCTCGACGATCATAAGCCGCCACAATCCATCGTGAACTTCCGGCGGGAAATTGACCTGCCCATCGAACTTGGACTCTTGATCGATACCAGCGGTTCGGTGCGAAGCCGGTTCGACTTCGAGCAGGACGCCGCCGTGAGCTTTCTGCAAAACACAGTCCGCCCCAATTTTGACAAGGCTTTCGTCGTGGGCTTCAACGGTCAGAGTCAGATGATGCAGGACTTCACCGACAGCGCGACCCTGCTTTCGGCCGCTGTCCACCGTATGCACGACGGCGGCGGAACCGCCCTCTACGACGCCATCTATCGAGCCTGCCACGATAACCTGATCAAGGATCATGAAGACCATCCTTCGCGAAGAGCCATCGTCGTCGTCAGCGATGGCGAGGACAATCAAAGTGAGTTCAGCGAGGCGCAGGCGATTGAAATGGCGCAGCGCGCGGAAGTCATCATTTATGCCATTTCAACCGATGACAGTGGATTGATCCTGCGTGGAGACAAAGTCCTGCAACGCATTGCGGACGCTACGGGCGGGCGCGCATTCTTTCCCTTCAAGATGAAGGACATCAAGAATTCGTTTTCAGCGATTGAAGACGAACTGCGCAGCCAATACATTGTTTCCTACCATCCGGCTGATTTTGAGGCGAACGGCCGCTTCCGGCCGATCGAGATCACCGCTCTCAAGAAAGATCTTCAGGTGCGCTCCCGCAGAGGCTACTACGCCCCGCGGCAGTAGACGGATACCCGTCTGATTTCTCGGTAACTTATTGGTTTAACTGGCTGTACAGCGTAGCTGGCTACGTCTCTACAGATCCAGTTGAATGCGGCTCCGACGGTGCTACAATTTAGAAGTCAGGGCGGATTTTGGGCGAATATTCCGCAAGGCACGCTAGGACGTACGTTCCCATGTCAGGTGGACCGGTGAAGCCAAAGGTTCTCGTCGCGAGTCTGTCTTTCCTGCTGGTGGTTGCGCCCTGCTCTGCCCAGCAACGGCACTCTAAGAAGGCGGCGAAACCAGCGCAGCCTGCGGTCGAAGCTGCCCCGACACCTCCGCCTCCGCCACCGACCCTGGCTCAGCTGCCGGCGTCTCCTCCCAAAGTCTCATTCCAAGGCGGCCAATTGATGATTGCGGCCCAGAATTCCACCTTGGGTGACATCTTGAAAGCAGTCCGAACGCAGACCGGTGCGACGATAGATTATCCGGGGAACGCGTCCGAGCGCGTGGTGGGAAACTTTG
>Ga0207017_1005_pt1 | contig 34699 bp, 41 predicted proteins | sample Alteio_BWMinCont_51_FD_153472 | JGI IMG/M metagenome (GOLD analysis project Ga0207017, IMG submission 153472) | Enriched cells from forest soil in Barre Woods Harvard Forest LTER site, Petersham, Massachusetts, United States -... | ecosystem: Environmental > Terrestrial > Soil > Temperate forest >...
CTCCGTAGTGCTATCCAACCTCTCGGGACACATCACAGCTCGCACCGTGGATGGTCCCATCCTCCTGCGTTCCTGCGAAGGACTCATCGAGACCCGTTCCATCAGCGGAGACCTCAAATTTGTTCATGTCAACGCCTACGAATTGGTGGCCAATACCAACTCCGGGACGATCAACTACGAAGGCGATTTTGGATCCAATGGCCATTACGTGCTGAACAATTACCGCTCTCCGATCAACATTGTCGCTACTGACAAAGCCAGCTTTGAATTGACCGCCCGCGCCGTGCAGGGTAAGAAGGTGGTAGAACCCGAGGGGAGAGGATGCTGTAAACATAAACGACGCCGAGCGCCAGCAGAAAGACCGCCGTATATGCCAAACCCATGCTCAGGCGCCCGAACCACCCAAACGCCGCCGGGCCAAACAGCCGGCGGTGGGCAGGCTCCCGGATCACGCCAGATTGTTCGAGTTTACTGCGGATTTGCTGCCACACCCGGTCCGAGGGTTGTTCTAAAAGCAATAATTGCCGGGCTTGCTGCCGAATGAAATTCAAATCTTCTGTCAATTCCGAGCAAGGGGCGCAAGCGCTCCGGTGCGCGTCCTGCTCGGGCGAAGGATTAGAGTCATCATCCAATTCTTCCAGTTCTCTCTCAAATTCTTCGCAATTCATACAGCGCCTTCCTTCAAAAAACGCCATTCCCTTACGGCGTCCTCATGTTGAAAAACCATGAGGCTTTCAATGACCTTCCTCCGGAGCCGAAGACCAGTTCATCTGCAGGAGTTCCCGAAGCTTCATTCTAGCCTTGTGAAGCTGGGACTTGGAATTGCCTACCGAGCACCCTACCATACCCGCAATTTCCTTATGCTCGTACCCTTCCACGTCGTGGAGATGGAAGATCATGCGATACCCAGCCGGGAGGGCCTGAATCGCCTTTTCCAGAACCACGCGATCCACTGTGCCGGTCAAAGTTAAGTCGGCCGCCCCAAACTCCCGCACCCGGGAATTTTCCGGATCCTGGCCGGACGTCTCCTCCAGAGAAGAAGTCAGCAGGCTCTTCTTGCGAAGCCGCATCAGCACCAGATTGACGGACAGGCGATGCAACCAAGTGGAAAAAGCCGACTCCCCGCGGAACGTGCCGATCTTCCGAAACATTTGCAGAAAGGCTTCCTGAGTCAAGTCCTCCGCATCGGCCGTATCCCCTGTCATTCGCAAGCAAAGCGAGTACACTCTCCGTTTATGTAAATGATAGAGATATTCAAAGGCAGCCGCACTACCTTTTTTGGCCTCCTCTATCGCCTCCGCTTCCCTGCTGTCCGGAACATCTGAGGTCGAATTCAAGTGGCTCTACGATAACGGCATCTGCCCTAAGGTTAATCAGATGCTGGTAATATCCCCCAGAGTTGCATGGGGATAGAGTTTGCCCAAATAATAAAAAATGCTAGGGAGCCATCCCCAGCCTGAAGTCCGCTTTAAGCTGAAACAAGGCGGGACTATCGCCGGTTTCATAGACCGGCGATTACTTTCCATTGGCGGCGCTTGAAGCCGGCCATACAGCTTTCCCAACTCCCATGTTGCCCGCCGAATCGTAAACCCGTAAAGTGAGCAAATGCTCTTTGCTATCTAACTGCTTCAAAACAATGGTAAAACTTTCCTCCTGCGAGTCAATGATGCCATCGTCCGACAGCAACTGCACGGGTACTTCGGCGTCGAGTGCATACTCGGCTCTGGTGAGAACACTAGTCCTGTCAAAACCGCGGAAGCGGGCTGTCGCCGAGTTACCGGTGCGCTTTGCCTCGATCATCTTTACCTCCGGAGGAGCATTGTCCACCAAAAAGGGGGCGCTCATCATCTCCGCCGTTTTGGCCATTTCGACCGGATTCACCCCGGCATCGGAGGCGATGATTTTCAGCCGGTATTTTCCGTCGGGAAGAGCGTCACTGTCCAACTGAAAATAATTCTGCTTCAAATCGCCTTGCAATAGTTTCCACTCCCCTTCTCCATCTCCTCGGAAATACAGAGCATAGCTCAGTTCATCCTGGTCCGGATCATTCGCCAACCAGGTGATGTCGAAACCTCTCTGAGCAGCGGGACGGAGCGAGGAAGCGTATCCGGGAAATGCCCGAGCGGCGGAGGCGTTGCCAGAGAATGCAAGGGCCGCCGCTCCTCCTGATGGGTTCCCCAAGGAGTTCTTGTCACCACGGGGTGTCACCTTGAGTTCTGTCACCACAGGGGCATGATTGCGCGGCAGATATGCGACCGTTACTTCTTGAAGAACTGGGGACCGGGAGCCGGCGGAGTGGAACACAGTTTTCCATTGAATATACCGCGCGGAAGGACTGTTGATTTGCTCGCCCAGTTGTTGCCGGTAAGGGGACGACCAGTCGCTCCAGGTAGGATCCGGACGCCCGGAATTGCCGCTCCGGGTCAACAGCTCGAGCGTTGTTCCCGAGGGGAGATCGACGGTCCAGCGAATCTTTCCCCAACTGGCAATGCCCCCGGTGTCATGCACTTCCGACTCATAAAAACCGGTGTCTGCCGGTTGTGTTCCAACACGAAATACCTTCCCGAGATTGGCTGTAGTCGCCAGCACAAAGTCTCCGTAGGGAAACAACCGTGTGGTCTCTTCCTGGTCGGTTTGCGTGAGAAGGGAAACCCGGTGATCCGGAGTCAGCTCATAAATGCGTCCCTTATCGTCGGTCGAAAACAGGATTTTATTGTCGGAGGGCAGCAAATCGAAAGCATTCTCGCGTGGTGAATTCCATAGCGTCTCGACCGTCCCGTCCGGCGAGATCCGATAAAGAGCGCTTTTGATTCCCCGTCCCTCTCCAAACCGGGAAGCTCCTGAGGGAAAAGCAAAAGGATTGCCTCCCCCCGGCTGCTCTGAAGCGCTGTTGTTGGGCCGCCGCTGGTCCCCCTGCCCACCACCGCCGCCGGGCTCTCCGGGGGTAATCCCGGGCTCTTGGGCGGCTCGAACCGTGATGCTCGTCGTCGTCTGCAACGGGGACGGGCCGCCAGGGCTTTGCGCCGGAGGCAGACCAATGCGGCTGTCCTCGGAGCCTCCCATGGCGGAAATATAGATGCTGCCATCGGCGGCAACGGCGACACGATGAATCTCCGCAAGCGGTGCGTCATATAGCACCGAAGCCTTGCCGGAGCTCGTAAACCGATAGAGCAAGCCGTTCGGCTCGCTGCCGGCGATCAAATCACTATTTGGCGTCGTCGCGAGACTCATTATATGGCCCTGATGCGTATCATAAAAAAGTTCGCCCTGTCCGTTCGTCCGGACGCGATAGATTTTTCCGCGGTCTCCCGTGCCCACATACAACGTGCCATCGGGAGCAAACGTCATGGCCCAAATATATTTGGCCTGCGGATCGAAAAACTCCGTTCCCTTTCCCGACGCATCCACCTTGTATATTTTGCCGTCCGGGGAAGTTCCTACAAAGACCTGGTTGTCTTTGTCGACGGCCAAGGCAAAGACATCCGGTTCCGGGGCTTCGAAGAGAACCGAGCCGTTGAGGTCCGGTCCCAGCCGAAACACCTTGCCGCTGTGTCCGGTGCCGAGATAGATATTTCCCCGCTGGTCGCGGGCTGCGGTCCAGATCAATGCTTGATCGGTGCTGAATATCTCCTTCAGTTGGGGAGCCAGGGTAATGGCTCCTTCACGGCTCAAGGAGACACCGGAGAAGTTCCCGCGGGAAAAGTCTTCGAAGGTCGCGCTCGACCAGAATTTAGTGCTGACCGCCAATGCCCAGGGACTCAGCAGAACTCCCAGAAGCGCAAGCCCTCCCCATCGATACCACGTGCGGTTATTCATTTCTTTTTCCTTCACACTTCAGAAACTGCCCGCCGGGCAAAAACTGCTCTTGCGGCGAATAGGCTGGGAAACTCTCAATCTTTAACAGTGACTGTAATGCTCTTGTTCCCGGTAACTACCGACGGCACGGGGTCCATCTCGGAATCAGCAACCGTCGATAAGAAAGTGGGTGACACGTTCGTGCTCAGCGCGGGGTCGGCGGAAAGAGCGCGCACTACGGAAGGAGGAGGAGAAGGAAAATTCTCGCCTTGAAGGACGAATCCGGTCTCCGACCGGGCCAGCCGGACATAGAGGCGATTATTGTGACGGGACTTATTGATGGCGCGAACGAGCTGCTGCATGTTCTTGGGCACAAAGGATCTTCCTTCCCGCCCCTGCTCCATCCGGTCCATCGCATTGCCGTCGGCCACGGTGATCGTCAGGGGGCCTGGCGTGAGGTTGGCGGGAATTTCGACCGTCGTTTTCTGCAACATCTCTTTTCCGTCCTGGCCGCGAAGCAAGGCCGTCAGTTCCAGTGTATCACCGGGATTCACCTCCCGTTTATTGCCCCATACTTGTTCCAATTCCTCCACCAGGCGGCGATCTGTCGAGACGAACTTAAGATGGATGTTATGGATATCGAGTGGGCCCACACCGCTTTGCGTCAGATAGGCCAGGGGCACAGCGGCCGATTGGGCGGCCTCGACGGCAATATTGGTGCTGCCACTGACAAAACTTTCTGATTTCACATCTGGAAGACCATCGAGAGAGATGGTCTCCTCCACCCTCAGCGTAGAATCGCCCACCAGACGCTCCGTCGAACTGATGGCCGACAAAGCCGTGAAGTTCATCAGGAAGGGAAGCAGAAAATGGTCATTGACCACCTCAAAATGATAAGAGCGGCTGGCGCCCCGGCTCGAAACCATCTCTATTTCGACCGGAACCGTGCGCGCTTTGCCGCCCAAAAGGCCGAAGATGCCCGAAGAGCGGTCCTGACCGATCACCCCTAGCAAACCGCCGGAGGTGGTGATTTTCATGGAGTTGGAATAATCCGCAAGCACCGTGATTACCTGCGACTCCGAGAAGGGAATCTCCGTAGGGCCTGCTGACAGGAACGGATGCCCAAAAGCGTAGACGCGACCCTGGTCCACCAGGGTCACAGTGCCATCGGCGCTAGCGCTCAGGTCACCGCGCACCAGTTGGACGCTGATCATGGAACCGGGTTGCAAGCGCGAAGGGTCGCCCATCGTATTACCGTCGCTGGACCCGCTGCCGCCGCCTTGTACAGGAACCAGTCCCAGCGAGCGGAGGGGGTTCACAAAATGCTCCATTGCTTCCGAGGTGAATCCCGAAAGCACTAGCGGAGTGGCGACCGGGATCAAAGACGCTTGCCCGCCCTGCCAGAAGACAGGATTATTCTCGTTCCATGACGGCGGCAACAAATTCGGCGTTCCCGAAGAGACCAGGCGGGGACCATCCGCGGATTCGGCTCCTGGCTCGAAGCTCCACGCTGTCTTTACCGCCGGAGTGGCCGACTGGCCGGGTTCTTCCTCAAACGCTTCAAGCATCTGCTCGATCGGGGTGATGCCCGCGATCGGCTCTTTGGAAAATTGAAAGCCAAGCGCCACAGCTCCTACCAAACGGCCGTCGATATAGACCGGGCTGCCGCTCATGCCTGCCAGCACCCCGGCATTTTCGAGAGGGCCTCCCGAGAGGCGCGCCAAAATCACGCTCTGGCGGGGAGAAACATTTTTGAGCACCCCTAAGATCTCCACCTGGAACTCTTCGATCTTAGAGCCGACAAATACGGTTCGTCCGATGCCTTTCAGTCCGGGCCGGATTTCAGCTAATGGAAATATGGTCGTTTTAGGTGCTTCCGCCGCGAAGACGGAACGAGATGACGGAACAAAGGCGACAGCCAACAAAAGGCTGACCGCGCACACTGCGGCAAGGACCGTTTTTCCACCTGGCATATTGTTTTTCCTCTTATTTTTCCTCAGAGCGTTCTCCCAAGGGCTCGCTGCGCTGTTAAGCAAAATCTCATTATATACTAGTCCACCCGAAACCAGCCGTCAAGCAAAGTCGGGCCGGCCGGAAGAGAGGCGCCAAAACTATTGGGTGGTGGTGGCTGGCCTGGTCTAATCTTTCTTGATGTTATAAAATCTAATCGCTGGGGAGGAGGCTTTGAGCACGTTTTCGGCACACTGGGCACGGCCTTCTGAATCCGGCAAATGCCGAACGTGGCGTGGGAGCCTAATTGAGTCGGACCTGAAGTAATTCCGTTAGACAAATAAACAAATCGGCGGCCTGGACCAGGAGGTTTGCGGCAGCCAATCTAAAAGGAGAAACGACATGAAACGATTGGTTTGGATGGCGGTGGTCTGCCTAGTCGTACCAATGGTCGCTCGCGCACAGGGTTCGTCCGTGGATCCTGTCTCTTCCACTTTGCGCCAAGTTCTGGACAGATACTCAAAGAATCTGGTTGACGCTGCCGAAGAGGCGCCTACTGATAAGTACAGCTACCATCCGACTCCCGCGCAAATGACCTTCGGACAAACGATGGAACATGTTGCGGAAGTGAATAACTTCGCTTGCTCGAAGGTTGCAGATGCTCCCGCTCCGCAACAGGCAAAAGTGAGCGACACCGACAAGGACAAGCTAGTCGAAGGACTCAAGGCGTCGATGGACTTTTGCAAACAAGCGTTTGCCAAATTGACTGACGCGAAACTGGGAGACTCCGTCGCGCTTGGCGGGAGGCAGGGGACGCGATTCGCGGCTGCCTTGGAGGTTACCAACGACTTGATCGATCACTACGCCGCAATAGCTGTCTACCTGCGATTAAATGGCCTGCTGCCGCCCACGGCGCAGCGGAAGCAATAACCCAGCGGATGCAATAGCAAAGTCAAGCTCACTGTGCCTCCACAGACAATCCTGAGAAACGGCGAACCCTCAAACTGTGACCCAAGGCGCCCGCTGAAAGCAAAGGAGGCATACGTGTAACGGCGAACTATGGCAAGCTGATCCGCCCCCCTCGCCCTTGCACCTGGTTGATTTTTAAGATAGTTTTAACATGGAGTTTGCTTGCAAAGAGTTGCGAAGTTTTTGGCGAAGATTCAAAGAAAAAGCTATGGCCATCCGATCTACAACCGTGCTGTGCGTGAGAAGAAACGGGAAAGTGGTGATGGCGGGCGATGGCCAGGTGACATTAGCGGAGAACGTGATCAAGCACACCGCCAAGAAGATCCGCCGCCTTTACAACAACCACATCCTGGCCGGATTTGCCGGTTCCACGGCGGACGCCTTCTCTCTGTTTTCGCGGTTCGAGACCAAACTGGAGCAGTTCAACGGAAATTTGAACCGGGCTGCCGTCGAGCTGGCAAAAGACTGGCGCACCGACCGCGTCCTGCGGCACTTGGAAGCCTTGCTCCTTGTGGCGGATGAAAAAAATACGTTTCTGATCAGCGGAAATGGAGACTTGATTGAGCCGGACGACGGCGTCGCCGCTATCGGCTCAGGAGGCCCGGTGGCTGTGGCGGCGGCCAGCGCTTTGATGAAGAATACCGATTTCCCCGCCAGCAAAATCGCCACCGAAGCGATGGAGATCGCCGGCAAGCTCTGCATTTATACCAACAACAACGTTACCATTGAGGAACTGTGAACCAACCTTTCGGGAGGTAGCATGGTGATTTACCTTCCCGGCACGGTCGATGAGACCGCCGCGCTCGACCAACTGACGCCTCGGGAGATCGTCCGGGAACTTGACAAGTACGTGGTGGGACAGGCGGCCGCCAAGAAGGCCGTCGCCGTCGCCATCCGGAACCGCGTCCGCCGTCAAAAGCTTGCGCCGGAGATGGCCGAGGAGATCATGCCCAAGAACATCATCATGATCGGTCCGACCGGCGTGGGAAAAACGGAGATCGCGCGAAGGCTGGCGCGCCTCGCCAACTCCCCTTTCCTCAAGGTTGAAGCCTCGAAGTTCACCGAGGTCGGCTACGTAGGACGCGACGTGGAATCCATGATCCGCGACTTGGTGGAGATCGCCATTGATATGGTGAGGGAAGAAAAACTGGAGGAAATTGCGGAGAAGGCAGAGACGAATGCCGAAGAACGCCTGCTGGATCTTCTGCTTCCACCCTCTTCTCCGCCCGAAGCTTCAGCCGCCGCTCCGGGTGATCAGGAGAATAGCTGGGACAACTTTGCACGCAGCCGGGAAAAGATGCGGCAACAGCTTCAAGACGGGAAACTGGACGACCGCATGGTGGAAGTGGAAGTGCGCGAGCGCAATTTCCCGGCATTCGAGATTATCTCGAGCGCCGGCATCGAAGAGATGGACATCAACATCAAGGACATGCTGCCCGGCTTCTTCGGCGCAAAAACCAAGAAGCGCAATATGCGCGTCGCCGAAGCCTTTGATTACCTGATCCAGGAGGAAGAGCAGAAGCTGGTGGACATGGATCTGGTCACCCGGACAGCAGTCGAGCGCGTGGAGCAGTCCGGGATCATCTTCCTGGATGAGATCGACAAGATAGCTGGACGCGAGAGCGGCCACGGCCCCGACGTCAGCCGCGAAGGCGTGCAGCGCGACATCCTGCCGATTGTCGAGGGCACCACCGTGAATACCCGCTACGGTATGGTCCGCACGGATCACATCCTTTTCATCGCCGCGGGTGCTTTCCACGTCAGCAAACCCTCCGATCTGATCCCGGAGCTTCAGGGGCGCTTTCCGATTCGCGTGGAGCTGAGTTCCTTGACCGTGGACGACTTCGTCAAAATTCTGAAGGAGCCGAAGAGCGCGCTTTTGAAGCAGTACACCGCGATGCTCGAAACGGAGGGTATCAAGCTGACCTTCACGGACGAAGCGGTCCTGGAGATAGCCAAATTCGCGGCGATCGTGAACGAGCAGACGGAAAACATCGGAGCTCGTCGTCTGCATACCATCATGGAACGGCTTTTGGAGGAAGTCTCCTTCGAGGGCCCGGACCTCAAAAAGAAGAACGTGAAAGTGGACCCGGCTTACGTTCAAAAACAGCTCGCCGAAATCGTGAAGGACCAAGACCTCAGCCGCTATATTCTGTGAAACCCATCAGGGTCGCCCTTCGACCCATTCGACTGTCGCTCAGGGTGGTGAGCAAAGCCGAACCACAGGCTCAGGGCCGTGAGCCAAATCGAACGGCGAACGCAAGGGAGCGCCCCCAGACTTGATCCGCAGACCGGAGTTCCGCCCCCCCCCTCTGACGGTCGGGGCTCTCATTTTTGCCACCCTCCTGGGCGGTTGCGGAGTTGTTGGCGAGCCGCTTCCTCCACTGCTCGAAATCCCGGCTCCCATCAGCGATCTTTCCGTCGTTCAAGTTGGAGCTCGTCTCCGTCTGACGTGGTCCCCGCCCTCTCTAACGACCGAGGGGACTCGGGTGCGCCAGCTCGACCGCATGGAAGTCCGTGGCGCGTTTCTCTCCAGCGATACACCCATCACCAACTTTGCGGAACAATCCAAGCTTCTGGCAACCATACAAGCGAAGACAACTTCCGGGCAGCAGGAACCGATCACCTATGAAATTCCTCTTACCCGCGAGCAACTCCGGCAAAAGGCTTCCTTCGCCGTCAAAGCCATCAACCGCAAAGGAAAAGACGCGGGCTTCTCCAATGTTTCCTCGCTGGTAATTATGGATTTGCCGGAACCTCCTGTTGACCTTCAAGCCACGCTGACCGAAAAGGTAATCCAACTGAGCTGGAAGCCGGCGCCGCTTTCGGGATTCGGCGGTCCCGCGCCTCCCGCCGATGGCTACCGCATTTATCGCGCCGAGGAAGGATCGCAGCAGCCGGTGCAGGAAATCGGCGCTTCGGTGAGCCCCTCCTACCAGGACACTTCCTTCCAATTTGGGCACAACTACGAGTATTCCATCCGAGCTTTCGTTGGGACGGGAGAGTCGGCTGCTCTGACGCCGTCTTCCTCACCGGTGGAGCTGGCCGCCATAGACAGGTTCCCGCCCGCCGCGCCGCGCAATCTCCGCGCCATCCCCGTCCCCGGAGCTGTCGAGATGGCCTGGAGTCCCAACCCAGAAGCGGACCTTGCGGGGTACAATGTCTATAGGAACGCAGCCGGTGGTCCAGGGAGCCCGTTCAGTAAACTCAACCCGGAGTTATTGCCCATCGTCATCTTCCGGGACGCGAACGTTACGGCGGGGACGCGTTACACTTATCGCGTGACGGCCGTTGATAAGAGCGGGAATGAAAGCGCGCCTTCGGAAGATACCTCCGTCACTGCGGAATGAGCCCTGGGATTGCCGTTGCCAAGCGAGGAGCGTAATTGTAAGCTGAGGCTTGCCCATGGTCTTCTCCAGGTTACTCGCAATGGTGGCGGCTGCGGCCGTGGCGGTATGCGGTGGAATCTGGCTTTGGCTCCGATTCCGAAAGAAGAAATCGGCCTCGGAGATCGAGCGGGAGCGGCGCCTGGCCGTCAACGCCAGTGGCCGGATGACCGACGGTACTTTGACGGAAGCTTTCAATCCCAAACTCGATCCGGAAAGCATGTTTCTTCTCTTCTACCGATATTCGGTAGCGGGCGTTGAATATTCCGCGGCCCAGGATCTTTCGGACCTCCGCAGCGTGATGCGTCCGCGCACCTACAGTCCCGGCGAGCCTGTTACCATCAAGTACCATCCGCACAATCCTTTGAACTCTATCGTAGTTTGCGAGCAATGGAACGGTCTACGAAAGGGCACGGAGCACGGCGCCGGGAACCAGATACTCCCATTTCCTGGCAAGGGTTGAAGAACGATCGCGGTTGAGAACCGAATCTTATGTCCCAATCCATCGAACAAAAGCTGGCTGAACTGCGGCGGCGCAATCAAGCCGCCGAGGCGGGCGGCGGTCCGGAGCGAAGGGAACGCCAGCACAAGGAAGGGAAGCTTTCGGCGCGCGAGCGCGTGGAGCTGCTACTGGACGAGGGCACATTCGAGGAGTTGGACCGGCTGGTCACGCACCGCTCGACCGATTTCAACATGGAATCGCAGAGGATTCCGGGAGACGGCGTGGTCTCGGGTTACGGCCGCATTGATGGGCGCACGGTCTTTGTCTTCGCGCAGGATTTCACCGTCTTTGGCGGCTCGCTCGCCGAGGCCAACGCGGCCAAGATTTGCAAGGTGATGGATCGCGCCATGCAAGTGGGCGCGCCCGTGATTGGCCTGAACGACTCCGGCGGCGCCCGCATCCAGGAAGGAGTGGTTTCGCTCGCGGGTTACGCCGACATCTTTCTTCGCAACACGCTGGCCAGCGGTGTGGTTCCTCAGATCTCCGCCATCATGGGACCCTGCGCGGGAGGAGCTGTCTATTCACCCGCCATCACCGACTTCATTGTGATGGTCCAAGGGACCAGCTACATGTTCGTCACCGGGCCGGACGTGATTCGCACCGTCACTCACGAAGAAGTCACCAAGGAAGAGCTGGGCGGGCCGATGACCCATAACGTCACTAGCGGCGTGGCCCACTTCATCGCCCAGGATGATCCCGACTGCCTCTCGCTCATCCGCGAGCTGCTCTCCTTCCTGCCCGCCAACTGCATGGAGGACCCGCCGCTGAAGCTGTCGCCGGACCCCATTGACCGCGAAGAGGCCGCACTCGACACCATTGTGCCCGCCGAATCGGACCTGCCCTACGACATGCGCGAACTGATCCGCCGTGTTGTGGATGACGGATACTTCTTTGAAGTCCACGAGCAATTTGCGCAGAATCTGTTGGTGGGTTTCGCGCGCCTCGGCGGACAGCCGGTAGGGATTGTAGCGAATCAGCCGGCGGTACTGGCCGGAACGCTCGACATCAACGCCTCGCTCAAGGGTGCGCGTTTCGTCCGCTTTTGCGACTGCTTCAACATACCGCTGGTTACCTTCGAAGACGTGCCCGGATTCCTGCCCGGAACACAGCAGGAATATGGCGGCATCATCAAGCACGGCGCGAAGCTCCTTTACGCCTTCGCCGAAGCCACCGTCCCCAAGCTGACCGTCATCACGCGCAAAGCCTATGGCGGCGCTTACTGCGTCATGGCATCCAAGCATATCCGCACCGACATCAACTACGCCTTTCCCACCGCTGAAATCGCCGTGATGGGTCCGGAAGGCGCGGTGAACATCCTCCATCGCCGCGAACTCGCGGGCGACGACGCCAAGCCGCTGCGCGACGCCAAAGTGGAGGAGTTCAAGCAGCTCTTTGCCAACCCCTATATCGCCGCCGAACGTGGCTATATTGACGAAGTGATCCAGCCGCGCCAGACCCGCCGCAAGCTGATCACCGCGCTCCGCATGCTCGAAAACAAGTGCGACACCATGCCGCCGAAAAAGCATGGCAACATTCCGCTGTAGGAGCCTGCGATCCCCCTATCGCTGTCACCCCTCGTCCCGGCGCGCCGCCCTGAACTCGTGGACGAGCTGATCGAAAAGGGAGCATATGTCGTCCTGATGGATGGGCCGATATCTCCACTAACGCCAAGATCAGGCTGGCGATCGATGGCGTCGCCGGAGAGGCAACCGCGGCTCTCTCAGGTTGCCTGGCGCCCGGAGGCTCAGTCGTTCTCTACTCTTTTACGAGTGGAGAGCCTGCTTTGCAAACGGCATTGACCTTATCTTCCGGAATACCACCATCCGTGGCTTCTGGCTCTACTCGCCGCTGTTCGTTGGATCCACCAAGATCACGGAAGGTATGAAGTTGGGCGCTCAACTTCCTGTTTGCTTTCCGCCGAAGAGATGCCGGAAAGACTCTCCCCTCGGTCAAATCACTTCGCGTTATTCGTTGGGTTTCCGGCGGGTCTGGGAGAAGCTGCCAGCTCGACCTCGAAATCGCGTTCGGTTGCCGCCCGGAGACCGCGCTTGCGGCGCACGTTGACACGCACGCGGTCTCCCGGCTTTTTATCCCAAAGAGCCAAGTGCACCTGGGCGATCGTTTTGATGGTCTGACCATCGATAGCGACCAAAACGTCTCCCTTCCTCAGTCCGGCCTTTTCCCCGGCGCCGCCCGGACTCGGTGTACCGATGCGGCATTCCCCGCCTTTTTCTTCCAGGCTAACACCGAAAACGCCGGCTGGCGGCAGCTCCTGCTTCTTGCTGAGCAGAAGATAGTCCGCCATGCGCGGCTCGATCTCTTCTCCGCTGCTGAGCACTATGGCATACGTTGCGTTTGTTCGGCGTTCCAGACGTTTTGGAATCCCGGAACCGAATGCCACATGCCCGGCGCCGGCGAGGATCACCAGCCGGCGGCCCCTGTTCGCATTCAGATACGCGGCGGCGCTTTCAGCCATGCCCTCGTCCCACACCAGTTGCGCTTCGACAAAGTGGTTGAAGGCATCAGATCCCAGCGCCGGGTGTGCTTCAAACGCTTCGCGAAGGCGATTCTTGTAGACTTCGTCAGCAGGTTCGATTTCGCGCGGCAAGGAAGCACGTTGCTTCTCGGACAACCCGGCAATGCCAACTTTGCCAACGGCCGAAGTCAACGCAGCGGGCACGTTGAGAGCACACACCGGAATGCGCTGCTCGCGCGCGTAGCGAAAAATCGGAGCATACAGACGGTAATCGTACCTCCAGCGTTGATAGTATTCGGTGGCGCGCAGGAATTCATTTTCCGGCGTTCGTCCGTCAATATAGTCGTCTACCTGCGGCTGGAAGGGCTGCTGGAAATATTCGACTCCGATCGCCATGTTGGGGTCGAGTTCATAAAGCCGTCTGATGATTTCGAGCTGATTCAGATGGTGATCATAACGATCATGGATCTCGCCGATGAAAACCACCCGCTTGGTTGCGAGCTGCGCAGCAAGCTTCTCCAGCGGGAGGGCCGCATCCAAACTGACTGCGTCGAAGGAAGCCCGATCCTGGGCGGCCGCCCGGGCAACCCAGGGGACGTATCCAAGTGTCAAAACGAGCAGATATCCAAAATGCCGAAGCCGCATTGCTTTGTAATCATAACAGGGGCCACCCCAGAGTCTCTTCTTTAGAGTCTGTCGGAGATAGAATCACGCGAGTGACTTTACGTTGCGGTTAGTCTGCGGCATTGTAGCGGCATGAGCAAACGCTTTCGTGATTGCGGTTTGGATCAGTTGTTCCTTCTTCCCCCTTCTTTGCAAGACTGGCTTCCGGAGGATCACTTAGCTCGCTTCATCGCGGATGTGACGAATGAGTTGGACCTGTCGGCGATCTATGCCGGATATGATCGCAAGGATGGCCGGGGCCTGTCGGCGTATCATCCGCTGCTGCTGACGCGCTTGCTGCTATACGGCTACTGCATCGGCGTGACCAGCTCCCGCCGCATCGAGCGCGCCACCTATGATGATCTAGCCTTCCGCTATCTGGCGGCCGATCAGCATCCCGATCACGACACCATCGCCGCCTTTCGTCAGCAGCACTTGACGGCGCTGGCGGGTCTGTTCGTGCAGGCGCTGCGATTGTGCCAACAAGCCGGATTGGTGAAGCTCGGCAACGTAGCCGTCGACGGCACGAAGATGATGGCCAATGCGAGCACGCGCCGCTCGCTACCGTACCAGAAACTGTGCGAGCGAGAACGTTACTGGCAGCAGACTGTGGATCGTTTATTGGCCGAAGCACAGCTCACCGATGAACAGGAAGATCAGCGTTACGGCAAAGGATCATCCAGCGATCCACTGCCAGCCGAACTGGCGCACGCGCAGAGCCGTCTGGAAAGGCTGCGGCAAGCCAAAGCCGAGTTGGAACGAGAAGCACGGCAGAAACTGGAAGAGCTGCAGCGCATCGCCGGATCGCGAAAGCGGGGCCGCCCACGGAAGGGTGCCAACCCGGCTCCTCAGGACGCCCGCAGACGTGGAAATGAGAAGAAACAGCTACAGCGTGCCCGAAGGAATGCTGCCGTACCCAGCCGCCAATACAACTTTGTAGACCCCGATTCGCGCGTGATGCACGATAACGCTCGGAAATGTTTTGTACAGGCCTATAACGCGCAGCTGGCGGCGGACTCGCAGGCGCAAGTGATCGTCGCCGCCGAACTGACTCAACAGACGACTGATCGCCAGCAACTGGTTCCCATGGCGCGAGCCATCCGCGATGCAACCGGCGCGATCCCGGAATGCCTTGTAGCTGACGCCGGCTACTGGGATACCGAGAGCCTACATGATCCTGTCTTGGAAGGAATCGCAGTGTTGGTTTCTCCCGACTCGCAACCGCGGCCGCCGGGTGCGCCGTTACCTTCGAACGCGCCGAACAATGCCGAAGCCTTACGTATGCGCGAGGCTCTCGCCAGCGCCTCTGGCAGTGACCGCTACCGCATGCGAAAAGCCGTGGTCGAGCCCGTCTTTGGGCAAATCAAAGAGGTGCGCGGCATCCGCCGGTTCCGACTCCGCGGGCTGCAACGTGTCTCCAGCGAGTGGAAGCTGATCTGTGCCACCCATAATCTGCTCAAGCTATTCCGCTACCGTACGGCGAAAAATCCTGACGGAGGTCATCTTGCCGTTCGCATCGGCCTTTTCCTAACCCAGGCACTTGGGCACGCCATTCTTCTGCTGCGTTCAGCTTATCGCCGCGGAGCAGTCGATCCAGTCGCCACCTGAGCAGACGAAAACCCTGGTTTTACTCCGACAGGCTCTTTAGCTGTCCACACGTGCTGATTTTTAATAACGAAAAGTCGCTTATTGTTTACGAAACAGGACAAAGCGCGGAGAAAGCGTGCACGTGGCTCACTTTGCAGATAATATGAATGGTGATTCATGCAGGAGGGACAATCACCCCGAGATTTGCGAAGCATTTTGACGGAAAGCGCTTCTACAATCCAGATGCTCGGCAGGCGCATGGGCTTCTGAGGCCCTCCGATGGAAGCTGACCAGCCAGCCGGAACCGTCACCCAATTTCATTTCGGACATCGAGCAATCCATACCGCCCCGCCGTGTGGAAGGCAAAGTGGCTCAGGTCATCCTCCGCCTGGCCGCCAGCGAATCGTCTGCCTGCACATCTCCTGCTGGACTGACCGCTTGAGTTTCAGAACAGCGCCAACTGGTCCGATATTGTGGCGGCATCGGTAGGTCTACGTGAGCCATTTCAGCAACCTGCGATGGACGTCAGCGCACATGCAAAAGTGAATATACAGCCGGTTTTGAGCGTGGATCAATATCATCGCCGGACAGGTCTCCTCGCTTGTTTTTCCTGCCGCAGGACACTGCAAAAACCACTCCTTGGCAGTCACGGCTTAAGAGCAATTTGTTCAGATGCTAGGGCCTGCCAGAGCACCACCGTCACGCGCCTCCGAATCCCGCGCTACTGTACGGCAATGGTGACGACGTTGGAACTCACTCCGCCGATCGTGAGCACGACAAGGACAGCGTCACCCGTGAGGGAACCTGCCGGCACCTGCACATCCACCTGATAGAGCCCCACGTATCCCGGCGCCAGCCCGGAGAAGCTGGGTGTTGCCGGTACTCCTCCGATAGACACCTGCGGGGTGGTTACGGTCATCGAAAGCGGGTTGCTGGATGCCGGGGCGCCGGTGGCAGGCGGATTGGTGACACTTCCCAGGCCGGTGCAGTAGATGGTAATGAAATCAACTCCGCGAACCGCCGGTCTCGACGTGATTCCCTGAGTGCCAAAGGGCGCGGCATAACTGGCGGTGTTGGAGATTAGGATGGCTCCCTGACCGCTGCCTGCGCTATTCAGGGTGAAGATGCCTGGGGAAAAAGGGCCCAGCGGGACGTTCTGCGGAGGGCTGCTCTGCCCGCCAACCGTCACTACCACCGTCGCCGAGGTAGCGCCCGCCAGTTCATAGGGAATTTGCAAGTTGAGCTGGTCGTATTGCGAGCCGTGTTGGGAGGAAAACAGAGGGGCGCTAATTGTGCCGTTGAACGTGACGCTGGCCCCGTCCAGCGTGGTGAGCAGCTTCCCGTTGCTCCCGAAAGACCCCGGCACGCCGGCCGCGCCGTTGTTCAAATTGGTCCCGAAGACGGCGGCAATGGTGCCAGGAGCCAGGGCATTCGTGCCGGCTGCATAGCTGGCATTATTGACAACTCCACTGTTGAACACCGCAGGCTGCGGAGGGGGAGGTCCCGTCGCCGCTCCCGGATGGAACCAAAGCTGGCCGGCTGTCAAACCGGCCCGCGTGACCATATATTTACTGTCGTCCACGGGAGACACGGCTAAATTGCCTGGGCAGTCATCGTTGGAAGAGCAGGTAAAGGTCTGGCCTCCGCCGCTCCCGAGAATCGTCCAGGTTACTCCGCCATCTGTGGTCCCCAGAACGCCTCCCACTGTCTGGCCGGGGCTGCCGCCGACCACATAATATTCATGTGCGGTGGCGCCTTTCGCCAGTCGTCGCATGGTCCAGGCTCCGGTCATGTTGGATGTGTTGGGCACTCTGATGTTGGCTACGGGAGACCACGCGCCGGTCGAGAGGTTCTCTCGCTGCACGTAGGTCGTTGTACCTGCACAGCTAGTGCCCGGCACACAATTGTTTATCAGGGCAAGGAGTTCCGACGCTGGAGCTGTCGAAAGGGTCCCGTCTCCAATAGAACCCCGCATGTTGTGAGCATAGCAGTTTGGATCAGAACAGCCGCCATTGGCCGTGCGGAGTAAAATCGTGCTGGACGAAAAATCCAATGGCTGCCTTACCAGCGGGCCTTCTCCTCCCCAATACATATTCCCGCCGCTGATCTGAGCGTCGTAAAGGAAGCCTGTTGTCAACCCAATCGCTTGATAAGCATCTTTTGACCCGTTCACATTCGCGAAGCTTGCCCCGCGATTGGCAGATTTATAAATGCCTTGCTGCACCGCATAGATGTTTACATTGGCGGCGGCGTCGTGCAGCACGGCGCTAATGGTATCGTGGCCCTGCTCAAAGGGAGTTGTGCCACTGGAGACGAAAGCTGAAGCCTTCGGATTTCGCACAACCACCTGGCACATACAATTATTCGTTCCCCCGGCGAGGGTGTCGCCCAAACCAACCACCAGTGTGCCGTCGGGCAACATATCGAAGGTCTGCGCGGCGGGATATAAATTCGGGCCCGATGCCCCGGAGCGAGCAGGAAGTCCCGCGCTATAGTTGGCCCAGCAAGCTGAGTTGGCTGGGTCGGCGGCGATGCAGGAAGTCAAAGCGCGATAAACGCCGGCCTCCGAGCCAATGTACACATAGCCATCGGGAAAAGCGCCCACCCCGCGTATTCCAGTAGTGGCGGTCGCTACGGCGTTGGGCAGCGCAACCTGCCGGATGGTGGCAGACCAATTGCTGCTGGGGCCTTGCCCCAAGAGGTTCCCGACCCGCAAGAGACATACGATGGTTAGAACATATCTCCACATCAATACGCTACGCGTCTGATGTTGCCTCAGCTTGCAATGGTCTCGCATTTATTGAAATTGTAATAAGTTTTTAGGTGATTGGGAAGAACATGTGATTCGATTCGATGTGCGGGATTAGTGCGGCTACCGGAGCCGACCTCCGCGGGCGCCCGGCGCTCTGATTCGTGGGTGGGAAGCCTATACGCATGAAGTATTCTTCAGTAAGGCATTGGGGACGTTCTGATAACCCATTGATAATCTCTTGCCTTTGGCTCTCGGGCGAGCAGCTGAAGAACAAATTGTCGCGCCCGATAAGAGGTAAAAAAGGTTGCTACCCGCTCGGGCTTTGATTCGCCTTTACGCATCTTGTACACATAAACCTTAGGCAAACTATTTTTGCTTTTGATATTTATCATAAAATTAGCCTCAAATCAGAAAACGCATGATGGTCGCCTCCGAATCAGGCAGAAAGAACGGACACAGGGACCCCGGATTGTTTCTCCAGTCGGTACGAGACTTCAGACCAGCATTCGATACAGAGCCACACTGGGACCGCTTCATTCACCAGCCATTGTTCACATTCGCAGATTTTTTGGCAGCTCCAACACAACTCTAGCGCATTGATAATCCGGCGAATGTTTTTACGCATTCTATTCAACTCTCCTTGTCCTGACAGCGCATCATCCATATTGGCCTCGAAAGTAAAGATCACACGTCATGCTGCGGATCCGAACCACGTGCTCAGCGATCAGGGCTTGAGGGTGCAAACAATAATTAGCCCGCCACCCTTAAACCATCTTCACGATAAGACAGGGAAATCTTGCTGCCAATAGAGCAAAGGTCATTTTCTTGTGGGACCTTTGGGCTATTGTGGTGGCGGATGCAGGAGAGGGCGTCTCGCTTTGCCTTGCTCTTGGTGGCCTGCCCGGTGCGTTTCCCGCGCTTGCGAAGTCCTCAAATTCCGCGTTTCCACAGAAACAGACTCTCTTTCTCTCTTAGAATTTATAGTAGAGACAGAAGGCGTATTGTTGCGGAAATGCGGAAAACCTCCTGCCAAAGGGAGAAGACTTAGTGGATTCGTTGCTGAACATCGTAGATCGGTCTCTCCAGGTAATCGTCGGCGCCAGAGAAGCGACAAGCAACCTCGCTATCTCCCATCATCCCGTGGCCGATTGCCAGCGTAATGGGAAATGTCAATTTGGCCGTTTGACACGAGTATCTATGGGAGAGGAGGCATTCTGCGCGCTAATAATACGTGAGAGCGGATAGTCAGGACGAAACGCCAAAGTAAGACATAAAGGGCTGAGAAAAAATAAAAGGGGGAGATGATGTCCTCCTCTTTTTTGTTTTGAACCGAAGTTTGATTACATCGGCCTGAAGCCTGGGGTTGCTGAAGCCGGGCAACCGCTGGAGGTCGCGGTGGTGACGGACCCCTGAGGGTCTTTCTTGATTGCGGTGGTCTGGTCTATGCAGAAGGTGCTGGTGCCAGTAGAACCCGAGTTTGCTGGAATCCCTACCAGAGAAAAAGAGGTCGTCGGGGAGGTGGCGCCAGTGGTATAGACGAAGAAATACCCGCCCTTAACCGCAGTGGATGCCGTGGCGCCGGCCAGGGTCGAATCAATCAAGTCCGCGGCCGTCGAAGAAGCGGCGGTACCAGCGGCGCGCGGGCCTAATGCGACCAGGGATGTCGAAAAGCCGTTGTTGTAAGTGGAGGAAAAGGTCACCTCGGCCGTGGCAATGGTGCGCTCAGAAGCGGCTGCGGAAGCCTCATTGGCAGCCATCCTGGATTTGAGCAAGTTCGGCCCTACGATCCCCGCAAGGATCAAGATGATAGCCACCACGATTAGCAGCTCGATCAGGGAAAAGCCTTTCTCTTTTCTCACTCATCGTCTCCGTCGCCCTCGCAGTTTTTGAGCGGGCAACTATTCGGCAAAAGCAGCGGGATACATCACGCGGTCGTGGGTTGAAAAAACTCGAAAAGTCCGCGCCCTTTTTTCTTGGCAAGATACATCGCCCCATCGGCATCGCGCAGAATCTGTTCCGGGAGTTCGTAATGAGGTAAGGCGAATGCGACCCCCATACTAGCGGAGGCACAAACTTCCGCTTCTCCAATTCGCAGAGGCATGGCCAGTTTCTTTCGAACGCGATCCATGACGATCTCAACTTCCCCACGGTCCTTCAGTTCCTCTAGCAACAGCACGAATTCGTCTCCGCCTATCCGTCCCACCACGTCCACGGCGCGCGCACAACTCTGGAGTCGCCGGCCAACCTCCATGAGAACCTTGTCTCCAAAAGTGTGCCCTAGGTTATCATTGATGCCCTTGAAACAATCCAGGTCGAGAAACACTACCGCAAATAGATAAGTTGCATCCCGTTTCGCTCTCGCCAGAGCCAAACTCAGGCGATCCAACAGAAGAGTCCGGTTGGGCAATCCGGTTAAAGCGTCGTGCATTGCCCGATAGAGCAACTGCTGCTCACAGATTTTGCGCTCAAAAACGTTCCCTAGTTGCCGTCCCACCTCGGCCGCCGCGGCCAGCAAAACTTCATCCGGTCTTAGGTGGGTCTCGGAAAAAAATTCGAGAACTGCGATGACGCGATCTCCACTCCACGCCGGTATTCCCAACCCCGACCGCAATCCGCATTCCCATGCCACCTCCGAACGAGGACATCTTAATTCATTTGCAAGATTTTCGATCCATATTGATTTTCCGCTGGCCAGCACCATTCCCGGCAGATCTTCTCCGACCGCCAAATCAGCCACGTTGCTCACGCGGCAAAAAGATTTCAGGTGATCCGACTCTTTGATTTTCCAGATTGACGACGAGAACAGCCTTTTCGACGCATCGCCGCTGACCATGAAGGCGTGACCTACCGACCAACCCGTCCCGCAAACATAATCTATTGCGGCTTGAATCGCTTCTTCGACACTGGACGAGTGATTCCAGATGATCGCGGTCATCCGCTCTCTTTCTAAATTAGAAGCAAGTTCTCTATTTTGCTCCTGCCGGAACAATACTTCGCCGTTCATCCTTCGGATGTTGTTCCCGACGCCCTTAAATAACGCCTGTATCAGGGGCGGGCTTTGACGAAAAAGCTGCATGAAGTCGTCTTGCCCGATCACCAAAAATTCGCTTCGATCGAGCGTAGAAACGGTGGCAGAACGAGCGCTTCCGTCCAATAACGCCATCTCGCCGAAAAAGTCCCCTTCTGTGAGAATACCCAGCGAGACTTCGTCCCCGGAACCGGAGGCTCTAGAAACCTTGACCTTTCCCGCAAGGATAATATAGAAATATTCTGGAGGGTCCCCTTCGGTAAATATGACTTTTAGCGGATCCCAAACCTCGGTCCTGGCACTCCTCAACAGCGCTTGGATTTGTTCTTCAGAGAAACCCGAAAATATGGGGTTTTTCTTGCAATTTGCCGCAGTAGCCATATCGCTAAAAAACTCACGCTATTATAATTGACGGTTGCTCATAATAGCAAGCAATTGTGGGGAGTTAAACCACAGCCGAAAAAGAAACCGGCTAAACGCAAAGCAAGGCGAATATTCTATACTATGATCAAGGTGGAACTATGCTGACGAGCAATGAATCGATCTCGGCCCTTTCCAAAATCCAAGCTTTTACTCATGACCTCAGCGACTACGCTTCCCAAAAACAAGATAAAACCCTATCCTGGATAGCGAATGAGCTTGATGCTCTTTTGGCGGAATTCATGGGGGATTTGCATCTCACAGAAATAGCTAAAAAGCGCCGGATATAGCAGCGTGACAAATGAAAAGAAACAACTGCTGGTTCTTATAGCCGCATCCATCTGGATCATCGTGGCGCTCTATTTAGCCTCGCAGGATTCCTTCTTCGACGTTGGAGGTCTGCGCAATGTAGCGTGGCAGTTCGATTTCGGGGAATTCATCACCCGGAGTCTAGCTTGGTCCTCCCCGGCGATAATTCTCGGCGGAATAGCGCTATGGTGGCTGCGTGAAAAATAACTGCTAGTGTTGTATCCCTTAAGTAACTATTGAGTTCCGCATAATATAGAGTCATTCCGGCCACAAAAGAAGCCTGCTTCATAACTACTACACCCCCCCTCCTTTTTCCTGGACCGTGAACGCTGACTCCATCCTCGCTAAGATCCAGCGACTTTCTGAACGTATTTCCGGGCCACAACACTAGCGGGTTTCTCAAGTATGTAATCCCGCAATTGTGCTTTGCAGCAGTGGGCTAATTTGAATTATCGCAGCAATTTCTTGTCGGTTGGATAACGGGGCATGGCCGATCCGCATAAGAGCAGAACACGCAGCAATGGCCGGGCTTTGCGTTCAGAATCGCATGACAGCCCGCACATTCATAGAAATACACGCAATGATCCAAGGGCATCACTTCAATTTTCGCGTGGCCGCAATTAGGACAGGTTATTGTCGCGTTCAATTCCGCCATATGCTTCCGCCTCTCTTTCTTTTCTCCACTCATACTCTTCCATAGCTTGTCGGTGACGCGAGCGGCCATCCCGGTATGCATCGGGGCGTCCGGTGAATACGGATGGAATTATACGTGAAATAATCTGGCGCGACAGCCGCCGCCTCCGAGGCATATGATAACTTGGAGCCTAGAGCCTTTTCATGTCTTATAATGGGTTACCCTTGCAATCCAGGATTTCTTGAGGCGGTCCATTGTCATGCGTGAGGACTTCCGCCGGGCTCCCATACCGATCCGTCTGAGCTGCCGTTACTCCAACGGTGCCGTGGTCAGCTTCGTCGCGCGAGCCTTGATCTGCGATGATTCGTCCTTGCGGGTTCTTTCCGCGGAAAACTTCGAAAAGGGCGTTCAATTGAATGTCTTGGCGCCGTTCCTGGATGGCATTTCTTATTGCAGTGTTTCAACTTCCTCGCGGAGCCGGAAGGATGCCGGTTTTTACGAGCTCGACTTGAAGTTCCTGAAGACGCCGAAGCCGGTGGCGCTGCCTAAGACAACTGCACCAGCAGAGCGGCCTAAGACGACTGTGCCGGCAGAAGAGAAACATCCGACCATCCCCCAAGAAGTGGTCCTGGCTGCCCAAAAGCTGGCTGAACGGTTGGAGAAAGGCGCTTCCTTACCCTTTTCAGAGGTGATCGAACTATTTTTGCCGGCGCAGCGCCTTACGTTGCTGGCGATTAACGCAGCAGCGGTGGCTCTCCTCATGCAGGAAAAGGGACTGGTAGACGTGAAGCACTTAGTAGAGACCTTCCAGCAGAAAGGTTAGGGTATGAGGACTTCAAAAAAAGACCGGCGCAGCGACCGTATACCAGCCGTGCACCGGCTGATGCTGACCATTATCGGTCCCACTGGAGCCGAGATGCAGAAAGAGATCGTCACCACGGTGGAAGTCTCGCAACACGGAGCGCGCATCCGCGGACGACGCACCTTGCAGGTGAACTGGCAGGGAAACTTTATCCAGCTGACTTCCGGGCGCCAAGCCCCGGTCCGTATCGCGTGGCAGGTGAAACCAAGTCCCGAGGCGGATTACTATGAGAGCGGCGTGGAACTGCTTGGGAATTTCAATTTCTGGGCGCGAGAGTTTACAGCCGGGGATCTCGAAGGGGCCGAGAGTTCTGTGACGATCGAGAGCGCCACGGTGTCTCCGGAAGAACTCTTGCAGGAGATGCGGAAAGCGTCGGCATTTAAAGCGGCACAGAGCGGAACGCTTCTGGAGGTTCTTTGGTGCGGTCTGGTGGAACAACTGGAAGAACGGAAGGTCTTCACGCGTCAGGAGCTGGCAGCCTCTGTCCGCAAGATCAGCCAGCGGATGAATAAGGGAAACGGTTAGGCCGTCGTCGAGGCTCCGGATAGGTGTGGTAAATTTCATCTGCAGGATTTACAATGCACTTTGCAAAATGACGGTGCGCGTGCCCTTCCGGGGCCGTTGATCCTGGCAGAGATTGACCGAGGCAACTTCAGCCTGAGCTGAAGGAATCGAGTACAAGACAAATGGCCGTGACAAAAGGGGACAGAAACTAAATGGCGGCGGGACCTCTGCGACGGTTCATTGTGGGGATTTCCGGCGCGACCGGCGCCATTTACGGCATTCGTTTATTGCAGGTGCTGAAGGCAGCGCCGGATGTGGAAACCCATCTGGTCATGTCGAAAGCCTCCGAGCGAACCATCACCTTCGAGACCGACCTGAGCCTCCGGGAAGTGCAGGCCATGGCGGATGTTTGTTATAACATCAGCGATATCGGGGCAGCCACCTCCAGCGGTTCCTTTCAAGTGGAGGGGATGATCGTGGCACCTTGCTCCATGAAGACGCTTTCGGCCGTGGCCACTTCTCTCAGCACGGACCTGCTGAGCCGCTCCGCTGATGTGACGCTGAAGGAAGGACGACGGCTGGTGCTGATGGTCCGGGAATCGCCCCTCCACCTTGGCCATCTGAGATTGATGGTGCAAGCAGCGGAAATAGGAGCCATCATCGTTCCGCCGGTTCCCGCGTTTTACAATTTCCCCAAAACGCTCGATGACATCGTCAATCACACAGTAGGACGGATACTCGACCTCTTCCACTTGGACGTGGACATTGTCAAGCGGTGGGAAGGGATGCGGACCACGGCCAAAACGGGGATGTCATCTCCCTAATGTACAAACGGCTCGCTGATTCGGGTATGCCAGGCTGGTTTCCGTCTCACTGGACCAAACCATCTGAAGTGAATGGTGGAGGCGCTTACATTGCTTCCCCGCATTCCGGGAGCTGCGCCGGGCGTGGATAAGCCTTCCAATGCCGGCCTCACAATCGAAGGGAGCGTATTCAGCGGCCTAGGGCGCGGGGCACAGTTTCTGGGTATCGAGTGGGTGCGCCGGGAGCTACGCCAGAAGGTAGTTCTCGATCCTTTTCCCGGCACCCTGAACCTGCGGATACCGGCTGACGCTTGGAGCGCCTTATACGCGCGCCGCACAAATCTTGTGAAGATCGCCGACCCTTCTGCGGCAAGCTGCCCGGGATTTCTGATGCACGTGGTCCTGCAAGCCCAAGGACGTTTTTGCCCTTCCGCCTATGTAATCCTTCCAGAATGGACGATTTATAAGGACGTTCTGGAAATCATCGCGGCAGAGAACCTCCGGGCGAAACTTCAGATCAAAGACGGTGATCGGGTGCGGGTCGAGGAATTTCCGGAGCCATAATGCCCGCACCCCGCTGAAGAAGACCTAGCCGTCTCCGCAATCCGCAGGTCCATACCCTCACGCGCGCTTTCTTCCCCGCTCCGCCTTGTAGTCAAACATGGGGTCCCATTCCGAGGAATCCATCCGACGCTGCTCGCGGCGCCTGATATATTCCTCCAGCGCAACCGAGACAGCTTCCTTCCTCGTCTTGTGGCCGCCAACCTTGCGTGCTTTTTCAATGAGACGGTCGTCAACGGTCAGTCTTGCAGGCATTATGAAAACTCCTCTGGATGCCAAGAGATAGCAAAATCGCCTCCGGATCATCCGGTAACGTTATACGGGACCTTATAAGGTGAAGACACGGGAACCGCGGCGGATACAACCGCCCAGCTCGAAATCCGGTGCAACGTAAAATAGCAAACCGCCCCCAACAAACCCACCAAGGGCAAGAATAGAAAGCCGCCCCAATCCTCCCCTCCCAGCTGCCGGAACGGTGATCAGGGTAGAAAGCAGCATGGCGGTTCCTGCCGGGAGCAACAGAAATGCCATAGGCAAAACCGCCAGGGCAAAAATAAGGTAACAATATAGCTGACAGCTCACACATAGGAATCGCTAAGGCATGAGGCCTATCAGTTTATCAAAAACATACTCAAGCGTCGTCACCTCGGCGCTAGGGTAGTGGGCTATCTATGACAGCTTCGGCTCGGCTTGTAACTGATTCTTCACTCGCCTCCGCAGACCCACCAGCCGATGCCGGTGCAACACCAACTGCCGCAGATCGCGCTCCTCCAACGTCGCCACCCAGATGCGGGCAAAGCGATCTTCCAGCAGTAACTGCATCAGGTGCTCAGCATCCCGGCGATCGGTCTTCTGCCGCCTTACCTCTGCCGCCCGGATCTTGGCTGGATCTCCGATCCATAGCTCGTATCCCAACTCCCCCAACAACCGTTCGAACCAGCGGGCATGCCCACTGGCTTCCATCTCCACCCGAACCCTCCTTTTCTTCCAGACCCCGGTAGAAACTCTCCGCTTCCCCCGAACTGTGATCCAATCTCCGATCTCCGCATTCCCCCGTTTCTGTATCCACAAACGAAATTTGCTGGAAACTCGGGTGATAATCACATCCTATAATTATCATCTTTGGCTCCTTCCTCCAGAGCCTTGGTCGTTTGCGCTACCAAGTCTACTCTGGTCGGAGGAGCCGACGCTGTCATGAAATCACTTTGAATAGTGCAAGGGTGTTTTTCTTAAAAGTACAAATTTCGATCCATTCCAGTTGTATAAATCAACCTCAAGCGGGCCTCCCGATGACGCTTGTTGTTCAGTTACCAAGAGCGTGCTATCGAGGCGATAGATCGGACCACCAAGACTAAAGGATACGTCATCGGGAGGTATATAGACCTTACCGGTCAGAGCGTCGATTACGGAGAAATTGGAGCATTGGGAGCCGCAGCCCCACGCAGCAATAGTGTAATGACCTGCGAAGTCCGGACCATCCTTTGCGGCTTCGCGAATTGCGGTTTTGTACTGTCGTGCCCTTGGAGAGTCGAGCATGGGAGCCTTTGGCTTGCCTCGAAAGATGTTCGATGCGGGATACTTTTCAAATGGATACGATTCTTCCGCCCTCGCGCCACCTATCAAATACACGAACGCAACAACGAAAAGCAGCCAACCCTTTTTAGTCATGCCGCTCTTTCTCCCCTCCGCTCGTACTCTTCCCACAGCGCAACCAAATCTGAGACTTCCCACAGCTTGTTCGTGACGCCAGCGGCCATTGCCGGGGTACAGCGCAGTTTGCCATGAATCTTGATGAAATTGTAGGAGAAGTAGTAGAGAGCCATTGCCGCCACGTGGTTCTCTAGCTTCCGGCTGAAGGCATTCGTCAAGCGCGTCAGACGCCGAACCATCATTCGCGCCGTGAGGTTCTGCCGTTCCACAAGCTAGGGCGTGTTAACACTAATTAGAATTTTGTGGTATGCTTCGGTTCATGGAAATCACCGAAGCGCAGTACTTTCGTATCGAGCCCAGCCTTCCGCGACAACGAGGCAACGTCAGCCTTTCCAACCTGCAAGTGCTCAACGCTTTGTTGTACGTGGCCGAGCAGGGGTGCAAGTGGCGCGGACTGCCCAAGCGATTTGGCAACTGGCACACCATCTACACGCGTATGAATCGCTGGTCCAAGAACGGCGTGTTGGACCACGTCTTTGAACAGTTGCAGCGAGAGCAGATCGTGCGCATCAAGATCGAGGCCGTCAAACTGGACTCGACCACCGTCAAGGTGCATCCCGATGGCATGGGCGCTTTAAAAAAAACGGACCGCAGGCCATCGGAAAATCCCGCGGCGGATGGACCACCCAGATGCATCTGGTTGCCGCGGATGCGCGAACGGTCATAACCTTTGCTCTCTCCCCGGGCCAAGCCTCCGACGCGGTGGAAGGCCGCGAACTCCTGGGCGGCATCAAGCTGCCCGCACCGCTGCATCTCGTCATGGACCGTGCCTGCGCAGGACAACAAAACCCTCCAACTGGCCCTGGAATTTGGCTTCCTCCCGGTGGTCCCGCCCAAAAGCAATCGCCTCCAGCCCTGGCAGTACGATAAAGCCATGTACCGCAAGCGCAACGAGATCGAGAGGCTCTTCCGCAGACTCAAAGGCTTCCGCCGCATCTTCTCCCGCTTCGATAAACTCGTCATCGTCTTTCTTGCTTTCCTCACTTTCGCTCTGATCGTGCAGGCACTCCGTTAGTGTTAACACGCCCTAGTTGAAACGTGTTTGGGATCGGGATTGCCCGTGATCCGCTTGCGCTCACAGTCGATACATTCACCGGGAGAATATCGCGTATCAAATTCGGGCGCTGCGCCGTAGAACTTCACAAGCATTGAGTAAAGAATATCGCTGCCGAATACTTGCTCAACCGCAGTCAAATAGGCGCGATGGCCGTCAGCCGTTAACTGGACGCGATTGGAAAGGCGGCTTGCAAGATCATGCGCCGCGTCCGCATCGCGGCTTCCAACAAACCATGGCAGAACGAGCTTGGTATCCGCGTAAAGAGCAACCCATAGCCGTGTCGGTTAGACGAGATGTGGGCATTTGTCTATTGCAAGCAAATGAATCTCACGCCAGAGATCGCAGCACGCAACAAAGATGCTGGCGATGGAAGGGACGGCGTTAGAGTCGCTTCTCCCAGCAACTGAATGTTCTGCGTCGATCACGGCGAGGTCGCTTCACGCTCGGTCGAGTAGATCGGTTTTTCTGGGTGTGGCTCTCCAGAGTTTGGATGTGTTGGCAGTCGGTGCTGGTGATCGTTAAATCCGAAACCGTGATCGGCCGGCACTGCAACGGCTTTCGCCTGTACTGGTCATGGAAAAGCAAGCGCGGCCCTGGCAGACCAGAAGCGCCAAAAGATATTCAAAACCTGATCCGCACAATGAGCACGGCAAATCCGATCTGGGGAGCACTACGGATTCACGGTGAGTTGTTGAAGCTCGGGATTGACATGTCTGAAACTGGAGTGAACCTTCTGTAGTTAATCTATAGGTTAAGTTTTATCTAAACCAAAGTATAGTTTTCCAATACCATAGAACAATAGCTTTTCCATTCCCAAGAATATACATTTCCATAGTGCTTATCAAAACTTGCAGAAAATGTATTTACTGATTTGCACTAATTGAGCTAAGCCACCTTAGTAGCATTTCTGATGATTATTGATTTCACAAGTAACGTAATCATTGAAGTATGTTTATTACGCCGGTGGCGGCCTGATCTCAGGGGAGAAACGTATTTCCGGGGGCATGACGAGTCTGGGAGCATTCGGTTGAAGCACGAAAGCGAAAACGAAAAGCAGCCCCTTAATTTCATAAATCTTTAAGTGCGAGGAGGCACGAACATGAGGACGATTAGAAAAAAAGAGAAGAAGCTGTCTTTCTCTGAGAAGTTCACCCGATTGGCGGAAAGGCTCCGGGAGCCGGAATGGCGACGGTATGCAAAGCTATTATTCGCCGGCAAAATGGTCGCCATCGCTTTGATCTTGCTGATAGCGGCGATTGGTATCCTGGTTGGCGGGCACGTCTATGCTGCGGACGCGGAGGTCAAAGGGGGCGACGTCGTCAATCCGATTAACACGGTCTGGACGTTGTTAGCTGCGTTCCTCGTTTTCGGCATGCAGGTGGGCTTCACCATGCTAGAGGCTGGGTTTTGCCGCTCGCGCGAGACCGTGAACGTCCTGATGGAATGCATCGTGGACACCTGCCTCTGCGGCATTCTCTTTTATGCGTTCGGCTTTTCCTTCATGTTCAGCCATGGGAACGGCTTCATCGGCTACCACTGGTTTCTCCTGCAAGGGATACCGGCAACGTATGAGTCAACGGGAGTGGCGTTCCTGGCGTTCTGGTTGTTCCAGTTTGCTTTTGCCGACACCTGCTCGACCATTACCTCCGGCGCCATGATCGGCCGCACCGGGTTCGTCGGCGATCTTATTTACAGCGTAGGCGTCTCCGGCTTCATCTATCCGATTATCGGCCACTGGGCCTGGGGGCCAGATGGATTCCTGGCCACCATGGGCAGTGCTGGGTTTTTCTTGCCTTCACTGGGCATGAGCTTTCATGATTTCGCCGGGTCTACGGTCGTTCATACCATTGGCGGTTTCATCGCTCTGGCCGGCTCAATCGTCCTCGGTCCGCGTCTGGGCCGCAAATTCAAGCGCGATGGTGGCGCCCCGATGCTGCCGCATGACTTGACAGTTGCCGCCGTCGGCGGCCTGATCCTCTGGTTTGGATGGTACGGTTTCAATCCTGGTAGCACGCTTTCCGCCATGGATTTTGAAGGGATCGGCCGTGTGGCCACCAACACGACACTGGCAGCTTGCGCAGCGGGGCTGACTGCCATGATCACCGCCTACATCCCTGGCAAAAAGTGGGATGTGAGCTTCACAGTGAACGGATTTCTGGCAGGGCTGGTCGCCATCACCTGTCCCTGCTATTGGGTGAGCCCGTTCGGCGCCATTATGTTAGGAGGTGTTGCCGGAGTGATCGTGGTTCTCGGTGTCGAGCTGCTCGAATGGATGCGGATTGACGATCCCATCGGCGCGGTCCCCGTGCATGGCATGGCCGGAATCTGGGGAACTCTGTCTCTCGGCCTGTTCGCTGTCGGCAAATATGGCGCAACCGGGCCAATTTCGCCAGATAATTCCGCTCCCTTGAAAGGACTCTTCTATGGAGGCGGGACGCAGGTGCTGATAGCCCAGGCCATTGGCAGCTTGATCATCACTAGCGCCACATTCCTGGTTGCTCTGGCGGTCATGTATGCGGTCCATATTCCAGGGCTGCTGCGCCTTTCAGAGGAGGGAGAGCTTTATGGCATGGATCTCACCGAGCACGGCATTTCGGCCTATCCGGAATACGTCATCTCCTCCGTGGGCATGACCGCGGGTATGAATAAGGTGCAGATGAGCGCTATAGAAAAACCTTCTGCGGCTTTATCTCCTGGCATGATCGCTCCGGAGAGGTTGAAATCCTGAATTAGGCTTTTTCGTATTCTCGGCTTCGGCAGCTTTCATCCGCCATGGGGCTGCCGCGTGTTCCCTGGCGAGACCCCCGGAGGGTCTCGCCCAAGGAGCAGGCATGGTATGCCCGGCCTGAACAAAGCGAGATTCATAATTCCTCGATCGCCGAATCTGATCAAACGACCCGATTTCCGCTGTGCCCAAGCACTGCAATAGCCCAGGAGGTTTGAACGATGAAAAAACTCGAATGCATAATTCGCCCGCACAAGCTGGAGGAAGTCCGGGAGGCATTGGATAAAGTGGATGTCCATGGAATGACGGTAACGGAAGTGCGTGGTTTTGGCCGTCAGAAAGGGCATACCGAGCACTACCGGGGAGCGGAGTACAAAGCCGAGTTCCAGCCCAAGATCAAAGTGGATATCTTGGTGCGAGACGATCAGGTGGCCGAGACGATCAAAGCGGTCCAAGCAGCAGCGAAAACGGACAAGTTCGGCGACGGCAAGATAGTCATCACCAATGTAGAGGATATCCTCCGAATCCGCACCGGAGACCGGGGAGAGCAGGCCCTGTAAGCACCCTTTCAGAACCGGGAGCGCTCCTCGCCAGGAGATCGAGTATGCGGCGAATCTTGGAAAAATATCTGCATCAATTTGAGATATGGAGTTACCGGCGCAGGATTGAGCATGCCCTCGCTTTGAACCTGCGCGGCGAGGTAAGGAATGACGGGTTGAAGCTGAATAAGGTGCGAAACCGTTTGGAAATTCAATGGCGGGCTCGCGAGATTCATCCGTGGGACCGCGATCTTCCGCCCGAAAAGAGATTGCCGCTATTTGTGGAACAGTCCTTGACTGACACCGAGGCGGCGATTTGCAGGCTTTTTGAGGCGCTGTCTCAGGTTGATGTGATAGACCTTATGGTTCTGGAGCCGTTTTCTGAAAACGCGATCATGGCCGGAACAATTTATCGGTCCCTCTTGAACAGGCCCCGTCAATTGTTGTCGGTCAGGATGCGGCTGAGGGAACTGGGGATTCGTGACCATTTGGCAGGCTACCGCTTCGAGTCAATGGACCGGGGATACGATCATGAGACGCTGAGCAGAGCTTGATCGTCGCGTGATTGTCCTCCCGGCTCGCAGGAAAATTCGCGGCCACTCATAACACCGTGACGCTCTAGCTGGCAGAGAAAGAGGCAACCTGAATTGTGTCCCCGCTCACCGTTCCCGTGACTTTCGCCTTGGCCCCGCCCAGCTTCTCCAGCCCGGCGGTTTTCCCTTTCAGGGTATAGACCTTGTCTCCGACTACCAGAGCGTAATCCGCCCCCTCCTTCTTGATACAAGTGGCTATGCACATCTTGGTATCTTTTTCCGGGTGCATTGCGCCGCACACGGAATCGCTGATAGTGCCTGTCAGTGTCTGCGTCTTGCCCTGCGCCAGGACTGTTTGCCCGGCCAGCAGTCCGCCGAGCACTATGGCCGTAGCTAACCAAATTGTGGCAGCCGCCCTATGGTACTTCCGGAAATTTGTCATGCTGTTTTCTCCTTTCGAAATCCCGCTTACGGTTCGCTCTTTCGCCTATTATATGCGCAAAGGCACAATTCTGATAACGCAAATTGCGGGCAAAGACTTAACTTGCAGGGGGTCATTTTATGCCTCAGCAAATTATCTTTGTGGGACCCGATTTTTGTAAACATTTGATGGGCCCTCGAAAATTTGAACCAAAGTGAAAGTGAGTTTTACGGCAGACGGTCTCGCTTTGTTCGGGTCTTCTGGTTATCGCTCGGCTGGCGCCACCGCATGATCAAACCCGATTACGGGTGATCGCCGATCCCCAGAAGGCCGTTTTCGCCTTCGCCGAAGTCAGGTTTTCTCACCATGTATTCAGTGCAGTCATTATCATTGGACACATTTTCGTTGAGATCGTATTTTGGATTCAATGTGACGACCACGCGGCTCGTATAGGGCTTTTCAAGCGCAATCGGGTCGGTGAGTGTCCTCTCGATCTCCAATGAGCCCAAGGAAACGCGGCGGAAGCGCTCCACGACGTGGAGCTGAATGCTATGCTCATGACCGCCGCTGTCGAGCCAGGTTGTGTCGCGCAGTCCGACTGTGTCCACGACGAACGTGTCTCCATCCCACTTGCCAATCGAGTGTCCATTCCATGTGCGATCGAGAATCTTAGGATGTTCCCGCCCATCCGTATAGATATAGCGGATAGAGTTCCTATGCTCGAAAACCAGGATCACCAACCCAGGGGTCTGAATGATATCGAGCGAGGTGCCGCCGCCGTTAACGGTGTCGCTAGGAGGACCGAGCCGCACCATACCGGGTGGATAGCAGTGATACGCTGGGTCTTGGTCCACTCTCGCGCCCCCCTGATCGTTGCAAGTCTTCAGGCCGAATGGACACTTAAAATCTGTACCCGCTATGGGTTCCTTGTTCCAAGTGTATTTATCAATTCCCCAGGGCGTCAGCGCCAGATCTAACTTCAGCGTAACGCCACCGCTCTTGCCAACCCATGTTCCCGACAGATCCGGTTTTCCATCCGGTGTCCGCGGCGCAGGTTTTGCTCCCGCCGCTTCCGGCGGCTGGGCGTTCTGGGCGAGTCCAACGGCTGAGAAGGCAAGCAGGCCCGCCCCAAAAATCAATCCCAGGAAGCGATTCTTCATTTCGAATTTCCTCCCTTATTTCGAGATCGCCTGTCTCTTGCCGTCTGATGAGGGGTAAATGTTGCCCATCGCCAGACAGCGGCGCTACAGTGAGCGTTTTCATCCGGTCCAATTCCAGGAAACCGATTCATTTCTTCTCGTCTTTCTTTTCCTCCGAAAGGCCGGTGAATGGAATTGTTATACTTCGATCAGGTCCTTCCCACGGGTGATTGCTAATCCCCAGAAGGCCTCCGTAGCCGAAGGCAAGCTTTTTCTCGTAATATTGATCGCAAACCACGTTCTCTTGAAACGTCAAGGTCGGCATTAACTTGAGGGTTGCGGTGGTTGTATAAGGCTTCGCAAGCGCCATTGGGTCGGTGAGCGTCCGGTCGATCTGCATAGTGTCCGCATCCACTCGCCGGATGCGTTCCACGACGTGCAACTGGCGATTCTCATGGCCCAGGTTATCGAGCCAGGTTTCGTCACGAAGGTTAGTCGTATCCACAACGAAGGTGTCTCCATCCCATGTGCCGGTTGAGTATCCATTCCACCACTTGGTCGCGGGGTCGTCTTCATCCACCTTGGGATGTTTTCGCCCATCCGTGAAGATTTCACGCGACTCTTCGTTGTACTGATAAATCATCCATATTTTATGAGGGACATAAGCGATCAGAAACGCGTCCATCGCGGCGGGGCCACCGGAGGCAGGAACGTTCGCATCGTCTATCCGCACCACGACGCTTTTCGCCGGGACCAGCAGAGGCGGCCCGAGCCGCGCCAGACCAGGCCGATAGCAGTTCAAGATTGGGTCTAATTCGTGCCGTCCGCCATTCCCCTTTGGCAGCTTGTTGTAGTTCCACCGATCCAATCCCCACGCCGTCAACTGCATAATGCCCACCTTCGAACTAACCGTCATCCATCGTCCCGACAGATCCGGTTTTCCATCTGGTGTCCGCGGTATAGCCGCTGGCGCTCCTGCCTGCTGGGCGGATTGAGCGAGTCCAACAGCCAAGAAGGAAAATACGATCACCCCCGAGACCAATCCCATAAAGCGATATTTCATTTTGAAACTTCCTCCCTATGTTTTCGGATCAAGTGCCTGTCAGGGGCAGCATCTGGATGCGAAAGGCTGGATGGAAGCAGCGCCTTCTCTCGGTCTCCGATGTGAAACAGGAATCCTGCTGGAAGCATTTCGCAGGCAAACGTGCCTTTGAGGCCAAAGGGCTCCACCCCGTGCGAGATAGGTACGAGCGCTATCGCCAGACCAGAAGACTCACGTCAAAACCGTTGAGGAATCGTCCTGGCGACAGGCCATACCGCACCGGAGCCCTCGATGGTTTTGTCCACGGTCGAGCGCAGGAACACCGCCACGCG
>Ga0207017_1007_pt3 | contig 32008 bp, 30 predicted proteins | sample Alteio_BWMinCont_51_FD_153472 | JGI IMG/M metagenome (GOLD analysis project Ga0207017, IMG submission 153472) | Enriched cells from forest soil in Barre Woods Harvard Forest LTER site, Petersham, Massachusetts, United States -... | ecosystem: Environmental > Terrestrial > Soil > Temperate forest >...
AGATGAGCCTGACCATGCAGGTCAAACTGCTGCGGGTGTTGCAGGAGCGCTCGGTCCGCCCCGTGGGAGGAACGAACGAGATTCCCATCGACGTCCGGGTTATAGCTGCCACCAATCGCAATCTCGACAAACAGGTTGCAGAAAACACCTTCCGCGAGGATCTGTACTACCGCCTCAGTGTGATTCCAGTCTCGGTACCGCCCCTGCGCCAGCGTCGCGAAGACATTCCGCTGCTGGTCAACCACTTTCTCAAGAAGTACGCTCCCGGAGCAGGGAAGAGCATTCAGAGGGTGAACCCGCAGTCGCTCGAAGCCTTGGGAGGGTATGAGTGCGGCGTCGCCCTTGAGACCGGGGATGAGTTGCGGGTCGAACTGCCCGCGGAAAAAAGCCAAGGCTCGAGCGGCGGCCGCAGGAGCAGGCATGCCGGGGGCGGCGGCGATAGCCGGGAACGTCAGCACACTCCCCGAAGGCATGGACATGGAGAAGTATGTTGCCGACATAGAGAAGTCGCTCTTGTTAAGCGCGCTGGGACAATCGAACGGGGTGCAGACGCGAGCCGCAGATCTGTTGAAAATTTCCTACCGGTCGTTCCGTCATCTGATGAAAAAATACGAACTGTAGCTGCCAGCTTCTAGCTTCTCGTTTGGACCTGCGCCGGGAGTTAAGCTAGCACCTAGGAGCGCCCTTTCTTCAACTGCTGTTTCCATCCCAGCACCCTGGCCTTGGCGCCTTCGGCCTCCGCTTCCGGAATCATGCCCTTTTTTTGATAGAGAACCGATAGGCTGGTATAAGCCAACACGTCCTCCGGATCGATTTCCGATATCCGCTTCGCCATCGCAATGGCCTCGTCAAGACGACCGAGATCCTGCAGAGCCCGAGCCATGCCGTGCATTGCCTCCGTGAAGGTTGGATCCGCCTCCAGAGATTTCCGATACTCCTGTACAGCATGCTCGTACTCGCCCTCGGACACCAAGTCCAGAGCGGCATAATAGCGGTCTTCGGCTTTCTGACGGGCTGCGGAATCGGACATGAAACGGGAATCCTCAGGCAGAAAATGGATTCTAGCACGCGCGTTGCCGGGAAAGGCGAGGCGAGATTGATTGTGTATCCGGACGAGCGATGGGTGTTAAGAGAATACAGTTGGCACGGGAAATCACTCGGCACTCTGCAGTTGAGCTGCGACTTGGTTTACGGCCAGGACATCGTAGAAATTCGAGAGGTCGGCGTGGCCGGCGAGGGTTTCGCGCTCCTTACCTTCCACCAGTATTTTTACTCGAGTAATACCGGAAATGTTGGCGGACAAGGTCTGGACCAGCGAAACAACTGTCAGTTCCTCAACCAGAATGCCGGAACGGTGGTTATCTGCGAAGGCCGCGTTGAGATCAATCACAGCGAGTCCGGGCTCGACCAGATAGAGATCGCGAATTGCCGATCCAGCGCCTAAAGGATGGGGCGAACCTTTGTCGAGATAGATGTTGAGCAAGGCGCGAAGGACCTCCGCCGCGCGCTCCTGGCGTCCAGCCGGCAGTGGAGCGCGTATTTCCTGATGCCGTAAAACTCCGGGCTCGTCATAGGCGAGATATAAGGTAACCTGCTCGGTAGAACCGGAAACCGGCGGAGCAACGGGTTGAGTGTTGGCTGTAGAAGGTTCATTGCGGTCGACACGTCCTTGCATCCGCCAGACATAGAAAGTCATTCCCAGGAGCATAACTACCAGGATGATTACCACCGTGATGAGGTGACGGGGATTCATCGTCCAGCCTCGAGTTGGTCGCGCGCGCCGGCGATTCCGCCGGCGATCGCGCTGGCGATGAATTGCTGATAGCTCGGCGCATTCAGTTGGAAAGCGTCGTTTGACGGAAGCGCAATTTCGAGCGCCAGCGCCGCCGTGGTGATGTTATTGAGGGGGCGCAGCGGTGCGATTAAAGAACGCGCGGGAATGCGTTTGTTTTGCAACTCCGCGAGCAAACTGGTTGCGGCAGTCTGACTGATTACTTGATAAGACATTTGCGCCGCATCCCAACTCAGAAAAGGCCCGCGATTCTCTGCTCCAGCCGGTACGAGGGCAGTGTAGAGGCGGACACCATTGCCCTGGGAGGCGGCATGCAGACAAATATAAATTGCCGGATGAACGGAGTTGGTCAGGCTGGCGCGCTGGTCGAGGCTGAGCGTGGTGTCGCCATCGCGCAGGAGCAAGGTCGCCAGTCCCCGATTCTCGAGTTCCTGGCGCAGGCGGCGGGCGATGGCGAGCGTGACATCTTTTTCCACCAACTGGCTGCTCAGTGAAGCCCCGCGCTCGTCGCCGCCGTGGCTCGGATCGACGACCGCAAAATATCGGTGCATGCTCGGAGGCGCGCTCACGGCCGTAGCGGGTGCCGGGGTGGTTGGCCCCGAGGGTGGGCGTGGAACGGGCGCAGTGGCGGGTGCGCTCGCCTGTGGGACAGGCTCGACGATAATGGTGTGTCCATTGTTGGCGAAGCTTGCCATCAGTGGGACACTCGCTGCAATCACTAGCGCAGCCGATCCGTTACTCTCCTGAAAGCTGGCGGAAGGGATCGTCTTGCTGTCAAAGGTGAGCGCCTGCGACCCGGGCGCTACTACGGCGTCGTGGTTGAAAGCCATACGCAGTGCTCCGGGTTCAGTGGCAATCATTGGGTTTACCGGAGCGGTAAAGTTCATCACCAACTTCGGCGGCGTAGTCTTACTAACTTGCGCGGTGAAATGTACGGCTACATTCCCGATAAGCAATCGCCGCGAATTTTGATTGAATGTGACCGGGCCGCCGAGGATCCGCGGCAGGAGCGTTCCCAGGCAAGAAAGTGGCACCAGGCCGCGTCCATTCTCCAGCAGAAAGTTTGACGGAAGGGTATAGTCGCTGCTCTGAACGCGTACGTGCGTGCTTCCCGCGGTGAACTCGCTTTCGATATCGTAGTAGCGGAATCTCCACCGGGTTCCGCTGGCTTTGGCGCTGACGGCGCCCAAAGGTTCGAAAACTTCAAGCAGACCAACATATTCGTCGCCATTACGATCGAGAACCGGGAGGGAGTAGTTGGCGGCTTTGGAGTAAAGGGAAATGCGCTTTTCTTCGGGAGAGCTGTAAAGGAGAAGCGTAGAGGCCATCAGGATCGCGGCCGACAAAGCTGCGACTCCGGGGACGCGTCCCCGCGACGGCCGGCGGGACCCCGGCGCTATTAAGCGGCGCGGTTTACTCCAGCGCATAAATTGTCAGGCCACTGAGTAGCTTAGGGTAGAAATCGGTTGATTTTTGCGGCAAGACTTCGCCAGCTAAAGCGATGTCCCGTACCTGCCGCATGCGGACCGGATTCATAAGAAAAGCCACATTGGCTGTTCCCGCGCGAACTTTAGCTAACGCCTCACTGGCATCGCGGACGTAGCTGATGTTGCTTTGGTCGCGGATTGCTTCCTCTGAGATTCCCAGCACGCCCTCCAGCAGGCATTTGTGCAACTGGACCACATCGAGCGATTGCTGGCGGAGCGAGAGACCCTGAAACAAGTTGGATGTGAGGGCTCTCGGCGTATCGAACAGGAATGCCCGATTGGCGGTAACGCCGAGAAGCGCGGTACCCGCCTGCCCTGCCGCGCGGAGAATTCCGAGCGCACGAACGGCATCGATCCAGGGATCGACTTCCTCCACGCTGAAAAACGATCGAGCACGGTCGAAAAGTGTGTCGGGAGAGAACGAGTCGAGTCCGTGCACCAGGCGATGGGTGGGCAGGATGACCAGGGCTGGGCTGTCCATATTGATGAAGGTCATCATCGCCAGTTCGTACGGCGCGAGTTCGGACGAAGTTGAAGGTGGTTCCTGCAGCGCCCTGCGCTCGTTGCGATAGGTGAGAGCTGTCTCGTAGCGATGGTGGCCGTCGGCGATGATCAGTTTCTGATCGCGCATGCGGTCGCGGACACTTTCGATGACGGCAGGGTCAGAAATTCTCTGAACCTGATGCAAAACTCCATATTCGTCGCGGACATTTATACCGATTCCCATATCATTCGCGGTTGCCGACGATAGGGCCTCATCGATGTTGCCAGCGGGATCGCTGTACAGCATGAAGAGCTGTCCGAAATGTGCCCGGGCGGCGCGCAGAAGTTGTAGACGATCCGCCTTAGGCTTAGCCAGTGTCAATTCATGGCGATAGACGATGCCAGCCGAATAATCTTCGATTTTGCCTAGCCCAATGAAGCCTCGCCGCTCCATTTCGGCTGTGCCATTCGGAGCTTTAAAACGCTGAATGTATTGGTACAGGGATTGCTCTGGATCCTGGAGGAAGATGCCTCGCCGGCGCCATTCCTGAAAGAAGGCGGCCGCGCGAGTGTAAATATTTTCCTTTAAATGGTCGGCTGGTTGCGGCTTGCCAAGAATGATGCGAACCAAATTGTGGGGATCGGCATCATAGTAGCGGTTTCGCATCTCCGGCGTGATCTTGTCATAGGGTTGGGTCACGACTTGGGTCGGGTCCACCCGGGCGGGGTCGTAGCGTAGGGCGCGGAACGGTGCAATGTAAGCCATAGCCGGAAGTGGAATTGTACATCCTGCCCGGTACCTGGCTGTGCCGGGCGAAATCGAGTTTGGTGACGCCTCGGAATCCCGGAGGTCGCGCGGTAAGAAGAACTTGGGAATTTGACAGAGATTTGACAAATAGGTTCCAGCCGGGATGATGAAATCGAAATGACGGTGCTGTCCAGAAAGCAACTCGATGGCATTCTTGCACCAACGTGGGAAATCGTTGATTAGTAGAAAAAAAGGCTGACGCCGCCGCGTTTAAGCTGTGGTACGATCAGCGCTAATGAGGTATTTGTGGGCCGCCATCACAGGCACGAGTGCTCTCGCCGTCGCACCGCAAACCGCGATCTCCACATGGACCCTCTCAGGATCCCTGGAAGAGCCGTGCTGGGTGCGGGAAAGAGCGTCCTGGCTCTGTGCTTATTCCTGGTGGCGACTGCCGCGGTAATTTGCTGCGTTCCATCCTGCGCCGCGGCCCAGAGTCCAGTCGATGATGTGCACATCAGCCCCCGAGTGCAGGCGCTCAAGCCCGACGCTGCCGCCTACATAGATCCGTCGCTGAAGACCCATACCAAGCCGCTGAAGACCGAGGTGAATCTCGTTCTCGTGCCGGTGACCATTACCGATCCCATGAACCGCCTGGTCACGGGTCTGGACAAAGAAAATTTCCAGCTGTTTGAAGGCAAAGATGCGCAGGAGATACGGCATTTCTCCAGTGAAGATGCTCCCGTCTCCATCGGGGTGATCTTTGACATGAGCGGAAGTATGGTCAGCAAGATCGAGCGGGCTCGGGAGGCCGTGATCGAGTTCTTCAAGACTGCTAACCCGCAGGACGAGTTCTTCATGGTCGCGTTCTCGGACAAGCCACAGGAAGTCTCCGACTTTACGTCTTCGGTGGAGGACATACAGGGCAAGCTGGTCTACACAGTTCCCAAGGGCAGAACCGCGCTGCTGGACGCGATTTATCTGGGCGTGAGCAAAATGCGGCAGGCGAAGTATCAGAAGAAGGCGCTGCTCATTATTTCTGACGGGGGCGACAACCATAGCCGTTACACCGAAGGCGAAATCAAATCCACGGTCAAAGAGGCCGACGTACTGATCTACGCCATCGGAATTTACGATCACTACATGGCCACGCCGGAAGAAGCTTTAGGGCCGGCTTTGCTGGGCGAAATTGCGGAACTCACCGGAGGACGTTCTTTTACCATCGATAACCCCAACGACCTGGCTGATGTAGCGACAAAAATAGGGATTGAATTGCGCAATCAGTATGTACTTGGATATCGTCCAAAAAACCCCGGGCACGACGGCAAATGGCGTAAAATAAAAGTGAAGTTGATTCCGCCGAAAGGATTGCCGCCGCTAAAGGTGTACGCCAAAACGGGGTACTATGCTCCTTCGGAATAGCCGGGTTCCCGTTCTTCTGCTTGTTTTTCTGTTCACCGCCCTAGCATGCCGGCACCCGGCAGTTGCGGCTCAAGCACCTGGCACAGCGAACCAGGGACAAACGCAATCGCCGCAGGCTCCCAATCAGGCACCGACAAGCCCGCCCGCTCCATCGCAATCCCAAGATTCGCAAACTCAAAATCAGAAGAATCCGCCCGCCTCGCCTCAACCCAATCAGGCTCAACCCGATCCGGCTGAACCAAATCAGGCTCAACCCAATCCGGCTCAAACAGAGCAGGGTAAGAAAAATCAGGAAGAGGGACAGACATCCAGTGAGAGCGGAGTCTTCGTCTTCACCAAGGAAGTCGAGGAAGTCGTGCTGCATGCGACCGCCATGGATGACAAGAACCACCTGGTCACAACCCTCGATAAGGATGCGTTTACCGTTTTTGAGAACAACCAACTGCAGACGATTACTTCGTTCCGGCACGAGGATGTCCCGGTAGCCATGGGCATTGTCATCGACAACTCGGGCTCCATGCGGGAGAAACGTGACAAAGTAAATAAGGCGGCGCTAAACCTGGTGCGTTCCAGTAATCCGCAGGACCAGGTTTTCGTGGTCAACTTCAACGATGAATACTACCTCGACCAGGCGTTCACCAGTAACATCAATAAATTGCGCGAGGCGCTGGAAAAGGTCGAAGCCCGAGGCGGCACCGCGCTCTACGACGCGATTGTGGCCTCGTCCGACTACATGAAGAAGAATGCCAGACTGCAGAAGAAAGTATTGTTCGTGGTCACTGACGGAGAAGATAACGCCAGCAGGGAATCGTTGGAAGAAGCGGTTCGCCGCCTGCAAGAGGAGAACGGCCCCACCGTCTATGCAATCGGATTACTCGGCGAAGAGAAAGCTCGCCGTGCCCGCCGCGCCCTTGAATCCATTGCCCAGCGAACCGGAGGAATCGCGTTCCTGCCCCGGACCCTCGATGAGGTCGATGAGATCAGCCGCACCGTGGCTCACGACATCCGCAATCAATACACCATCGGATATAAGCCTTCCACCCCGAAGAGCGCAGGCGGATACCGCGCTATCCGAGTGGAAGCACGCGCCAAGGGATTCGGCAAACTCACGGTTCGCACCCGGACCGGCTACTATCCCGGCCAGGAGCACGCCCCGCAGTAAGCTTGTTCTGACACCGGAGGAATCTTCGGCCGTGCAATCGAGCGATGCCCAACTTGTCGGAACCTTGCTGCGGTCCGGTAGCGACGGAGCTTGCTCCATTTTCGATTCTGTCTCCACAAGGGTTAGGCCCTTTCGTGCGATTGACGTCATTGCCCCGCTTCCGTACCCTGTAGAGTGCAGAAGACAACCATCGAGCGCTCCCGCCTGCAGGTGACCGACGATATTACTGAACTTGTTGGTGACACTCCCATCCTCAACCTGAAACGTCTTGTTCCTGCCGGCTCGGCGGGGGTTTACGCCAAGCTGGAGTATCTGAATCCCGGGGGAAGCGTGAAGGATCGCGCAGCTATCGGCATTATCGGACGGGCCGAAGCGCAAGGTCTGCTTAAGCCCGGTGGAACCATCGTCGAAGCGACGGCGGGGAATACCGGCATTGGTCTGGCCCTGATTGGCGTCAATCGCGGCTACAAGGTCGCGTTATTTGTCCCGGAGACTTTCTCAGAGGAAAAAGTGACAATCATGCGAGCCCTCGGCGCCGAGGTCACCCGCACGCCGGACGCTGAGGGTATGCAGGGAGCGATCAAGCGAGCCAAGGAATTAGCCTCCCACGACCCCAATGCCTTCATGGCAGCGCAGTTCGAAAATCCAGCCAATCCTGATTATCACTACGAAACCACCGGCCACGAAATCTTCGAGCAAATGGAAGGAAAAATCGACGCGGTTGTGATTGGCTCGGGCACGGCGGGCACATTTACCGGCGTGGCGCGTTATCTGAAGGAGCGTCTGCCCAAAATTCTCGCATACGCGGTTGAGACCCAGGGATCGGTGCTCGGAGGCGGACAACCAGGCCCGCATAAAGTCGAAGGAATCGGCGCCAGCTTTATTCCCAAGAATTTCGATCCCTCGGTCTGTGATGAAGTGCTCATGGTGACCGATCCGGAAGCGTTTGGAATGGTGAAGCAGTTGGCGGCGCGTGAAGGCGTGCTGGCGGGTTCCAGCGGCGGCGCCAACGTGTTTGCTTCTCTGACTGTGGCCCGGCGCTTGGGATCGGGAAAGCGCGTAGTGACCATGATTCCGGATTCAGCCGAGCGCTATCTCTCAAAGAAAATCTTCGAGGGCGGAATTTGAGAGCTTCAATCGGCAGTCAGGCCCTCGGGGACGCCCGCGCCTACATTGGCATTTTGCCGATTCGGACTGAATGCTGAATGCTAAGCACTGAACGCAACCCATCATGAATAAAAACACCAAGCTCCCCGGTTTTGCCACTCGCGCCATTCACGTCGGGCAAGATCCTGACCTGGAGAGCGGCGCGATCTCGGCCCCGATTCATCCAACCTCCACCTATGTTCAGCAGGAGATTGGCAAGAACAAAGGCTACGAGTATGCCCGAGTTTCCAATCCGACGCGCACCCGCCTGGAAACAAATCTCGCCGCCCTCGAAGGGGGAATCGCTTCGCGCGTCTTCGCCAGCGGAATGGCCGCGATTAACGCCATTTGCACGATGTACAAGTCGGGCGACCACGTGGTGTGCGGCCATAACCTTTATGGCGGTGTGCCGCGCCTGTTCAATCAGGTGCTCACCGGCTACGGGATGGAGTTCACCTACGTCGACACTTCCGAGGTCAGAAACGTCGAGCGCGCCATTCGCAAGAATACCCGCATGGTGTATGTGGAGACGCCGACCAATCCCCTGATGGCGCTCGCCGACCTCGAGGCCATCAGCAAGGTTTGCCGCGCCAAGAAGGTCGAACTGGTGGTCGACAATACTTTCATGTCGCCATATTTTCAGCAGCCGATCGCGCTGGGCGCGGACATGGTCGTACATTCGACAACAAAATTCCTCAACGGGCACAGCGATGGTCTGGGAGGCGTCGTGGTCTGCACCCGGCCCGAGCAGACCGAGCAAATGAGCTTTGTACAGAAAGCGGTGGGAGCGATTCTTTCTCCATTCGAGTGTTGGCTGGTGCTGCGCGGGGTCAAAACTCTGGCGGTGCGCATGGAGCAGCACGATCGCAGCGGCCGAGTGGTCGCGGAGTTTCTTGCCCGACACAAGAAAGTAAAAAAGGTTTTCTATCCCGGCCTGCCGGAACATCCGCAATACGAGCTCGCGCAGAAGCAGATGACCGGCTTCGGCTCCATGATCACCTTCGAGACCGGCTCGCTCTCAAATGCCAACAAGATGCTGAGAAAAGTCCGGGTCTGCTCCCTGGCGGAATCTCTCGGCGGAGTGGAGACGCTGATTTCCCACCCCGCAACCATGACTCACGCCGGCTTGGGCGAAAAGGGAAGAAAACAAATCGGCATCACCGATGGCATGGTGAGGATTTCAGTCGGCATCGAGAACGTGGAAGACATCATCGCCGACCTGGATCAAGCCCTGGTGGCCATCTAAGCATATTGCCGCCGATTAGGGCAGAGGTCGCTCGTCGGTTCACAGGCGATTGCTTTTTCATTCAGCGTTCATCCTTTACCTGAGTCCTATGTTGATTCCCTCCCAAGCGCGCGAATGGAACGCCACTGACTACCATCGTATTTCCACGCCGCAAGTCAGTTGGGGAAGGAAGGTCCTGGCTAGAGTGCACCTGCGCGGTGACGAGGTGCTCTTGGATGCCGGTTGCGGCACCGGAAGGCTGACAGCTGAGTTGTTGAAGAACCTGCCGCGAGGCTGGGTGGTGGGCGTGGACCTATCCCAAAACATGCTGACCGGTGCGCGAAATCATCTGTCTCAGGATTTCAGCGGCAAGTTCTTGCCGGTGGCTGCCGATCTGCAGGTCCTCCCTTTTGAAAGGGCGTTTAACGGCATTTTCAGCACGGCCTCGTTTCACTGGGTTCTAGATCACGACCGTCTCTTTCGTAGTCTCTTTCGCGCCTTGCGGCCTGGGGGATGGTTGCGGGCGCAGTGTGGCGGTGGGCCGAATCTGGCCCGGCTACGCAAACGAACCGACGAACTCGCGGCCACTCCGAAGTATGCGCCGTACTTCGACGGCTTTCGCGAGCCCTGGATTTTCAACGATGCTGAAACTGCCGCGTCGCTTCTGCGCCGCGCAGGATTTGCGGACGTCGATACCAGCCTTGAACCCGCGCTTACCATTCTGGAGGACCTGCCGAGGTATTCCGAGTTTGTGCGCGCAGTGATTCTGCGGCAACATCTGGAGCGGATTCCAAACCACGATTTGCGCGCGGCATTTGTCGCTACGCTCGCGGGCCAGGCAGCGACCGACGATCCTCCATTTTCACTCGATTACTGGCGGCTAAACTTAAGTGCGAAGGTTCCCACGTAAATCCTCCGCTTCCGTGTCTGAATGAGGATGAGAGTCGTTTCGAGTCAGAGCTGTTATCTCACCGACTCATCCAGCCACTTGAGATAGTCTGGGCTGCCGCTTTCAATCGAGATCGACAAGCATTCCGGCAACTCATACGAATGCATTTCGAGAATGGCATCGCGTACCTTCTCAAAAGGAGCGGCGGTTTTGATCCACAGCAACCATTCCTCGGCTTCTTCGACTTTCCCTTTCCAGCGGTAGATCGATACGACTTTGGGGACGATGTTGACGCAGGCTGCGAGCTTGTGGTCGACTAAGCCTTCGGCGATCCGGCGCGCCTCATCGACAGAGCCGGCGGTAGTCATGACGATTCTCTGGTCACTCATATAAAATCAGCCTTCAGTAGTTTGATTCCAAGCATCAAAGATTAGCACTTTTAGAAAGTGTAGCGCCCAGCGAATGTACAGCGGGCCTTCCGCCCGTGCCCGGGACAGGATGACCGAAGCCGGCCAGATGCCGGCGCTACGACTAACCTATGACTCAAATCAAGTTTGGCACTTCGGGATGGCGGGCGGTGATGGCGGAGGAATTTACCTTTGCCAATGTACGGCGAGCGATCAGCGGGATCGCCCGCTCCGTGGTTTCGCAGAAGCCGTCCGCTGCCCGCGTCATTGTCGGCCGCGACCCGCGCTTTCTGGGCGAGACTTTCTGCTCCATGGCAGCCGACATTCTCGCCGCTCACGGCATCACGCCGCTCGTTATCGGCGACGCCGCGCCTACACCAGCAATTGCCTACGCGGTAATTAGGGAGCGTGCGGATGGGGCCATCAACTTTACCGCCTCCCACAATCCGCCGGAATATAACGGGATCAAGTTTTCCACTCCGGATGGCGCACCCGCATTACCGGAGGTGACACAGCATATCGAAAGGGAAATTGCGGCCTTCGACAGCGATGCTGGAGGTTCGCCGCACTCCACTTCAAAGCCTGCCTCCCAATCTCTCGACCCTCGCGGCGTATATCTGGCCCGCCTGCGCGAAATCATTGACTTTAATGTGATCCACAAAGCCGGCCTGCGCGTTGTCTACGATCCGCTTTGGGGAGCGGCCCGTGGGTATCCAGATGCGCTGCTGCGCGACGCTGGCGTGGAAGTAGCTACGGTCCACGACTATCGCGACGTACTCTTTGGCGGGCATGCCCCCGAGCCTGATGATCATCTGCTGGAGAACCTTCGAGAAAAGATGCGGGCGATCAAAGCCCAAATAGGCATCGCCACCGACGGCGACGCCGACCGCTTTGGCATCGTGGATGAAGACGGCACATTCTTCCAGCCCAACTACATCATCGCGCTGTCGTTTGATTATTTGGTCGAAACCCGCGGCTGGAAAAACGGGGTAGGGAAGTCGGTCGCCACGACAAATCTGATCAATGCGCTTGCCAGGCACCATCAGGTCGAACTGCACGAAACGCCTGTGGGCTTCAAATACATTGGCGAGCTGATCAAGCGGGATAAAGTCGCGATTGGCGGTGAGGAAAGTGCCGGACTTTCCATCCGTCACCATGTGCCGGAGAAAGACGGTATTCTTGCGGGCCTGCTTTGTTGCGAGATGGTGGCACGAAGAGGCAAATCGCTAAGCCAGCAGTTGCAGGAGCTATTTGTCAAAGTTGGTTCCTTTTATCCCCAGCGGGAAAACTTTCGCTTGACGCCGGAAGTGAAAGAGAAGTTCACTGAGAAGCTGGGACAAAATCCTCAGGACTTCTTCGGCCGCAAGGTGGTCGAGGTTGTGCGCACGGACGGGCTCAAGTTGATCTGCCAGGACGGGTCGTGGGTATGCTACCGCCTTTCGGGCACTGAGCCGGTGGTCCGGGTTTATTCCGAGGCCGGTAGTACAGAAGAACTAAAGAAGCTGAGCGCAGCGGCCAAACAATGGATTTTCAACTAGGACGTTTACGGAAAATCCGGATCTTGCCACATCCGGAGAATAGGCTGCGCACGCTGGTAGAGCGCGCTCCGCAAGCAGAAGCGTGGGCGGACCGCCGGATTGCCAGACTTCGTCCTATGCTGACGCTGCTCTATGCCATGCGACGACGTCTGGCCACGGCTGCTGTGGGCGTGCTCACGGTTTGGCTATTCGCGCATGTAATGTTTGGCGCAAATGGCATGGTGGTTTATCGGCAGAAGAAGGACGAATACCAGAGCCTGCAGAAGCAGATCGAAGACTTACAAAAGGAAAACAACCGCTACACCCAGCAGGTAAAGTCATTGCAGACACCCGATCCCAATACGATTGAGAAAGAAGCCCGGGAGCAATTGCATTACGCGCGCCCTGGAGAAGTAGTATATGTTGCCCCGCCGCCAGTTCATCCTGCCGTGCCCGAGACAAACGCCGCTCGTAAGTGAGTCGGCCCGCAATTCCCCGATAATTATTTTGTGATATAGTTCTGTCAAATTATTCTTTAACCGCAAGGCGGTCTGACAGTTTTCGCCTTGTTTGTGACTTCCCCGTGCGCAGCGGAATGCCGGGCAAGAGATGAGTTACAAAATCTGCGGGTTAACCGCTAAAATGAGGTGTGCTATGAAAAAAGTAATGATGAGTGGTGCTGCGGTCCTGGTTCTGTTCTTTATGGTCGCGTTAGCCTCGGCGGCTGACAGTTCGGCGACCGTGAAGGGGTACGTGAGCGATTCCATGTGCGGCGCAAAGGGCGCCAATGCAAACCATGCCGCTTGCATGAACAAATGTCTGGGAAAAGGTGCGAAAGCGGTAATTGTCACCGACAGTGACCAGAAGGTCGTAAGCGTCGACAACCCGGACGTGCTGAAAGGCCATGAAGGCCATCATGTGGCAGTCACTGGAGAAATGACTGGCGACTCCATGCACATCGAGAGTGTGAAGATGCTTTGATTTCTGGATAGAGAATTGAAAGGGCGGCTTCGGTCGCCCTTTTTGTTTTGTGCTAGAAAGCTAACGTACAACGCCTTCCAAGGGGGAGCTGGCAGTCGCGTAGAGTTTTTTAGGCATGCGACCGGCTCGATAAGCCTGGCGCCCGGCCAGCACTGCGTGTTTCATCGCTTCCGCCATCACCACCGCATCCTGAGCACCCGCGATACCGGTATTCATCAATACCGCATCTGCGCCCAGTTCCATTGCAATTGTCGCGTCCGACGCTGTGCCTACGCCTGCGTCCAGAATTAATGGCACACCGGTAATCATCTCGCGCAGGATTCGGATATGCGCGGCATTCTGAATCCCCAAGCCGCTGCCGATGGGCGCTCCCAAGGGCATAATCGCGCTGGCCCCGGCATCGAGCAGGCGCTTGGCAAACACAATGTCGTCCGAGGTGTAGGGCAGGACCGTGAAACCCTCCTTCACCAGGACACGAGTTGCTTCGAGGGTGGCTTGCACATCGGGATAGAGAGTGGACTGATCGCCGATGACCTCAAGCTTGACCCAATCGGAAAGTCCAACCTCGCGCCCCAGACGCGCGGCGCGAATCGCTTCATCGGCGGTGTAACAGCCAGCCGTATTGGGCAGCAGAAAGTATTTACTGGCATCGATGTAGTCGAGCAGCGATTCCTTGCTGCGATCAAGATTCACGCGGCGCACAGCCACCGTTACCATTTCAGCGCCGCTGGCTTCCAGCGCCCGCGCGGTTTCCTGAAAGGACTTGTATTTCCCCGTACCCACAATGAGCCGGGAACGGAATTCGCGGCCAGCAATGATCAAAGCGTCTGCCATGCCTCCTATTGTAACCAAACAGGGCAGGAGAATTGGTTTCATCGCTGGCCCTGCGGTAGAATTCCGGCACGCACGGGAGTTTTGGGGGACGAGGATGAAATTTGCGAAGATTGTGTTTTGGATCGCCGGCATTTGGGGTGTACTGGCTCTCACGCCGCTCTACTTCATGTTCGATCTGATTGGACGTAACGATCCACCACCGATCACCCACCCTGGATTTTTCTACGGATTCGCGGGAGCGGGGCTGGCTTGGCAGATCGCCTTTTTCTTCATCGCCACCGATCCAGCGCGCCATCGGCCATTAATGGTTCCTTCGGTGTTTGAAAAGTTTAGCTATGGCATAGCCGCGGCTGTGCTCGTTTTGCAAAGGCGCATGCACTCGTCAGATTTGATCTTCGGCGCCGCCGATTTACTGTTCGGTGTCCTGTTTGCGATTGCTTACTTCAAGACTCCATCTCGTGTTGCATCCAGCGAAACTTTTGTCCCTGAATAAACCTTGATCCAATGATTTCGCACCTCGGGGCTCACTTTCCGGCCATTCCAGTTAAACACGATTAAGGCTGTCTGCTGCTTCGGCATATGGCAGTCAACGCAGTTATTCGCGATTAGCTCTCGAATCTTTCGATGGCTCCCCCCTTATGGCAGTGCAAGCAATGCTCGGAGAAAGCAACTGGATCCTTCTGGCTCGCATGGACATCGTGGCAGGTCAGACAAGTCATCGTCGATGATTGATAGCACCGGCTTTTTTTGAGCAGTTCGACCTGGCTTCCATGGACATCGATCGGCGCGTCGGCCGCGGGTAGTAACTCGAGAAACTTGTCCAGAGGCTCGCCGGGAATATAGGAAAACCCCGGAAGCAGGGCTTCACCATGGCCGGCGTGGCACCAGGCACAAAGATCCATTTGGCGCTCCCTCGAAAAGCGCGCTGGGTTGAGGATGGCGGAAACTGCTTGAGTGTCCGCCGATTTCGAGTGAACGCGCTGCACATGTTCACGCCCCGGCCCGTGGCACTTTTCGCAAGTGATGCCAACGACAAAACCAGTATGGTGGTAGCGATTCACAGGCGGTGCGAGTGAATCGAAAAATGTAGCGTGGCATTCCAGGCAACGTGGAATGACTGGTCGGTCGAAGTAGGCAGTGCTGTCGCGATATCCCGGGCTGTTCACCCAGCCCACTTCCTTCCAGTAGGAGACAGGCAGCTGAAAAAGCAGATCAGCTTTCCAAAACAAAAAGGTTTGCCCCTTGCCTCCCGATCCAACGACAATGCCAATGCGCTCGCTACGCGACGTCGTGTACGGTGAAATTCCCTGCACGGCGGTTTGAAAAAAGCCATCGTCTATGACTTCCATTCGAAAAAAAAGGTCGGGATTTACAGTCTTGAGAATGTTTGAGTCCGGGCTGAAGTTGCCAAGAATGGAATCCTTGCCAGGGAGCCTGGATGTCAAATAGTGGGCGGTGCGGTGAAAGGTTTCGACCTTATCTTGATGACAGCCGTTACAGGCATCATCGCCAAGGTAATTGTCACGGGAATCCGGCTTCGGAGGCGAGTTCGGCGCCGCGTTCGATTGAGATCTCCCGCTCTGACCCGCAACTTCAATCGCTAGAAGCAGGGCCGCGAGTGCGAGCAGTTTAGGTTCGAGATTCATCTCGCTGGCCTGCGTTTAAGATGACGCGTGCGTTGTTACTTCCACTTCGGCTCGCCCTCCACAATTGTGATGTAACGGTCTACGGGAAGATTAGTAAAGCGTTCGGTCGCTTTGCTGGGCAGCGGCCATTTGATTTCCAGCCAGTCAAGCTTCGTTCGCTCTCCCAAGCCCAAGACCGTACGCGGATCGTGCGACGAAAGGAAGCTGCCGCCGCCAACCTTCATTCTGTGACGCTTCAGATCGCCCGCCTGATAGGTAATGCGCGCGCCCACGGCATCCCGGTTCGCTTTCGTTCCAACCAGATTGATGCCCAGCCAGTGATGTTGCTTGGCTCTAAATCGTGGATCTGCATCCCAACAATAGTGCTGCCTACAGTACTGCGGAGCATGCTGCGAGCACCGGTCTACTATACTGCATACTGAAACCACCTTGGGCTGCGGAGCCCGAGGCAAAACGCGGATTTCCGGCCTTATCTCTGATTCCATTTGTGAGGGGCATATTCGGTCGTTAGAATCGGAACGGCAAATCGGAGACGCCAAAAAAGTGACGACCAAAGAATGCCAAAGCGTCAAGGTCATTGATTCCCACACCGGCGGCGAGCCTACGCGCGTAGTCGTGAGCGGAGGCCCTGACTTGGGAGGTGGCCCCTTGCCGGATCGGTTGGAGCGCTTTCGCAGACAGCACGATTCCTTTCGCTCCGCCGTGGTCAATGAACCAAGAGGCTCGGACGTAATGGTGGGTGCGCTGCTATGCGATCCCGCCGACTCTACGTCTGTTGCGGGAGTGATCTTCTTTAATAACGTGGGGTACCTGGGCATGTGCGGCCACGGCACCATTGGTCTGGTTGCGACGTTGGCATATCTGGGGCGCATCGAACCGGGGAAGCACCGCATCGAGACTCCCGTGGGAACAGTGAACGCGGTTCTGCACGAAAGCGGCGAGGTCACAGTAAACAACGTCGCAAGTTATCGTTTGGCAGCGAATGTTACGGTCGATGTGCCAAGCTACGGCAAGGTGAAAGGCGACGTTGCCTGGGGCGGAAACTGGTTCTACCTCGTCCGCGACCACGCCTTGGAATTGACGCTCAACCATGTCGAAGAGCTGACCGCCTTTACTTGGGCGATTCGCCAGGCCCTTCGCGCAAGCGGCATTGCTGGAGCCGGCGGCCAGGAAATCGATCACATTGAACTTTTCAGCCCTGCCCGAACAGCGGAGGCAGACAGCAGGAATTTCGTGCTTTGTCCGGGCAAGGCTTACGACCGCTCCCCTTGCGGCACAGGGACCAGCGCCAAATTGGCTTGCCTGCACGCGGACGGTAAAATTCGCGACGGTCAAATCTGGCGGCAGGAAAGCATCACCGGGAGCGTGTTTGAAGGCGCGGTCGAGGTCCGCGATGGCAAGCTGTATCCGAGCATCAAGGGCTCTGCGTTCATAAATGCGGAGGCCGAACTGGTGCTGGATCCGCGCGATCCATTATGCATGGGCATTCGTGGATGACCCAAGCCGCCTATGACGTCGTTATCGCGGGCGCCGGCATTGTGGGTGCGGCTTGCGCGGATGAATTCACCAGCCGCGGGATGCGCGTGGCGGTCGTAGACCGCGATTTGGTTGGCGGCGGCGCGACCGCAGCCGGCATGGGCCACATTGTCACGATGGATGACTCGGAGGCGCAGTTCGCTCTCACCCGCTACTCGCAGCAACTCTGGCAGAAATTGCGTCCGGAGTTGCCGGCGGATGTGGAGTACGAGCAATGTGGCACCATCTGGGTTGCGGCCGATGAACAAGAGATGACAGAAGTTCGGCGCAAGCACGATTACTACGACCAGCACTCAGTACCGACGCAGGTGCTCGACTCGCAAACGCTGCAGTGCCTTGAGCCAAACCTGCGGCCAGGGCTCGCTGGAGGCCTGCTGGTCACGGAAGATGCTGTGCTCTACCCGCCCTGCGCTGCCCGCTTCCTGATGGAGCGTGCGCAGAAGCGGGGAGCAAAGCTGCATCTCGGTTACTCGGTTGTCCAGTTAGGACAGAGTCGGGTGCGGATGAACGATGGGTTCGAGATTTCCGCGAAAGTCATTGTCAATGCCTTGGGCGCCTGCGCAGCCCAGTTCACACCCGGCGTAGAGATCAAAAAGAGAAAAGGTCATCTGGCCATTACGGACCGCTATGCGGGATTCCTGCGGCATCAGTTGGTCGAGCTTGGTTATTTGAAAAGTGCTCATTCCGTCAGCAGTGATTCAGTCGCCTTCAACGTCCAACCGCGCCGCACTGGCCAGATTCTCATCGGATCGTCTCGGCAATATGGAGCGGACCACCAAGAAGTCGATAACGAAATACTAGCGCGCATGCTGCAGCGCGCGCAGGAATACATGCCCGGACTGGGGCCAATGTCTGCGGTGCGGGTGTGGACGGGTTTCCGCGCGGCCACTCCCGACAAGCTCCCTTTCATTGGGCCGTGGCTGGGCGATGAGTCCTTGTTTCTTGCGACCGGCCACGAGGGTCTTGGAATTACAACGTCTCTTGCGACTGCGCGAATCCTGGTCGATCAGATTACGGGTGCAAAACCGGAAATTCCAGTTGAGCCCTATCTGCTGTCACGCGCGGCTCAGGCACAAGCGCATGCCTAGTCAACTCACCGTAGTTGTAAACGGGACACCGGTCGTCGTGCCTTCGGGCGCAACGGTCGCGGTTGCGATGGCGATTGCCCGACAAGTTTGCCGAACGTCCGTGAGCGGCGAACCGCGCGGTCCCGTCTGCGGAATGGGTATTTGCTTCGAGTGTCGTGTGGTGGTCAATGAAAAACCGCATTGCCTTGGTTGTCGCGTCCTGTGCGAACAGGGGATGGAAGTCCGGACGAATGAGTAGCTGATGAGACGACAGTTTGAAATTCTCGTAGTCGGTGGTGGACCTGCGGGCATGGCCGCCGCGGCACCCGCGTCTGAGTGCGGTCGTAAGGTTGGCATTGTCGATGACAACGCCGCTCTCGGCGGACAGATCTGGCGCGGCCAGTCCGATACCGGTTCAGCGGCTTCCAAATGGACGGAACGTTTGCGATCATCTGGCGCCGCGGTGCTTTGCGGCAGAGTGTTTCACCAACCGGAGCCGCGCGTCTTGCTGGCGGAGGGTGACGGCGGCGTCGACGAATTGCAATATGAACAGCTGATCCTCGCGACAGGAGCGCGCGAAAGATTTTTGCCTTTTCCCGGCTGGACCTTGCCGAATGTCATGGGAGCGGGTGGCTTGCAGGCAATGGTAAAGTGCGGCCTTCCCGTACGGGGCAAGCGGATCGTGGTCGCGGGCACGGGTCCTCTTCTGCTGGCTGTCGCCGCATATTTGCGCCAGCACGGCGCTGTGATTCCGATTATCTGTGAACAGGCATCGTGGGCAAGTCTCGCCCGGTTCAGTGCAGCGCTGCTTCAGCATCCAAGCAGGATTTCCCAGGCACTCCAATTGAAGCGGCTACTTTCAGATGTGACGTTTTGTGCAAACAGTTGGCCGGTCGCTGCCGATGGCACACAGGAGCTTGAGACGGTAACCATTTCGCGAAGTCGAAAAAAGGAAACCATAGCTTGCGACTACCTCGCCTGTGGTTTTCATCTCGTTCCCAACATTGAATTGCCCCTGCTCCTGGGTTGTCAGGTTCAAAATGGCTGCGTACGAGTGGATGAGTTTCAACGAACCACCGTATCGGGCGTTTTCTGCGCGGGCGAACCAACCGGCATCGGAGGTGTCGAGTTGGCGCTGCTCGAGGGCAAGATCGCCGGTCTCACGGCAGCCGGGCGCAACGCAGAGGCGAGCAGACTGTTCGGCAAACGAAACAAACTGCAGCGCTTCGCCCGCAGTCTCGAGCGAACGTTCCGCCTGCGATCGGAACTCCGAAGCATCCCCGCGCCCGAGACGATTGTTTGCCGCTGCGAGGACGTTCGCTACTCCCAACTCCACAAACACAGCGGTTGGCGCGCCGCTAAACTGCAAACTCGCTGCGGCATGGGACCGTGCCAGGGACGGATCTGCGGGCCGGCAACTCAATTTCTCTTTAACTGGAGCCCGGATTCCGTGCGGCCACCGATTTTTCCCGCCCGCGTCGAAGGCTTGTCCGGGCACCCAGAGTTGGAACTCTGCGACACCACAGGAGGACGCTGATGAACTGGAAGGGCGTGATGCCCGCCATCACAACCAGCTTTACCGAGGACCTCTCCGTCGAGCACAGCTTCATGACCACACATTGCCGCTGGCTGCTGGACAATGGCTGTGCAAGTATCGTCGCGCTAGGATCGCTCGGTGAAGGCTCGACGCTGGCTTTCGAAGAAAAATTGCAGATTCTCCGCACCTGCGTCGCGGCCGTGCACGGGCGCGGCCCGGTGGTGGCCTCGGTTTCGGCCCTGACGACCTCCGAAGCCGTGGCGATAGCGCAGGCCGCCGCGGATTTAGGCTGCGATGCTCTCATGGTGCTGCCGCCCTACGTTTACCAAGGCAGTTGGCGCGAGATGAAGACTCATGTCGCTGCCGTGTTGCGGGCCACGCCACTTTCCTGCATGCTTTACAACAACCCGGTCGCCTACGGCACCGACTTTCTTCCCGAGCAGATTCGGGAGCTGGCGGCGGAACATGAAAATCTCGAGGCGGTCAAGGAATCGAGCACAGACGTCAGACGCATATCTGCCATTCGCGCATTGCTGGATCGCCGTCTGGAAGTGTTTGTCGGCGTCGATGATGCCGTGCTCGAAGCCATCGGCGTGGGTGCGACCGGTTGGATCGCGGGATTGGCGAATGCATTGCCTCGCGAGTCCGTCGACCTTTTTAACTTTGCCAGGAACGGGGAGAGCGATAAAGCATTTGACTTATATCGCTGGTTCCTGCCGTTGCTCCGCATGGATACCACGCCGAACTTCGTTCAACTGATCAAGCTGGTGCAGGCGGAAGTTGGCGTTGGGAACGCGCGCGTACGTCCACCGCGCCTGGAGTTAACCGGCGATGAGTTGGAGCAAATCAGAAAAACCATCCGCGACGCGTTAAGGTCGCGGCCGCAACCTGCCATCAGCGGTGTCTTGCCGAGTGGGAATTAAACCTGAAAATGGTGGCTCCTAGTTCGACCGAACTGAAAATTCGGCCTGAGTGGACCTATGCGGTTGCCCCAATGGCGCTACTGCTGGCTGTTTCCGTTTTGACGCTGCCTGCGTGGAAGCGGTTTCGCAGCGCAGCGTCCGAGCCCATACAGTCGCTGGCGGTTTTGCCTTTGCAGAATCTTTCGGCTGACCCCGCGCAGGACTATTTTGCCGACGGCATGACCGAAGCTTTGATTACGGACCTGGCGAAGATTCCCGGCCTCAAAGTCATTTCCCGTACTTCCATCATGCAGTACAAGGGTTCGCCCAAAAAGCTGCCGCTGCTTGCCCAGGAACTGAGCGTCGATGCCATTATCGAAGGTGCCGTGCTGCGCTCCGGGGATTGCGTCCGAATTACCGCTCAGTTGGTGCGAGCCGCCACTGATCAACACGTCTGGGCCGAGTCTTACGAACGTGATCTGCGCGATCTGGTTGCCCTGCAGGACGAGGTTTCTCGAAGTATCGCTGTCCAAATACAGAAGCAAATTGCGCCGGCGGTGCAGCAGGCGTCCTCTGTTGTTAGTCCCCAGGCTCGCGAAGACTACTTGAAAGGCCGTTACTTCTGGAATTTGCGTAGCCAGGCGGGCTATCTGAAAGCCATCGACTACTTCCAGGCGGCCGTGAAAGAAGACCCACAATATGCCCAGGTGGAAAGTCAATATCGGCATCACGACGGCAACCTTATCCTGCTGGATGCTGACCCGCGCTTCGACGGTCTGAAATCCAACCCCCGCTTCCAGCAATTGTTGCGGCGCGTCGGTGTGCTGCACTAATAACCGCGATACCACTCCCGGTTGCAAAGGGAAACCGGACCCATGATGCTAGTCCCGTTTCGGGGCAGGCTGAACTCCTGCCAGCAAGATTGACCTTCTTTTCATGGGGCAATGCTGAATAATAGGATTGTGACAGCTCACAAGCCGACATTGCGACAGATATTGTCGGTGCGCTGCCCGAGGTGCGGAGCGAAACCGAAAGAAAAATGCACGCTGAGCACGGGACATCCGTCGATCAAAACGCATCTCGATCGAGATGTGGCTGCAGGCAAGGCTCCCCCGCCGGAGACCTCGAGCAAGTCGGCTCTGCGAATCCTGAAGGGGATTACGAGCCGTGGCCTGCGCGTCCTTCTCCAGCATAAGTAGGGACGCATGCTGGAAAAGAAACGCCGCTCTTTTTGCCCAAAGACGGCCTTATACTGCCCGGCGGCCGCTTAAGAGGTTAATGACCAAGACCACCAGCGCCACCACCAGCAGCAAGTGAATCAGACTGCCGGCCACGTGAAGACTGAACCCCAGAAGCCACAGAATCAGAAGTACTACGAAAATCGTCCAAAGCATTTTTATCTCCTCCGCTCGTTTGTCGAATCGCCCGTCTCTGTGCCCGCTGCGATGAAGGACGAGCGCGAACATACAAAAGATGCGTGGGCAACGCCAAGTGTTGTAAGAAATGTGAAGAGAAATATCGGTGGCCCTAAACTATTTCTCTAAGCAGTACAACCCCTCCGCAACTCTGTGGGAATGCTTCTTGCGTTTTCCAGGCTTTCGGCAACAATAGGCGGGCTGGAGTAACCTGAAGGCAGCCAAGGTAGCTTTCTATTCTGTATGGGCAAGCATCTTCAACCGCGGCGTTCGCTCAGCACTCTTGCCGTCGCCCTGCTTTCTGTTTGGTGCGTGGGCGCAAAGCCCGCTCCGGCGCAGAGCCCGCAGTCTGAACCGGACAGCGTCCGAGGGATTGTCATAAATAGCTTGACTCGCGAACCGATCGGACGGGCACTCGTCTACTCCCGGGACAATCGCTTTGCTACTATGACCGACAGCGAGGGCCGATTTGAGTTTACCTTTGCGCAGGCCGAGAATAAAAACGACGAATCCGCTAACATTTCGGGCACGCGGACGCAGGTAACCTGTTCCGATCCTTCTTGTACATCCACCCATTCTTCGACTTTCTCGTATTCTTTGCGAAGGAACGGTCCAGATCTGCTGATGGCTCGAAAACCTGGATTCCTGAACGATTCAAACGGACCCCAGACCTTGCAACCACAGAATACCGGCAAGGACCTCACCATCTCGCTCACGCCGGAAGCACTGATAGTGGGCCGAGTTGTTCTTGCTAGTTCCGAAGCTTCCGACAGCATCCAATTGGAACTCTATCGCCGCCACGTCGTCGACGGTCGCGGACGTTGGTTTTCCGCAGGCACAGCTTCGTCCCGGTCAAACGGAGAGTTTCGTTTTGCTGAACTTTCCCCGGGCACTTACAAGTTGCTGACCAGGGAACTGATGGATCGCGACCCGCTGGCCTTCGATCCGCGTGGACAATTGTACGCATATCCTCCCGTTTACTTTCCAACCGCAACTGATTTTGCCGCGGCGCAGACGATTCAGTTAGCGGCGGCCCAGATCTTTCAGGCCAACATTTCCCTGGTGAGGCATGCCTACTACCCGATCAAGGTTCCGGTCGCAAACGCCCCGCCCGGCGGGATCAATGTCGTTGTCTCCGCCCAAGGTCACAGAGGCCCGGGATATTCACTCGGCTACAACAATCGGGATCAGACGATTGAAGGCACGCTGCCTAACGGCAACTACACTCTGGAAGCAGCGGGCTTTGGACCGAATGCATCTTCTGGATTATTGAACATCAGCGTCAAGAGCGCCGCTGTCGAAGGACCGCGGATGACAATGGTTCCGAATGGTTCCATCGCGGTAATCGTTAAGGAAGAATTCACCTCGACGGAGGATACAAGTTCGCCGACCATGATTATCCGCTCGGGTCCACCCGAGATGGTCGGGAGCGGTCCGAGCCGCTATCTATCCGTAATTTTGGAGCCGGCGGATGACTTTGGCCAGGAGAGAACTGTTTCGCTGCGTTCTCCTTCCGGACCCGAAGACGACTCGCTTGTCATCAACGGTGTTCAACCCGGCCGCTACTGGGTGAAAGTCAATACCAATCGCGGATTCGTCGCGGCGATCAGTTCCGGTACCACGGACCTGCTGCATCAGTTACTGATTGTCGGTCTTGGCGGATCGGGTCCTCCCCTGGAAATAACCATGCGAGACGCCTCCGCTGAAATCGACGGAATCATCGAAGGCGTCGCCGCATTACCCAACCGAACCGACGGCGCGCCGTCCTCGTCGACCGGGACTGCCGAACACGTGTACCTGATTCCGCTCCCGGATAGTAGCGGGGAATTCAAAGATATATGGGTGCCTCCCGACGGGAAGTTTGGCCCGCAGCAGGTACCGCCGGGCACTTATCGAGTCCTTGCCTTTGATCGTCCGCAGGAAGCGCTGGAATACCACAATCCCGAAGCCATGCCGGCGTATGAGGCGAAGGGCTCGTTAGTCCGGTTGGTCGCTGGCCAGAAGGAACATCTCCACTTGCAGTTGATTTCGAGCAGCGAGTAATCATGGCCATTTTTTCATCAGCTCGTCGGTCACGGTTTTGGCGAACGCCATTTCGCAATGCGACGATTCTCGCGAAAGCATTGGTGCTGCTCCATGCGACGGCGGTCTGTGCCGCGCAGAGTTCAAGTGCGGAGCCAGTCGCTCCCTCGAACACAGTGTTTCGAATCGCCGGAACTGTCGTCAACGCAATCGGCGGAGGCCCTCTCGGGCGGGCTCGAGTCTCGATTCTCGACGCCCGCAATCCTCAGAATACTCAGGCGACCGTTACTTCTGAAGATGGTCGCTTCGACTTTAAAGTTGGCCCGGGGAAGTATGCGCTGCAAGGCGCGAAACGCGGTTTCATCACGGCTTCTTACGACCAGCACGAGCAGTTCTCAACCGCAATCGTGACCGGCGCCGGCTTCGATACCGTCGACCTCATACTCCGCCTGGCGCCGTCTGCTGTTCTTTCCGGCAAAATTCTTGATGAGTTGGGAGAACCGGTTCGCCACGCCAGAATCTCACTTTACCGCGAGGATCGTCGCGTGGGAATAAGCCGCATCCTCAAAGGTCGCACCGACGCTAGTGACGATCAGGGCGTATACGAGTTCTCTCCGCTCGATGCCGGCACCTATTTCGTTTCGGCAACTGCGACGCCGTGGTATGCCTTGCATCCTCTCGCTTCTCATCAACCTGACACAGAAAATCCTCCGACCGCGGTCGACCACTCTCTGGACGCGGCTTACCCCGTTACCTACTACGGAGATTCCACCGAACCCGACGACGCCACGCCAATTCCCATCCGGGGCGGCGATCATTTGCAAGCTGACATTCATCTCAATCCTGTTCCCGCCCTGCACCTGCTCTTTCGGGTTCCAGACAACGGCGAACATGGAATCACCGTGCCGACGCTGCAAAGGCCGTCCTTCGACGGCGAGGAGTTCGTCCAGACCGGCGGCATGCAGCAAGTCTCCCCCGGAGTATTCGAGATGAGTGGCGTCGCGCCCGGCCACTATTCGGTTCGTATGCCTGGAGCAGGACGCGGCGGTGAAACCAACGACGTTGATATTACCGACAACGGCCAGGAACTGAATGTATCCGGCGCAGAGCGCACCAGCACCGTAAAAGCAACTGTGCAAGTATTGGGCGAGGCTACGTTGCCGCCGCAGATTGAGATCGCACTGCGCAACCGCAAGATGAGACTTGTAGCCTGGCAGGAGATGGATGCAAAAGGAGAAGTCGAGTTCGGGGATCTCGCCCCTGGCAGGTATGACGTGATGGCGGGAAGCCGCGCGAAGGCCTACTCGGTGGTGCGAATGTCGTCCGATAACGGCGTAATCTCGGGACATACTCTGACCGTAGCTGCTGGAACCTCCATGACCATTGCGCTCTCGCTGTCCGGGGGCGCCACGAAGGTGGAAGGATTCGCCAAGCGAGCTGGAAAGCCCGCAGCCGGCGCGATGGTAGTTTTGGTTCCCAAAGAACCGGAATCGGATCGCGACCTTTTCCGTCGTGACCAAAGCGATCAGGACGGAAGTTTCACCCTGCCTAGCATTGTCCCCGGTGCCTATACGATTGTGGCCATCGAAAACGGCTGGGATCTCGATTGGTCCCGTCCCGCCGTGATCGCCCACTACGCCAAGCACGGACAATCTGTCACCATTACCGATCACACCTCAACTACCGTGCGCCTTCCACAGCCAGTCGAGGTTCAACCGCGATAGGACCAATGTCGGCCCATCGTCACCCCAGGGGCTGGATCCCGACGGAGAACGGAAAGATCAATTTGCCGGGCTGCTTGCGGCGGGCGGTGCCGGGGTGATCAGCTTCAATTGGTCGAGCGATGTCAGCACGCTCTGCCAACGGGCCGGGTCTTTTTTCGTCTCGATTGGGGCGGAGAGATCGCCATAAAAGTCTAAGATGTTGGCGCGCAGTTCAGGCGATGTCAGGTCGAACTTCCGGCCTGACAACTGGGAAAGTAACTGTGCGTAGGTGTCGTCGGTCAGCGAGTATTCCGCGGGTTTCGTGACTTGACCAGTGTCGAAATCACAATTGGGCAACTGGAGCGAATCAGCGCGAACCTGTTCGAGCAAAGCTTTGTACTGATCGACGGTGGTGTTGATGCTTTTGAAGTACAAGTCCTCAGTTTGCGGAGTCGGGCTATTGAATGCCAATGCCTTGAAGGGACCGATTTTTGGCATATACCGGAAAAGAACGGACAAGATCCGGGTTCCTAATCCAGGCTTCGTGTAATCCTTTCCCCAACTCTTTTCATATTCGGAGCGGGATAGTCGGTAAAGGAACTTTCGTTTGGCGAAGTCAGGATGCTCGCGCATCATATCTTTTTTGTGGGTCCTCAGCGCAACCTGGGTCATCTCCGGGATCAGGCGGCTGATGGAATAACGATAGGATCCAATCGCAAGATCCTCATGGGTCAACACATCCTTCAGTTCCACTCCGTAGATGACAGGGAATACCCGCTCCAGGAGAGGCTTGGACACTTGAAATCCGATGAAATCGTGGTACTGTTGCGACGCGTAACGATTCTTCGCGACTTGCACCATATCGAAGCCGAACTCGGTTTTTAAGTGCGCGGTCTTATCCTGCGCGTAGCGGACCGATTTGCCAAACTTTGCCCGCAATTTCGGATACTCGATCGCCACCGACTGGTTGACCGCCGGATGGCCGGCAATATCCGAGGCGTAGTGTGCCAGCGCACCCAGCGCAAAGGCATACTCGTTCACATCCTGACTCTGAAGCAGCAACTCGCGAACGAAGTCCCCACTGCGAACGTAGTGCACCAGGTTGCTGAATTCCTTGTTTCCGAAGGGATAGTACCCAAGATCCTGAATGACCGCGCCTCCATAAGCGTAGGCGTGTGCGTCTTTGATCTGGTCCTCCGACAATCCTGGATAGCGCTTCAGCAGTAGAGGGCGAATGTGGTCGGCCCATAGCAGGTCGACGATTTCCTCATGAGTAAGAACGGAGTATGCCGACGAACCGCCGCTGCACATCAGCACCATCAGAAGAGATGCCACGGCGCGAAGAGACAAGTGGCGCCACTTTTTAACTACGACGCCGGCGGATCTTGATGACTGATGCATAGTTCCGTTGAGAGCGAGGAGTCGCAGAGCCAACTGTGACGGAATTCGCTGCTAGATGAAGAGCCTGACCTCAAGAGCCACGCTCAGAACTGTCGCGAAAGTAACAGTAGGATAACAGGTGTGCGCTTCGCGTCGCGGAAGAAAGCACTGTACATCTGAACAATTGGACGTGGTTCTTGTTCGGAAATGGGCTAAAGGCGGACAGGCTGCCCGCCTCTGTTTGACGAACCCCGTTCATGATCCGGTGGAGCTAACGCCCACCAAAGCTGTAACCAATCGAGACGCCGTATCTGGCTGCATAGGAAGAGCTGAATTCGACGTTGTTGTGAATCAGGTACAGGCGCGCCTCGGGGCGAATGAAGGCATTACGCCAGAAATAGGCGCGAAGACCGCCTCCGAAGTCTCCCATAAAGTGATTGCTGCTGACGTAATTGGTACAGCCGGTAACAAAACTACAACTCAGGCTCGAGGTGTAAAACCGCAGATTCTCGCCGCCAATGCCCGCCATCAACTCAGCGGTAAAGTTCTTGGCAAGCTTGGGCACCCAGATGGCATTGAAGGCCCAGAAGATTGGGCGATAGGGCTGGAAGCCTCCGTATAAATTCTGACTTGCCCTCCAGTCGACTTCACCTTCGACACCGACGCGGTGCGTGATCAGAAAATCCGCACTGAAGCTGGGATACGCGCCGCCCCCCATGGTCGGGAAGAAGACTCCATTCGTGGTGGTCCCCGCGCCCGATTTAACCGTGCTCAGGCCGAAGGCTGCATCGACCTGTTGCCCATGGGCGACGCTTTGACAAAGGCAGAGCCCAAAAACAATGGCGATCAAGCTTAACTTTTTCAAGTTTTTCTCCAAAGAAGGTTATGAGATTTAGATGTACATCGAACCGGCGGAGTTGGATTCGGGCAACGTCCCCAAATCCAGGATTTCGCCGTTAAACATCACCCAATGATCTTCAAAATTCGAGAACTGGTTCAATCACTAGTCTAGCTTGCCTCACGTAAAGAAAAGTCAATATTTGTAACAAAACAAGTATGGAGGCAATAACCACAGAAAACCCAATAGCCCTCATAAAGTTGCGGAGCCAGGATGACCTTGGTTACCTTGGTAACCCCAAATCGCTTGGAGGTTTCGCCAATTTGACATACTGTGGGGCTTGTCTCCTTATTAATAATTAATATGACGCTGCTCGAGAAAATCCCTACCGTGGTGACTGTGGCCGTGCTGGTCGGCATTTTTCTGGCGCTCAAGCGGCATAGCCATTCTGCGCGTTTGCAATTATGGATGGTGGCGTGGTTCCTGATCTTTACCCACTTCGTGGCGCAGATGCTGGAGCCCGCGACCGGGGACGTCAGCCCGTATCTGCTGGCAATTGATTTGGGTTCGCTGCAAGCGGCAGCGGTGGCGTTTGTGGTATCTGTTTCAGCGGTGACCGAAGAAAAGGGCAAGCGAACATTGCTGCTTCTGGCCACCGGCATACCTTCCGTGGCCTATGCTCTCGTCGACAGTTACGATGTGCATGCGCGATGGCCCTACGTCCTGTGCCTGTTAACGTGTTTCGTTGGGGGAATTTTCTTTCTCCTCTGGGTACGGGAGTTCTCTCTATTTGCGGTTTCAATTGCCGTGGTGAGTTCGGCAGCCGCTCTTTGGGCTGTTCGAGCGGCACTGCATGGCTCCTTTGACGAAGGGGTGACCGTCCTGCTGGGGCTTGGCTTTGCCCTGCCGGGAGTTTTTCTTTGCCGCAATTACTGGCGCGCATCGCCTGGCATTCTGACCGCCGCAGGGGGATTTTTCTGCTGGGGTGCGGTGTTTCCCGTAGGCATGCTGCTGGACCGTTTTGCCCCGCACGCCAATGTTCCGCCGGAGCTCTGGAATACTCCAAAGATGTTTGTCGCGTTCGGCATGATTCTGGCAATCGTCGAAGACAAATCCGAATCGATCGAAGGCATGCAGCGCAAGCAACGTGCCGTGAACCATCAACTGGAGCGCTTCTCGACGATCACCTCGCAACTGCTCAGTGGCGCGACGGTGGACTTGTTGTGCAATGAAATCGCATCAGCGATCACTGAGGTCAGCAATTTCCGTCTGGCGGTAATTCATCTCGACAGCGGGAGCTACGGTTTGCGGGTGGCGGGCGCGAGCGGTCTGTCCGCGGATGCATTGGCCCGGTTGGAAAATGAAGCTCTCAAGTGGAGGACAGAGGATATCAAGGATTTCTGCACCCGCGGCCGCCAGATCGGTCAGAATTCGTTCCTGCTTTCGGCGACCGAGGCAGCGAAATACGATCCTCTGAAGAGTTCGCTCCATTACGATCCTAATCCTTACTGGAACACCGGCGACGAACTGCTGATTCCTTTGTGTTCCGCGCGGGGCGGTTATCTCGGTTGCATCGGGCTGGATGATCCGCGGGAGGTTGAAGCGGTGACGGCAGCAGAGTTGGCGCGAATCGAGCTTCTGGCGGCTGATCTCGCCGTCGCCCTTGAGCTGAAATCATTGCAGGGCCAATTGATCCGCTCGGAAAAGCTGGCTGCACTCGGGCAGTTGGTGGCGGGTGTTGCCCACGAGCTGAACAATCCACTCACGGCTGTCATGGGCTATGGCGATCTGCTCAGCGACGACGTTCCTGCCGGGGCCGCGCGGGAGAAGCTGGACAAGCTGGTCAATGAGAGCCGCCGCATGAAGAAGATTGTCGAGAACCTTTTGCGCTTCTCGCGGCAAAGCACCATGGATCGGCAGTCGGTGGATCTGGCGCCGGTCGTCAAAGACGTGCTCACTCTACGCGAATACTATGCGCACACCCGGGGGGCTCGAGATTCTCTCTGACATTCGCTCCGACCTGCCACGGGTCGCGGTGGATGAAGATCAGTTCAAGCAGATTCTGCTGAACCTGATCAACAACTCCATCGATGCAGTCGAAAATATGGAGGGTCCGAAACGAATCACCGTGCGCGCTTTTGCTCGGGGCAATCGAGCGATTATTGAAGTGGAGGATACCGGGCCGGGGTTCAAAGATTTGAACCGTGCGCTGGACCCGTTTTACACAACCAAGCCTGTGGGCAAGGGCACTGGGTTGGGACTAAGCATTTGTTACGGCATCATCAAAGAGCACGATGGCGAAATCAGGCTCTCGAACCTGCAGCCGCATGGCTCGCGCGTGACGGTTGAGCTACCGCTGGGAGAATTAAAACAGCTCAACCATGCGGCTAAAGCGGCCGAGATGAGTTAATCACAGTCGGCCGCGCGCGTTTCAATCCCTCTCGCGAGTTCCCGGTCCAGCCGATTTCGCCGAAGGTTCCTCATGCTGTTTTTCCCAGTCCGTTTCCGTGAGCACTGAGATGGCATCAAGTTTTTTCTTCTTGAGGCCAGTGTTAATCCCCGATAGTTCCTTGTCTGTCAGCTTGCGGAAATCCGAGACGACATCTTCCAGTTCATGGCCGAGCGATTCCGCGCGGGCGACTTGGTAATCGGTAGGTCGGCCCTCGTAACCGTTCACGTCCCCGTAAAGCGAGCCGAGATGTTCGCGGATGCGCTCTTCGCCGGTAATCGCTCCGCCTTCTTTGGTAGCCACAATTTTGGAACGCAAGGCATCCAAGTCGCTGGACAGTTGCTCGAGACGCAGACGAAGCGGATCTTTCGCGGCCAGCTTCGCGGATCGCGCCATTGCGCTATTGCGCACGCCCTCAATGGCGCTCACCGCGTAGCTCATGTGCCCGAGCATTTTGTCCAGCTTCATGGCAAGGTCGAACTGCGCCCGTCGGTCCTCGACCGTGTACTTGGCACGGGGATCAAGAACCACTTTCAACGGTCCCGTGTAGACTTGATCGCCCTTGGTCAATTTGATGGTGTACGTACCGGGCAAAACTCGCGGCCCCTGCGCAGCCTGGAATAGGGCACTGGCAGCCGGCGGAACCACCGGAGGTTTGAGCCGCATCGACCAGGTTGCGCGGTTGAGACCACGATGTTTGCTGCCGGGGACCGTGTCTACCAGTTTGCCGTTCTGATCGAGAATTTCAATTTTCAGATCTCCGAAAATGTGTCGGCGTTTCTGATAGTAATCGATGAATGCATCGGTGGGACGGCTCGGCCCATTGAAACTCTCGTCGCCCTCGGCCCAGCCTCCGTTGGCATTGAAGTATTGAATCGCCGCCGGCCCCTCAATGAGAGTAGCGTCCTTCGCCATCAGATCCGGAGTCAAAGAACGAAGGGGTGAAATATTGTCGATAATCCAAATGCCCCGCCCGTGAGTCGCCAGCACCAGGTCGGACTCGCGTGGATGCACCACCAGATCGCGCACCGCGACCGAGGGGAAATTGCTTGCTTTGTATTGCGCCCAATGCTGGCCGCCATCGACTGAAATCCAAAGGCCAAATTCCGTTCCCAGGAACAGCAGGTTCGGATCGACTGTGTCTTCCTTGATTACGTGCGCGTATCCGAGAACACCGTTCTCCTGCACATTCAGCGAAGCCCAGGTCTTCCCGTAATCCGTAGTCTTGTATGCATAGGGCTTCATGTCGCCAAAGGTATGGCGATCGAACGTAGCGTAAGCGGTTGCTTGGTCGAAGCGACTGGCCTCTACGGTCGAAACCCAGGAATTCTTCTCCAGTTCAGGCACGTTAGCCACAACATTCGTCCACGTCTTGGCGCCATCCCGTGTGATCTGCAAATTGCCGTCGTCGGTACCAACCCAG
>Ga0207017_1012_pt1 | contig 30231 bp, 26 predicted proteins | sample Alteio_BWMinCont_51_FD_153472 | JGI IMG/M metagenome (GOLD analysis project Ga0207017, IMG submission 153472) | Enriched cells from forest soil in Barre Woods Harvard Forest LTER site, Petersham, Massachusetts, United States -... | ecosystem: Environmental > Terrestrial > Soil > Temperate forest >...
CATTGGCAACGGCAAGGCAGGCTTATTTGATGTAGGTAATGCGATGGAAGACGTACGCTTTTTTGGCGGCCAATACGGCATTTATACCACCAAACCATCGCCGGGCTGGCAGTTTATGATGGTGGATACTTATTTTGAAGGTCAGCGGGAAGCAGCCATAAAAACGCAGGAAGCTGGCCTAACCATCGTACGCCTGCAAGCTAAAAATGTACCAACAGTGATCAGTATCAATCCCAATTACCACGAAAAACTGTTTATGGAAAATTGCCGGTTTGATAAGGTGAGTGGCCCGGCAATAATTATCAGTAATGAGGATAATGCCGTTAACCAGATCAGTCTGCGCAATATAGATTGCCGGGATGTGCCTATACTGGCAAGCTATCGCCGCAGCGGTAAACAAACGCCCGGCGCAGGGCCAATGTATAAGGTTAAAAACTTTATTTACGGCTTGCAAATGGACAGCCTTACCGCCGACCCGGTTTATAAAAGCCTACAGGATATACAGTCGCTAACCGTTTTCCCCGAACCTGTTAAGAAAGATATTCCAGACCTGCCTGCTATGAACACCTGGGTAAATATTCAAACCCTTGGTGCAAAAGGGGATGATACTACGGATAACACACAGATCATTCAAAATGCCATTGATAAGTATCAAACCATTTACTTTCCGCAGGGCTGGTACCGGGTTAGCGAAACTATAAAGCTAAAACCTAATACGGCGCTTATTGGCCTTAACCCCATTGCCACGCAGTTAACACTGGCCAATAACTCGCCTGCTTTTGGCGGTTTTGGCGGCCCAAAGGCGTTGCTGGAAAGTGCAAAGGGCGGCGAAAATATTGTGACCGGGATTGGTCTTTCGACTAATGCAGATAACCCACTGGCGGTAGCCTGCAAATGGATGTCGGGCGAAAATTCCTATTTAAATGATGTAAAATTTATTGGCGGTCACGGCGGTATGCAAAAGCCGGGGACTGCGCCAAAGCCCGGCATATACAACAGGGGCTACAATGGTGTCGACCCATCGTGGGATACGCAATATTGGAGCCTATGGATCACCGATGGCGGCGGCGGTACATTTTTTAATATCTGGACAGCCAACACCTATGCAACTACCGGCGCGTATGTCTCCAATACCTCAACGCCGAGCCATATTTATGCGCTGTCTGTTGAGCACCATGTGCGCAACGAGATCAGGTTTAATAAGGTGACCAATTTTAACGTTTATGCCCTGCAACTGGAGGAAGAAAGCCGCGAAGGCACCGAATGCCAGCCTATGGAACTGGAAAATTGCCATGATATGGTTTTTGCGAACCTGTACATGTTCAGGGTGATACGATTGATAAAACCATACCCTTACTCCATCCGCAGCTGGGGGAATAAAAATATAGAGTTTTTAAATGTGCATAATTACAGCCAGATAAAATATACCACCACAAACCCGCTGTACGATGTAAACAGCGATACTGAAGTGCGCCCCTGGGAGTTTGCAAGGCTGTTTATTGGCAATGACATCGATGCTGCAGTGCCGTTAATGCACGGCGCAGCTAAACTTGCGACTGGCTTTGAATTTGCCGAAGGCATGTGTTCGGATAGCAAAGGGAACATTTATTTCTGCGAGCAGCGCATGAAACGGATTTACAAGCGGGACGTAAATACCGGCACCGTAAGCCTTTTGGCCGATTACCATTGGGAGCCCTTGTCTTTAGCTTGCGATAAAAATGACAACCTGCTGGTGGTTTTTAAATATGTGCCAAAACCCGGCTACCTAATAAATGGCAAGCCTGAAGACTTTAAAAATCCGCCCGATGCAGGCGGTACATCATTCAGCGGCTGGGGAAATTCGGGTTTCGGGACATTGGTTTATTCCGTTGATCCCAATAACCCCGATGAAACCATACAATTGCTGAAAAAAGCGCAGATGGGTGAAATAAACCCCATTTATAAAGCGCTTTATCCTGCCCACCGCTGGCGCGATTATCATGATTTCAATACCATAATTATAGCCCGCGACAAAGAATGCTGGGTTGCCCCGGATGGTGTAACCATTATCCCCATATGCTATGACCTTGCCCGCTCAACTGCCCTGGCCACAGCCTGGCCCGGCAAACCAGCCTACATGGCCGATGAATATGATAAACGTACAGTAAGCATGGATGTTGACCCGCAAGGCTATGTAAGCAACCTTAAATACTTTGCCGAGCGCGGCGAATTTGCCTCGGTAACTGATGCACAGGGCAATGTTTACATTGCCGACGGGCAGGTTTATGTTTATGACAGCACCGGCAAACAAATAAAAGTAATAAAAGTGCCGGAAAGGCCGACTTCACTTGCGTTTGGTGGGAAAGATGGAAACACGCTGTTTGTCACCGGGCATGGTGGGTTGTATGAGGTGGGGTTGGAGTGAAATAGAAAAAGGCCAATAAGCCAGGTAGCAGAATTTCGGTAGTGTCTCAGTTTGAAATTTAATTTTCACTTGTAACCTCAACCCCATATCGTATTGCCGCTTCAAGTATATTAATGTTTATATCTTTTAAATTTTTGAACTTAATGCAATACCCTGTCACGCTCGCCTTGCCCAGGTCTTTTCCGTACGTTTGGGCTAAGTATGTCTTATCTTCCATACCAAGGACATAGATAGAGATTCCGGTTGTGTTTGCGCTCATACCAATTTGATAAAACTCTTTCGTTTTTCCATCAGCATATTTTATGGTGTAATATCCGTATCCTATATTAGGATTAGAAACAGTTTTATTTTCGCTGTTTTTACCATCAAGGAACCATAATTTACTTCCCGGTAACACCTGAAGTATAAACCTGTGCAACTCTTGCATGTCACTACGCTTTGGTTCAGGCTGGCTGGTAATATACTCTTTGATTTGTTCTTCTACGTTCATATGAAATATTGAATTATGGGTTGCTTACTTTGCTTTTTCAAATCTCGATTTATTTTTAGTGATACACTAATTCATTTCTTTTATCTTCCTTCAAAAGTACTTTTCTCTTTTCTTAGGTTCATTCAAATTCCAAATTGACACGCTACAAAATTTCATCAATCGGCAATTTAAATAATATCTTTATAAGCTAAACTAAACCCTGATGATCAAAAAAATAGTTACCGGTTCAATTTTAATTGCCGCTGTAATTTTAGTTGTCGGTTTATATTATACACATAAATCGCAAAGCCCCGATACAGCAAAATTAAATAGTTTTTTTAACGCATTATCTGCGCACAATAAAAATATGGGCAGCCTCACCATTTCAAGCAATGGAAAGGTGGTTTATCAAAAGACTATTGGCTATAGCCAGGTTAACGATAGCATAAAAAGGCCCACAACTGTCAAAACCAAATACCGTATTGGCTCAATAAGCAAAATGTTTACAGCCGTGATGGTTTTTCAACTGATAGAAGAAGGAAAACTGAACCTGGCAACACCTTTGTCCACTTACTACCCTCAATTACCCAACGCCGCTAAGATCACTATCAGCGAAATGCTTGATCACCGCAGCGGGTTATATAATTTTACCAGTGATACGCTGTACTCATCGTACGAGACGAAACCACAGTCGGAGGCTGCAATGCTAAGTGTTATGGAAAAAGAGAAGCCTGCCTTTGAACCTGACGCCAAGGCGGAGTACAGCAACACAAATTTTGTTTTACTGGGATATATTATTGAAAAGATCACCGGGAAACCCTACCCGGAAGCGTTAAAAGAACGTATCACATCAAAAATAGGGCTAACAGATACTTATTATGGCGGAAAAATAAACCCGGCAAATAACGAAGCTTATTCTTATTCGTACCAGGGGGAATGGAAACAAGAACCTGAGACTGATATGAGCATTCCCGGCGGGGCCGGCGCTTTAGTTTCAACACCCACCGACCTGGTTAAATTTATTGAGGCCTTATTTGCAGGCAAACTTATCAGCCAGAGCAGTTTGAACCAAATGAAAACCATGAGGGATAATTTTGGCATGGCAATGTTTATAATGCCATTTGATGACAAAAAATCCTACGGGCATAGTGGCGGCATCGACGGTTTCTCCTCAATGCTTAGTTATTTCCCGGAAGAGGGGCTGGCTATTTCATATATCTCAAATGGGGCAGTTTATTCAACCAATGATGTAATGATCGCTGCTTTAAACATTTATTTTAAGAAACCTTTTACCAATCCTGAATTTAAAACGATCACATTAAAAACAACCGACCTGGATAAGTATCTTGGTAATTATAATAGCACCCAGATGCCGTTAAAAATTAGGGTCACCAAAAACAACGCAACTTTAATTGTACAGGCTACTGGGCAGCGACCATTTGCACTGGACCCACTTGGTGATGATAAGTTTGCATTTACGCGGGGCGCTATAACAATACAATTTGATCCTCAAATCGGTGAGTTTACTGTATTTCAGGGTGATAAAACTTATTTATATAGAAAAATAAAATAACTTGTGGCCAAGGGCAACTCCTGCCCGGCAATCATTGTGTTTCTTTATTTCCCCGCTGCCCAAAATATCGCATTTCTTACCAGCGTAGTATAGTTGTCATCTTTAAATAATTCAGGAAAATGGCCCATGGCGATGTATAGGTTGCGGGCTTTGTAGCGGTCGTTTGTCCAGATTACGGGGTGGTCGCCCATTTTTTTATTTTTTGGAGGATTGTAGGTTGCTTCATCAATACTGGCCAGCACATGTACAGTAGGGCGCGGACTTTTATCATACAGGTACCATTCATCTTTTGTGGTAAAGGATGGCGCCACGCTCTTCATTACCGGGTGGCTTTTATCCTCCACGGTCAGCAGCGCCGATGTGCCGCCGGGCAGGTAATCATTAAACATAATGCCGCCCATAAAGTTGGAATACCATTGCCACATAGGGTAACCATCAAATACGCCAAGCAGGGTGGGATGGTGAAAACCTATCCAGCCGCCTTTGCCATTTTCTATATAATCCTGAAAAGCGGCTTGTGCTTCCGGATCCCAGGGGTATGGCGGGTAATTTAACTGGATGAATAGCTGGTAATTTGCCAGGTAGGCTTTAGTAATTGGTTTTGTATCGGTAATATAATCTATGGTAAAATTACTGTCGGCAGCCAGATTGTTGAGCCATATTTTTGCCGCTTCGGTAAAAAGTACATGGCCCCCGCCTATTTCGGCAATGGCCAGGGCTTTGAAGCGGGGCTGTGTGGTTTGCGCTTTGGCATCATGATTTATAATGAGCATGAATAAACCAAGATAAAGGCATAGCAGTTGTTTTTTCATATTTATTGTTCCAGGTACCTATTCATTTATTTTTTTTGTAGAGACGCAATACTTTGCGTCTCCGCCATGCAAGTCACCCATGTAAATCCTTTCTCAAATCTCCGTCGAATTTCCTAAATCGTTCAGAGACGCAAGTATTGCGTCTCTACGAATACATATATTTTAATGTAAATCAATTATATTTATTGCCACCCAACGGCATGCTTAATAGCCCATAATATTAAGCATTTACAATAAATTAATGAACCAATAAAAATTATGCTGAAGAATTTATTTTACGCCTGGCTTATCCTGCTGCCTATTATCGGCACCGCACAAAACAATACCGGGATACCCATTCCTATGAAAAAAGGTATTATTTATTATGAAAAAAGCTTCCCGGTAGTCGGCGGTTTCAGGAAACAGGACTTTTATAATGCAGTTATGCAATGGAGTGAAAATAGTTTCCCCGATGTAATTGTGGGTTTTGCGATCACAACCGACTATATCAGCTGCGATGGTGCTTTTAAAATTATTACCAACCAGGCACATATCTTTACCCTAAAATTTAAATTAGAAGTTGCCTTGAACGACACCGGTTATACCATCCGCGCCTATAATTTTTACGAAAATTCCAATGTAATAGGCAAATCACACGAGTATTCAAAAATTGAATATCGCTGGTGGGATTACCGGCAGGGTAAACCATGGTCGGCAGATGATAAGCCGCTTTTTAAAGGGTTGGATTCAAGCATGACGGCCATGTTTGCCTCGTTTCGATCGTATCCATTAATCCTAAAGTCAGCCCGGTTAGCGCACACACCAAAATTTAAAGTACTCGCACTTTTTTCGACCAACGTAGAGGCCGACCATGTAGATTTTGCTTATGATGCCATAAAATTTTATAAAAATATGGCCGATGAAAAAGGCTTTGCCTTTGATACCACCTCCAACTGGGAAAACCTGAACGATGCTAATTTAAAAAACTATAAAATAGTGATTTGGTTGAATGAGTTTCCGCATAACGAACCGGAAAGACGGTCGTTTGAGAAGTTTATGGATGGCGGCGGCTCGTGGCTTGGCTTCCATGTATCCGGCTATAATGATAAGGATACCCACTGGCCATGGTTTGTAAATTTTATGGGCGGGGCGGTTTTTTACGATAACAACTGGCCGCCGCTGCCTGCCAAAATGATAGTCGATGACAACAAGCACCCGGTTACCAAACATCTGCCCAAAAACTACACCGCGCCAATAAATGAATGGTATGGCTGGAGGCCAGATCCGCGGGATAATAAGGATGTAAAAGTGCTGGTGACCTTAGATCCGGTTAACTACCCCCTTGGCAAAAAAGACGTTATTAAAAGCGGCGATATGCCAGTGGTATGGACAAACACCAAATACAAAATGGTGTACATGAACATGGGGCACGGCGATAAAAATTTTGAATCGCCCCTGCAAAATAAGATGTTTGAGGATGCTGTTTTGTGGCTGGCGAGGTAAAAGGCAAGGATGTAAAATTGTCGCTTCGGTCACCAAACGTTCCTAATGGAACGTAAAAATGCTCTTTTATATCTCTACTACCAAACGTCCCTACGGGACGTAGCAGCTTATTATCATCCCGTAGGGATGTGTTTGTTTGGTAGCACATAAACAAATCAATTTTAAGCGTTCCGTAGGAACGCATGGTGCAAGCAATGCTATTTAAACCGCACCCCTGTAAGGTCAATGCTAATAATCAGCAATCTGCCGCTTAATTATTTCAATGCCCTCAACTATCCTGTTAAAATCTTTCTCGGCGCCAAAGGCTATTCTTATAGCATTGTTATGCGTACCTGTTACTGAAAATATAACAGCCGGGGATATTAATACGCCTGCTTCGCCAATCCTGCGGGTAAGCTCATCTGATTTTATATTTTCGGGCAGTTCCACCCACAAATGCCAGCCATTTTTATGTCCCGAAAGTTTATAACCTTCCAAAAGCTGCCTAACTTTTTGCTGCATAATGGCGCCTTGTTTTTGTTTTTCTTTAATGATCTCACCAAACCTGCCCGTTGTTATCACTTCATTTACGATCCACGAAAAAACCGGCGATTGGTTGGCATTGGTAAACCTTAAAGCATCAATTATACTTTCAGCATAAGTTTTTGGGGCGAGTAAATAGCTGGTTTTTATCCCTTGCCCGTACGATTTTGAAAGGCTGTAAATAAAAAAGCTGCGTTCGGGCGCAAGGTTAAAAAAACTGGGTAAAGCGGTATCATCCAGAAAACCGTAGGCATCATCTTCAATAATAAGCAGGTTATTTTCGCGGGCAACCGCCACAATTTCCCTGCGGCGACTTTCAGGTGTTACATAGCCGAGGGGGTTGTTGACCGTTGGCATAATATACAACGCATCAACTTTGTTTTTGCTGCAAACTTCGGCCAACGATACTGGTATAAGCCCTTCGCCATCGATGGCACAAGGCACTAATTTTATATTAAGAAACCTGGCAACGGCTATAAAATTTAAATAGGTAAACTCCTCTACCGCGATGGTTTTGTTTTGGAGTTTTGCCGCCAGTAAGACCACCATGCAGGTATGATGGCCGCCGCCGGTAACATATACATCCGCAGGTTCAACCTGGTAACCGGGTTTAGATAGCCACGTTGCAGCAATGGAACGGTCGGTTAAACTTCCGCCAGTGGCGTCAAGCGATAAAAAGGACATCGACTGCGTCGCGGCTGATTTTAAAAGCGCTGTAAATTCTTCGTCCTGACCTTCCAAAACAGGATAATTGAGGCGCAGGTCAATAGGTTTTTGCATGTTTATCGGCTTCCCTTGCTAACGCCATTTATAATATTTCTAAATAACGATATTTTTAAATGTAAGAACACAGTCAGTATGCATCTTTGCCGTATCATTTTATTCCGTTAAGGCGTAAATGTAAAAATAAAAAATGCCCCATTTAAAATATGGTATTAGCTAATATATTTCCTCCATCAACGCCCGATCTATATACCAGCTTGTTTTTATTAGGTGCAGGTTTATTTGCAGGGGCGATCAATGCAGTGGCGGGGGGCGGCACATTTATCAGCATGCCGGTATTAATCTATGCAGGTTTGCCGTCGGTGCCTGCAAATGCATCCAGCACGGTTGCCTTATTCCCGGGTAGTCTTGCGAGTATTTATGCCTACCGAAAGGATTTTGAAGGCTTTGAAAAAGTATCGTTAAAAGCGCTTTTAATTGTTTCGCTCATTGGTGGTTGTATCGGCGCGCTGTTGCTGATATTTACGCCTTCCAGCAACTTTGATAAGATTATCCCATGGTTGGTATTGGTAGGTGCATTGGCCTTTATTTTTGGAAAACAGGCGGGCAAACTGCTGCAAAGCAGGTTTAAGGTTACCCGTACCGCATTACTTACGGGGCAATTTATTTTAGGCATATACGGCGGCTATTTTGGCGGCGGCGCCGGTATTATGATGATGGCCGTGTGGAGCGTTTTCGGGCTTACGGATATTAAATTACTCAACGTAAATAAAACCCTGTTGGTAGGCGCGGCCAATTCCATTGCGGTGGTAATTTTCATCATATCGGGCAACGTATGGTGGCCGCAAACCTGCATTATGCTTGTTGCAACTACCGTAGGTGGTTATACAGGGGCTTATTATGCGCGCAGGTTAAATCAAAATGTGCTGCGCGGCATTATCAGCGTGCTTATTGTTTTAATTACGGTGTTTTTCTTTTACAGGGCTTACAGATAGGAAGACCTTTTTATCCTTCTTTTCGGCTTGCCGAAGAGAGGGTGGTCGAGCGAAGCTAGACCGGGTGAGTAAACTATGCGCCAAGTATTTACGTTACTGCAATAACGATAGTGCCGCTCGCATAGTTTACTCACCCCGGACTACGCTACGCTGGTCGCCCCTCTCTTCGCCTGCAGCGGAAAGAGGGGAAGAAGAATATCTTACTACATCTTCCCCTTATTTCCGTTTAAATAAATATAAAGCTGCGAACCTGCCAGTAAAAACGCACCCGTTCCGTAAACTTCGTTGCTTTGCTCGGTAACTTTATCAGGGCTGCCACCTATTGGCTGCACATAACCCAGCATGCCATCGGGCTGAACGCAAGTAACCAAAGCGATCCATGCTTTTTTAACAACGGGTAGGTATTGGGATTTATTTAAGATGCCATGGTTTAATCCCCACAAAAGCGCATAACAATAAAAGCCGGTGCCGCTGGTTTCTTTAATGGGATAGCTATCAGGATCGAGCAGGGAGGCATGCCAGCTGCCATCGGGCTGTTGCAGGGAGGCTATTTTTGCGGCCATATCTTTAAACTGGTCAATAAATTTCTGCCTTTCGGGATAGTTGGCAGGCATATTTTCAATTACCCTTGCCAGCCCGGCCAGCACCCAGCCGTTTCCCCTCGACCAAAATACTTTCTCGCCATTTTTTTCTTTTTTGTTAAGATAGCTGCCATCACGCGAGTACAGGTGCGCCTGCGGATCATATAAATAGTCAGTTGTTTTTTGCCACAGTGTAATGGCTTTATTTAAATATTTAGGATCGCCGGTTGCGGTTGATAAATAAGCCAGCGCTGTTGGCCCCATAAACAAGGCATCGCACCAGGCCCATTCGCGTTTTTGTATGTTATTTTTCCACTCTAATGATTCATTGAAAGGCAAACTCACAATGCTGTCGCCCTGCTGTTTAAAAGGCGCGATCATCTTTGGGTCTTTATATTTCATGTACAGCAACGAATACGTTTGCCCCACGCAATAATCATCGGCCAGCAGGCGGTTGCTGCCGGTATTCCAGTTTACATCATTGCCTATTGCTATTAGCGCCTGGTCGTATTTTTCATCGCCGCTGGTTTGGCCAAGTGCAAAAAGGCCTGTGTACAGGGCGCCGTTCGTCCAGTCTGTTTTTTTATGTTTAAAGCCATCTGTTTTCCACGATTGCAGCTGCCAGTCGCCAACGCGTTTCATTATTTTTACGACGGCGGCGGGGTTGAAGATGGTGTCTTTGGCTGTTTTTTTAATATTAGAGGCCCTTGCTGTGAAGGCTAACATCAACAGTAATACTAATGCTGATATTTTATTTGATTGGATGTGTTTCATTGTAAAAATAATTTTGATGGCGTAAACACCTCTATTTTTTCCTGGCCTTTTATAGCCAATTGTTTGGTTTCACGATTAAAAACAATTTCTGGGAACTTTAGCGAATCTCCTCCTATTATACTTGAATTTTGTTCGCCGCTATAAAAAGACTCGTCTTTGTCCACTATTTCACCAGTCTCTATATTTATTATTTTCGGAAATTTAAAAGTATCCCAGGCAAACTTCTCATTAATAGAATATAAATTTCCAAATTCTCCATTTACTTTTACAAGATTAGTGACTTCATTTAATGCTATATCCCAAATACCTATATGCTTTAGAGGAAGATCGAGGTCTTCATCATCATAAGCTTCACCTGATATGCCGACAAGAATTTTTGAGTCATTTATGAAACTTGCGGTGCAAACCTCAACGCCTATATTTGGAGTAAGGGTTGATTCATCAAGAAGTAATGGATTGTTAATACAGTCATCTAAATTAAAAACTTCCACAACGTCCAATGGATGCCAATGCCAGCCTTTGCTCATTAAAAAAGTATTTGCGGGGTTAATTTCTAACCTGGAATGAAAAACATCCGTTGGTTTCCTTGCAGAAATATCAGTTATCAATTCTCCGGTTTCCACACTTTCAAAATCAAGCCGGCAATATTTCAATGGGCAGTGTATTAAATAAGTTATGTCATTAATCATCGCGAATGCCGCTGGGTATTCATAACTACCAGCACAATAGTACGACCGGTTGATTTCTCTGTGAAGTTCACCATTTTTTAATAGTAGTCCTTTCGTTTCAAGTTTTTTACATATAAATGCATATTGACCATCTGACGAAACAATTGAACTGTCAAAATTATACCCATAATGATATTTACCAAGTCGCTTGTCGGCACCATCCAACGAATATAGTTGCCCCGATGAAGCCCAATCAACAATCGCATCATCCAACCAGCAAATTGTTTCTAAAAACCCTGCCGTTATTGTTTTTCTTTCCATTTAGATTATTGGTTTATAACGATGGTATTTGCTAAAATAGGGCATCGTATGCCTGAACCCCAAAAAGATCATTTATCCACCGGCAACGAAAAATAAAACGTCGATCCTTTCCCGGGTTCACTTTTTACCCCAATTTCCCCTCCGTGCCGCTGAATGATCTCGGATGCTATAAACAAGCCGATACCGAAACCCGAGAATGTATTTTCATTATTACCTTCTACCCTGAAAAAACGTTCAAATATGCGCTCCTGGTTAGCTTTGCTGATGCCTATGCCCGAATCCTCAACCGATACTGTGATCTTGCCATCCTGTATAGCACTTACAACTTTAACTAAACGCGAATTTGGCGAATACTTTACGGCATTGGTCAGCAAGTTGATCAATACCTGGCCTATCCTGTCCCTGTCGGCATTTACCAGGGTATCGGCCCCTCTTGAAAATAAGATAGAACAATTGGGATTGATATGACCGACCTCATCGATGGTTTCCTGTGCCAGTTCATTGATAGCGAAAGGTGCCTTTTTCAGGAAAAGGAAGCCCGTTTTTATTTTTGAAAGATCGAGGAGGTCTGAAATTAACGTTGTAAGCGTGATAATCTGCTTATCGATAACGTTTAATGAGTTTTTGAGAAATTTATCCTCCGTGGCGCCGTAATTTCGCTTTAATAACTGTACATACCCTTTTATGGAAGTAATGGGTGTTTTTAATTCGTGACTTGCCACGCTTATAAAATAATCTTTTTGCTCTTCCTGTTCTTTTATCTGTTGTATATCAGTGCTGCTGCCTACCCACATTTGTATATTGCCGTTTGCATCCTTTTGCGCAACGGCGCGGGTAAGCTGCCAGCGGTATTCGCCATCGTAACGACGAAAACGGTGTTCCAATAAAAAATCCTGACCGGTGGCTATTGAGTTTTTCCATCTTTTAACGTTTTCATCCTGATCATCAGGGTGTACTATTTGCACCCAACCGTCATTAGCACATTCTTCGGCGCTTAAGCCAGAATAGTCGAAAACAGACTTATTAAAATAATCTATAAGCCCTTTTTCATTAGCCGTCCATACCAATTGTGGCATTGAATCGGCCAGCAGGCGGAATTTTTCCTCACTTTCTTCAAGTTCCCGTTGGCTATACTTTTCATTTGTTATATCCCTTATGGTACCAAGCAATTTATCGGGTTGGCCGGCTTCATCATAAAAAACTTTCCCTTTGGCTTCTATCCAGTGGATCGATCCGTCGTTCCAAATTATCCTTGATTCATAACTGAGTACACTTGTCTTTAAAGCTTCTGCAAATGCACTTTCCCTTATAATTACATCGTCCGGGTGTAAATGCCTGATAAAAATTGAATGTGGGATATCTGCGCCTTCGTTGTACCCAAAAATTTGAAGGTACCTTTCTGAAAGGCTAATTTCATCTGTTTTTAAATCAAGCTCCCATGTGCCAAGCTCACTGGCCAGTATAACAACATTGAGCTTTTCTTCGCTTTCTTCAATTTCTTTTCTTGCAATAACTTGCCGGGTTACTTCAAACCCTATGGTAATGATACCATTGATCACGCCATCGCTATCATAAAGCGGCTGATAAACAAAATTTATATAAACGTTATCCAGTTTGCCGCCTCTGAGTAATTGTACGGGGAATTCCGCAGCTTCAAAGTGTTCGCCGGTTTGGTAAACATGGTCAAGCAGGTCTTTTATTCCCTGGGATTCCAATTCGGACATGACACCAAGGATAGGCTTGTTCATTACCTCTTTTTCCTTTCGTCCCCACAACTCCAGCGCCCTTGCATTGGCGATTTCAACAACATAATCAGGTCCGCGAAAAATTGCAATAGCAACAGGGGCCTGAAGAATAATTGACCGTAGATTTCTTTCGCTCTCCTCTAACTTTTTTTTTGTAATTAACTTATCGGTTGTTTCATTGCAGGTTACTAAAACCCCGGCTATTTTGCCCGATTCATCATTTACGGGGCTGTAGCTAAATGTCCAGTACACATCTTCAATTTTGCCATTACGGTAAATAGGCACCAGCATATCTTCAAACCATACGGCTTCTTCTCCCGCCAGCACCTGGTCTATCAAAGGTTTGATAACGTGCCATATTTCGGACCAGGCTTCAGCAGCAGGCATGCCCAAGATATACGGGTGCTTTCCATCCTGGCCTAAACTGGGGCGGTAAGCATCATTATAAAAACAAACCAATTCAGGCCCCCACCATAAAAACATGGGGAATTTGCATTTTAAAAGGATGCCCAGCGTTGTTTGTAAACTTTGGGGCCAATGGGATACGGGGCCTACTGGCGTTTTACTCCAGTCTTTGGCGCGGGTAAGTGCACCCATTTCGCCGCCGCCGGCGAGGAAGGGGTAGTTTTGCGCTGAAGAGGTATTATAGCCTGGTTTTCCCATTAAGAAATTTTGCAATAAAGAGGTAAAGCCCTGAACTCAAAAATAGTTTTTAAAATCTACCCAACAAATACGACAAAAAACTTCATCATAAAAAATTTACTTTTAACGTATGGAAAAAAACATAGCTGCCAGGCGCGATTTTATAAAACTTTCGGCATTGGCTTTGGGCGGAATTGCCGTTGCGCCTGTTGCCATGGGCGTACCGCATAACTCTGAAATAATTACCGATAAAAAACTACACATCGTTTGTGCGGGAGCCCACCCCGGCGATCCTGAGTTTGGATGCGGAGGCACCATGGCAAAATATAGCGAAGCCGGGCACGAGGTAACCTTTTTATACCTTACCCGGGGTGAGGCCAGCGATTCTAATAAAACCTATGCCGAAATGGCTGCATTGCGCACCAAAGAAGCAGAAGCCGCCTGTAAAATATTGAATGCCACGCCACAGTTTGCCGGGCAGATCGATGGCAACTCGGTATTGGATAAGGAGTGGAACGAAAAAATGACCAAAATGATAATGGGTTTGAAACCTGATATTTTATTTACACAATGGCCGTTGGATTCGCACCCCGACCACCAGGTGACGGGTTCGCTGGCATTAACGGCATGGGTACGTTCGGGCAGGACTTTTCATCTTTATTTTTATGAAGTAAATACCGGTGTGGAAACTATGGCATTTACCCCTACCGATTACGTGGATATTACCGTTGTACACGAAAAGAAAAAGCAGGCGATGTTTGCCCATAAAACGCAAGACCCGGTAAATACCTATAACGATTATTTTAAACCACTCGAAGAATTCAGGGGGCTGGAAGCTGGAGTAAAGGTGGCGGAAGGGTTTGTTCATTTTAAAAAGGCGGGGGATAGGGCTGGGATCGTAGGATTGTGAGGATTATACGTTTGTTTGTCCTCGCCAACATAATGAAACGCAGGGCCTGTAGAAGACGACCCTGCGGAACTTACGTCCACCGACATAACACCCATTTTTACCGATTATTTTAAACATCCGGCAATCTTTTGCTTTTGAAATGCTTTGTTGTTTTATAACATTGATGAAAAATTAAGATGATGACACATACAGCAGCTCCCATTGCAGATAACCCGGCAGATTACGTAAATACTACCGTAGTATTCGGCGAAATAAAAAAGACCATTATTTCGAAGGAATTTAAAGGCGGCATGGTTGCCAGCCTGTTTGGCGCCACAAAACTGGATTTTACCAATGCCGACATAAAAGGCATAGTTGTTTTAGATATATCGCAGGCGTTGAGCGAAACTAAAATACGGGTGCCCCGCGATTGGCGCGTAGAGTCTGACCAGACATTATTACTCGCAAATATCCATGATAAGCGGACATTTCAGCCTGAAAGCATCAATGCAGGCAAAGTGCTGATACTTACCGGTACATCAATATTCGGTGTGATTACGATAACCAACAGCCTGTAACACCTGGTTTCTGTTGCCAGCTGAACTATGCATATACTGAAACACATAGCGTGCTGGCTATTTGCTTCAGTATTCAAATTTATGCAACCTCCTCCTTATTGCTGCTTCACATAACGCATCCATCGTATGCCAAACTTATCGGTCACCATGCCAAAAATGGGGTTCCAAACCCGTGGTCAATTAAATAATTTCCCCCTGGTAGTGAAGTAGTAAACTAATTGATCTATATTCAATTCAATTATAACCAGCATTCCATATTTAAAGTCCTCTTCATTGGAGAGGATTTAGGTGGGGCCTCTTAACCAATAAAGATCAAAACATGAAAAAAATAGTTAAAGGAGTGCTCTACACTTTATTTTTCCTGGTGGTGGCTATTGTAGTTTTTGGGTTGGTGCTGGCCTGGTTGCCGGTGCCATCGAAAATAAAAAATAAGGGGATAACGCCAGCGGAGGCGGCAGTTTTGCGGCAAAACTATAAAGGCCCGCACAATGTGTTTACCACAACCGACGGCGTTACGCTTTTTTTGCGCCGCTGGAACCCTGATACTATTACACCGGCCAAAAAAGCTATTGCTGTTTTAATTTTGCATGGCTTTACGGCCTATAGCGGGCCTTACAGCATGGCCGGCATACCTATATCCAAGGGTGGCTATACTGTTTTCGGGTTGGATTACCGGGGGCATGGCCTATCCGACGGTAACCGCGGCGATACCCCGGGCAAGGAACGTTTTACTGCCGACCTTGCCGAGGCCGTAACATATATTAAAGGGCTTGGGTTTACAAAAGTGGTTGTTTTGGGGCATAGCCTGGGCGTGGCCTCGGCCATAGTGGTTGCCGATGCCGTGCCCGATAAAATATCGGGGCTGATACTGCTTTCGGGTGCTTACGAGGGCCGTAAGGGGCTTACCAAACCTATCCCGCTTTTTCAGCAGGCCAGGATTTTGGCGAGTTCTATTTTCCGCCCTTCGCACCAGGCGGTTGAATATTACCGCGACGGCATGACAGTTTCGCCGGATACTTTGTTCAATTTCAGGTACACGCTGCGCTTCCTCACCATGATGGACGTAAAGAAACTCAGGCTGCCCTCAACCTTAAATATCCCGGTACTGGTGGGCGTTGGCGATCATGATGAATTGTTTGCCGTAGATAAAGTGAAAGATTTTTATAACATGATCCCCGGCGACAAAAAGGAATTTTTTATAATGAAAAATGCTACCCATGCTAAAATCCCCCTTGAAAGCTGGGAAGAAATTGTGGCCTGGCTGGATAAGACCTATAAGCAGTAAGCTTAACCAAATCCGGGCCACTAATTCATGCTGGCATATTTATGCGGCGTTTAAATACCGCGCTATAGCAATGCGTTTCCAGAGCCCTTTTTTAGCGGTGTTTAATGACAGCGCGCCAGCGTTACACAAAATAATTAGTTTTGACGTTCCAGCCTGGCGATAAAATTTACCTCCCATGTTTTGCCTCCGTCGTCCGAGAATGCCTGTTCAAAACGGTGCGATGTGGGCGTAATGTCCGACCAGACTTGTCTAATCAGGATGGCCCTGCCTTTGTATGTTTCCTGGTCGAAAAACTCGCCGCGCCCGTTCTTGAATTCACCGATCATGGGCGTACCAAGGGCGCCGTCACTACTGGCTGCTGCATTAAGGCTCCATTGATGGGATTGCGGGTTGTACAGAAACAAGAGGAGGTCTTCGATATGATGACCATCAGTACCATCGGCTTCAAGTTCCTCTATTTGTGCGCGCCCATCCCAAACTTTCCGGGCCACCAATGAGCCCGTCATTTTTGCCCATGTTGTGGAGCCTGTTAATGGGTGCAGCAGACGTGTTATGCTCGACTTCCACGTGCCAATATGAAAGTCAAAATCATGCTGGCCATCGCGAAGTTCAGGAGCCTGTTTAATACTTGTTTTTAATGTATCGGCATGTTGCTGCGCAAATACATTGAAAGGGTTTATGCCCAATTGGCTAATCGTACCTATTATAATTAATTTATATATTGTTTTCATATAGTATAGTTTCTATTTATAAGTTGATGCATTCATATATCCCAGCTATAGGTGTTGTATTCCGTATCCAGCTTAAGGCCCATTTTTTGATAAAGCCGGTTCCCGATAACATTTACCTTTGCTGTATCCAGCATAAAGCCGCAAGCGCCGCTTTGCCTGCACAGTTCTTTGGCCTGTTCAATCAGCGCTATTGAAAATCCCTGGCCCCTGAAGTCTTCTTTAATAAACAGGTCATTTAACAGCCAGCGTTTTTTCATCCTTACCGAAGAAAAAACCGGGTACAGTTGCACAAACCCAACCATAGTATCGCCGGCAAAGGCAACAAACACCACCGATTCGTTTTTAGTTAACCGGTCTTTCAAAAACTCTTTTGCTTTTTCGATGTCTGTTTCCTGCCGGTAAAATATCCTGTAGTCATTAAATAACCCTGCCAGGTCATCCAGATCACGGATATTACTTTTTCTTATCATAGTTGCTGATGTTATTTTACCCGGTGACTTGTATTGGTAAAATTCATTTCCCAGGTAACACCATTATCAGGCGAGAAAGCCTGGCTCCATACCGGGTTTTCCTTGTCGGTTTTATCCCATTGAAACATAACCAGTATCGGTTTCCCGTTGAAGGTATCCTTGCAATAAAACCTGCCGATATTCCCTTCAAATGAGCCTACAACGGGCGGATCCATCGCACCACCCACACTATCGCACCAGTAAAGGCTCCATAACTTTGTTTTGGGGTTAAATAAGCGGACGGTCATCCCCTGGTACGGTTTGTCGTTAACGGGGTTAAACTTTGATGTAACAATATCTATGTTCCCAACGCCATATAATACCATGCCCAAATTGTCAACTTTCGATTGAAATTCTATCCATTCGGTGCAGTTATTCAGCCTCGTTTTTAACCGTTTGTTATCCATGACCCACTTTCCAGGCAAAAAATTGAAATCATCCTGCGATGAGGTGGCGGAGGGGGTGATCACGAGGTCGCCGTTGGGGGTGACTACGGCGTTCACCATTTTCGGATCCTTTGGCCAGGTAATTTGGGCGTGGACAGATGGCATGTACAGCCCTAACAAAATTAACAGGGCTAAAATTTTCGGTGTGTGTTTAATGCGTTTCATTTGTTTATGGTTTTATGATTATTTCTTTCTTCACATCAAAATTATTGGTAAATTGGCTCTGCAAAAAGAGCCATTATAATAAATTTTACAGAGCCAATTTATGGGAAAGATCACGCCGCAGATATTGCTGACCTTCGTTGGCATTGATAAAACCCGGGGCAAAACGATCAATAATCAGCTGTATGAGCAATTAAAAAATGGGATATACGAAGGCATGCTGCGCCCCGGCGACAGGATGCCTTCATCGCGGGAAATGTGTGCCGGGCTTAAAATTTCAAGGAATACGGTGGCGCTGGTTTTTGAGCAACTGACCATGGAGGGCTTTTTTGAGACGAAAACCGGCTCGGGCACATTTATCAGTAAAAATATAGCCAAATTCCCGTATTCAAAAAGGCAGGTGATGCATCCGGCACAAAAGCCTGCACATGATATTGCCCGGCCATACGGACTTAACGATGCATTTAAAGGGCATGTCAGCGTTTTGGAGGCGATACGTCCATTTCAGCAATCTGTCCCGTTGGTGCCTCAATTTCCGTTCGCGGCCTGGACCCGTATCAGTGCAAGCGTAAATAAAAAAATGAACCTGCTGCATTTAGGCTATGATGATGCACAGGGCTATTTGCCTTTACGAAAAGCTTTGTGCGACCATATACGTATCTCGAGATCCATAAATTGCGAACCGGAAAATATGCTCATCGTAAACGGATCGCGGCAAGCGCTGCATTTATGTGCCGAACTGTTGCTAAACAAAGGCGACCAATGCTGGATGGAAGACCCCGGCTATCCCGGTGCAACATCGGCTATACGGCGGTTTTGCGGCCAGATATGTCCCATCCCGATAATAAATGAGGGCATCGACCTGGAATACGCCATGCAGCATTACCCCAAAGCAAAGCTTGTTTATGTAACGCCTTCGCACCAGTTCCCGATGGGCAATACTATGGCGCTTGGCGAGCGGGTAAAATTGCTGAACCACGCAAAAGATAATAATATGTGGATAATTGAAGACGATTACGACAGCGAGTTCAGGTACAACAGCCGGCCGATACCTGCATTGCAGGGGATGGACACCAATGGCAATGTGATATACTCGGGCACGCTGAGCAAGGTTTTATTGCCTGCGCTGCGTTTGGGCTATATGGTTTTCCCAACTGCGGCTATGGCAAGGCAGTTTGCAATAGCTAAATCGGCCGGCGACGGGCAAAACAATATTGTTACCCAGGCCATCGTAAGCGAATTTATTAGCCAGGGGTATTTTAGCCGCCACATACGGCAAATGCGTCTGCTTTACAAAAAAGCGCAGGACGACCTGGTCGGCCTCATTAACCTGCATTTAAAAGATAAACTAACCCCTGTACCGGTAGAAGCCGGGATGCATTTTATTGCCTGGCTGCCGCCGGAGATTGATGCACAAATAATAGCAGATGAAGCATCAAAAGAAGGCCTCATTATCCATCCCATTAGTGCATACGGTATTGAATTTAAGCATCCCAATGGGATAATACTGGGGTTTAGCGGTTTTACATTTGCCGAGATGGAGCAGGGGGTGCTGGGGTTGAAGAGGGTGTTGGAGAGGTGTTAAATGCGGTAAAATTTATCGCTTGCCCATTGGGCCGGATTGTCTATGATATACCCGGAAATGTTGTCGTACGAATGTTCGTTGCGGATAATGTGCTCGTAATAATTGCGCTGCCATAATTTACCGTTGAATGGTTGCCAACCCGAATTTTTTACCCCGTGGATATATTGCACCGTGGTAATGGATTTAAAGGCGGCCACCATATCGCCCACGGTTTTTCCGGTGGGAATTTGATGGTTGGTATCTGCTGTTGTTTGGTTTTGGGCCGGGAAATCGTTCAGGGCACCCACAAGGAGTGCCCCTACAGGTGGTTGCACGGTTTCGGTTTTATTTCCGGTACCCGTAGGGGCCGCCCTTGTGGCTGCCCCTTCTGCATCATGATTTTGGGCGACTGGTTTATTTTCTGCAAACGGGTTATTTTGCGCGGACATATCGTTTTCCTGTGCGTGGTGGTTTTGGGCGGGCATACCGTTTTGGGCGCCCACAAGGGGCGCCCCTACGATTTCCAAAATGGCGTGGAAATGGTTGGGCATTACCGTAAAATCGTGCGATTCAATATTGCTGAACCGTTGCGGTAAATTTTCCCATTCGGTTTGTATCATTTGGCCGGCGCGATTCAATATCATTTCGTCGTTTTCTATTTCGCCGAATAACAATTCCCTGGCCTGCACGCAAATGGTGATAAAATACAAACCGGCCTGCGCATAATCGTAGCCTTTAAGGCGGATGGATTGGCGGTTGTGGAGGGTTGGGTTGTATTTCATGACCAAATTTAAAAGATTGTTTTTATTATCGGGAAGTCGCTTTAAAAATAACCTATAGATAAAGAACCATCTATGCTCACAGGGGCGACCACAAGGGATAGCCCCTACCCATACCGTATATTTATATAGATGGTTATATTATTAAAAATGGCCTGGCATTATCCAAAACAATTCGTAGGGGCGGCCCTTGTGGCCGCCCTTTTGCATCATCCCGTGTGGCCGCCCTTTTAAACCCTGGCGCGGGTATGCAGCGCAGGGCTGTGCGGCCGCGTACCTGTGCCCCGCTGACAGGTAACCCATTATGCCTCTTAAATGTGGTGTTAAATTACAATGCCTGGTCAATGGACTTTTAAACCATCGGAGCGTAAAAGCTTGCAGATGGACAATGGTTTATCTTTTAATTATTATATTAGTACGCTTATATCTTTTTAATCTAAACTATTGCTAACACAATGAAACACCTCTTTCTTATCATTTCCCTGTTTTCTTCTATTAGTTGTTATTCGCAAGTTCTTGAGTTGGATTTATCTCTTCCACAACCACGGGTGGGCCAAAGTTTCAAAATATATTTTCCATCAGATACCTTAAGCAAACAGATATTTAAGCTCCCGGCGCTTCAAACCGATATGCCTCGTTAGGGATTGAAATGGAAACCGGCCATTGTGGCTAATGCCTTTGTAGTATGAATGGAAAGCCCGGCCCCATTTCTACCAACGGGGGAAACTCCCTAATTCAGTTAGCAGTTATTAGTTTGCAGTTGGCATCCCTTCATCCCACTATTTCAACCCCTTCACCCCCTTACTATTAAGCAACGACCGCATTTGGGTAATGGCAATGGTATTTAATTGCAGCAAGCGTTCGGGTTGTGTTTTGCCCTGGTGTATTAAAACCGCGTTTATGCTTTCTAAATTTGATAGTACCACCAATTGCTCAATGGTTGCTTCATCGCGGATATTGCCGTTGGCCTTGGGGTTTTCATCGCGCCATTGTTTTGCGGTGATGCCAAACAGGGCTACATTTAGCAGGTCGGCCTCATTGGCGTACACAAAGCCGATCTGCGTTTTATTAAGTTCTTTAGGGATAAGGTTTTCTTTTATAGCATCGGTATGAATATGGTAATTTACTTTGGCAAGAGTGCGTTGCAGGTTCCAGTTAAGCTTTAGCCGGTCGTTTTCGTCATCTTTAGGCGTTGAAATTCTTTGATGAAATAAAGCTTGAACGCCGCAGAAATCCATGAGGCAAATTCAAAGGCGATATCTTTATGGGCGAAAGTCCCCCCGCCGTACCTGCCGGTTTTTGAGATGATGCCTATTGCCGCTGTTTTTTCGATCCATTGTTTTGAAGATAAAATAAACCCGTTGCTGCCGGCCTCATTTTTAATGTTACTGAATTCGGTAACATTAAAATCGGGGTTGTTCATTTGTTCCCAAAGTCCCATAAATTCAATGGTAAACTTTGTGCTTAACCAGTGCGCAATTACAAGGCCAGTTTCTTTATTTTTATGTTTTGCAATAGCAGTGAGCGCAATATAATCGTTGTGCCCGCCGGTAATGATTGTAATTTCGAGGCCTTGTACGCTTATAATTTTATTTTTTGCCATACACTATAATTCTAATTGTGGCGATTTCGCCATATTTAAACAGATCAAATACCTTCAAGCATTGATTTGTGATTGTTTGCTATTTTTAAAGCAATATAGGTAATAAAGCAATGGCTTGGTGCATTGGAATGGAACGCAGGGCCGTCTTTGGCAGACCCTGCGGGGACGGGAGGTTAAAACTATTCAATCCGGCCTGGCTTTTAAAGGTAACGAATTCGACACCTTTAAAACCAGGCCTGCCTGTCATTTCCCTTCACCACCCCCTTGCAAATCCCCGCCATTTTTAGTATATTTGATACAACGCCGCCATCAAAATTACCCTGCCCAATTTACCACCACACAAAAAACAAGCGCCATAAAATTGGCCGGCCGGAAAAAATATTCACGTTTTTTGAGCAATTTTTGGCGTTCTTCTTTGAAATTTTTGTATATTTGATTGATTTACAGTGTGTTGAATAAAATTTCATCCTATTTTGTCTCACGCCCTAAACGCATTTAGCCTTCAAAACGGGATTTTTTATCACGCCCTAAACGGGTTTAGCCTTCAGAAATGAATTTTTTATCACGCCCTAAACGCATTTAGCCTTCAGAAATGAAATTTTTATCACGCCCTAAAGGCGTTTAGCCTGTGAGAATTGCCAAATTTTAGCGGGTAAAGATATTGATAGGGCGGTAAACGGGTTTGGCGCAGTTGAAAACTGCTGCCATGCCGCAACCACGAGTTACGCTACGCTAAACTCGCGGCAGCAATGTAATAGCATCAAAAACTAACGGCCACCTTTTTATCAACCCGCAATACGGATTGCTGCTTAAACATGGCTTTATAAAGTCCGCGCAGGCTGTCGATCTGTTTGGATAGCGCCTTTGATGGTTTATGCAGGTAAATTATCAGGTGCGTGGGTTCGGTTATTAGCGTGCCGGTTTGCGGGTCGCGCCAGTTGCCGGTGGTGTTTATGATGGTGCTGCCTTCTTTAAAAATGGCGGCTACCTGGGTTGCTTTAAAGTTGTCCCATTCCTTATCGGTCACCATGCCGCCGCCGGGTTTGGCCGTACCGAAATAAAGATCGGTCTCTACCATGCGGCCGGCAGCGCAGGAGTTGAGCAGGAGGCAGAGGAGGAGAAGGGTTCGGTAACGCATGAGAGCTAAGGTACGTTTTTAGGTTGTAGTGGCAAGTAGCAGTGGGCAGTGTTTTTTAGTTCATAGTCCATGGCTCATAGTCCATAGCAGATCCTGCTTTAGGCCAATCAAACACATCAACCAAGAACTATGAGCCATGAGCTATGATCCATGAACTAAAATAATGATAATTATTTCCGAAATTCGTCCGCATGTTGCAGATACAGGAAAACGTTTCGCTTAAAAACTTTAACACCTTTGGCGTTGAGGCCAATGCAAAATATTTTGTTGAAATAAACCGCAAAGAGGAACTGGCCGAACTGTTTTTAGATCCGCAATGGAAACAAAACGGAATGCTGGTGCTGGGCGGCGGCAGCAATATGCTGCTGTTAAACGATTTCGACGGCCTGGTGATCAGGATGAATATACGCGGTATTGAACACCGCATTAGTCATGATGATGTTTTTATTGAGGCCGGCGCGGGCGAGGTATGGAATGACCTGGTGAATTTTTGCGTTGTACGCGGTTATGCCGGGTTGGAGAATTTGAGCCTTATACCTGGTTCGGTGGGGGCATCGCCGATACAAAACATCGGCGCTTATGGTGTCGAGCTGAAAGATGTTTTCCGCAGTTGTTGTGCCTTTGAACTGGCAACGGGCACTTTTAAAACATTTACCAAAGAAGATTGCCATTTTGATTACCGCGAAAGCATATTTAAAAGCGAGCTGAAGGGGCATTATATTATAGTATCGGTAAAATTTCAACTGTCGCTTGTGCCCAATTTTAATTTAAAGTATGGCGCCATAGGGCAGGAGCTGGCTAACCGCAGCATCACTTTGCCTACAATAAAGGATGTATCGCAGGTGGTTTCACATATCCGCGTATCCAAACTGCCCGATCCGTCAACTATAGGCAACGCTGGTAGCTTTTTTAAAAATCCTATTATCGGTGCAGGGAAATTTGATGCGCTGTTGGCAAAATTTCCTGAAGTGGTGCATTACCCGGCAGGGGATGGCCAGGTTAAATTAGCCGCCGGCTGGCTGATTGAGCAATGCGGCTGGAAGGGAAAAACGGTAGGCCATACGGGGACCTGGAAAAACCAGGCCCTGGTTTTGGTGAACCATGGCGGCGCTACCGGACAGGAGGTGTATGCATTTTCGTCCGAAATTATAGACAGTGTGTACGCCAAATTTGGCGTTTGGCTACAGCGCGAAGTAAACATCATCGGCGAGATAAAATAAACTCGGCAGGTAGAAAACCAATAGTAAAAAAGCTTCTTTATATTCTTCAATATTTAAGTTTAATTATTTGTATTTCAATATATTACAATATTTATTGTGTTAAATATACACTAATATAAAATTGTCATTCAATTGTCCTGTATAAGCATCACTTATAGTTAAAGTAAATGGTACGTGGTATCATGTTTGCCTAAGTAGCAATACAAATACTTTAACAGAATGACAAAGATTGAGTTTAACACCCTAGTGCTACGTCAGGCCACCTCGCTGAGGTCATACGCCTTACATTTTACACACGACACAGACGATGCTAACGACCTTGTTCAGGATACAATGTTGAAGGCGATAACTTATTATAATAAGTTTAAAGAAGGAACAAATTTGAAAGGGTGGTTATACACTATCATGAAAAATACTTTCATAAATAACTACCGTCGTTTTATAAAAATGAACACTTTTGTTACCAAGAGTGACGAGATATCCTCACCAAACCTGGTATTCAGTTCGACCAAAAACCAGGGCGAAGCCAAGTTTGTGATGGACGATTTGAAGAAAGCTTTAGACAGGCTGCCGGCAGATTATTACCTGCCCTTCACCATGTACTTTGAAGGCCATAAATACCACGAAATTGCCGATCATTTAACGATCCCTATCGGCACCGTGAAAACCCGCATACATGTTGCACGTAAGCTGCTTAAAAAGAGCTTAAAGGCTTATGACAACGGTATAGCAAAACCTGTGTACGCAGAAAATTAGCAGTCAATATATAGTTTAAGGTTAGGATCTCCCCGTTAACAGCAGGGAGATTTTTTTTGCCCATGTTAGGTTTTTATTAACCCGATTGAGGTATTTTCGTTGACCACAAAATAAGGATGAACGAATTACCGGTATACACCAAATCGCAGCTGGCTTTACGCAACGGGCAGGACAAACCCGAAGTATGGATAGCCTATAAAGGCCTGATCTACGATGTAAGCCGCAGCCGCGTATGGCGCAACGGCAAACACTACGAACACTGGGCAGGACAAGACCTTACCCACGAACTGGCCGACGCCCCGCACGATGAATGGGTATTTGAGCATTTTGATGCGATAGGAGTTTTGGGGTGAATGCGGAGTGCGAAAGGTGGAATGCGGAATAAGAAAGCTTTTTAAATTCCGCAATCGGCATTCCGACTTCCGCATTGTTTATCCATTCCGCAATCGGCATTCCGACTTCCGAATTTCTGTTCATTCCGCAATCGGCATTCCGACTTCCGCATTTAAATTATCTCAAACTTCGATAAACTTACAAATTCCTGTACGCGGGCGGCAATTTCATCCTGGGTTAGGTTCCTGATCTTTTCGGTACCGAACTTTTCAACACAAAATGAGGCCAACGCCGAGCCGAAGATGATGGCATTTTTCATGTTGTTGAAATTAACCGTACCAACCTTGGCCATATAACCTATAAAACCGCCTGCAAAGGTATCGCCGGCGCCTGTGGGGTCAAATACTTCGGCAAGGGGCAGGGCAGGGGCAGCAAATATTTTATCTTCATGAAAGAGCAATGCGCCGTGTTCGCCTTTTTTTATGATGAGGTATTTTGGGCCCATGGTTAATATTTTGCGTGCTGCTTTTACCAAAGAATACTCTCCGGATAGCTGGCGGGTCTCGGCATCGTTAATGGTGAGCACGTCGACCATTTTAATGGTTTCCAGCAGTTCGTCGAGGGCTATGTCCATCCAAAAGTTCATGGTGTCCATAACAATTAGTTTTGGCCTTTTACTTAGCCTGTTAATGACCGTTTGCTGTACCTGCGGCTGTAAATTGCCCAGCATAAGGTATTCACAGTCCTGGTATGATGAGGGGATAATAGGGTCGAAATCAGCCAATACGTTTAACTCGGTAATAAGCGTGTCGCGGCTGTTCATGTCGTTATGGTATTTGCCGGCCCAGAAGAACGATTTTTCGCCTGCTTTTACCTGTAAGCCTTCAGTATCAATATTATGTTTGTTTAAATCGGCAATTTCGCTTTGCGGGAAATCATCGCCCACAACGGCAACAATTTTTACCTTGTTATAAAAATACGAGGCGGCTAAACTGGCGTAAGTTGCAGCGCCGCCCACAATTTTATCCGTTTTACCAAAGGGTGTTTCTATAGCGTCAAATGCCACAGTACCAATAACTAATAAACTCATGCAGAAATATTTTAAATATTTTGGCAAAGATTGTGAAATTAAAGCGGAAAGGTGACTGAACGCATCAAATTTTGTCGTTTTCTTCTTTAAAACAAGTCAGATGAAGCGAGACGACCTATGTTCTTTTATTATAAAATGCGTGTTATCAGCAGTTTACGACAGATTCGAATAAATTTTTCTTTCTATGTTGTGAAATTAAAGCCAAAATCATACTTTTGCACACTCCAAACCGGAAAAATGATTCCTGAGTAGCTCAGCCGGTTAGAGCATCTGACTGTTAATCAGAGGGTCGCTGGTTCGAGCCCAGCCTCAGGAGCAATTGAAAACAATGATTTATCCCCACTCTGGCGAGTGGGGATTTTTATTTGACAAAATTTGCTCAAAAAAGACTTTATGCCACAATCTCTCATATGATTGATCATATGGGCGGAAACCGGCATAATTTGCCCTGGCTGAACAATCCCGTCTCTTGTAGGTATATCACGGATCGGGAAGCGATTAAGACGGCCATTCTCATCCTTATTCTTACTTCGTTTTAATAGATTATTCATCTCAAAGTCAGCCGCATCACGACAGCGTCACAAAACAGGTTAAAGCGTTATTTTTGGTAAACTTGGTTGACTAATATCGTCAACTTGGTTTACCTTTGTGCTATCAAATCAGCAAACATGAAAACGCTATATACAAACATCGGCCAGGGACTTTCGGGGATCAATTATTTAATCATCACCAGTATAACCGGCGTTAAATGGACTAAACTGTTTTCTGCACTTAAGCTTTCAATAAATACGATAGGCAATTACCTTCTTCCATTGGTTAAACAACTCTTCAGGGATAATTTCATGGGATCTGAAATGGAGATGGGGGTTTTACTATTCTTTATTAAAGGTTATTTTTTATTGGCCGTCTTCGCTATTACAAACAATCCTTTAATTGACCGATTAAAAAAATTAAAGGAAAGTGCGATAGAAAAAGTCATGTTAAGCCGCGGTGATTTTTCCCAACATCAGCAGGCTGCCTGACATCAGTTATAACCTCAAATTCAATCAGATGAAATATACAAGATATACCGCCTTACTTAAAGCCATAGGGTTGTCTTTACAAATTTTAATATCATGAAAACGAAATATAAATATGATATACTTAAAAGCACGATGGTGCTTTTATTCCTGTTGTTGTCGAATTTATTGATGGCACAAACAATCGTAAAAGGGGCGATCACTGATTTACGCACCCATGAAACCATGCCTGCTGTAACGGTTTCTTTTGATGGTACTACTATTGGCGGTAGCGCTGATATCCATGGTAATTACAGGATAAGTACCGAAGGGAACTACACCCGCATCAAGGTTTCTTTTATCGGTTATAAAACCATTTATAAAGATATTACCCCTGGCATATCGCAAACTATCGACATCGCCATGAGTGAAGACAGGCGGGAACTTAGTGAAGTAGTAGTAAAAAGCGGGAAAAAAACCAGGTATAAAAACAGGAATAACCCTGCCGTTGAATTGATCCGCCAGGTAATAGCCCACAAGGATCAAAACAGGGTGGAAAATTTCAATTATGCCGAATATCAGCAATATGAAAAGATGATATTTTCATTGAGCGACCTGTCTGAAAAGTTTAAAAACAAAAAGATATTTAAAAACTACCAATTCCTGTTCACGCAACAAGACTCCGATGCAATTGGCGGTAAAAATCTGTTACCGGTTTATATGGAAGAAAAGCTTTCTGACAACTACTTCCGCAAATCGCCTTTCGTAAAAAAACAAATTATACAAGCTAATAAGCAGGTTAAGTATGACGAAAACTTTGTAGATAATGAAGGCCTGAAGGCTTACTTTAACCGCATGTACATGGATATTGAGATATATGATAACAATATCCCGCTGCTGGGAAACCAGTTGCTGAGTCCTATTGCTGACGGTGCGCCAGCCTTTTATAAATTTTTTATTACTGACACCATTAAAGATGTGAGCCCGCAGCTTATAGAACTAAGTTTTACGCCACGCAATACTACTGATCTGCTTTTTCAGGGTAAGATATATATTACTATGGATGGGAATTATGCTGTGCAAAAAGCCGTATTATCGGTAAATAAGCACATCAACCTTAACTTTGTACGGCAAATGCAAACTACGCTGGCTTTTGAAAAGACAGAAAATGGACGTTACCGGCTCAGTCAGAGTGATTTGAAGATAGACTTTGGGCTAAATAAAAATAAAGGTGGCGGTGTTTATGGTGAGCGGGTAGTAATCATTAACAATTTTGTTGTTAACCAGCCCCGCGAGAAGGAAGTTTATGAAGGCCCTGCGCAAATGATCGCCTTTAACGCCACTGAGAAGGGGGATGAATTTTGGAAGGCTAACCGCCCGGACACCTTAAAACCCGGAGAGGCGAACATCTACAAAAATATAGACAGCCTGCAAACGCTCGCTTCCTTTAAACGGACAATGAAACTGATTACGTTATTTGTTGCCGGGTATGATGATTTAGGGCCATTTGAAGTGGGGCCGGTAAATACATTCTACAATTTTAACTCTGTGGAAGGTTTCAGGTTAAGGTTAGGTGGCCGGACTACCACCGCTTTGAGTAAACGTTATTACTTTGAGACTTACGGGGCGTACGGTTTTAAGGATGACAAGTTTAAATATTTTTTGAGCGGTACTTATTCGCTTAATGATAAATCTATCTATTCGTTCCCCCAGGAATATTTGAGGGCCAGCGTTCAGCGTGACACCAAAATTCCCGGCCAGGAACTGCAGTTCGTGCAGGAGGATAACTTCCTGCTCTCTTTTAAACGGGGCATCGATGATATTTATACTTATAATGACATCTTCAGATTGGATTATGTACATGAGTATTTGAATCATTTTTCTTACAAGTTTGAGTTGAAAAGCTGGAACCAGAGTCCGGCGGGAGCATTATATTTCCAGAACGTTGTTGGTGGTCAGCCTAATATTGTGAATAGCCTTCAAACCACTGAGTTAAATATGGAGTTGCGCTACGCGCCCCACGAAAAGTTTTACCAGGGCAAGCTATATCGTACACCCATACCCGATAAATATCCAATCTTTACCCTGCGGTACCAGGAAGGTATAAAGGACTTTCTTAAGGGAGGGTATAACTACCAGAACGTGACCGGTAATATCACCAAACGTTTTTACCTGTCGCAGTTAGGGTTTACTGATGTTGTGGTTGAAGGCGGGTATATTTTTAACAAGCTGCCTTACCCATTGTTGGATATACCGCATGCGAACCAAACCTATTCGTTGCAATTAGACTCCTATAACTTGATGAACTACCTTGAATTTGTGAGTGACCATTATGCCAGTGTGGATATTGATCACCACTTTAACGGATTTATTTTTAACAAAATACCATTGCTTGAAGATTTGAAATTAAGGGAAGTAATTTCATTCAAATCCCTGTGG
>Ga0207017_1013_pt1 | contig 29783 bp, 23 predicted proteins | sample Alteio_BWMinCont_51_FD_153472 | JGI IMG/M metagenome (GOLD analysis project Ga0207017, IMG submission 153472) | Enriched cells from forest soil in Barre Woods Harvard Forest LTER site, Petersham, Massachusetts, United States -... | ecosystem: Environmental > Terrestrial > Soil > Temperate forest >...
CCGCGTTTAAGCATTGATGGTTGATGAAGGAAGCCGATTGTCTGAGAACCCGCTTTTATCGCTCCAGGAATTAAAGACCTACTTCTTCACGAAAAATGGAGTCCGAAAGGCCGTAGACGGTGTCAGCCTGGATTTGGACCAGGGACGGACGCTCGGCATTGTAGGAGAAAGCGGGAGCGGAAAGACGGTCGCCTGCCTCTCGGTCATGAGACTGGTCCCCCCTCCGGGAAGGATTGTCGGAGGGAAAATTCTGTTTGAAAACCGGAATCTGGCTGGACTTTCCGAGAAGGAATTTGGCGAAATTCGCGGAAAAGAAATCGGTATGGTCTTCCAGGATCCCATGACCTCGCTCAATCCTTTTCTGACCATCGGCGAACAAGTGTCGGAGCCCTTGGAGGTTCACGAGCGGCTGAGCCGCCGGCAGGCCAGAAGGCGGGCGGTGGAGATGCTCGAAAAAGTGGGCATCCCGGAACCTGCTAAACGCCTCGACGAATATCCCCACCGCTTCAGCGGAGGAATGCGCCAGAGGGTCATGATTGCAATGGCACTCATCGGCAACCCCAAAGTCCTGATTGCTGATGAGCCTACGACAGCCCTTGATGTAACGATTCAGGCCCAGGTTTTGGAATTATTCCGCAAGATCAAGCAAGAGTTCGGCACCGCGATTCTGTTGGTCACGCACAATCTGGGAATTGTAGCCGGAATGGCCGACCATGTCGGGGTGATGTACGCCGGGCGGGTAGTGGAATATGCGCCTACGGAGAAGCTATTTTCGAGTCCGCGCCACCCATACACTTTGGCGCTTTTGAGGGCGGTGCCGCGCCTGGGAGAAAGGGGCCAGGACCTGGTTCCCATTTCCGGCAGCCCGCCCGACCTCGCTCAACTCCCGCCGGGATGCTCTTTCTACGAGCGCTGTCCATTCCACCAGTCCCGCTGCATGGAGGAAGCTCCACCGCTCGATCCTGTCGGCAAAGACCACCTGGCTAGTTGTTGGGTTGATATCAGTCAGAGCCGCGACCGTAAGGAAGAGTCTGCCGTACAAGGGACGCCCAACCAGCGATGAGCACTCCTAGCCGCCTCCTGGAAGTCATACACCTGAAAATGTATTTCCCCCTTTACGGCAGGTTGGGCAACGGAGGGAGGAGGGTTCTGAAAGCCGTAGACGACGTCGGTTTCTGGATCGGACCTGGGGAGACGCTGGGACTAGTGGGCGAGAGCGGATGCGGAAAATCTACGCTGGCCCGCGCTGTGGTGCGGCTGTATAAACCTACGGCTGGAGAAGTGCTCTTCCGGGGTGAAAATCTGGCGGCGCTGGAAGGCTCCCGGCTGCGGCAGGCCCGGCGCGAGATCCAGATGATCTTTCAAGACCCCTATGCCTCGCTCGATCCCCGCATGACGGTGGAGCAGATCGTTGCGGAACCCCTGCGCAATTACGGCCAGATGGAAAATCTGAAGACTCGTCTCCGGGACCTTCTGAGAATGGTGGGCTTAGATGACTCCGCCTTGTTTCGTTACCCGCACGAGTTCAGCGGCGGGCAGCGGCAGCGCATCGGGATCGCCCGCGCACTTGCGCTCCATCCGGCGCTCGTGGTTGCCGACGAGCCGGCCTCGGCTCTCGATGTTTCCATCCAAGCCCAGATCATCAACCTGTTGCGCGATTTGCAAAACAAGCTCCAGCTCAGCTACTTGTTTATCTCTCACGACCTCAGCGTGGTTTCCATGATCAGCCATCGGGTAGCGGTCATGTATCTGGGAGAAATAGTCGAATTAGGCCCGGTTGCAAACCTATTTTCGCACCCCTGGCATCCCTATTCCGAGGCTCTTGTCTCGGCGATTCCGGTCCCGGACCCGCGCGGCGAGCGAGCGAAGACCCGCATCGTGCTTCGGGGAGATGTTCCCAGCCCGCTGAATCGGCCGTCCGGCTGTCCATTTCATCCGCGCTGCCGAACTCTTGCTTGATCTTTCGAGCGGTGCCATCAGGAAAAACCGCCGTTGCGGGAATACAGTCCGGGGAGGTGGGTCTCCTGCCATTTGCTGGACGAGCCAGCGCGGCGTCCCAGGCCCGAGGGACATCAGGTCGCATAACTAAATCAAGGGCACAACTCGCCAGTGTTGCGCCCCGGCGGTGCTGCGCGCAGTTCTATAAAGGCGCTCGCAATGTCATCCGCAGTCCGTATCTTTCTCTACAACAAAACCTTGGAATTAGGGTTTGACTAATAGGCGGGCTGACGCGGATGTACCTGTGGTAGAATGAAGGCCAGTGCAGGCACAATCTCTCCAGACGGTCGTTTCTCCCCTCACTTTAGCTGTGTAAGGAGGCACAGATGGTTCGGATCATCATGGGTTCTCAGCGGGGTTTGATTTGGGGGTTTCTCCTGCTGGCGTTTTTTCTCGGCATTGGATTTCCCGCCTCTCCAGCATACGCAGCAAAGGGAGACAAGGAGTACAAGGCCGGGGTGAAAGCCGAAGCTCGCACGGACTATGATGAAGCCCTGCGCCAATTCGAAGAAGCCGTAAATCTCAATCCAGCCAATCCGCAATTTTTGCTCGCCAGGAACCGGGCTCGTTTCCAGGCGAGCGTGGCGCATGTGTCGAAAGGCAACAAGCTCCAAGAGCAGGGAAGCCTGAAAGAGGCGCTGGCTGAATTCGAGCAAGCCGCTGCGCTCGATCCTTCCAACGACATGGCTCGCCAGGAGATCACTAACACACTTGCATTGGCGGAACAGCAGAAGTCTCCTTCCGCCGCGCCGGGAGGTCGGTCGGCGCCCGGTCAGGCTCCCGTGGTTCCCAAGGGACCGGGGTCTTCCAGCGGGGAGCCTCAGCTAGAGAACGCTCTCGGGCCCACGGAGTTGAAGCCGCTTTCGCAGGCTCCCATCAACATGCGCATGACAAATGAGGCCAAGGTCGTATTTGAAACCATTGGCAAACTGGCCGGGATTAACGTCCTCTTTGACCCGGATTTCCTATCGAAGCGGATCTCGGTGGAATTGAACAATGTGGCGCTGGAAGATGCGCTGAACCAAACCGCGCTGCTGACCAAGACGTTCTGGAAAGCTTTAACGCAAAATACAATCTTGATCATGCCGGACACCGCGGTGAAGCGCCGGGAACAAGAAGAACAGGTTATCAAGACCTTTTATCTTTCCAATCCCATCACTCCCCAGGAGCTGACCGAAGCGGTGACGGCCATTCGAAGCTTGCTGGAGACTCGCCGTATTCAACAGATCAATTCTTTGAACGCCATCATCATCCGGGATACTCCGGACAAAGTGGCAATCGCGCAGAAGATCATCGAAGACATTGACAAAGCAAAACCGGAGGTAGTGGTGGATGTGGCGGTGCTTGAAGTACGCCGCGATAAGAGCAAGACACTCGGCATCTATCCTGTCTCGGGCGGCACGACGGGCATTCAGACTTCGGCGGTTTTTGGCACACCCAGCCAAACGACGACCAACAGCACTACAAGTACGACTACTACTCCTACCACGACCACCACCCCTGCCACTAACACCATCGGTCTGAATCAACTAGGGAAATTGAGCACCTCCGACTGGTCCATCGCACTCCCTGGAGGGACCTTGAGCGCCCTGTTGGGCGATTCCACGACCAGGGTTTTGCAGAGGCCGGAAGTGCGGGCGTCGAACGGGCAAAAGGCGTCACTGAAAATCGGCGATCGTGTTCCTGTTGCCACCGGAAGTTTCCAACCAGGCATCGGCGGGGTAGGAGTCAATCCTTTGGTGAACACCCAGTTTCAGTACATTGACGTAGGGGTGAACCTCGACATCACTCCTACGATCCATACCAACGACGAGATTACGATGAAGGTGCGCGTGGAAGTGTCGCAGGTAACCTCCGAAGCTACGATCGGCGGAATTCAGCAACCAGTCATCGGGCAACGAATCATAGACCACGAAATCCGTTTGCGAGAAGGGGAAGTGAATATCCTAGGCGGACTCTTGCAAACGCAGACTACAAAATCTGTGACCGGCGTCCCGGGCCTCTCCCAGATTCCTATACTGAAGTACCTGTTTTCCAATGTAAGCGACACGTTGTCCGAAGATGAAGTGTTGATCGTGATGACTCCGCATACGGTCCGCCGGACAGATATTTCCGCGTTCAACCAAAGGGCTTTGGATGTTGGCATTGAAGGGGACGTCCGCCTGCGGACCTCCCACGTCCTAGAAGAGGCAAGTCCGGCATCGGTTGCCGCCTCTTCTCCTTCCGATGGGGCTTCCGCCACCCGGATGCGATTTGAGAACTCGAATCTCTTGCAAAAAACGGGTGAAACTTTCCAGGTGCCTTTGAAGATTGAAAATGCCCGAAATGCGTTTTCCGCATCATTTGAAATTTCTTACGACGCGGGATTGATGAAACTGGTGCAAGTCAGCAATGGAGACTTCCTGGGGAAGGACGGCCAGCCGGTCGCCGTGGTCCAACGGGCCGATGAGCAGACCGGGAAAACCACCGTCACGCTGACACGCCCACCCGCGAGCGCGGGCGTTACAGGAGGCGGAACTCTGGCTGTACTCACATTTCAGGCGGCCAGGGCCGGTACAACTCCATTGGGAATCAAACCGGCAGGACTCCGTAGCGCCGCGCAGGAATCTCTCTCCGCCGAGGGATCCGAGGCGACCGTGACTATTCGCTAAACTCGAGCTGGGAATTCTGAAAGGCTATGTGTTTACTGCAAAGCAATGGGAGCAAGTCCCCTCAAAAGGGATTTACTTTGATCGAGCTGATCGTAGCGTTCACGATCCTGCTGATCCTTTCCACGATGGCCATTCCGCTGGCGCGCGTGCAGTTGAAACGGGAGCGCGAACGGGATCTCCGTCAGAGCCTTCGGGATCTTCGCACCGCGATTGACCGCTATAAGGAAACCTCCGACCGCGGGATGATTCAGGTGAAGCTGGATACGGAAGGCTATCCGCCGGATTTGCAAACCCTGGTGGATGGCGTGAAGGCCAACGGCACCGTGGATAAAAAGCTGAAGTTTCTCCGCCGCATTCCCAAGGACCCCATGACTAATTCGGATGACTGGGGTCTGCGTTCCTACCAGGACGATCCGACCTCCATGTCCTTCGGCGGGCAAAATGTTTTTGATGTGTATACAAAAAGCCAGGGTATCGCCATAGATGGAACCAAATATTCAGATTGGTGAGGGATAGGGCGGAGAAAGCAGATTGCCTTGCTGAAATAATGATCTTGCGTAAAGCATGCAAGATGCACGTTAGAACTCAGAGGGGCAGGAACTGAAGATGTTTTTATTCCGGGATGGGATGGATGGCATGACGCGAAGGCCGCGACGCCGCGGTGAGCCCGGCTTTACGCTGATCGAGCTGATCATTGTCATTACCATCATCATGATCCTTGTATCCATTGCTGCCCCCATGTACCGGACCTCGATCATCCGTTCCAAGGAAGCTGTCTTGCACGACGACCTGTTCACATTGCGCTCTTTAATTGATGAGTACACGCTCGACCACCAGGAGGCCCCTCAATCCTTGCAGGATCTGGTAGGCAAAGGATATCTGCGGCAGATTCCGCAAGATCCCTTTACCCAATCCAGTAGCACCTGGGTGGAAGTAACGGAAGATGATACTCTCATGAGCCCCGATCAAAAGACGGCCGGCATTGTGGATATCCACAGCGGTTCCAATCTGACGAGCCTATCGGGCGACCTGTATAGTACGTGGTAGCGCCCGCGAGGCTGCCCAACGAACCTTCCCCAAACCATATTTCGCTTGTCTATGGAAGCCTCCTATCTTATACTGCCCGCACAATCGGTCTCGGAGGAAACATGAAACGGAGATGGATGAAGATGCTTTTCAGAGTGACAGGTTCTCTGATGGCCCCTGTTTTAATCGCTGTTGCCTCCCTTGCTCAGAGCAGCTCGTCGCCGGCGTTGCAGAAGGCGGAAGAAGCTTATAGCAATATACAGGTCCTGAAAGGCATTCCGGCGGAGCACGTCATTCCGAACATGGATTTTTTCGCAGCCTCGCTGGGAGTGTCCTGCGAATATTGCCACGTCGCTGCACGCGACAAAGACGACAAACCGCCTAAGGAAACAACCCGAAGAATGATCCAGATGGTGCGCGCGCTCAACAAGGACAATTTTGGAGGAAGAAGCCAGATTACCTGCTTTACGTGCCATCGCGGCTCCACGAGTCCGGTGGCGGGAACGCCTGACCTTGCAGATGCTTCCTTTCAACCGCCGGCCCCAGACCGTCCTGGCGGGAACCCGGGCGGGCAGGAGGCGGCCGGACCCGCTGCCGATCAGCTTCTCGACAAGTATGTGCAGGCCCTCGGCGGGATGGAAGCGATCAAGAAGATTTCAACCCGCATCGTGAAGGCCACGGTCACGGACAGCACTGGTCAGAGCGTGGGAATGGAAGTGATCTCCAAGGCTCCGGATCGAGGCATATCGGTAACCCACCAGGGGAAGGTTGATGTAATTGCGGCTTACGACGGCGATAGCGGCTGGCGTCGCGCGGGCGCCGGGCTGCCGAACAACCAGGTTCGCGACATTCGCACCTATGAACTTGACGATATCCGATTCCGGGACCAGCTCTACTTTGTCACGCATCTGAAAGAGGTCCTAAGCCAGTTGCGGACGGTGCGCTCCGAGAAAGTGGCTGATCAGGATGCCTATGTCGTTCGCGGAACAGCCTGGAGCCGGGTACCAGTGAGGCTCTATTTCGATAAAAATACCGGGAATCTGATCCGAATTGTCTACTTCGAGGAATTCGAATTGGGCCAAATCCCCACGCAAATTGATCTTGCCGATTACCGGGATGCAGACGGCGCCAAGTTCCCTTACCGCTGGACCATCGCGCAGCCGGCGTCATATCAGTCTGTGCGCATAGACCAGGTCCAGCAAAACGTTGTGGTGGATGATTCTAAATTCTCCAAACCGGCCAGCCCAAAGCTGTAGGCACGCCCATTAACTCGTAGTTCTCCATTCGGGGTTTCCGCGCTCAGAGGGCATTCCTGGCCTGGTGCCGTCGCAAAGGTTGCGTTTGAAAAATAACTGACAGGTTATTTTAGGAAATTAGATAGCAGGAGGAATGAACCATGCTTGAAAAGGCCTACTGGATTTTATTGATTTCATTGATAACGCTTGGCCTTGTGACCCTAACCGTCAAGGCCGAAGACACCTTTGATCAGGTCACGGTGAAGATACCCTATTCCGTTACTCTTATAAAAAAAATGTTGGAGCCGGGAAGCTATCAAATCCGCTATGTAGGAAATAACAAGATTCGATTCTCCAAGTTGGGGAATTCCACGAAGGTTGACGCCGAAGCCGCTCAGTTCGCTTTCAAATTCGGCGAGAAGGCTAAGGAGACCAAGCTGGTCCTGCAACATTATGGCAGGACCTATCTACCCGATGAGGTTTGGATCCAGGGGAAAGCCTACTACTACAAGTTTGGGATGGGCGATCCCAGCAAGTTCAAACCCCTGGTGCCGGAAGATCAGCGGACGCCCCAGACCCGGGTGGCAATAGCTGGCAAATATGAGGAGGTGCCAACGGCGGAGTGATCCTTGATGAGCACCACGCAATTGGCATCGAGCATCCCGGCACTTCCATCTTGTGACTCAGTAAGGACAACTGGATTGGCCTCTAATGCGGTGTGATGTTTTTGCTGAGCCAAGCGCCGAGAACCGGAAAGGATTGTTCGCGCACCTCGGCTTCTGACCACGGGTCCGAGAGCTAGGTTTCGGGGGGCGAAATGTCCAGGTGCTCATCCGCCTTTTCTCTCGGTTTTTGGCAGGTCTCTTTCGGGGCGGCAAACTCGACTCCGTTAGTTGGGCTTCCTCCTCACTGAGGCCACACAGTACCAACACCGGCAGGGGCAGATGGCCTGCCTGGCTCCCCAATTCGGGCAACCCTATGTTTAGCTTTCCGAGGAGCCCTTCCGGGCAACGAAGCAGACTTGCCCGCATCTATAGACAGGCGGGAGGAGGAATTCCCGCGCGGGCCGGTCTTGAAGAGTCTATTTCAAGAAAATTCTGTCGAGGATACTGAGAATACCAAGAGAAACGTGTTTTGGCTCGTGATTGACTCTTAGAAAACCATTTGAGCGAGGGCGGACATGCCTGGGAAGAAGCAACCAAGTCGAAACAGCGAACGCAAGAAACCTATCGAGCAATACGATCATAAGGGCAAGAAGCGTGCCAACAACCCGCCCGTGGGGCTAGTGACACCGCAGACGGACCAGGACCGCCCTGCCAAAGAGTATGCCTACGACCCGCACATTGATCCGGCGCTGCAATTCGACTCGCAGCGAAGCCAGATTGAGCGAATCATTGATAAGGGACTTGCTGCGGAAAAGCTGGAACAGGCGAAATCCGCATTATCGACACTCAGAAAGCGTCAGCAGCCCTATTTAAACTGGGCTGGGAAGGCAGAGCACACTTCTTTCGAAGTGCCCACCGTTTCGCTCCACGTCCACGAGCGCATCGACCCGCGTACAATCATTGAGGCTGTGCGGAACCGAAATGGCAATGGGCAACCCCATCAAGGGTCTCTCTTCGAGACGCGGGAGGAAAACCCGCCACTTCGCGAGGCTATTGATTTCTACAAGCACCCGCACAACTGGTCAAACCGGCTGATCGCTGGCGATTCGCTGCTGGTGATGAACTCGTTGCTGGAAAAAGAGGGCATGGCCGGGCAAGTGCAAATGGTTTACATTGATCCGCCCTATGGCATCAAGTATGGCTCTAATTTCCAGCCGTTTGTGAATAGACGGGAGGTGAAGGACGGCAAGGATGAGGACTTGACCCAAGAGCCAGAGACTATCCGGGCATTCCGTGATACCTGGGAACTGGGCATCCACTCATTCTTGACCTATATCCGAGACCGCCTTTTGTTGGCGAAAGAATTATTGAATGTCAGCGGCTCGTGTTTTGTACAAATCAGCGATGAAAATGTCCACCTGGTTCGGGCTCTGATGGACGAAGTTTTTGGGGTTGGCCACTTCTGCAATCTAATCACTTTTCAAAAGACCGGAAGCATCGCGAGCGCGGGTCTTGGGAGCACAGTCGATTACCTCATTTGGTATGCAAAGGACCAGTCGCGGCTGAAATATCGACAACTTTTTCTCCCTAGAAAAAGAGGAGACACATCTCTCGACAGATATGATTATATCGAAACCGATGAAAACGAACTGATAAAGATTCCTGCATCTGCCATTCGTGGTGACGACACTATCCCTCCCGGTCGGCGGTGCCGTTTGACCACCTTATTATCCGACGGAGATCCGGCTGAGCCTCAACCATTTGAGTTCGAAGGAGAACTTTTTCCGCTGAGGCATGGAAAGCACTGGAAGACTGATCCAGCCACCGGGGGACGAAATCTAATACGTGCTGGCAGAATAGTCCGCCAGGGGAAAACCCTCTGGTACAAGAGATATGTTGACGATTTCCCCGTTCTTCCGCTTGACGACCGATGGGAGAGTATTCAGATTGGCCAAGAACTTCGTTACGCAGTTCAGACCGCACCATTGGTGGTGCAACGTTGTATTCTGATGACCACAGACCCCGGCGACTTGGTACTCGATCCTACCTGCGGCTCAGGCACCACGGCGGACGTAGCCGAGCAGTGGGGACGGCGTTGGATTACCTGTGACACATCACGGGTGGCCGTCACACTGGCGAAGCAGCGTCTGATGACCGCAGTCTTTGACTACTATAAACTGGCGCACCCTGAGGAGGGTGTGGGCAGCGGCTTTAAATACAGGACGGTCCCACATGTCATGTTGAAATCCATCGCCAATAACGAACCGCCGGTCGCGGAAACGCTCTATGACCAGCCTTCTATAGACAACGGCAGGGCGCGTGTCTCCGGCCCCTTTACCGTAGAGGCCGTTCCCGCGCCCACGGTGAAAGCGCTGAGCGAAGTCACGGAACCGGACGAAGCAGATGATTCCGTGGCGCGTTCGGGCGAGACTCTGCGTCAAAGCGAGTGGCGCGACGTACTCTTGGGAGGAGGAGTTCGGGGGAAGGGCGGACAGGTGATCGAGTTCTCTCGGGTAGAACCTTTCGGGGGAACGCGATGGCTTCACGCCGATGCGGAAACCAAAGGCGCAAAACCAGAGCGGGTGGTAATTTCCTTTGGGCCTGAGTATGCGCCGCTGGAGCAACGGCAAGTGGAACTGGCGTGGGAAGAGGCGCGGCAACTGTCGCCGCGTCCCTCGATCCTACTCTTCGTCTACAGCGACATTGACCCAGAGGCTGGAAAGGACATTGGCGAACTGACCCCTGCCAAGACCGGCATGACTTTCCTCTCTGCGAAGATTGATGCCGATGTGTGGACCAAAGACCTCAAGAAAAAGGCTCGCACCTCGCCCTCGGTGTGGCTGGTGGGACAGCCAGACGTTGTATTGCGGAAAATTAGACGGGGCGAGGAACAGGGCCAATGGGAAGTGGAGGTCCATGGGTTCGACTACTACAACACAGTCACAGGCAATGTGGAATCAGGAGGCGCTGACAGGATCGCTCTCTGGATGCTGGACACCGATTACGATGGACGCAGTCTCCTTCCACGGCAGGTATTTTTCCCGATGGCAGGGCAGGACGAAGGGTGGACGCGATTGGCGAAGAATTTAAAGGCGGAGATTGATGAAGAACTTATCGAGGCTTATCGGGGAACAACGTCATTAGCTTTCAAATTGGGCAAACACAATAGGATCGCAGTCAAGATTGTCGATGATCGAGGAATTGAAAGCCTCAAAATAATTCCGGTTGAGTAGAAAGAAGAGTCCTCGGGGAATGAGATGATTACGTCCATCACGCTGCGGAACTTCCGAGGATTTCAAGCCGAAGTCAACGTTCGCGTTCGCCCGGTGACCGTGCTGATTGGCAGGAACAGCGCAGGTAAAACGTCAGTCATAAAGTTTCTGCTCATGCTTAAGCAGACACTGGAGTCACAGGCGGATTCGTTTTTCGTAACTGACGGGAGGGACGTTCAACTTGGCATCTGGAAAGACTTACGGAACACACGCACACGTGACCAGTCCTCTCTGGACCAATATTTTCGATTTTCGGTTGAGGTCGTAACCGAGGACCTCCCGTCCGCTGAAATTCAGGAAATGCGGAAGATCGTATCACGGTCTGGGGTGGTCTCCATCATAGGCGATAGAGTGCGGCTCCATCTGGAATTCCCTAGACAACCGGTGCGGAAGCAGAATCTGGAAGGCCGGTTTGTGATTGGAGGCAGCGTCTATTATGGAAACAAATTCAAGTGGGGCATGCACGAGGTGACAGGCTTCCTTGGAGACAGCCAGATTTTCAGGGAACGGACGAACAATGTGGAGACATCAGGATTTCTGCGCTTCGCTAAGCGAACAGGCAGCCTAAGCAAGATGGTAGAGGCATTCACGGGAGAGCCCTTCCTTGAAGCCCTGCGACACGAGTTTCTATCTCAGCGCCACCTATCTCCAGTCCGCGAGGAATCACAGCAGGTTGTGCAAATAGGAAGTCCACCTCCGGGATACGTGGGGCATAGGGGAGAGTATGCAATGCCGCACCTGGCGCGGATTCTCCTGTCTCCGGAGAAGCAGGAACGTGCAGATTTGATCGTGCGTTTTGCGGCCCAAGTGGCAGGAGTGAAGAATCTCAAGATTCGATCACAGTTCGCTCGTTTACTGACAGATGTGCGGGGAAGAAATATGGACACAGAGGCAGTGTGCTCACTGGCGGACTTTGGTTTCGGAGTGAGCCAATGCTTACCGATTTTCGTGCAGGGAGCGATGCACCATCCCCAGCAACTTCTGATAGTGGAACAGCCCGAGGCCCAATTGCACCCGACGGCTCAACTGGAACTGGGTTCGTACTTTTCGGAGTTGTGGGTAAAGCACAAAGTACCAAGTCTCATCGAAACTCATAGCGCGAATGTTCTGTTGCGGCTCCGCAGGCTTGTGGCGCAGGGAGCGCTGTCGGCTCAGGATGTTTCGGTGGCTTATTTCACTGTTGAACAGGTAAAGCGTGAAAGAGGCAGAAGTTTTCCAGCAGTCGTCGTAAAAAATCTCGATGTGAATCCCGACGGATCGCTGGGCAAGGGGCTTCCTATGGAGTTCTTCGGCGCTGACGTTCTTGAAGCATTGGAGATGAGGCGCGCAAAATGAGCCACAATGACGTTACCATCGATACCAATGTTTTCGAGCACCTGTTTAATCCCCAAAACAACGTACAGGACCACATTGACACCTTGTTGGGTCGTTTGGTTGAAAAAGGCGTGGTGCTCTGCGTGGACAATAAGGGCAGAATCTTCGGAGAGTATGATAACCGCCTCAAGCCTTTGTTCAAGGCGATGAGCGACCAAGGGCAAAGGCTCTTCTGGTTACGCTATTTCCTCTGGACGCAGAACCCCATCGTTTTCCTGTCAGTTTCGGAGACGCCCTCATGGTCTCAATCAGGGGGAGAATTGGCGTGGGGGCGGAGCCTAGCGACCGTGTCTTCGTTTATGTGGCTATTGCCGCAGACGCGATCCTTGTTTCAAATGACCAGGATCATATCACTGACCATCGCATTAGGTTGAGGCGATGCGCGAGAACGCATGGGAGCAGGACCACGGACTTTGTAAACTCAAAAGATGCCCTTGCGGCAGAGGATAACGAACGCTGATGGCCGCGACGAAGACGATCCCACAATTGATTGTCAACTCGCCCTACGTGGTGCCGAAATCTTACTGGCTTTACCATGCTGAGGCCCGATCCTTCACACTGGAAACCGGCCGCAGGCCAGCGGGTTATGTGATCGCAACCCCGGGGGCCGGGTCGTTTGACGATCCCGGCATCTTTGTTCCCTTGCCTCTTGTCAATCAGATTCGTCCTAGGGTGAAGGCTTGGCATGGAGCGGATTATCCCGGCGCAAGCGGAGTCACCCAAGCCTTGCTCAAGCATTGGCATGATCCGGAGCAACGCGACCGGAACCGACGGCTCTTCTTCTGCCAACTGGAAGCTATTGAAACCTTGATCTGGCTGACAGAATCGCCAGCCGCCGAACGACAGGGAATCGAAATCTCTTCTGACGGAGGACAGTTCACGAGATTGTGCGCGAAGATGGCCACGGGAGCAGGAAAGACAATTGCTATGGCTATGCTGATTGCTTGGCAGGCGCTGAATAAAGCAACCTACCCGCAGGACAAGCGTTTCTCTAAGAACTTCTTTGTACTGGCGCCGGGGCTGACGGTGAAAAACAGGTTACAGGTGCTGCAACCGGCGGGCGATGGAAATTTCTATGACGAGTTCAACCTGGTGCCCGCGGGCTTGATTGACCGCTTGCGCCAAGCAAAAGTGCTGATCCGCAACTGGCATTGGCTCATGCCGGAAGATCCCGATGCCGGCCCGAGGGTGATGAAGAAGGGGCCGGAGAGCGAGGAAGCTTTCACGAAGCGTGTGCTGGAAGACATGGCCAGCGCGCAAAACCTTGTGGTGATTAACGACGAAGCGCATCACGCTTGGCGCGCGCCTTCGAAATCGACGATTAGAGGGGTCCGAAAGGAAGAGATCGAAGAGGCCACGCGATGGGTGGAAGGACTCGACCGAATCCACAAGACGCGGGGCATTCAAACGTGCTTTGACTTTTCGGCCACACCGTTTGCACCCACAGGTAAGGCGAGCGGCGAGGAAACCCTGTTCGGTTGGATCGTAAGCGACTTTGGTTTGAACGATGCTATTGAGTCGGGCTTGGTCAAGACGCCGCGAGTGGTGGTGCGGGATGACGGGCAACTCACAAAAGAATACAAGTCACGGCTCTATCACATCTATATGGACCCCGAGGTAAAGGACGATCTGAACCGTAGGGCACAAGAGCACGAGCCACTGCCCGACCTTATCAACGATGCCTATTACCTGCTGGGGAAAGACTGGCTGGAAACGATGGTCAAATGGAAGGCGGCAGGTTTGAACGTGCCCCCGGTGATGATTACGGTCGCCAACCGGACGGAGACGGCGGCAAGGGTCGAATACGCCTTTACCCACAAGCGGATTCACATTGATGAATTGACAGACCCCGATAGGATTTTGCATATCGACTCAAAAGTGCTTGAGAAGGCAGAAGCACGAGAAGAAGTGCCCCAAAGGGAAGATTCCGGCCCCGAGGACGGCAATGGTTCGGAGGATGCGGAACCGCCCCGCAAGAAGATGTCGAAGAAGGATCAAGCGGAATCGCTCCGGCAGAAAGTCGATACCGTAGGGCAGTTAGGGAAGCCGGGCGGAATCGTCCAAAATGTAATTTCAGTAGGTATGCTCTCGGAAGGGTGGGACGCGAAAACCGTCACTCACATCTTGGGCCTGCGGGCTTTCTCTTCGCAACTGCTATGCGAGCAGGTAGTGGGCCGGGGCTTGCGTCGCACGTCCTATGAAGTTGACGAGCCTTCGGGTCTATTCAAGCCGGAGTACGTCAACATTTTCGGAGTACCCTTCCGCTTTCTTCCGCACGAAGGCGGGGTGGAAACAGTTCCGACTCCGCCGGAGCCGCCCATTCCCGTATTTGCGGACCCGAACAAAAAGGAATACGAACTTTCCTGGCCGAACGTTATTCGCATTGACCATGAATACCGGCCCAAGCTTGAACTCGATTTGGCGAAAGTTGAACCGCTCGAACTGGACGCACTGAAGACCCCGACTCTGGCGGAGCTTGCGCCGGTGGTGGAAGGCAGACCTGACGTGACGCGGCTCACGGAAATTAACCTGCGAGAACTGGCACGAAAGTTCCGAACGCAGAAGATTGTTTTCGAGGTAGCAAGTGACGTGTATGACCAGATTAGGCCAACGTGGAAAGGAAACAAAGAGTATCTGCTCGGGCAAGTTATCCTTTTGGTAGAGCGATTCATTCGCAGCGAGCGAATTTCGATTTCGCCACCGCTTTTCAATCAGGAAGAGTTGCGGCGTCGCATCATCATCACCCTCAACATGACCAAGGTAGTGCAACACATCTGGCACCACATTCATTTGGAGAATACGCTGGCGGTGGTGCCACAGTTTGACCATGAGCACCCGATTCGGTCAACGGGCGATATGCGGCCTTGGGGCACGCGAAGACCTCACGAAATCACGAAACTCTCACACATTAACCTGTGCGTGTTTGATAGCACTTGGGAAGCCAGCGAAGCCTTTGAACTCGACCGCAACAAGAACGTGTTGGCATGGGCCAAGAACGATCACCTGGGATTCGAGATTGCCTATGTTTACCAAGGGATCGTGAAGAAGTATCGACCGGACTTCCTTGTGCGGCTAAAAGATGGCTCGACGCTGATACTCGAAGTGAAGGGACAAGATTCACAGGAGTCAAAGGCAAAGCGGGGATTTCTGGCGGAGTGGGTTAACGCTGTGAACGCCCACGGCGGGTTCGGGCGCTGGGCATGGGCTGTGTCCCACCATCCGAAAGATGTGGCGGGCATTCTGCAATCTCATTCACGTGGCAGTACGGGCACAGCGTAGGCACAGGGCTGGAAGACTCGCGTAGAGCGGTTCGGCCTAAGTCGCCTTCAGAGGGAAACGAGGACAGCCTGAGAGGGCGCTGGACATTGCAGCTACTGAGGCAGCTACCGTATCGCAATCCAAAACCGCCAGTGAACAACCGCCTCCGGCAGGATTCTCCCTAATATCCATGATCGCTCAGACGCACCTTGCCCCGGAACGTGCGATGGACGTAAGTGCTGTAAACAATCACGGCCAGCATCCCCGCTAAATTGGCAAACAGCGAAGCACGCAGCGCCAGTGGCGAAGAGGCGGCGTTATAGATTGTCAGGCTATAGGAAGGGTTGGCAGTCGAGATGAGCAGGTTTGGATACACGCTTGCCGCCGCCGAGCCTATCAACCCGGCGATGGTCGCCGTAGAGGACCGGAAGGCGCCTTTGTTACGGCCCCTTGCACTGCAGAAATATCCAGCCGCAAGACCGGCGATCGTCAGTAAAGGGAAAGCAAAGGCAAGCGGATGCTGCCGGTAGGTTGTACCCGAGGACGGCCGCACGGCAAAGGTCGCAGCCGTAGCCAGAACAATTAAAACTGCCGCGAACCAAAACAGCCTGTCAGACCATTTCCGCGCTTTATGGAGAAGAGACCCCTCTGTTTTCGTTCTCAAGTAATTCGCGCCATGCCACGCCAGGATTGCCCAGCTCAAAACCCCGGTGAGTAACGAATAGGGATTGAGGAGCAAAGCGAATGTTCCTTGAAAATAACCGGCTGCGCCTACCGGTAGTCCACGAACAACATTGCCAAGAGCAACGCCCAGCAACAGGGCAAGCAGCGAGCTTCCGAACCCAAAGCCGCTGTCCCATAAAGCCCGCCATAAGCGGTTATCAATCTGCCCACGGAACTCGATGGAGACGCCACGCAGGATCAGGAGCCACAACACCACCATGAGGGCCAGATAGAAGCCGCTGAATCCGGCAGCATAGACGCGCGGGAACGAAGGAAGCATCATTCCGCCCGCTGCGATCAACCAAACCTCGTTTCCGTTCCACACGGGGCCAATGGCATTCAGCAAAGTCCGGCGCTCTTCATTCGTGCGGGCAAGCCACACATGCAAAGTCCCGACGCCGAGATCATATCCATCGAGAATGGCGTAAGCCGCGAGCATCGCGGTGAGGACCCAAAACCATATCACATTCATTTTGCGTTTCCCCCGGCTGCGGCCGAATCACGCGTAAAGAAGCGTCACGACACAGCGATTCACCGTGGTTCTGTTTCACCGGATGCTCCTCCCGCTTGCCCCAGCAGCATCAGGCAGTTTCTGCGGGGCCCTTCTGGATGATTCGCGCGACCAGAATCACGAACAAGAGGCCCAGCAACGTGTAGACGCCCGCGAAACCAAGCGTCGTAAAGATCGTCTCCCCGGCAGCTACATTGGGAGACGCGCCTTCGGGCGTCCTCAGCAGTCCGTACACCAGCCAGGGCTGACGGCCTACCTCTGTTACCACCCATCCGGCCTCGTTCGCTATGTACGGAAACGGAAACGCCAGCATCAGCGTCCAGAGAAACCAGCGGCTGGTATAGAGCCGCCTTCTGCACAAGAGATATAGCCCGAGCAGCATCTGCGCGATGAAGATCGTTCCCAGCCCTACCATGATGTGGTAGCTGTAATAGGTCAATTCCACCGGCGGCCAGATGTCTCGCGGATATCTCATCAGACCATTCACCCTCGATTTGAAATCGCCATAGGCCAGGTAGCTCAAGAATTCCGGCGCATAAATCGGGTCAATCAGCCGGCCATTTTGAGTATCCGGCATTCCGACAATGGCCAGGGGTGCGCCACGCTCTGATTCAAATAATCCCTCCATAGCAGCCAGCTTGACCGGCTGAAAGCGAACGACGTTGTTGCTGTCGGAGTCCCCGGTTGGGAAAAGCTGAGTGAGGGAAAAAATTGCTCCGGCGATCACCGCCGTCTTGACCGCAAGGCGGCTGAATTCCTGGTGCCGGCGGGAAAGGAGGTAAAAAGCGCCAACCCCGCCGATGACGAAAGCGGCCGTCAGCAAGGCTCCGTTGATCGTGTGCGCGAATTCCCAGCCCGCAAATGGGTTCAGGAGCACAGCCCAGAACGAGGCCAGATGAATCGCTCCTGCAGCATCCGTTTCATATCCCACGGGATGCTGCATCCAGGCGTCTGCGGCAACGATGAAGTATCCGGAAAGCAAAGATCCGAGCGATACGCCAATGCCAGACAGCCAGTGCATCGCTCGCGGAACGCGGCCTTCACCAAACAGAAAGAGCCCCAGAAATCCGGATTCCAGAAAGAAGGCGTACACACCCTCCAGCGGAAGGGCCTGGCCGAACACCCCGCCGCCAAAGCTTGAGAATCGGCTCCAGTTCGTCCCGAATTCAAATTCCAGAGGAATCCCTGTGACGATACCGAGGGCGAAATTGATAGCGAAAATCTTTACCCAAAATCGGGCAGCGCCAGCATATCGCCGGTCGCCCGTGCACAGATGGAGAGTCGAAAAGAGGGCAATAAAGAACCCTAATCCCATCGTAAGAATAGGAAAGAGATAGTGAAACATCACCGTGAAAGCAAACTGCACGCGGTCTGCGAAAACAGCTTCTGTCATGCTTCCCTTCTCCGCAGCGGAGCATCTCTTCCCGGCACAAAGGCAGGTCGTGATTTAGAGCCGAATAATTTTCTTATCGCCGTGGGAACGAAAGGCGTTCCAAGTATCCAAGATGAGATTGGAATGGCTTGCTATCGCCTCATAATCAAAAGCCGAGTGATCTGTGATGAGAACTACCCAGTCGGCATTTCGGCACGCCAACGCGCGCCTTTCTGGATTTACTCTTTTCCTGTAGTTCCAGCGAAGCCTCCGAAGCGGCCTCGCAAGAGCATTCCCCGGAAATCAGTGCGTCGGACTTCATGCTTTCTCCTACGGGAAATAGCAGTGGTGGCTTCCCTTCTTTCCAATGCGAAGGCGCACTCCGCCACAGTCCAAGGGCCTAGCAGGGAGCGGCTATACAACACCTGTCGAGCCGGAATAGGAATAGCGCGCCTGCAAGAGGTGCCGGTAGAAGCCGCCCAGCTTATCGAGCATTCGCTTGGAGGGTTCATGGTTGCGCCGGGTAATCTGCTCCACGTTGATTCCCAACCCCGGTGGATGAGGAGGAAGGTGATCGAAAACATCAGTCAAAATCTTGGATGCCTGGGCGATGGTTTTGTCCACCGCCTTATCCGGCTCGCCCACCTGCGCGATTGCCCAGGAAACGTTTTTCGGCACATCCACCCCTAGCCATTGCAGAAACTCCACGTCCCGGGCGTCACTGATGGGCGCAAAGCTCAAAAAGATCCGCACATCCAAGCCGTTTAAACCTTGAATCAAATCTACAATGTCGTTCGAATCAAAAAGAACTTGGGTGGTAAAAAACCTCAAACCTTGAGTGTATTTTTGGCGGATCCGGGCTGCCTCTTGAGAGCGGCTCGGAATAGTAATTCCCCCCAGGAGAAACTCCAAATTTTCCGTCCGTGCCCGCGCCGCCGCCTCCGGGACGCTGAGGCCGGGATAAACGATGCTGCGGGATTCCCCTCCCACCAGAATAAGGTTTCGCACTCCGTACTGGTTATAGGTTTCCGTCAGCCAGCGGGCTTGTTCCGAAGCAGCTTCATGAACCGTAACACGATTGATGACGGTCTCCATACCAGCAGTTCGAATCGCCTTGGCAAAGGCGCGTGGCTCGATGCGCTCCGGCAGGCGGGAGCGGCGGGCCCCTTTGCGGATCTCTTCTCGGATTTCCGGGATGTTGATGGCATCCGCCATGCCCTCCAAGGTACGGATGAAGGAAAGGTTTTGCTCTAGCTCCGCTGTGTCCCCTTGTTTCGGAGGGATGAGTTCGTAGAAAATGACCGCTTGAGCGGAATTTTCAATTTTTACTTTTAGGTCCATATCGAAAAAAGCGGCAAAAACTTCCCATGCCGTGGCCTGACTGACACGCCAGCTTGTTATTTTCTATTCTATCGAGAAGTAATGTGACTTTTGATATTCAAGCCGTGCCAGGATCCATGGCATCCCGATTCTATATGTTCCATGTCATTTTTGTAAATAAGGGGGGGCGAATTGGTAGTGGCCTAAATGTGCACATTTAGGCCCAGCGGGAAGAGCAAGCAGTGTTCCGAGAATCACTGTCGGCAATGCAAATTTCTTAAACATACTCTCCTTCTTTTCCGCCCACTTGTTTTTGGAGAAGCATCTTCTACTCCATCTATTAAAGTTAGATGTATCTCTCGGACTATGAGTTTGCCGCCGTAACCTGCTGGAAAATAGCAAGATGGAGCTGCGCTGAAAGTATTGGGTAAATGTCGTTGTAAGTGCTAGAACAGCTCCTCGACGGAGTGATTGCCCATCTTGTGGCGAAAGACGTAAAATCAGAAAGGGGGCGTGTCAGAGGGGAGGATTATTACCATTAAGGAGTACGTATAAGAGAATTCCTCAGGCATGAAAGCCTTTTTGGACAGTCGCGGCAACCCTTGAGACGTTTCAACCTTCCAATCTTCGTGCCATATTTACAGCCATAGTGGGGAAACAAACCATAGTGGCCGCAGAAGCTAATGAATTCAGAATGCGGATAATACAACGGTTTCTATTCATTACGATTGATTGTCTGGCAGTGATCCTGGTCCTGTCTCCCTACGGGCGCCCTTCTGAGAAGCAGGACGACCAGGAAATCCGCCGCGGCCTTGAAAAAATCACGAGAGTTTACGATATAACTGCGACTCAGTTGGCAGATCCCACGGACCCGGAAAAGGCAATCTACGAGGGAGCCATCCGAGGGGCACTCTCCCGACTCGATCCCTTTTCGGTCTTTTTGGATGCGGAACAATCTCAGTCGTTGCAGCAGCAGCAACGCGGAGTTCAGCAAGGCTTCGGCGCAATACTGAATGTCCAGGCAGGTAGTGTCACGGTGCTTCAAGCTCTTCCGGCGTCCCCGTTTGGAAGGGCGGGCTTGGGTCCGGGGGACCGGATTGTACGAATTAATGGCTATCGAGTCGCTTCCATGGATTTGCAGGAGTTGGTGGAGGTACTGCAACAGGCCAGATCGAGCCGGGTTCGGCTTTCCATATTGCAGAGCGGCAAGGTAGTGCCGCAGGATTTTGAGATGGACCCGGCCGAGTTACCCAGTCCTACCGTGGACAAGAAATTTCTGTTGCGACAGGATGTTGGCTATCTCCGCGTGGCTCGGGTTGAAGAGAGCACTCCCGAGGAGATCAAATCGGCTTTGGAAGAATGGAATGCAAAAGATCTTCGAGGCCTGCTCCTGGATCTGCGGGACAATCCGGGTGGCGCCTTGGAGCCCACCGTCGCCGTCGCTTCTTTGTTTTTGCGGGAAGGTCAGGCTGTGGTAAGCTTGCAGGGCCGGGCTATGCCGGAGAAGAGCTACGTGGTGGATGCGCTTCCTCTGTGGAGAAATCTTCCTCTAGTAGTGCTGATTAACGGGAGAACGGCAAGCGCGGCGGAAATCATCGCGGCGGCCTTCCAGGAGCACGATCGTGCCTGGGTGGTGGGTGAACCGAGCTTCGGAAAAGGGGTCGTGGAATCGGTGATGCCGCTCAGTGAGGGCGCGGCCCTGGCTCTTACCACTGCACGCTACTTCACCCCTCAGGGACGGTCAGTGCAAAGACCTTTGCCGGGCACGGCTCTCGCTGGTGTTCTGAGCGAAAGCGGTAAAAAGTTTTTTTCTGATGCCGGAAGACCCCTCGCGGACGGCGGAGGCTTGCAGCCGGACCAGAAGGCTGCCGCGTGGCAGCTCGATCCGTGGACTGAAACCCTGGGACAGACGACGGCTTTCGTAAACTTTGCCCAGTCTTATATCGAACGGCACGGAAAAATCAGCGAAGCTTTCGGGGTGGATGATTCCGTGCTAGACGAGTTCCAAAGTTTCCTCCAGCAGGCCGGGGTGCTCATTCCCCCTCAATCCTGGGTAACGTCCGTGCCATTTTTGAAGGTGCGCATTAAAACGGAATTGTTCAATCTGGTTTTTGGGGCCTCTCGAGGGGATGAAGTGGAGGCCGGAGGCGATCCGCAGGTCGAAAGCGCCGTCCAGGCTCTGAGCCAGGCGCGACAATTGCTCCAGCTAAAGGAGCAGAAACAAGCCCAGGATGCAGTCGCACGCCGGTAAAGGAGCTGACGGAGATTTCCCTCAGAGGCGCGAGCCTTGGGTGAACAGGGAGGACGAGAAGTTGAAGACAATAAGAAAATACAAGTTTTTATCGTATATTTCGCCGCTATGCCTGATTTGGGCTTTGGCTCCGTCGGCGCAAGCCAAGGGTACGTTGAGCTGTACCATCGTGGATGAATCCGAGAAGCCGGCCGCGAAACAAGAGTTCACGCTGACTTCCTCCGGCGGAAAGCAATCCAAGAAGAAGACGAATGATCAGGGAGAGGTGAAGTTCACAGGATTGGACGATGGTACGTACAACCTGAGCGGCGAGGGAGCCGTCCCAGGCTCCTTCGTAGTCTCTGGAAACGCCGAAGTGCCCTGCAAGTATGCCGCGGTCAGCGTCGCCACTGCCAATGCGAAATTGACGGAAGTCATGCAATTGATCCAGCAGAAAAAATTCGGAGACGCCGAAGAAAAAGCCAAAAAGGTTCTGGATCTGATGCCCAATTTGGCAGAGTCTCACTACTATTTGGCGGTCGCTTATGCTTATGAGGGCAATGATGCGGCGGGGACGGAGGTCAAGAAGGCTGCGGAATTAAGCCCGGATAAATTTCAAAAGAACGTCGTTCCCATTCAATTGCAGGCACTGCTGGTACAGGGCAAGCTGGCCGAGAGCAAGAGGGACATCGATGGCGCCATCAAAAAATATGAGGCGATGCTAGCGGTCTCTCCTCAAGAGGCGAGCGCATACTATTATATGGCCGTGGCTTACGGCAACTCGGGACAATTCGACCCGGCTCTGAAATCCATCGACAAGGCGATCCAGTTGAAGCCCGATGATCCTGAATTCCGTCAGATGAAAGATCACATCCAGGACTTGTATCAGAAGCAGTTGGACAAAACGCTTGAGAAGAAATAAGTTTGCGCCAGCAAATACTTAGGATTGACCGCGGCGAAGCGCCAGGCTGGCATTGGCGTTGCCCTTGACGCTGCGGCATTCCGTGGCTATTATTGAGTCAGGAAGGCTAGTCTTCCCGATCTGAAACAAATGCAGGAGATAGGAGCAGGGATGAGAGTATTCGTTTCATCATGTCTTTTGGTATGTGCTGCGTTCGCTTTTCCCGCAGGAAGTTTTGCCCAGGAGAAAGCTCCCAAGCTGGCGATCCTCAACATTCAAGCTGCCATCGCCCAGTGTAATGAGGGGAAGGAAGCGGCCAAGGTATTGCAGGACAAGTTCGCTCCCAAGCGGTCGGAGCTCGAGAAGGAGCAGAAAGAAATCACCGATCTGCAAAACCAGTTGAAGAACCAGGAGAAGACCCTCAGCGAAGACGCCCGAGCCAAGCTGATGCGCACGATGGATGACAAGACCCGGATCTTCAATCGTGACAATGAGGATGCAACCACGGAGTTTCAGCAGGCGGAGCAGGACGCTATCAACGAAATCGGCAGGAAAATGGTGGGGATTATCGGCGACCATGCCCAGAAGAATGGCTATACGATGGTTTTGGACGTTTCCTCTCCCCAGACTCCTGTTCTTTATGCGGATCCGGGGACCGATATTACAGCGAAGATCATTGAACTCTACGATGCAGCTTCGGGCAAGCCTACCAGCAGCTCCACTACGACGCCGGCACAGCCTAAGCCTGCCGCCAAGCCTGCGGCAGTGGCGCCGGCCAAGCCACCGGAACCGAAGCCTGCTACCACTCCGTGAAGCTGTAGCCGATGCTTCGGAGAAATCGGCTTCCTTGAAGGATGTTTCCCTTCTGATTCTGGGGTGGTGGTGCGCAAGAACACGTAAACGCCTTCCCTGAATCCGGTTCGCGCTCCCCCATGAAATGGCAATTGACTCTCTTGCCGTCACCGTGGTAAGGTGGGCCACTTTCGGAACTTGATAGGCGCGCATGGAGCGCCGTTGTGAGGAATATATGAAGAAAATTACCTTTGCTTTGTTTTTATCACTTGCTATGGGGTATTGTGCCATGGCGACCACCCTGTCGCGGATGGACCTGGACGACCTGACAGCCGAATCTCATGCGGTCGTCCATGGCAAAATCGTTGCCAGCCGCACAGAATGGGATAAGAACCACAACGTTATCTATACGTTTTATACCGTCCAACCCTTGGAGTACCTGAAAGGCAACCTGGGACCCAGTTTTGAGCTGCAAGAGCTGGGGGGCGAACGGGACGGGTTGGTGATGACAGTCGCCTCGGTTCCGGTTTTCACCGTGGGTGATGAAACGGTCCTTTTCGTCTGGACGGATGCGCAGGGAAGGCACCAAGTCATTGGATTTGAGCAGGGCTCTTTGAAGGTACAGACGGACGCCCAGACCGGCCAGAAGACGGTGGATCGCGCTATTCGCCTTGGCTCGGCCCGTTCCGCAGTCTCCGGAGCTTCTCCGGCGCCGGCCACCAGCCGGTCACTGCCTCAGCTATTTAATCAAATTCGCTCCTCGGCCGCTAAGGCTCCCAAGGCCGGGGCAGCACAGTAGGAATACGCCATGAAAAACTTATTATCCTCGAAATATTCCCTTTGCTTTCTGGCACTCGTTTGGGGGTTCGCTTTAGCGCCCAGGTACACTTACGGCGGCGCCAACGAAGTTACCCCCGACGGACAGCATATCCTTCGCTGGCCTGCGGGCAGCTCGGTTCATTATGTGGTAAATCCCAGTGGCGTGCCGGGCTTCACAACCGCCCTGCAACAGCAGGTGGTAACGGGGGCGGTAGATGATGCTTTTCGCGCCTGGACAAACATTTCTGGAGCCTCGATCCATTTTTCCGATGACGGGGGTACTTCGCAATCCGGCGCATCCGCTGATGGAGTGAACGTGGTGTCTTTTCTAGACCCCAATCAGACAGTCTCTTTTCCGCCGGGCGTCCTGGCGTTTACGGTGATCACATCTGCGCCTGCCGCGGGAAACATCCAGTTGGCAAACGGTAAAGTGGTGACTGCCCAGTTTGTGGGCCAAATTTTGGATGCCGACATCGTTTTCAATTCGCAAATCGCTTTTTCTCCCATCGGGACGACCAACAACGATATCGTAGCCATAGGCAGGCACGAAGCCGGCCACCTTTTGGGTCTGGATCACACGGGTGTCCTGAGTTCGATTATGAACCCGTTCGCGGAATCCGGCTTGGGAGCCGCCAGCCGGGACCTGCAATCGGACGATATGATTTCGGCCACAAGCATCTATCCGGACCCCAGCTTTTCGCCGGTGCCTGGAACCATCTCCGGCACCATTACCAGTTCCACGGGAGCGCCCATCAAGAGCGCGGACGTGGTTGTTTTTACGACTGACTCAAGCGGCTTGAACCCCCTTGTGCCTGTAGCGTCGCAACTGAGTGGCGCGGATGGAAGCTACCGCATCACCGGTTTGCCACCGGGAAAATATATGGTAGGGGAAGAACCTCTCGATGGTCCCATCACGCTGCGCAACTTTCCGGGATTTTACTCTTCCGGGCAAACCAACTTCGCCACCACCCTCTTTGGCGGTACGGCCACCCCGACGACAGTCTCCGTGGCAGCCGGGCAGGCCTCGACGGTGCCCCCTATCGTGGCGCCGGCCGCCCCATCTAATTTGCTGAATATTCTCCAGATGGCCAGCGTGTTCTGCCCACAAGGCGTATGCCCACAGGCGGCAAACTTCACTTTCTCTTCCAGCCCATTGTACTTGCCGCGCGGCAATACCTACCAAGTTCTTATGACCGGAACCAGCGGTTCTTCAAACGACCTGGGGAGCGGTTCTAATATTTTCGTGGGCAGCTCCGGGGCCGAAATCACGCCGCAGGGCGGCACCAGCGGAGGCACGTTTAGCAGCGGCCAGCCGTATCGGCAGCAGAACATTTCCATTAACTCGACGGCCACGCCCGGCCCGCGTAATATGGGAATAGCAAATTCATCTTCCATCTCTGCCATGCCCGGAGGAGTTGTTGTCACAGTCAATCCCAGCTTTCCCGTAGCGGGAGTTGTGAATTCGGCTAGTAATTCAACAGTGCTGGCTCCCGGGACCATCTTCTCCCTCTACGGAACTGACGTGGTCGCCTCTTATGACCACGTGTCGGCCGTCCCTCTGCCAACCAACTTGGGTGGAATCAGTGTCAAAGTGGGTAATCGTTATGCCCCCCTGTTCTCCACTACTTGTCCTAATGGACTTCCTTTATCAACCTGCCCGTACTTCCAGATCAATGGCATGATCCCGTTCGAAACAACGGGCGCTTCCACTACCATGACTGTTATTGCGGGGCCGAATGCCGCCAGCAGTACAGTAACCATTCCCCTGAACCCAACGGCGCCAGGAATCTTTTCCCTTGACCTTTCAGGCGCAGGGCAGGGCGCCATTCTGAACGCCGACTACAGCATCGTCGATGCCCGCCATCCTGCGGTTGCAGGCAGAGATGTGATTCTCATTTACGCCTCCGGTCTGGGACCGGTCACTCCTTCTTTGCCCAGCGGCGCTGCTTCCCAGGTGATTGGCAATTCCTTTCCGCAACTGGTGAGGCTTCCCCAAGTATTGATTGGAGGGGTGCCCGTTCCGCAGGATAGCAACAACATTCCATTTGCAGGCTTGGCGCCGGGTTTTGTGGGCCTCTATCAAGTCAACGTAGCGGTGCCGGCGAACGTTGCCGGCGGAAGTCAAGTCTCGGTTCAGATTGTTACGGCAGAAGGACAAAGGAGCAACACTGTCACGATCGCCGTGACTGGCGGCGGGAACAACCCGGTTGTCTTAACGGGTACGGCCGCTTCGGTCAGCGGCACGGTGCCCGGAACAGCCCCTTTCGATTCCACGGCCACCGGCAGTATTTCCGTCTCTGCGACGGGGACAAGTTCCGGAGGCCAAACGGTCTATATTGGTGGCGGGAGCGGCAGTGGAACAGCGCTCTGCAGTGATAATGGAGGCACAGGCACAGGCACAGGTAATTGGACAGGTACCATTTCGGCTTTTAGTATGACCGTCAATCCCGCCATTACCTCTCTGACAACCAATGGCGGAACGGTGTCAGGCAGTTTTAGTCTTTCCTTCTCAGACACCCTCTGTGGTCAGAGTCAGACCCAATCAGTGACTGGAACGGTGACCGGCACCGTCAACCCGGGGGGCGCTGTCACGCTGAGTATTAAGGGCAGCGGCGGTAATTAGGGAGGATAAAAGTGCTTTCGGGGCCTTGCGCGGAGATCGCAGGCTCCTGTCTCTATTGAGGGAACGAGTTAGCTGCGAGGAGAGGGGGGGGGAACATGGAGTTGGATGACAACCTGAAAGAACTCATGAAGGAACTGGGGATCGCCATCAACGAATCGCTCTCCGACTCCGAGCCAATCGCCCAGGCGATATCCAACATTAAGGGCGCGGGCTATGACGTGTTTCTCGTGCTGGAAGCCACGATCGGATTCAATAAGCACGAGGAAGAAGATGGCAGTGAATCCGAGGTGCATCACATCAAGGCTGGGACGCTGGAGCTTACCAACCAGGATGAGAAGTTTTTGAAGCTGTTGAAAATCAGGTTTGAAGAAGGGGAAGATAAAGGGTCCGAGTAAATTCCTCCGGCGTTCCAAAGAACGGCCCCTTCCCCAGCATCAGATTTTCTCCCCTTCAATCCCTTTTTGCTTCGCGCTTCTGAAGAAGCACACTGTTGCCATAGGGCCGCTGGTAACTGACGAAATACCTGTCGTCGAACACCGCGAATTTTTCGGCCGGATAGAAGCCAATGGCCGCCATCCAGGTGTCCACATCGGACTGTTTCAGCCACATCCAATTGTTCGTATTATCCTCTGGATTCTTGTCAATCACCACGACACGTCCGTCCGGTTTGAGGTACTTTGCCGTGGAGTCAAGATAAACCTGCCGATGTTCGATCATATGCAGCACCCGGTGAAAGAAAGCGACGTCGATGGTCTTCACCGGCAGCTTGGGATCGTCGTATTCGCCGAGCACGGTGCGCAGGTTGGTGACGCCTTCTTTCTTGGCTCGTTCAGCGACGTGATCGAGCATGGCCTGATCAATATCAACCGCATACAATATCCCGTTCGGGGCAATCGCTTTCGCCATAGGAATTGAAAATGACCCGCTGCCGGAACCGATATCGGCCACGATATCTCCGGGCTTGAGTTTCAGTCGCGCAATGACCTCGTCAACCTTCAGGTCCCGGTCGGGGTTATCCATCGCTTTGATGTAGTCCGCTGCCGGGCGCTGCGCCAGTTGGAAAGCAGACGCGCTCCCCAAACCAATTCCTAGCAACGCTGTGAAAGCGAGACACAAGATTCGAACCCTTCTTTGCTTTCTCATTCCAATCCCCCTAAAAACTCTAATTTTCGATTTGAGCTTCTCTTCCGCCTAAAATTCTACGCCCGACTGCATGATCGCGGCAAGCGCAATCGCTAAATGGGAGCCCTTTGGTAAGGCGTATTCCTTCATCTACAGAATCGACTTCCTGCCTTGCAATTCAAAAAGATTTTCGTAAGCAGTTCGAGGTTATTCCTACGGCCTCGATACCCAATACAAGATCGCAGTTCCTAAGATAATTCTGTACACAGCAAATGGAGTGAACCCTCGGCGCTTCACCCATTCCATGAACCACGCTACAGCGAAATAGGCTACGACAAAAGACACAACGAAGCCGATTGCCAAGATCATCCATCCTTGTGCGTCAATTTGTGCGACACCAATAGGATTCTCGCCTTTCCCCATTACCGACTTCAAAAGGTCGTAACAAGTGGCCACTACCATAGTAGGAATAGAAAGAAAAAACGAAAACTCAAGAGCGGAAGCGCGTGACATTCCCGCCAATTGCCCCGCCGCGATGGTCGCCATCGAACGAGACGTTCCCGGGAACACTGCCGAGAGAATCTGACATGCACCAATCCAGACCGCTTGGCCCAAACTCATGTCTTCCACGTGCCAGACATGAATGCGGCTTCCCGGCATCCCTGGCCCAGCGGCTTCCGACTTGGCGTTCATCGCGTCGATGAGCCACATGACCACTCCGCCGATCAGCAGAGAGCTGGCCATCACGTACAAGCTCTCCAAATTTTTACCGATTACTTTGGCGAGTAAGAACGCCGGAATCGCGGTCACCACGAACGCGGTCAGCGTAAGGCCCAAAGGATGCGTTGCCACGGTACGGTCGCCACGTTCTCCTTTCGGAAAGGTGGAGAGAAGCTTTGCGATCCTCTTTCGGAAATAGATCGGCAGGCAAAGAATCGCGCCGAGTTGAATCACAATCGTGTACATCTTCCAATATCCGCTGGTCAAGCTCACGTTCAGCAGCGCCTCAACAATGCGCAGGTGTGCAGTCGAGCTGACAGGTAAGAACTCTGTCAACCCTTCGATGACTCCCAGCAGCAGAGACAGCAGATACTGATTCACGCGTTTTTTGAATTCCCGAGAGAACAGAACCGAATCGAGGGATACTAGAACTCGAAATCCATCGAAAACTGAATCAGTGGTGTGCCCATCCCATTGATTGGTTATCGAACCCGTTCGATATCAGTCACGCCATTTTCGTGTTGACTTGGCATTTAACTCGGGCTACATCAAATTTCTCGAACTCCATCCTGACTTCTGCTGTTATTGCGGCAGAAGGACGGAGCGATTAAGCCAAAGGATATCGTCCCAGCTCAGGACTTTCTCCGTGCCATCGAACAACTTGGCATAGCTGCCCCCCGACGCTTTAAAGGAGAACTCTTTCACCCGATCGGGAGGATTGGTGATCGCGTTCCGCAAGGCAATCCCGACCTGTTCCTGACGAGAGATCTGATAAAAGCTTGGATTTTTCGCGGAATAGAACTTGACATCCGTGGGGTTCCCTTTATTTCCCGTAGTCCGATCGAACCGGATGTGCATCTCAATGTGTTCGCCGGTTGCCGCGCCAAAAACCCAGTCCTGCGACTCAGTGACCGGCACCGTGCCACTGGATATGGAGCGCTGCATCGTATGGGTGGTGGCCAACAGATAGACTCCGAACGGTCCCGGCGCGTCTGCAGGGTCTTCGGTCAGCCCGCCGATGACGAGCTGGACGGCGGCGCCGGTGGGATCCTTCACTGGAGCGACGAGATAGGCCAGACGGTTTGATCCCTTCCCCAGCGGCTTCCCATCTGGACCACTGATCGTGATCCGGTCAATGAAAACCACGCGCAGATTCGTATCCTTCGCATTGCCTTCGGTCGCCACGTTAAGCGTCCAACCCGCGGGCAGTAGTGCCACAAGTGGGGCATCC
>Ga0207017_1015_pt1 | contig 28974 bp, 19 predicted proteins | sample Alteio_BWMinCont_51_FD_153472 | JGI IMG/M metagenome (GOLD analysis project Ga0207017, IMG submission 153472) | Enriched cells from forest soil in Barre Woods Harvard Forest LTER site, Petersham, Massachusetts, United States -... | ecosystem: Environmental > Terrestrial > Soil > Temperate forest >...
TTGAGCATTATGAAATGGAATGCGACCTGAGCTGCAAACAATTCGACAAGAGGCGGCAGTTTATGAAGGATGATGATTTAGGGGGATCAATTCAATGAATACCGTGGAAATTCCGGGTAAGGGTAGCCGCCAGGGCGCCCCTCAGAGAAGTGCCGAAGAAGGCGAGGCGTCGATCCAGCATTATTTGATGCTTCTCCTGCACCGCAAGTGGCTGGTCCTTGGCATCTTTTTTCTTGTCGCGGCAGGTACGGCCATTGTCGTCGACAAGCTTCCAAACGTTTATTCTTCGGAGACATTGATCCTGGTGGATCCGCAGCAGGTTCCCGACAATTATGTTCATCCCACCGTTTCAGGGGACGTGCGCAACCGTCTGGGCACTCTGTCCCAGCAAATCTTGAGCGCCACACGCCTCCAAAAGGTCATTGATACGTTTAACTTATATCCGGACGAAAAAAAGAGCATGGCTCGCGAAGACGTGATTGCCTTAATGAGGAACGATATCGTCGTAAAAATGGTGAGCGATAGTGGTGATGCGAAGGCGGACTTGCAAGCTTTCCGAATCTCCTACAGCGGAAAAGAACCGAGGATCGTCGCGCAGGTGACAAATGAACTGGCCTCTCTCTTTATCGAAGAAAACCTGAAAGCGCGCGAGCAAATGGCCACCGGGACCTCTGACTTCATGGAGAATCAATTGGAGGAGACTAAAAAGCAACTGGAAGCGCAAGAGGCCACGATACGGGACTTCAAGCTGAAGCATCTGGGCGAGATGCCCGAGCAGCAGGGATCGAATATTCAGATACTCGGACAATTACAAGCCCGCTTGCAACTGTTATCGGATGATTTGAATCGCGCCCAGGAGCAAAAGAGCTACCTGCAAAATCTGGCGTCCTCGCCATTGCAGCCGGTGGCTATCCGGAATCAAAATGCTCCTCAGAATGGTCTGCAGCCGAAAATTGCAAATGATTCCCCGGCTGGACCGACTCCTAACGAGGAGCTGCTCGCACAAATGCTGATGCGTTATGGAGAGAATCACCCCGACGTCAAAAGGCTCAAGATGCAAGTGGAGGAAGAACAGCGTGCGCGGGAAGAGGCGGACCAGCAAAAGGAGGAGGCGGCAAAAAAGGCCGAAGCAGAGCGCAAGCTTCTGAATGCGAGTTCCTCGCCGGCTCCCGGTGCTGAAGAGGCGCATCCCGCTGCCCCGCAGGCCAACACCGCTCCTACGATACAGTCCCAGCTGTCCTTAACTGAAGCCGAAATAGCCAAAGATAAGCAAGAGCAAGAAAAGCTGGTCAAGGACATCTCTACTTACCAGGCAAGGCTGGAAGCCGTGCCGGTGCGGGAGCAGGAAACCGCAGGTCTGATCCGGGACTATGCGATTTCCAAGGAACACTATAGTCAATTACTGGAAAAGAAACTCTCCGCGGAAATGGCAACGCAATTGGAGATTCGTCAGAAGGGGGAGAAATTCACGATTCTCGATCCGGCGCAAGTGGCAGGGAAGCCTTCCAAGCCGAAACGGCTTGTCCTTGACGGCGGCGGCGCGGCCGCTGGTTTGTTGCTGGGATTGCTTGCGGCCCTTTCCACGGAGTTTGTTGGGGGAGCGGTTACTTCGGCATCACAGGTCAGCGCGGCGCTGGGGGTGGCCGTGCTTGGAATCATTCCCATGATCAGCACTCCCTCCGATCGGCGACGAAAACGGTGGATGCTGGTGCTTGGAGCATCTGGCGGGCTGGCAATCATGCTGGCCGGTTGTGCCTTTCTTCTGTACCGCTATCGCGGGCAGCTTTATTGAGGGAATGCCTTTACTAGAAATTAAGGGAATACTTTGTACGAGAAATTTTACGGCCTCAAACAGAACCCATTTAGCCTCTCGCCCGATCCGCAATTCATTTGCATGACGGGCCAGCACCGGGAAGCTCTCTCAGGTCTGATCTACAGCGTTTGCGCCCGTCCAGGGCTGACGTTGCTGGTTGGAGAGGTGGGGACCGGCAAAACAACTCTGCTCTATACCCTATTGAGTTTTCTAGAAAAAAAGCGCTATGTCATCGCGATGAGCACCAACCCCCGATTGAGCCAGGCGGAATTTTACGATTTCCTCCTGACCAAGTTGGAGGTTCCTTGCACATCTTCTTTGAAGAGCCAGCAACTGCTGGCGTTGCAGGAAACGCTCTTAAGAAACCGCGAGATGGGACGACCCTCGATTCTGATTATCGATGAAGCGCAGAAGCTTCACCCGGATCTAATGGAAGAGATTCGCTTATTGATGAATCTGGAGACTCCCCGCGAGAAGTTGCTGCAGATTATCATGGCGGGACAACCGGAGTTGCTGGAGATCTTCCAGCGCTCCGAACTCCGCCAGTTGAAACAACGGATTAACTATTTCTGCAAGCTGCAACCTTTGAGCGTGGAGGAACTTCGCGAATACCTGTTCCATCGCTTGGCCCGTGCCGGCCTTCCTAATCAAAGCTTGTTTTCCGGAAGTGCCATCCAAACAGTTTACGAATACACCAAAGGAATTCCCCGCGTAGTCAATACACTCTGTGACAATGCCTTGCGGGCCGGATTCGCAGTTCAATCTCAACATATTACCAGCTCTATCATTCAGGAGGCGGCTGCTGACCTGGATCTGCTTCCAAGTCTTCCACCGCCGGATATTTCCGAGGACGGCGACGTGCGACTACCGCTTGTAACTGGCGACGGGTTAGCGCGGACTCCTCTTGCGCCTCCTCCCCCTCCTATGCACGTGTCTGGCTTCGGGCGCCAGGACCAGGCAAAGCAACCAGTGCGGATTCCTATGGAAGGCTATGCAGACCGGCAAAAAAGCCTCGGATTTCTTGGTGGTCTTCTTGATTGGTGGAAATAACCGTTGAAAAGGGTAACAAGCTCATGAGCCGATTTTATGAAGCCTTAAAACAAGCCAGCCGATCCCTTCACCACGCGCCTGAAGGCGCTGAATCGGAAGACCCCGATTTTGCTGCAATCTTGCATGAGCCACCGGTGAGCGGGTTCTCCGAAATAGCCGCGCTGCCTGCCGAGGAAACGCTCGTGGAAACATCCGAGCAGCCTTTGCCTCCTGCCGCTACCCCGCAAAACGGCTCCCTAGGGATACTCACTCAGGCAGTTCTGGACAAAAAGGCGCCGCTGATTCCCAATTCAGTGGAACCGCTGGTGCTGGAACATTACCGGTTGCTGCGCACAAAAATCATGCAACAACAAGCGGAAAAGCCCTTCCGGAGTTTGTTGGTGACAAGTGCCGATCCCAAAGAAGGCAAGACGCTGACTGTGCTGAACCTGGCATTGACCTTTTCCATGCTTCCTTCTTATAAGGTTCTGGTGGTGGATGGTGATATCCGGCGGGGGAACCTTAGCCACTGGCTGGGAATCAGTGACCGGCCCGGATTGAGCGATCTGCTCGAGGGCTCGGCAAAACTGGAGGAAGTGGTACTGAAATCCGCTGAAATTCCCTTCTACTTCGTGGGCCGGGGAAAATCACAGCTATCTCCTCCGGAATTGTTGCATTCTACTCGATGGCCAAATCAGATTAAAAAGATGTCGAGTCATTTTGATTTGGTTTTGGTGGATTCGCCGCCGCTGAATCTTGTGACCGACAGCCAAATACTGGCTTCCGGCTGCGAGGCTGTTTTGGTGGTAGCCCGCGCGTTCGTAACGTCCCGCAAATCGCTCGAAAAAATCAGCCAGGATTTTCAACAGTTTCGTGTGATTGGGACGGTGCTGAACGGCGGGGCTGGTGTCAGCAATTATCGCCGATACCGCTCGTACTACCCCAAGGGGCGAGGATGAATGCGCCTTCTGTGGGTTTAGTGCCGTCTCCAGCGAGGCGGTCGTTTTGTAAGAACTCAAATGGTCCCAGCTTTGGTGAAAACAAAAGCAGCAGAAAAATACTGGAGCCGATTTTGTTGATGAATTAGAGAGAAACGCATCCTCAAACAATTGAGAAAGCACTTATGTTCTTGAATCTAAAACTCAGTATCCTCCAATCGGGTATCCGTCAAAACCGCTTGGCGCAAGCTGTCAAAGTGGATGAAGCGGTGTTAAGCAAAATCATCAACGGATTCCGTGAACCGACGCAGAAACAGCGAAGATGCATCGCTGATTTTCTCCAGAAAGACGAGAGATGGCTATTCGAGCCCTATATACTTCCCAGAAACGGAGATAGATATCGGCCCGACGACGGGTCGCAGTCCAATTCCTTATGATATTCAGCACATCTGCCGTCAAAATTTTGTTTTGGATCTCGGTCGGCATGGTGCTCTACACCTATGCCGGGTATCCCTTATTGCTGTTCGTGTTCGCAAGCCTGCAGCAGGCCTTCGCCGATCTTCGATTTGCCTTGCGAGGAGGCCAACGACGTCAGCGTTGGTCGGGCGAGGTCCCGCCATTTGTTTCCATTGTCTTCTCCGCATATAATGAAGAAGCAGTGATTGAAGCCAAGATGCGCAACTGCGGGGTTTTGGATTATCCCGTGGAGCGATTGGAAATCCTGGTGGGGTGCGATGGTTGTTCGGATCGCACTGCAGAGTTGGCACGCTCGGTTAATCTGCCCAATGCCCGCATCTTCGAATATTCAGAACGGTCTGGCAAACTCGATGTCCTGAACCGGGTGATGCAGCAGGCGCGGGGCGATATTGTGGTCTTTTCCGATGCCAACACCCTATTCGATCCGGGGGCGGTGCGCTCGCTACTGCGCCGGTTCTCCGATCCGCTGGTGGGCTGCGTCTGCGGGGAGCTTCGGCTGACGCCTCTCGATGTCGGCCAGAAAAACGAGAGCTTCTACTGGCGCTATGAAGTTTTTCTCAAATTTCTCGAGAGTCGATTAAACCTCCTGCTGGGCGCGAACGGCGGGATTTATGCTATCCGCCGTGAGTTGTTCCTTCCTTTGCCGAAGCACGCCATCATTGATGATTTCCTCATAGCAATGCAAGTCCATGCCGCGGGTTACCGCGTAGTCTATGATCCAGAGGCGGTGGCTTACGAGGAAGCTAGCCATGCTGTGCAGGACGAATTCCGCCGCCGCGTTCGCATTGGGGCCGGCAACTTCCACGCCATCCGATATACTGCGCGCCTGCTCAGCCCGACCGCCGGCGGCATTGCTTTTTCTTTTTGGTCTCATAAGATATTCCGCTGGCTGGTTCCTTTCGCCCTGCCAACGGCCTTTCTTTGCGCCTTGATTTTGGCCCGCCAGCCGTTCTATGCGGTTTGTTCGGAGTTGGGTGTGGCGCTGTTGGCAATGGCGCTAGCGGGCTACCATCTGGAGTTGCGAAAGGATCTCCGGAGTCTATTCAGCATCCCTTATTACTTTGTCTCGATGAATCTCGCTCTCATGCTGGGTTTCATTCGGTTCCTGAGCGGAAGCCAAGGCTCGGTCTGGCAGCGATCGGCCCGCGGTAAACAACCTCTATGAGGATTCCTAACAATGATTTCCGACCCTATTCGCAACGTGCACTTATGGATTCCCGGCTACATAAAAGCGCGCCTCCGCCAGCGGCAGTCCCCTCCTGTCAAGCACGTCTGGCTCGTCTTGGCTGATCACTTTGAGCCATTATGGAAGAGGCCGGACGAGGAAACGGCCCGCCGTCGAGTGGAGATGTGGCGCCATTCGTGGCCTGAAATCGCCGCCCGGCATCGGGACTCGGCCGGCCGGGCCCCCTGCTACACTTTTTTCTATCCGGAAGAAGAGTATCGTCCTTATTTGCTCTCGCCGTTGGCGGAGATGGTAGAAACCGGGATTGCGGACGTCGAGGTGCATATCCATCATGATGGAGAAGGGGAAGAAAACTTCGTGAATCGCATCCGCAGTTTTACCCACGTCCTTTTCCACCAACACGGTCTGCTGCGGAAACATAATGAGAGAGTTGTTTTTGGATTCATCCACGGTAATTGGGCTTTGGACAACTCTCTTCCGGACGGACGCTGGTGCGGCCTGAACAACGAACTCGTCTTATTGCGGGATCTGGGATGTTATGCGGATTTTACGTTGCCTTCGGCGCCTTCGCCGGCGCAGACGCGCATGGTGAACACTATCTATTGGGCCACCGATGATCCTGAGCGGCCCAAGTCTCACGATACGGGAGTGCCCGTAAAAGCTGGTGGTGCAGTGGCAGGGGATCTGATGATGATTCCGGGTCCCCTCGGCTTTAACTGGCTCGGACGGCGGCGTTGGCTGGCCCCCCGAGTGGAAACCGGTGAACTAGCCGCCTCCAATCCTCCTACCCGGCACCGTGCTCGGCTTTGGTCGCGGTACGCCCCGCATCTGGCGGGAAACATATTCATTAAACTGTTTACTCACGGGGCCCAGGAAAAAAATGCCGACGTTTTGCTGAAGGGCGGCCTGGACTTGGTTTTCGACAGCCTCCAGGCGGAATGTGCAGAGCGACAATGGCAGTTACATTTTGTTTCGGCCTGGCAGATGTGGCAAGCCATAGAGGCTGTACGCCAGCAGAGAGATCCTCTGACGGTCCTGATCCAGAGGCCTGGTTGCAAGCCAGGCGTTATATCGTATGCGTAGCAAAGTAATCGCCCACAACTCGTTCCTGACCGCCGTTGATATTCTCTTGTATTTGGCGGGCTCCCTCGTCACGGTTGTGCTTGTGGCCCGTGTGATGGGTCCAATCAAATTGGGATATTACGCCTATGTCATGTGGATTATACAGGTTGCCAATGTTGTCGGCGTTTTCGGCGTGCCCGCTGCCACACGGAAGTATGTAGCGGAATTTTTGGGGAAAGGGGATGTGGCAACTACGAAAGCGCTCGTGCGGACGACGTTCCGTCTGCAACTGGTATCTTCTTCGGTTCTGGTCACAATGGGCATCGCTATTGCCTTAACGATCCTCCCTCCCGAGCACCGCGGCTATACAGTCCTTGCTCTGCTCAGCCTTCTTCCGGCTATGCTCCTCGCCATCCCCGGTAATGTAAACTCTGCCATCGAGGATTTTGCGTCCAACGTCTACCCATCCATCGTTAGCCAGGTGGTCAATTTCGTCGGAGTCGTGCTGACCTTGTGGTTGAAATGGGATTTGGTGGGTCTGAGTGGCTCGATGCTGTTATCGCGTTCTGTGGACTTTGGCCTCCGTTACTATCTGTTTCAGCGGCGGTTCCCGAAATACCTCAAGGCTAGGTTCGGCGAAGTCCCTCCGGCCGCAGATGCGCTCCCGGCTGAGTTGCGGACGCGGATGGTTCGATTCTGCTGGCAGGCGACTGGATTGTTGGCGCTCAATCTCGTGGTCTGGGATCGCTCGGAAATATTTTTCCTGAAGCATTTCTGCGAGATCAGCCAGGTGGCTTTCTACTCCATGAGTTTTGGTGTAATGAAGGCGCTTGCGAATCTTCCGGACTCGTTTGCCCGGGCTGCTGGAGCAAGCCTGATGGCTCAACACGGACTGGATCCGGAGCCATTGCCAAGCCTGACCGCCACGATACTGCGCTTTCAGGCTCTGATTGTCCTGCCGCTGGCGCTGGGTATGGCGGCGCTCAGTTCGCCTTTTGTGAACTTTTTTTACGGACACAAATATCAGCCTGCCGTTCCGGTGCTTACAATCGTGGCTCTCTTCAGCGTTTCTTCCGCGCTCATATCTGTTGTGAACCAGTTGTTCATCGCCTCCGATCAACAGGGAATACTGCTGAAATGGGGAATCATCACCGGAATTCTGAACCTAATTCTGGATTGGTGGTGGATCCCCTCGAAGGGCGCCATCGGAGCCGCTCTCGCGAATGGGGTGGCGCAATTAGTGGGGGGAGTCGGCATCTGGGCCTTCGCAGTGCGCCAGTTCACGATCCCGCTGCCGTGGCAGGCGCTGTTGAAAGTGGCATTTTCTGCGGTCGCGATGGCCGCTTTGGTGGAGACGCTGGGCCACGCCCTTCCACCGGCGCCCGCTACGATCCTGGGAGTGTTTACGGGAGCCGGCATGTTTTTGTTTTTGCTGCGTTTGACTCGTAGCCTCGACCAGACCGATCGGAAACGCCTGATGAGCATTCAGCGGCTGTTGCCTCGGTGGTTGCAGAACTGGTATGCCTTGGGCTTGCAAATGGTGATCGCGTAATGAATAATCCGGCCCGGCTCCGCTCGTAGCATGTCTTTTCTCTTGCTCGGAAGCTCCATATGGGCGTCAGGAAGCTGAGCAGCGGAATTGGCCAGCGAGGGCAGCGTATTTCGTTATAAGGGTATCGATGGGTTTCTTCCTGTTTATTCTCTACTTGCTTACGTACTTTCTGAGGCCGGACGAACAATTCCCTCAGCTGGCTCCGTATCGCATCATGTTGTGTCTGGGTGTAGCCGCAATGCTTGCCGCACTGCTGACACTGCTGACCGGAAAGGGTCGCTCGGTTCGCGGCCCACAGCCTTATCTCATGTTTGGGCTGCTGGCAGTCGCCGTACTATCAGTGCTTACCCATGGATGGTTCGGCGGGGGAATTTTTGTATTGGAAGATTTCGGCGTCACGACCGCGGTATTTTTCATGACGCTCATATACGGGACCTCGTTTCGCAGAATACGAATATTGGCAACCATCCTCGTCCTAGTTTCAGTTGTCATAGCCCTTCAAGGGATTCTCGCTACTCACTTCGGATATGGAGGAGATACCCTATTAACTAATAAGTTTCTTATGCTGCAAGTAACAAACCGTCACGCTGAAGGCACGACGGCCGACGATCTTCAGCTGGGTCAGCAGCTTTGGATGGGGAGGTACATATATTTGGCGCGAATTCGCGGTTTGGGATTTCTGCAGGATCCCAACGATTTGGGACAAATGCTTTTGGTGCCTTTGCCGTTCCTGGGCCTGGCCTGGCGCCGAAATTCTCGGTTAAGAAACTTTCTGTTGGTTTATATTCCTGTGGGACTGCTGCTGTATGCCATATATCTGACTCGATCCCGAGGAGCTTTTGTCGCCCTTTTGGTCCTGACGCTTTTGGCTTTTAAGGAACGCTTGGGCCGAACCAGGGCTATCGTCCTTACCCTTCTTCTTGCCACTGTGCTCGTGGGACTCAATGTCAGTGGCAGCCGAGGCGTCGACGACGAATCCGCCCAAGAGCGTATCACCGCTTGGAGAAATGGCCTGGAAAAGCTGGCGACAAATCCGATTTTAGGGGTCGGATACAAGCAGTTTACGGATACCGGCGATGTACTCACCGCACACAACTCTTTCGTTTTGTGCTTTTCGGAACTGGGGTTGGTGGGATATTTTATCTGGCTGACTTTGCTGGCGGCTACGATCCTGGAACTCTGGCCGCTCACTCAGCTTCCGGAGGACGATCCTCTGGACCTTGATTTTCGGAGGTGGGCCAAGGCCATCCTATTGGCGCTCTGTGGTTATCTAGTCGCTGGTTTTTTCCTTTCGCGAACGTGGGAAGTACCCTTGTATGTAATATTGGCAATGGGCGCAGGCTTGGCGGAAGTGGCTCGCCGCGCCGAGAGGCCGGTGGGGGGGCTTCCCGCGATTAGCTTGGCCGGCAGAGTGGGAGTTTTGGAATTCGCGAGCATCATCATGTTCGCGGTGGTGGTGAAACTTGGCATCTAGTGATAACGAGAATGCAAACAACCGGAACTAGACCATATGCCAGGCACTTATCCGCAGCTCTATCGGCAATGCGGTTTCATGCGGCTAATTATCCGGCGAGGTCGGCTCTAGCGGCTGTTGAATCCTGCCGGCGAGACTTGTTATGAGCTTTTACAGTCAGATACTAAGGAACGTCTTGCTGCCCGCGCACAACGCTCTCAAAGGCCGGAACTATGTGCGACGCCGTCGGTTCCTCGAGGAGAGCCAATGGTGGCCGCGGGAGAGATTGCTGGCATTTCAGTGGAAAGAACTACAGTCTCTTCTCGCCCATGCCTTTCATTCTGTGCCATATTATCAAGAGAAGTATGCTAAGGCAGGCATTCGATTGGACGATATAAGGACGATGGAGGATTTTTCACGACTCCCCATCCTCACCGTAGACGAAGTGAATCACCACAACGATGCCCTGTGCTCAAAAGAATACCGTGGCAAGTTATTGCCTTATGCCACCGGGGGGTCGACCGGCATCCCAACCCGTTTCTATCGAACGATTGAGAGTTACGATTGGCGAACTGCCGCCACGGAACGGGCTTACTCCTGGACTGGCTGCCGTTTGGGTGAGCATATGCTATACCTTTGGGGCGGACCGGTCGGGCAAGTCTCCAAGTGGCGGCTTCTCAAGGAGAAGGCACACGAATTTTACCTGGGCCGCCTCATCATCAATACATTTTCTCAGAACGAACAACTGTGGAGTGAAATTTACGCGCGCGCTGTGAAATACAAACCCAAAGTGATCATCGGATATGTCTCCAGCCTGCAGGAGTTTTCGCGTTTCCTCCAGAGTACAGGCGGGCGGCTTCCGAGCGTGAAAGCTGCCATTGCGGCGGCTGAGCCTTTACATGAAGAGACGCGCGAGCAGATCAGCAGGGGAATCGGCGTGCCGGTATTCAATACTTACGGCTGTCGTCAGTTTATGTCCATCGGCGGCGAATGTGAACTGCACAATGGCCTTCACGTTCATTCGGAGAATATCTTAGTCGAAACTGCCCGCCCCCCGGAAGAAGGTCCTTCACAGCTCCTCCTTACCGACCTGCATAACTATGGGATGCCGTTCATCCGTCATGCTATTGGCGACGTGGGCCTGCTGGAAGAATCCGAGTGCTCTTGCGGGAGGGGGCTGCCCCGGCTCCGATCTCTCAATGGGCGGGTGCTGGATATGCTGCGGGCGGCAGATGGCCGTCTCGTCTCTGGCGAGTTTTTCCCGCATCTGCTCAAGGAAATTCCCGAGATTGTCGAGTATCAGGTACAACAGAAAGATGTAGATCAGGTCGAAATATCCGCTGTGCTGTCCGGACCGCTTTCTGAACAAAGCCGGGTTTTGCTCGACAGGGAATTTAAGAAGGCGCTCGGCGGAGGCACCAAGATCGAAATCAGGAAAGTAGATAAAATTGCCAAGCTGCCGTCCGGAAAAAGACGTACTGTTATTGGCCTTCCTCCCACGTTAGTTCGAAGCAGATGAGGCATATTTTTCTTGACAATAACGATAGATCTTTTCTGTGGGAGGAATTGCTTCTTGGTTCGCTCCTACATGCTAGATTGAACCTGACCGCGGGGCGCGACAGAGAAGGTGTAAACTGTATAAGAGGAATGGAGCGATCTCGTGAGTTTGTGGAGGGCTTCTGAAAGTGGTCAAAATCGCCAGTCGTTGATCCTTAGCTCGAGAGAGACGAAAGAAAGATGATGCGTATTGCGATAGTAGCTTCGCAAGCTCCGACCGAGGCGGAGCCTTATACGGGCAATCCTATTTCTCAAACGGCGCTGGCCCTTCAACGCTTCGCGGAAGTTGAGGTCTTTTATACTCAGCCCTCCTTCCCGCGTTGGCAGATCTTCCAGCCACGCAAATTCCTTTACAGCAGAGTGGATTCCCGATACTTCCCTCCCGGTCTTCGCGCTGAGGATATTCATTTCCCGGCTTTCCCCCTGGTGGGCAGGCCGTTTATCGGCAGAACTTGTTTTCGGTACTTGCTACCGCGTCTGCAAAAATCTCAACCGGAACTGATTCTGGCCTACTGGTTATATCCGTCGGGCTATGGAGCTTTGCTGGCGGGAGAGGAAATGGGAATTCCCGTCATTCTGGGAGTTCGGGGCTCCGACTTGCTTGCCAAGCCCGATGTGTTGACTAGGGGGCTTCGCAGGACGGCGCTTCGGCGGGCGAGTTTTGTTCTAACCGTGAGCGATGAGTTGCGGCAGCGAGCGATTCGCTTCGGAGCTCCCAGCGAGAGAGCTCGCACCATCCCTAACGGCTGCGATTCTTCTATGTTTCAAGTCAGGGACCGGCAGAGAGCGCGCGAGCAACAGGGAGTGCTGCAAGATACCCAACTGGTTCTGTTTGTTGGCCGGCTCAATCAGGTCAAGGGAATCGGAGATCTTATCGCCGCAACCGGGCGTCTCGTTCCTTCCCATCCGCGCCTCGAAGTAGTTTTGATTGGCGGCGGCGTATTAGAAGGTGAGTTGCGGGCGCGGACTGAGCGGGCCGGCTTGGCAGGACACATTCGTTTTCTTGGCCGGCAAGCCCAGCAAGTGGTAGCCCGCTGGCTTGCTGCCGCGGACGTGCTTTGTCTGCCGAGTTATTCCGAAGGCTGTCCCAATGTATTGCTGGAAGCGTTGTCTTGCGGTCGGCCCGTCGTGGCTTCTCATCTGGGCGGTGTGGCCGAACTGGTGGATTCAAACTGCAGTATCCTATTTCCTCCCGGAGATCCGGTCAAGCTTGCGGAGGCTCTGGCTGAGGCGCTCCGCCGCCCGTGGGACGCGGCTTCCATTGCTGCCCGTTCCCGCCGCACCTGGGAGGACGTTGGAAGGGAAACTTACGAAGCTTGCTCTGCCGTTTTGGAAAAACACAGCGCGGAAGATTGCAAAAATGGATCCAAGAGCAGCAGGAATCATAAGGTCGAATTGGAGGCTTCCCGATGACCCAAAAGCCTCGAATTGCCGTAGTGACCTCGCTTGGCCCTACCCGTCTGGAACCCTACGGTGGCAACCCCATCTCTCAAACGGTTCTTGCCCTTCAGCGTTGGGCCGAGGTGGAAGTTTTTTATACCCAGGAATCTTTCCCTCGCTGGCGGATCTTTCAGCCGCGCAAGTTCCTCTATAGCAGAGTGGATTCCCGGTATTTTCCTCCGGGCATCCGCGCAGAACTAGTCTCTTTTCCAGCTTTCCCATTCGTGACCAGGCCGTTCAATGGGAGAGCTTGCAGCCGCCACTTGCTGCCCTATCTCGAAAAGGCTCGTCCCGACGTGATTCTGGCCTACTGGTTATATCCGTCCGGCTATGGAGCTTTGCTGGCGGGAGAGAAGCTTGGGATTCCGGTCATCGTCGGGGTGCGCGGATCTGATTTGCCTGCCGAACTCGACTTGCTCACGGGAAGGCTTCGCAAGGCTGCGATTCGCAGGGCAAGTTTTGTTCTGACTGTGAGCGATGAGTTGCGGCTGCGGGCAATTCGTCTGGGCGTGCCCAGTGAACGTGTTCGCAGTATCCACAACGGCTGCGATTCCTCGGTGTTTCAAGTGGCGGACCGGCAGAGCGCGCGCGCACAACTGGGCGTGGAATCAAATGCCGAACTAATTGTATTCGTCGGCCGGCTTCATCCAGTTAAAGGCCTCGGAGACCTTATGGAGGCAATCCCGCGCCTTCTTCCTTCCTATCCCCGCCTTGAAGTGGTCTTAATCGGCGAGGGCATCCTAGAAGGGGATCTGCGGGCACGGGCCGCTCGGGCTGATTTGGCCGGACACGTTCGCTTTCTTGGCCGGCAATCCCAGCCGGAGGTAGCGCGCTGGCTTGCCGCCGCGGATTTACTTTGTTTGCCGAGTCATTCCGAAGGCTGCCCCAATGCAGTGCTGGAAGCGTTGTCCTGCGGCCGGCCGGTGGTGGCTTCCCACGTGGGGGCCATTCCTGAACTGGTGAACTCCCGTTGCGGCATTCTGTTTCCGCACGGGAATGTGGCCCGGCTCTGCGAAGCAATCAGCGAAGCACTCGCTTGCCGTTGGAATGAAAGAACAATTGCTTCTCAATACGGCCGGCGATGGGAAGATGTGGGAGATGAGACTTATGAGGTATGCTGCACCGTTGTCGGAAAGGGTACGGTTGCAGTTTCAGCGTGAATTGGGCTTGAGCTCTCTTCTTCAAAGGGCAAGCTGAGGAAGAGGGACGGGGTTGCGATTGTAACGTGACCCATCCAAAATCGCGTTCCCACTGTGAATCTGATGGATTGCTCAGAAAGATTGACGTTGGAATTAGAAACTCCTCCTCTTGGTCCAAAACACGATGACCGAGGTGGGAGGCGGGCATTGTCTGTGGACCAGCACATGAGCGGGGAGTCCATCGTCTATTTGGCGAAGGAATGGGGCCAGGAAAGCACGAGCTGTGATTTTGTTTTCGAGCAACTGGCACGTCGCAATAAAGTGATTTGGGTCAATTCGATTGCTACGCGAACTCCCAGACTGACTTCTGCCCATGACTGGCGGAAGATCTTCGTGAAGTTGCGCCTGTGCCTGGGCGGCTTGAAACAGATAGGCTCCACGGCATGGCTGTATCAGCCAGTGTTCATTCCTCTGCCGTTCTCTGAGTTGGCAAGGAAGATAAATAGCTGGCTGCTCCGGTGGGCGCTGCGGCGGCAGATTCGCCGGCTCGGAATGCGCCAGCCGCAATTGTGGGTTTTCCAGCCCAATGGGGCGCTTTTGATCGGCCAGCTCGACGAATCACTGGTAGTTTACTACTGCGTTGACGAGTGGTCTCATTTTGCACACCTTAATCGGGAAAAAGTAGAGAAGCTGGAGCAGGAATTGTTGAAGAAAGCGGATTTGTGCTTTGCGACTTCGGAGCCCTTGACCGAAACCAAAAAACAATACAACCCCAATACATTTCTCGCCTTGCACGGCGTCGATTATGAACGATTTGCTCAAGCTCTGAATCCGGCAACCGCCCTTCCAGGCGACGTTGCCGTCTTGCCACGGCCGGTCATCGGGTTTTTTGGAGGAATCCGGGGACATGTCGACCAGGAACTGATTGTTAAGATAGCGGACAGGCATCCGGAGTGGTCTCTGGTTCTTATTGGCAAAGCCTACGTGAATGTGGATGAGCTCCGAGCCCGGCCCAATATTCATCTGCTGGGTCATCGGTTGAACGAGATGCTTCCCGCGTATTGCAAAGCCTTTGCCGTGGGCATCATTCCCTATTTGCAGAATGAGTTTATTCGCAATGTGAACCCTATTAAACTGCGGCAATACCTGAGTGCCGGTTTGCCCGTCGTCTCGACGCCGATGCACGAGGTCTGGCGGTATAGCCACGCTGTAACTATTGCTCGAACTCACGACGAATTTCTGGTTGGAATCGAACAAGCCATCCTCGATGACAAGCCGGAGAAACACCGGCAACGCAGCAACGCCATGCGCGGTGAAACCTGGGAGGCAAAAGTAGCAGGGGTCTGCGCCCACGTGATGCGAACCAAAGCGGCTAAGGGAGCGCCTTCGATGAATTGACGGTTCGAGGGTGTGGTTCAGAAAATTCTGGGCCTTCTGCCTAGGCAACTTTGCTGTATTCCCATCGAGTTCGTGGTGAGGAAGAATGGATAAGAAAACAACATTTAGGGTTGGTATGGTCGGGGCGGGTTATGTGAGTGAATTTCACATCCAAGCGCTCCGGCGGCTCCCGAACGTCCGCATCGTTGGGATCACTGATTTGGACGAATCCCGCGCCCGTGCCGTGGCGGAGCGGTTTAGCCTGCCTGCAACGTTTCCTTCCCTGAAAGCGATGTGGTCGGAGGGTCTGGACGTCGTGCATGTGCTGACCCCTCCAGCAAGTCATACTGCCGTAGCGCTGGAAGCCCTGGCGCTGGGATGTGACGTATTGGTGGAGAAACCCCTGGCCACGAGCGTAGAGGATTGCGATAGAATCGAGCGGGCGGGGAAGGCGGCAGGCAAAACCGTCGGTGTGAATCATTCCTTGTTATATGACTCCTTTATAGCTCGCGCTCTGGAACTAGTCCGTGGCGGAGCCATTGGAGATATCCTCACCGTCGACTACATGCGCAGTTCGGACTACCCCCCGTATCGAGGCGGTCCGCTCCCGCCCCAGTATCGGGACGGCGGCTACCCGTTTCGAGATCTGGGCGTCCATGCGCTGTATCTGATGCAGGCGTTCATGGGGCAGATCCACGATGTACAGGCGCAATTTGCCACTAAGGGTGGAGACCCAAATTTACTTTACGACGAATGGCGCGCTCTGGTGCGCTGCAACGCCGGTACTGGACAGATGCACTTATCGTGGAATGTGCATCCTTTGCAGCATGTGCTCATCGTGCAAGGCACGCGCGGCGTCTTGCGCGCCGATCTTTTTTCCATGACGGTAACAGTTAAGAAGACGACCCCACTGCCGAAATCTTTCGAGAGAGCTTTCAATGCTATGAGCGAGGGGTTGCAGATTTGCGCTCAAGTCCCTGCCAATGTTCTTCGGTTCGCGCGCAAAAAGATACTTCCTTTCCACGGACTGCAAATGTTTGTAGCGGAGTTTTATCGGAGGCTCGGAACAGGAGAGCCGGCGCCGGTCTCGCCGGCGCAGGCTCGCCCCATCGTGGAATGGACCGAGCGCACGGCAAAGCAAGCTGACTCCGCCAAGCAAGGGTTTCTAGCGAGGTTCTGCCAAGCTCCCAAAGCGGCCACCTTGGTCACCGGAGCTACAGGTTTCATCGGCCGGCATTTGGTGCGGCGCCTGCTCCAAGAAGATCAACGGGTGCGCATTCTTGTCCGGCGCGAGCCTCTTCCAGAATGGATGGCCGATGCTCGCGTGGAGGTAATCCTGGGAGACCTGGGCGATCCGGATGCGGTGGACCGCGCTGTGGCAGGAACCGAGACGATTTATCACATCGGTGGCGTTATGATCGGCAGCGCGCACGATTATGAGCGCGGATCAGTTGCAGGCACGCGAAACGTCGTTGCAAGTGCGCTCCGTCACCAGGTGCCCAGGCTGGTTCATATCAGCTCGCTAAGCGTGCTACACGCCGCAATCGCGCGGAAGGGCGTCAAAATAAAGGAGGATTGGCCGCTGGAGCCTAGCCCGGAAAAGCGCGGCTATTACTCGAAGTCAAAGTGGCAGTCTGAGAGGATCGTCACGGAGGCGGTAAAGGAAAAAAGGCTCCGTGCGGTAATCGTGCGGCCAGGGCGTGTAATTGGGCCGGACTCAAGCCTGTTAACACCCGATGTGGCGCGCCGGATCAAGAATCGTCTTGTAATCTTGGGCGATGGTAATTTGAAGCTGCCTTTGATCTATGTTGAAGACTTGGTTACAGGAATTCTTCTGGCGGCTCGGAGCAATACTTTCGACGGCTCGGTCTTGCACCTGGTCGATCCGACGGAGTTGACTCAAAACGACCTGGTGCAAAAATATATTCGAGCAGCCGGACTGGATTTAAAGGTCACGCACATTCCTCTTTCGGCGGTTTACGGAATGGCATGGGGCTTGGAGTTGCTCGCCCGCATGCTTCACCGCCCAGCGCCGCTCTCAGTCTATCGAGTGCGATCGGCAATGGCCCCGCTCTCGTTTGATTGCAGCGCTGCCGAACAACGCCTGGGCTGGCAACCGCAGTTCGGCGTTCGGGCGGCACTGGAAGAATCGCTGGCAAGCCTGGAATCAGATGCTTTGGAGGACTTCAAGGGCGAATACGTTTCCCCTCGCACTATTTCATAAGTAGCGGCAGCTTTTGGCAAGGGGGGGCGCCTCGCCCGGTGTTCCGCTCGAATGCATGGAGATGGATCCTTCTCAGGAAGCTATGAAGAAGAAGCGGTTGATAACGAATGCCGATGATTTCGGCTGGAGTCGCGGGATCAGCGACGGTATTTTGCACGCTCACCGTGAAGGAATCATCACCAGCGCCACGCTCATGGCCAACCAGCCCGCAAGCCAATACGCGCTGGAACAGGCCAAACAGCAAGCCCCGAAGCTCGGAATTGGGATTCATCTGAGGCTTTGCGACGGGTCTCCCGTGTTGCCCGCAGCGGAAATCCGGAGCCTGGTGGACCAGCAAGGAAAGTTTTATTCCATCTCGGAGATAAAAAGCAGATTGTGGCACGGAAAAGTTTCGCATGCGGAAATAGAAGCGGAGTTTCGGGCTCAAATCCGCTGGATGATAGAGCGAGGGGTAACTCCCACGCACGGCGATTCCCACCATCATCTTCATCTCCATCCCCTTGTGGCTGGTCCTTTCACCCGGGCTCTGCTGGCGGAAGGGATTCGACGCGCGCGGCCGGCCCTGAAAAAATACTGGCCGAGCAACGGCATTATCTCAGGCACGCACGCCGGGTCTGTCTATCGCAGGGTGCTCGTGGAGTCTTATCTGCATATCGTAGATTGGATGATACTGCAAAAACTGGAGGCTCCGGATTGCCGCCTGGCTCCTCATCCGCGATATAAGGAGGATCTAGATCTTCTCAGTGAAGCTTGGAATGCGGCCGTAGAAAATCTGCCTCCTGGAACCTACGAACTCGAGTGTCATCCTGGTTTTTCGGAGCGCGGCTTTTACGATACGGACTACTGGCGAGAGCGGCGTGAGCTGGAAATCCGTATCCTGACTGATCCGAATCTGCGCGCCCTGATTCAGCGAAACGGAATTGAACTCATCAGCTACTCTCAGCTTTGACGCTCCTGTCCGCCGCACGTGTTTCGGGCTTAGGCCAGTGGTTGGCAAAGCCGGCCGTCTCGATCCCTCCCAGGAGTGACACAAAAATGCTGGCATTTTTCCCCTCAAAATAGATGAGAGTTCTCTCAATCCTGTTTGCGGTGCTATGGCTAATCCCGCGGGTTTCCTATGCCGCCCACCCTAGCGTGATCCTCACGCCAGAGGTCGTTGCCGCACTGAAGGCAAAGCAAGGAAATGCCGACTGGCAGGCCGTGAAGTCCAGAGCCGACAGATACGTTAACAATAACGTCGCGGCCTATGTTCGTTCGGGCTGCGCCAACAATTCTATTTGCTACGATTACGAAGGCAGCGGCTGGTTAGACGCAATTGAGAATCTTGGCGTGGCCTATCAAGTCACTGGGAATGTGGCTTATGCCAACAAAGTGATCGCGATTATGGATGCCGCTAACGCCGTCTATAAGAATTCCGGTACTCTGACGGTGGACGCCACGAATAATAAGATGATTACTGCCGCTGGATGGACCTTCACCGCCAACAACAGGCAGATTCGGGTGGATGGAGGAGCGGGGTGGACCCCTGGATGGTATAACGTGACATCTGCCTCCGGCGGTGCCGCGATTCTGAGCGCTTCTCCAGCCCCTGCCGGGACCTCTGGAGGTTTGTGGTCGAATGTGGAGCCGGAGAGTATTGACGTTGGCTATCCATCGAGGAATGCGGCGTTAGGACTGGCCCTTGCCTTCGATTGGGTCTATGACCGGTTGGACTCTGCCCGCATCGCCGACACCGTCAATACTCTCAACGCATGGTATGACTGGATGAAGTCATTCGGTTACCAGAACTCCGGCGCCCTGTACAGCAATTATTTTGGCGGCCATCTAGTTGGATTTGGCGCAGTAGGATATGCCACCGCGGGGGATAATCCCCGCGCCGCCGAAATCCAGGCTTACATGCTTGGGTTGTGGAATAAAGACGTCTCGGAGTTTACGTCCGGAGGATTGCAGGGCGGTTATCTGCTGGAATCGTATAGCTATGGAGCCAACAACGCCGAACGCATTCTCCAGTATATGACTATCGTCCGCGATAACGGAGGCGGTGATTTAGGATTGCTGCGCTACGGGACGCTGTTTGCAACTAGCCTGCTTTACAATCTTCACTCCAATCGCTGGCAGACCACGGACGAAGGCGACTGGTCAGGCTCCTATTCGATGGTGATGCCATCAAACCTCTCGCTGATCTTATCCTCGATTTTGAATGGTCAGACGGGAGCGTGGATGCAGTGGTTCTACACACATCTTGCAAAACCGCCTAGCGGCGCGGACTTCCAGGCGGCGAGTCCGTTTGACAGGTTGTTATACTTTGACAGCTCTCGAACGGCTGCCGATTATCGGAGCACGCAGCCCACTACGTACCGTTCGCCTGGCGACGAGCATGTGTACGTTAGATCAGACTGGACCGATAATGCGGTATGGGCCTCAATCGCGCAAGGTACGAGACATTGGGCCGCCGATCACATGTCCAATGCCGCTGGACATATTGCAATCAGCCGTGGGAACGATTACTTATTGGTAAATTCCGGCCAGTGGCATGGCGCAAATGGCGTCGGGGGGAACCCGCAATCGTTCGATTTGGCAGGTTGGCGCACGAACACGTTGTTTTTTGATGATGGCGGCGCTTATCTGCGTGCTGGTGGAGTCTTTGTTGGCGGGCAGGAGTTATATGGAGCGAATAATATCCTGGCGTACGATTCCGGCCCTAATTATGCATACTCAAAATCGGACCTTAGAAGCGCTTACGATATCCCCACTCCAGTTCCGGCGATGAGAAGCCTCACAGGATTTGTCCGCAGTTTTCTCTTTCTGGGCGACAAGTATTTTGTGGTGTGGGACCGTATCAGTGCAGCCTCTTCAAGCTACACAAAGAAACTTTTCTGGCATTTCAACCCCAACGGGATCCCCACGGTTAACGGTAATGTGGCGCAGAGCACGGTGGGCCGTTCAACCTTGTTCCTCAACACGCTCCTGCCCGGCGCTCCTGTGTTGAATGTGGTGCCTGACGGTTTAAAAGGCATAACGGATACAACACCGATGACGTATCGAGTCGAGGTTTCCGATAGCGTAACTGGCGCCAACTTGAACGCCCTGCATATTATCGAGGCGACGTCGAGAGGAGATAATTTTCCGGCTACCAGCACTGTAAACGTCACCGGGGGGAATATGGTGGGGGCGCTCATCTCCGACGCCACCCCTCGGGTTGTTCTGTTCTCGGCGGACGGAACGCCGCAGTCTGATGTGACGTACACAACTACTTATCCAGCCGGGGCGACCGCAAGGCACGTAATCACCGACTTGACTCCCGGCGCGTACAATGTCCTCAAGGATGGCCAACCGATTTTCCGTATGCTCTCGACATCGGCTGCCGGAGTCCTTTCATTTCAAGCCACGGGAGGGACGACTTTCAGGATCACGACGCAGGGGTAGGCATCAACTTTTCTGTAACCGGACCGGCGACGATTTCCGCCGCTCGTGTAAACACCGGCGATAATGGATTGGCTTCTGCACGGTAAACTTCTCTTGACTTAGCGCCGCATAAGATATATAAAACAAGACAGACTTGACCCAGTAGATTTTGAGGCTTCGGGCCTGAACTCACTCCGCCCCTCTCTTTCCTCTTCTGCCACTGAATAGTCAAATCTTATCGGTTGTTATCTACCAGTTCGTGGACGAGTCGGAGGAAATGCCCATGAGAAAACTGAACAGTGTATTTGTACCTTTGGGGATAGCGTTTTTGTTGTTGGGACTCGCGGTATACGCGCAACAGCCTTCTGCGGGAGCGCCGGAAGCATCCACGGTGAGCGGCACGGTGACATCGGGAGCGAGTGCGCCACGATTGGTGAAGTTCAGCGGCGCCCTGAAAGATGCAAGCGGGCAGCCGCTGAGCGGGGTGGTGGGAGTCGCTTTCGCGCTATACAAAGATCAGCAGGGCGGGACGCCGTTGTGGCTGGAGACGCAAAACCTGTCGCTCGACTCGCAAGGGAATTACAGCGTGCTGCTGGGGTCCACCATCAGCGGCGGGATGCCGCTGGATCTGTTCGCCTCGGGCGAGTCGCGATGGCTGGGCGTTGCGGCGCAGTTGCCGGGCGAAGTGGAACAGCCTCGCGTGCTGCTGGTGAGCGTGCCCTACGCGCTGAAAGCCGCCGACGCGGACACCCTGGGCGGCCAACCGCTGTCCGCCTTTGTGCTGACAAATCCTGCCGGAGGAGACTCCCCGAAGGCGGGCACGGAGAGTTTGCAATCCCTGGATTCCCCCGGCATCTCTGCCATCAAGAATCGTTTTCATACGAATAATGCATCCTTAGGCGGCAGCAGCGCTATGAACAGCCTTGCAAAGTGGCTCGATTCCGGCGGCACCGTCGGCAATTCGGCCGTCTATGAAAGCAACGGCCTGGTGGGGATCGGGACGGCGAGCCCCGGCTATAATCTCCATGTCCTGAGTGGTAACGTCGCGGACATCCGATCCGAGGGCCTGAATTATGCCAAGTTCTCCTGGAAGGTGGACAGCGGGGGAGCAGACCAGAAGGCATGGCAGTTCTTCCCGCAAACGTTCGATAACTCCTTTGTTCTGGAAACACTGAATGACGCGGAGAATGCCGCGGTACCTGCCCTGCAGATCTTTCGTGGGGCAGGGACCGCGATCACGAGTGTGACTTTCCCCAACGGCAACGTCGGCATCGGGACGGCGAACCCCGGCTATAACCTCCATGTCAAGAGTGGTAACATCGCGGACATCCGATCCGAGGGCCTGAATTATGCCAAGTTCTCCTGGAAGGTGGACAGCGGGGGAGTAGACCAGAAGGCCTGGCAGTTCTTCCCGCAAACGTTCGATAACTCCTTTGTTCTGGAGACGCTGAATGACGCGGAGAATGCCGCGGTACCTGCCCTGCAGATCTTTCGTGGGACAGGAACCGCGATCACGAGCGTGACTTTCCCCAACGGCAAGGTGGGCATCGGGACGCCGATGCCGGGGTACCAGTTGGACGTGCAAGGTGGACAGATCAACGCCTCGGGCGGATTATGCATTGCGGGAACGTGCCAGACCAGTTGGAACAGCTTTAGCGGTATGACCACGTTCACGGCTCCGCCGACGGGATCGACAGTGGACAAGGGCTCGCTGTATGTGAATCCGGCCACAGCGGGCCCGGGGCAGACGCTGCTGGGAGTCGCCGTCGGCGGCACGCAAAAATTCCTGGTGGACAGTGGCGGCAGCATCACGACAGCCGGGAACATCAATCTCCCCAACACAGCTAGCGCGAATGCAGGCGTAATCACGCTGGGAGGAAATCGTTTCCTCCACAACTTCGGAACGGGTAACACATTCGTCGGCCGAACCGCTGGGAACTTTACAATGGATTCAGTGAAAGCCTGCTGCAACACCGCTACGGGCCAAAATGCGCTCTTCTCCAATACCACCGGCGCCTTTAACACTGCCACTGGCTTTAACGCACTTGTCTTCAACACCACCGGCAACGACAACACCGCCACGGGCAACGACGCCCTCGAAGACAACTCCTCTGGCGGCGACAACACCGTTGTCGGCTTTCTGGCCCTCTCCAGCAACACCACCGGCAACTACAATACGGCCATGGGCTCTGAAGCCCTCTGGAACAACCAGAAAAGCTGCTGCAACACGGCGGTGGGCTACGAGGCCCTTGCCCACAACGTAGTCTTTACACCCAGCCAAGAGAACCTAGACGGTGGTACCAATAACACCGCTGTAGGCTACTTGGCGCTCTCCGGACCCCTCTTCAACCCCGGTGGCGGCAACAACAACACAGCCTTAGGATCTGTCGCCTTGGCCAGCAATTCCGGCGGCAACGACAACACCGCTATGGGCTATACTGCCCTCTCCAGCAACAGCACCGGATTCGACAACACTGCCACCGGCTCTCAAGCTCTCAGTGCCAACACTAGCGGCATTTACAACACTGCCACAGGCTATCAAGCTCTCAGTGCCAACACGACTGCCTGCTGTAACACAGCTATGGGCAACGGCGCGCTCAGCGCCAACACCACCGGCGAAGACAACACGGCCATGGGCGTGAATGCCCTTGCCAGCAACACCATCGGCAACGGCAATACCGCCGTGGGCCTGCTTGCCCTCGACTCCAACACCGGCTCAGGCAACACCGCCATCGGTTCTAGTGCCCTGCAATCGAACACCAACGGCAACGGCAACACCGCCACGGGTTCCGGCGCGCTCGCTTCCAACACCGGCTGCTGCAACACGGCCACGGGCGCTAGTGCCCTCGCCGGCAATACCACCGGCATCTACAACGCCGCCATGGGCTGGAATGCTCTCCTCAACAACGCCGGCGGCAGCCACAACACCGCTATGGGTCCGGCGGCCCTCTACGGCAACACCGGCGACAAGAACACCGCCGTGGGCGACAGTGCGCTCTGGCAAAATACGACGGGCAACAGCAATATCGCCGTCGGGTACGGGGCGGGCGGCAATCTGACCACCGGCGATAACAACATTGACATCGGGAGCGGGGGGCTTGCGGGCGAGGCTAATACGATCCGCATCGGCCTTGCCGGCACGCAGACGCAGGCTTTCATCGCGGGCATCTGGGGGGTGAATGTCGGAGGGGCACCGGTCTTGGTGACCAGCAACGGGCAGTTGGGCATGAACACCTCGTCGCGCCGCTTCAAGTACGACATCCAAGACATGGGGACTGCGAGCGCAGACCTGTTAAAGCTGCGTCCGGTCACGTTCCGCTACAAGCAGGCGCAGGACGACGGATCGCACCCGTTGCAATACGGCCTGATCGCCGAGGAGGTGGCCGAAGTCATGCCGGAGCTAGTCGCATACGACAAGGACGGGCAGCCGAGGACCGTTCTCTACAACGTGCTGCCATCGCTGCTGCTCAATGAAGTGCAGCGGCAGAACGCCGAGATCGCCGCTCTGAATACGGAGGTCGCCACCCTTCGTGAGCAAGTGGAGACGTTGCAGAAGAAGCAAACTGAAATCCAGCAGTTGCGAGCAGATGTGGAGCGGCTGAAGGCGTTGGAAAAGGCCCAGCCCGCCGCGCTGGCACCAGCGGTCCAGTAGCGGCGACACCGGCAAGCTCTTCGGATTCCTGCATACAGGAACGATTCAGTGGGATGCTTGCTTTGTTTACGTCTGCGTAGCTAGGAACATTTGGAAGAGATCGGGCTGAGCAGTTTCTAGGAAAGCGCGGATTATCAAGAGAAAGGAATTCCCTCGGTTCCTACGCTTGGAGAACGCTGTATAAAACGTATTCTGCTGGCCAGTCCCGGCGAGGCGAATTGTGCGGGATTTGTGCGGGTACACGAGTCCAAAGCACCCATAACGGGCCAAATTTCCTTTGCGGATTCTCGTGAGATTTCTGTTAGTTGTGGGCTGGAGCCGTCTGGTTTAGCAGGCGGGGCACGACTCTTAATCCTCAGCTTGTAGGTTCGATTCCTACCGTGCTCACCATCTCAAGGGCTGCAATGGATGATTAGATGTATTTGAGCAGCATCTTGAAGCCAAAGTCCATGTGCGCTTGCATGTGGCAATGAAACAGCGCTAGGCCTGGCTGATCGGCAACAAAATCAGCTTCGACGGTGGTGCTTTTGGGCACCGCGATAATATCTTTGATGAGTCCTGAGGTTGGCTTCCCGAAAAAGTTCGTGAGTTCCAAGCTGTGCCGGTGCAGGTGCATCGGGTGCCCTTCCTCGTCCCCGCCGTGCATGACAAGACGGTAACGCCCGCCGGCCTTCACCCGAAGCGGCTCGATATCTGGCCAGGACTTGCCATTGATGGTCCAGCGGTTAAAAATCACGCCCTCCTCCGGCACCCTTTTGAATGTCATCTCGAATTTTTCGTCGGGTTCCGGGACCGCCTTCTGGAAACCGAACATCGTGTAATCCCACGACGTATTGGCCGGGGTACCGGCCGTCGGAGCCACCCAGTGCGGCTCGCCTTGCTGGCCCGCATACTCAACCACCACGCCCATCCCCTTGGCACGGTCCTCGTCCCTGATGGCACCCAGAATCCAGACGCCCGGTTCATTCATTTCGACCACCGCATCCAGCCGTTCCGCAACAGCCAGTTGAATTGCTTCAACCGTTAGAGGCTTGGGAACAGGGCTGCCATCGAGCGCGATGACCTTGAACTTATGGCCCGGAAAGGAGAGATTGACAAATCCCGTTGGGCTAGCATTGAGAAAATGAAAGAGGATTCTTTGTCCCTGGCGGACCCGGATGGGCTCACCGCGGCCCAGCGGCTTGTCATTCAAGGAGTAGGAACCGAACATGACATCCATACCGACGTCGTTCGTTTTCGCCCTATGAACGAGAGACGGTTCCCAGGAATGAGCGGCGAGAAAAATCTCCTGGTCATAGTTCCCAGGCTCGCTTTTCGGCTCGATGTAGAGAAAACCGAATTGGCCGTTATATGCGCCGCGGGTAAGATCCGTGCCGGCCATGGAATGAGTGTGGTACCAGCGCGCTCCCGCCGGGCGAGGCGTGAACGTGTACCTCTGCTGACCATGCGCGGGGACAACCGGCGTCCCTTCCTCTTCCGCTCCGTCCACCTCAGGGGGAATGAACAGCCCGTGCCAATGCACGAACTCCGGAATATCCGTGTCGTTGAAAACATCCACACTGATCTTCTTCCCTTCCCGCATGCGCAGAACCGGTCCTGGCACCGTGCCGTTATAACCGGTAGTGCGGATCGTCTTGCCGGGCGCTAGATCCATGGAAACCGGAGCGATGCGGAGCGTATAGTCCGCATCGGACGCCGCCATCAAGCGCGCCGGCTTCATCAGGTCCAATCCGGTCTCCAGTGCAAGCCCGCCGGCGAGAAACAAGAAATCTCTGCGCTTCATGGCCTCCTCCTCGCATTCAATGGAAATCTGCGCTTCTGCGATCCGAACTCAATTGTGCTCCCGAAGCCGTACGCTGCCGCACCCGCCAAGCCACGTGTATCAGATATATTTGACCAGCATCTTCATGCCGAAATCCATGTGCTGCTGTGTGTGGCAATGGAACAGCGCCAAGCCTGGTTGGTCGGCCACAAAATCAACTTCAACACTCGTATTGCGGGCTACGTTTACCACATCCTTGTTGATCCCTGCTGTTGGCGTTCCGGCGATATTGGTAAGCTCAAAACTATGCCGGTGCAGGTGCATAGGGTGGGGATCTTCATTTGAATTATGCATGATAAGACGGTAGCGCTTTCCTGCCTTCACCTGGAGCGGCTCGATATTCGGCCAATACTTGTCATTGATGGAAAATGGAGTGAATGTCACACCCTCCTGCTTCACTCTCTTGAAGCTCAAGTCGAATCGCCCATCGGGCTCAGGAACCTTCGCTTGTGAGCCAAAAATCGTATAGTCCCAGTTAGTGTTCTGCGGCGCCACCCAGCGGGGCTCTCCTTGCTGCCCAGCATACTCAACAACCACGCCCATGCCTTTATTCCTGTCATCGTCCCTGGTGGCGCCTAGGATCCAGACGCCCGGCTGGTTCATCTCGACTACGGCATCCACCCTCTCCGCAATAGCCAATTGAATTACCTCAACCGTTGCAGGCGAGGGAACTGGATTGCCGTCCATGGCGATCACCCGAAACTTGTGCCCGGCCAAAGCGAATGTGAGCTGTTGTGTGGCGCTGGAATTGAGAAGGCGGAAGAGAACCCGTTGCCCCTCCTGGACTCGAATCGGCTCACCGTGCCCTAGTGCCTTACCATTGATCGAGCCGATGTTGTAACTGACATCCATCCCATGGTCGTTGGTTGCGCCATTATGAACCAGAAACGGGTCCCACCCCCGAGCGGCCAGAAAGATTTCCTGGTCATAGTTCCCGGGCTCGCTTTTCGGCTCCACATAAAGAAACCCGAACTGCCCTGTATAGGGACCTTTGGTAAGGTCCGTGCCAGCCATCGAATGAGTGTGATACCAGCGCGTTCCTGCTGGGCGGGGCGTGAATGTGTACCTGCGGTGGCCATGCGCCGGAACCACCGGAGTTCCTTCCTCTTCCGCTCCGTCCACGTCGGGCGAAACAAACTGCCCATGCCAGTGCACCAACTCGGGCATGTCCGTGTCGTTGAAAACATCCACGCTGATTTTCTTTCCTTCCCGCATACGCAGAATCGGTCCCGGCACGGTGCCGTTATAGCCAATGGTGCGGACCATTTTACCTGGAGCCGGCTCAAAAGAAACCGGACCGATATGGATGGTATGGTCAGCCTTTGAAGCCGCCATCAAGCGCGCCGGCTTCATCAGGTCCAATCCGGTTTCGAGTGCAAGTCCACCGGCAAGAAACAAGAACTCTCTGCGTTCCATGGCCCCTCCTGAGGTCATTAGGAAATGTGTTATTCATACAATTCGAAAAACTTTATTTTTCTGGAAGAAGACTACGCCGTCCTACTTGACAAGTCAAGGTGATCGTCACCGTGAAATTCTTCGGGAGCATGGTGTCGCGATCTTGTGAGGATGCGCGGTCATTCGCTTTCCTCTTAATGATTCGTTCTCGCCCTGCATCCATTGCTTGACTGCCATTTCCAACGATGGTAGCATTATTTCACTGACAATGAAGATGCGTGGCCCAGTGGACAAAAAGCAATCCTCGGAGGCTAAGTACCGCCAGCTCAGCGTATTAGATGAGAAAAGAAGTTAAACTCACCGGCGGCATTGAGACTTTATTTGGCACCCTAGACGAGAATCTCCGGCTGCTGGAATCCAGCCTTCATCTGACAGCTCACCTAAAAAACGACTCTCTGGAAATTGAGGGCGAGCCTGCGGACGTTGCGCGAATGGAACGCATTGTGGACGACTTCAGCCAGCTCATGAAGGAGGGAGTGTCGTTCAATAATGGCGACCTGCGCGGCTATCTGAAGGTGGTTTCGGAGGACCCTTCTTACAGCCTTCGCACTCTGGTCATCAATGGACGACAGCGCAATTTCGGGAAAAAGTCAATCATCCCAAAGGGCGTCAACCAGCGCCTGTATATGGAAGCCATTGACCTCCACGACATGGTGTTCGGCGTTGGCCCCGCTGGAACCGGCAAGACGTATCTGGCGGTGGGAATGGCTATTTCCTATTTGCTGGCGCGGAAGGTGAGCCGCATCATCCTGGCGCGGCCAGCCGTGGAAGCCGGCGAGCGCCTTGGCTTTTTGCCCGGCACCATCCAGGAAAAAGTGGACCCTTATTTGCGGCCTCTTTACGATGCTCTCTACGATTTGCTGGAAACGGATAAAGTGGAGCGGTTTCTAGAGCGCGGAACCATAGAAATTGCTCCCATCGCCTTTATGCGCGGACGGACTCTCAACGACAGTTTTGTAATCCTGGATGAAGCCCAAAATACGACTGGCGAGCAGATGAAAATGTTTCTCACACGGATGGGTTTTAATTCCAAAACAATGATTACGGGAGACATCACGCAGATTGATTTGCCGGAAGGCCGCCGCAGCGGATTACTGACGGCCATTGACGTGTTGGGGCAGGTTCCTGGAATCAACTTCGTCTATTTCAGCGAAAAGGATGTCGTCCGCCACCATCTTGTGCAGCGTATCATACGAGCCTACGAAAGTTATGAGCAGCCCGGCAACGGATCTTCAACCCGTCCAGCGGACCGGAGCAAACCCGGCGACACGGCGCCTTAAATTCCCTTTCGAACCTAACTGTAATTTACATTTTTTATGGATTCTTCTCTCATTCCGGAGTCGGAAGATCACAAAAACAACGCTCGCATTGCTTCCACTGCGGTACCGCTAAC
>Ga0207017_1016_pt1 | contig 28904 bp, 27 predicted proteins | sample Alteio_BWMinCont_51_FD_153472 | JGI IMG/M metagenome (GOLD analysis project Ga0207017, IMG submission 153472) | Enriched cells from forest soil in Barre Woods Harvard Forest LTER site, Petersham, Massachusetts, United States -... | ecosystem: Environmental > Terrestrial > Soil > Temperate forest >...
GGATTTTGAATCATACTCGGACGGCACCATCCTTTATATTGGTGCTGAAGAGGGTAAAGCGGTTCCTATTGATGGTCTTTTAGCCATAATAGGCGCAGAAGGCGAAGATTACCATGCAGCCCTTGATGCAAATGCAGCAGAGGCTCCGAAAGCGGAAGCACCAAAAGAAGTAGCAGCGGAAAGTGGCAGTAGCACTAAAGAGGCCGAACCCGCTAAAGTTGCCGCACCTGCTCCCGAAGCAGCCGCTACTGCAAAAGGAAAAACGGCAAAAGTTACTGAAGACAAGAAACCTCAGGAGGCCGTTGAGGCCAAACCAAAGGTTGATAAAGCAAGCATACCTGCAACGGTTATCCGTATGCCTGCGCTTAGCGATACCATGACCGAAGGCGTTATCAATAAATGGAATTTTAAAGTTGGCGATACGGTAAAATCAGATGATTCACTTGCTGATGTGGAAACCGATAAGGCTACCATGGAAGTTGTAGGCTACGAAGCAGGCACCTTATTATATATTGGCCCTAAAGAAGGCGAAGCTGCACCGGTTAATGGTATTATTGCTATCGTTGGTAAGGCAGGCACTGATATTACACCTTTATTAACCGATGATGAAGCGCCTGTTGCGGAAGTAGCAACATCAACAGAAGTGGCAGCAGAAAGTAGCAGTAGCAGTGAAGAAGAAGAAACTGCAACCGCTACTGGTTCCGAAACCGAAGATGATAGCCGTATAAAAGCGTCACCACTGGCGCGTAAAATAGCCAAAGAGCGGGGCATTAACCTAAGGGAAGTAAAAGGATCAGCCGAAGGCGGCCGCATTATTAAAAAGGACGTTGAGGATTATGTTCCGGCTGCGAAACAAGTGGCAGCAGAAAGTAGCAGTAGCACTAAAGAAACTGCACCCGCACCACAGCCTGCTACTGCCACTACTACTTCTACTTCTTCTGCCCCTCAACCTGCTATTACACTTCCAGCATTTACAGGTGAAGAAAAATATACCGAGAAACCGGTTAGCCAGATGCGCAAGGTGATAGCAAAACGCTTATCCGAAAGCCTGTTTACAGCGCCGCATTTTTATGTTACCATGAGCATTGATATGGACGAGGCTGTTAAAGCGCGTACCCGCATCAATGAAGTAGCCCCGGTAAAAATTTCATTTAACGACTTTGTATTAAAAGCCTGCGCCGCTGCCTTAAAACAACACCCGGCTATTAACTCATCATACCTGGGCGACAAGATACGTTACAACGAACATGTCCACATTGGCGTGGCTGTAGCTGTCGACGAAGGTTTGTTAGTGCCGGTAATACGTTTTGCCGACGGAAAGTCATTGAGCCGGATATCAGCTGAAGTAAAAGATTTCGCGCAAAAAGCGAAAGCAAAAAAACTGCAACCGTCTGATTGGGAAGGGTCAACCTTTACCATATCAAACCTCGGTATGTTCGGCGTTGACGAATTTACCGCCATCATTAACACGCCCGATGCCTGTATCCTTGCCGTTAGCGGCATACAACAGGTGCCGGTCGTTAAAAATGGCGTGGTAGTACCAGGCAACGTAATGAAAGTAACCCTAAGCTGCGATCACCGCGTTGTAGATGGCGCAACGGGTGCAGCATTTTTGCAAACATTAAAATCATTACTGGAAGAGCCGGTAAGATTACTGATTTAAGATTTTAGAATTACGATTTACGATTGTAAGTTAGATATTTTAACAGCGATGGGTTTTAGGACTTATCGCTGTTTTTGTTTAGTCGAATTTAAATTCCGTTTTTCGGCGTAGTGCTTCCTCCCCAATTTTCATCGAATTAAAATTTCTCAAAATAAATTTGCGCAACCGAACAATTGCGCATATATTTGCTACCGAACGGTTGCTAATAAAATAAAATGATGAGACGAGATGTTTTCCAGGCAATAGCAGACCCTACAAGGCGGGATATTATAAATTTGATAGCCCATCAAACTTTAACACCAAATGGCGTTGCCGATAATTTTGATTTGAGCAGGCAAGCTATCTCGAAGCACATAAAAATCCTTACTGAATGCGGGATAATTACCATTACCCAGCAGGGCCGCGAACGCTATTGCTTTATCCAGCCCCAAAAAATGGATGAGGTTGCCGACTGGCTGGCTGATTTCAGAAAAATTTGGGAAAGCCGTTTTGACAAACTGGATAACCTGCTGATAAAAATGCAATCGAAAACTGACAACGATAAATCTAAATAAGTATGAAAAATCAAACAAAAATTATTGCCGAAAAAGGCATACAGGAGCTATTTATTACCCGTGAATTTAACGCACCCAGGGAATTGGTATTTAGAGCATTTAACGAGTCCGAATTATTGCTGCAATGGCTTGGCGGTTGCGATATGACCATGAAGATAGACCACTTCGACAGCAGGACGGGCGGCTCGTACCGTTTTATCCACTGCACTGCTACCGGGCAGGAGTTCAGTTTCAATGGCGTAATCCACGATGTTACCGCTCCTGAAAGGATCATCCGCACCTTTGAATTTGAGGGCTTGCCTGAGCGCGGCCACGTTTCCTTAGAAACCGCGACATTTGAGGCCCTGCCGGATAACCGCACAAAGCTTACCATTCAATCCGTATTTAAATCAGTGTCCGACCGGGATGGCATGGTGGCCGCCGGGGTGGAACATGGCGTTACTGATTCGCACCAGCGGCTTGATGAATTGTTTGAAAGGTTGTTGAAATAAAAGTCCGCATTGCCATTTACATGTTTCATAAAAAACCGCCCCCTGAATTAACAGGGGACGGCCACTTTATATAAATCAATCGAACTTTCACTATGGTACCAGCGGGTTAACATCCCACCACAACCTGGTTCCGCCGTTATCAGGGCCGCCAAGTGCAGTAACACCTGTAGCAACCCCTTTTGGATTATTGGCGTCTTCGTCCGCCGCAAAAGGGATACGTTTTACAAAAGAAGTAGTACTGATAGCACCACCGCTGTTATTTACTACTACCGGGAACAATTTAGGGTAGCCTGTACGCCTGAAATCGCACCAGGCCTCTTCGCCATCAGGATATATGGCCAGCCATTTTTGGGTGATGATCCTTTGCAGGTTTTGTTCAAAAGTAGCGGCGGGGTTCCATGCTATTGTAATGTTATTTAAATACGGGTTTCCGGCCGGCACATTATTCGTAGCGTTTGTAGGGTCAACATAAGGTGCTGCGGTGCTTGTGGCGTCAGCGAGATAGCCTGCGGGCATAGCAACCCCTTTTTCCTGGAAAGAAAGCGTTACCCCTTGTGTGTAAAACGATTGTGCGGTACCGCCCCCCATGTTCCATCCGCGCAAAGCGCCTTCTGCCCTTAAAAAGTAGCTTTCAGATGCTGCCATAATTTCGAGCGGTGTAGTTGATTGTACATTTAGCAATGAAAAGCCAGCATAAACTGCGGTAGTTATATTTTGCCCCTGGCGGATACCTTCAAATTTGCCATCGTATGCTGACGGCAGGAAATACGCGGCTTCGCGTGGGTCATTATAACCTTCGATAATTGATTTCATGGCAGCGCTCATCGAAATATCGCCGTAAGCGTTGGTAATGTTCCATAAAGGATTTTGGTAACTTAAGCCGTTTACCATATTTAAATAAGCGTCGTCACCAACGGCGCTTAATAAACCGTTAGGGTCGGCCACAGCTTTTTCCGCTTGTAGCTGCGCTGTTGCCGGATCAGCATATACTATCCGCATAGCCAGGCGAAGCCTTAAGGTATTCGCAAATTTAAGCCATTGCTTATAATCACCTCCATAAATCAAATCGAAAGGCTGAAAGGGCTTTGCACCGGGGTATGTTTTTACATAAGAAGTAAGGGTGGTTACAGCGGTGTCCAATTCGGCAAAAAACCTTGTGTAAACAGCCTGTTGGCTATCATATGGTACAAAAAATGCATTACTTCCATATTTTGAATATGGGATAGGCCCATACAAATCTGTAATACGGTGCATCCCTTCAACTTTAAGGATCAGGGCCATCGCTACAAAATGCTGGTCTTGTGGCCTGGCAAGGTTCCTTATCTGTGCCCAGTTATTCATAATATGCTGGTTACCGAGGTCAAATGCCTGTGCATTCCAGCCCGAAACCATAAAATAGTTTGTATTATTGGGCCCAAAACCGTCATCAGGCGACATTTCGTAACCCGAGAAGACATCAGCATTTAAGCTTTGCTGTAACTGGTAAATGTAATCAACGGTGCTGAAAATGTTTTCTTCCATATCCGGAAAAAAACCGCCAATGTACTGCAAGTCGCCGGTGGCCTGCGATTTTGTAACCTTACTGGGATTTGTATTTAAATTGTTGAATTCTTTTGTACAAGAGCTCATTATAAATATAAAGATTAACTCATTATGAATGGGTAATCTTTTTCTACATACACATCGGTATATAATTCCGATGCTTCGGGCCATGGCGACTCTTCTGCAAACTTCACCGATTCATCAACTTCAGCTTTCACCTTTGCGTCAATATCTTCAAACCATTTAGCATCCGCATAGCCTTCCGATTCGATGATGTGCTTGGTAAGTTCTATCGGGTCTTTTGCTTTATAGCTTTCAAGTTCTTCTTTGGTGCGGTATTTCTGCGGATCGGACATGGAGTGCCCTTTATAACGATAGGTGCGCATTTCAAGGAATGTTGGGCCTTCGCCGTTACGTGCGCGTTGTATGGCCTCGTCCATCGCTTTATGAACAGCAGCAGGGTCCATCCCGTCAACCGGCGACGAAGGTATCCCGTAAGGCAAACCTATTTTATAAATATCGGTGTCGGCTGTGGTACGCTCAACCGAAGTACCCATGGCGTAACCATTGTTTTCGCAAACAAATATTACCGGCAGTTTCCAAAGGGCTGCCATGTTAAAGGTTTCGGTTAATGCACCCTGGCGTACTGCGCCATCGCCCATATAGGCAATGTTTACAAACTGGGTGCCTTTATACTGCTCGGCAAAGGCAATGCCTGCGCCCAGCGGTACCTGGCCGCCAACTATACCGTGGCCACCGTAAAAATGGTGTTCTTTGCTAAACATGTGCATGGAGCCGCCTTTGCCTTTTGAGCATCCGGTAGCTTTCCCGTAAAGTTCGGCCATGATGGAATTTGAAGAAACGCCTTTGGCAATGGCATGCGCATGGTCACGATAAGCGGTGATCATACTGTCTTCCGGTTTTATAACCGACATTGCGCCAGCCAAAACAGCTTCCTGCCCTATATATAAGTGGCAAAACCCTCTTATCTTTTGTTGCCCGTATAGCTGTCCCGCTTTCTCTTCGAACTTGCGCATCAGGAGCATCGACTCGTACCACATCAGGTACGTGTCTTTATTTATTTCGATTGAACTCATGTAATATATTAAACGATCAATTTTCCGAGTAAAGCGCAAATCTAATTATATCCTTGAAAATATCGAAACTGCGATGAATTTGTTGGAAAGATTTATGGTTTATTTTTAATTTGTTACGATAGCCGTGTATTAATGACACTTATTTAAACGTTATTGAGTAAAATATACCCCGAAGGCTGGGCAACAAATTTTAAAAATTTAGCAAAAAAGATGATTAACCAATAGTTAAATGTGTAAATAATTAACATTTTCATAAAAATGTGGAAAAAAGCAACCCTTTTTCTTGCAAATTTGAAATTTTTAAATAGTTTTGTAGCCAACAATAGACAGGGTGTCCAATTTAATAAACAATTTGTTGGCCTATTACAACAAACCATCGATTAAATGAAGAAAATTACTATCGTTATTGCGTTATTTTTCAGTGTTTTAGCTGCACAAGCTCAAACAAAAATCAGTCCAAACCAAACGGACGATAAAAATTCCGATGACCAGGAAAGCTTAGCTAAAGATTATTTATCCCAAATTATGGGTGTGGCCTTGTCGGCTACCTCAAATATGAAACTTTTTCATTTTGTTTATGATTGGATAGGTACCCCATACCGTTTTGGCGGAAGTTCGAGAAAGGGTATCGATTGTTCGGCATTTACAAAAGAACTATACAGCCAGGTATTTAATATGGATATAGAGCGTAACTCGCGCGATATATTCAGCATGGTTAGTCCGGTGAAGAGAGATGACCTTAAAGAAGGCGACCTGGTTTTCTTTAAAATACACAGTCGCCATATATCACATGTTGGGATATATTTAGGAGGCAATAGATTCGCGCATGCTTCATCAAGAGGGGTTGCAATAAACAGCCTTGACGATGCTTATTACAAACGGTATTTTTATCGGGGAGGGCGTATGCTTGAATCCTTTAAAGAGGAGCTTGAAAAAGAAGACGCTAATAAAAATTAGAATATTATAAACCGAATAAATTAATCCTTTCATAAACGAAAGGATTTTTTTTTGAATGAACATACGCCTGTCACTTTTTCTTTTAATTGTCGCCTTTGCGTTTTCTGCCTGCCAGGAAGGGCCGGTAACGCTTAAGCCAGCGCATCATCCTAAAAAGAAACCTGTTGCTATAATCGTTGTTGCCCCCGTTATCCCCGATTCCGTTTGTATTGCCGCCGTGGGTGACATAATGCTTGGGACGTCTTATCCCAATAAAAACACCCTCCCACCTGACAGCGCGAAAAGCAGTTTTATAAACGTAGCTGACGAACTGCACAATGCCGATGTGGTTTTTGGTAACCTTGAAGGTACACTGCTTGATGCAGGCGCCCCTGCACATTATAAAATGCACCTGCTTAGCAAAGCCTATTTATTCAGGATGCCGCAATGTTATGGCAATGTTTTGAAAGACGCCGGTTTTAATGTGCTTAGCGTGGCCAATAACCATATCGGTGATTTTGGCGATAAAGGCCGTATGAGCACCATGAACGTGCTGGATAGCCTCGGGATTAATTATGGCGGGCAATTGAGCCATCCATCGGCAATTTTTAAATTGAAGGGGATAACATACGGCTTTTGCGCATTCGCGCCTAACGCCCAGACGTTACCCATACGCGACCTTAAAAACGCTGCGGACATAATCCGCAACCTGAAACAACAATGCGATATTGTAATTGTTTCGTTCCACGGCGGGGGCGAAGGTATTGCATTTCAACATGTTCCCATGGCAGAAGAATCATTTTCACGTGAAAAACGCGGCAATGTGCGCGCCTTTGCTCATAACGCCATTGATGCCGGCGCAGATATCATCCTTGGAAATGGCCCACATGTATGCAGGGCAATGGAAATATATAAAAACAGGCTTATAGCTTATAGCCTTGGTAATTTTTGTACCTACAAAAGTGTAAGCGTTGGCGGGGTTTGCGGGATTTCGCCATTGCTTAAAGTCTACCTGAATAAAAAGGGAGAATTTTTAAGCGGCCGTATCATTTCCAATAAGCAAACCCATGATAAAGGTTTAGAAACCGACAGTTTAAACCGTGCAATAATCACAATAAGGAAACTTACCGAAACCGATTTTCCGCAATCCGGATTGAGTATAAGTGATGATGGGAGTATAATACCTGTAAAGAACTAACCCGTCATATAATAATCATCGAAATCAAAAAAATCAGTTAAATCAACGGTTCAGACAACTACGCCGCATCGCTCGTCGTCCTTATCAAACTTATTCCTGTAAAGAAAAATATTATTCCAATTATACCTACTACGGTAAGTGTTGTATAACCGCCACTGCGATTTATTATACCTATACCTGTGTAAATTAGCCCTACTATACCTAACACGGTTAGTATTGCCCCGAAAGTGCGTTTTAAGTTCATGATGATTGTATTATTTTTAAAGCTTTTTTATTAAAAACAAATAGCACACCAATAATTACTGTTATCTTTATAACCACAAAACTATTGGTCATGACACCCGAAATAACCTCATTAATTATTGTTTTCATTTTATTGGTAATTATATTTTCATCTTTTGTGTCTGTAAAACAAGGCACTATAGTAGTAATTACAGTTTTTGGCAAGTACCGCAGGATATTAACCCCTGGCTTGAATTTCAAGGTGCCGTTCATCGAAAGTATTTATTCCAAAATATCCATACAAAACCGGTCGGTTGAGCTGGAGTTCCAGGCGGTAACTTTCGACCAAGCCAATGTTTATTTTAAGGCCATGCTGTTATACTCGGTACTGGACCAGCAGGAAGAAACAATTAAAAATGTTGCCTTTAAATTTGTGGACGACCGTAACCTGATGCAGGCGCTTATCCGCACGGTTGAGGGTTCTATTCGTGCTTTCGTAGCAACCAAAAGGCAATCGGAAGTATTGATATTAAGGCGTGATATTGTTGAACACGTAAAAGAACAGTTGGATAAGGTACTGGAAGGCTGGGGCTACCACTTACAGGATTTGCAGTTGAACGATATTACGTTTGACGAAGTGATCATGAAATCGATGAGCCAGGTTGTTGCATCCAATAACCTGAAAGCAGCAGCTGAAAATGAAGGCCAGGCATTATTGATCACAAAAACAAAAGCGGCCGAGGCCGAAGGTAATGCCATTAAAATATCAGCCGAGGCCGAGCGCCAGGCTTCGCAATTGCGTGGGCAGGGTGTTGCTTTGTTCCGCGAGGAAGTGGCCAAGGGTATGTCGGTAGCTGCCAAAGAAATGCAGGAAGCCAATATGGATACTTCAGTTATTTTGTTTACCATGTGGACGGAATCGATAAAACACTTTGCTGAAAACTCACAGGGCAATGTTATTTTCCTTGATGGATCAACCGATGCCATGCAACAAACCATGAAAGAAATGCTTGCGTTAAACCTTATGCATAGTGGCAAAGTCAAAAAGTAAAATTTTTGCTTGACAGATGATGAAATTTAGACTTGTGTGGTTGATTGGTGTTGCATTACTGGGGCTTTCTTTTACAAAAGCCAATGCCCAGCCTTACCGTTATTTAACGGTCGATGACTTTCAGGGTGTTCCGGATTCCCATAACGGTGAAAATGTTGCCTTCACTAATTGTAATATTGAGTTTAGTTATACGGCCCACAAAGAAAGAAATTACTACCGGCTGGATTTTAGCATCCTGGTGGTAATGGACCATGAGAAATCATGGCTGGACAGGAACAAAGCCCCATCACGAGAATACCTTGCCGAAATATTAAAGCACGAGCAGGGACATTACAATATGGCTTACCTTGAACAACAGGAACTACTGCGAACAGTAAGCCACACTGTTTTTTATGCCGATTACCAAAAAGTAGCCAATAATATTTTTAACCGCATTGATGCCAAATACCAGCAGCTGAACCGGGATTATGATGATGATACACAGCACATGATCAATCGGGAACAACAGCACAGTTGGGATATGTATTTTAAAAAAGTCCTCGGATCGGAATATATTGCCAGGGATTAATAGTTCGAAAAGCCCCGATCAAATTAAAGAAGCCATCTTATAACGACCTACCCTCGGGGAAAATATCACGTTTGTTGATTTAACCACATTACCCGCTGAGACCACTCCCGCGTCCTTGGCCGGGGCAGCGTCCGCCCTCTTTGTTAACTTGACCGACAAAAATATGCCCATTTTAAGAAGTTGCGTAAGTTGGATAAGAAGGTAATAATTTATGTAGAAAATGTAAAAAATATTGCATGTGCAATATAAAATGTAACTTTTAAATATTTTTTATATAGATAACCCTTACATTTGCAGCCAAAATCAAGAGGGCAAAAACTACGCTTATAAACAAGTTAAGATTGCCCTTATTAGCTTGGATAACTCATGAAACAAACTATAAATACTAATGGCATACCTATTTCGCCTTTATTAAATTATCAGGAAGAATGCCTGCACGCGCCGAAAAATAACACTGTTTTAAAAAAAAGGCTTTTTAGTATCTCCTGTTTAGCGGTAATGGTAGCTGTAGCTATTTCCGTTATTGCCAAACTGCTGGTTTGGCTTATCAATATAGTAACTAATATATCTTTTTACGGTGCGTTTTCGGCAACCTTTCATAGCCCATCGGTTAACCATTTAGGGTTATGGGTTATAATTATTCCAGCTATTGGGGGTATAATAGTAGGGTTGATGGCCTTATATGGGTCGGCAGCAATAAGGGGACATGGAATTCCTGAAGCGATGGAGCAAATATTGACGAATCAAAGCCGGATAAAGCCTGCTATTACATTTCTAAAGCCCATATCGTCGGCAATAGCTATAGGAACAGGTGGCCCGTTTGGTGCCGAAGGGCCCATTATAGCCACGGGCGGCGCATTAGGGTCGACTATTGGGCAGTTGTTTAAGATTACCGCTAACGAACGTAAGGTTTTATTAGCTGCCGGTGCCACAGCCGGTATGGCTGCTATATTTGGTACGCCGATAGCTGCGGTTTTTTTGGCGATAGAGTTGTTACTTTTTGAGTTTTCGCCTAAAGCTATTCTTCCGGTGGCATTGGCCTGTATTACCGGCGCTGCCGGGCACCATGTATTATTTGATGCCGGGCCGGTTTTCCCGATGCCCAACTTAGCCACACCATCAAATACTGCCTTAGCAATTTATAGCTTTATCGGGCTAATTACAGGCTTTGTATCCCTTGGCCTTACAAAAATAGTTTATGCTGTTGAAGATGTCTTTGAAAAAATACCTGTTCATTGGATGTGGTGGCCTGCTATCGGCGGCCTTGCAGTAGGCACTATAGGTTATTTTGCACCGCATACCCTTGGCGTGGGGTATGATAATATCATCAATGTTTTGTCGGGCACCCTCACGCTGGTTATTGTAATAAGGCTTTGTTTTTTTAAATTTTTATCGTGGGCCATTGCGCTTGGAAGCGGGACTTCCGGTGGCACCCTGGCGCCACTATTAACGATAGGCGGGGCTGGCGGCGCCATTTTAGGTGCCGTTATATTAAATCTGTTTCCGGGTTCGGGCATAAGCATACCGATGGCCGCGTTGGTAGGGATGTCGGCCATGTTTGCCGGTGCCTCAAGGGCCTATTTAACCAGCATCACTTTTGCGCTGGAAGCCACCATGCAATCACATGCTTTGCTGCCGCTGCTGGGCGCCTGTACTGCCTCGTACATTGTTTCGTTCTTTTTGATGGAGAATACCATCATGACCGAAAAAATTGCCCGTCGCGGTGTTTTTACCCCCGATAGTTTTGAAGCCGATCTGTTAGGGAAACTGACCGTTGCGCAGGTGATTAGCGAAGACGGGTTGGTGCTCAGTTCTGAAAATACGGTTAAAGAGGTTCGGGACTGGTTAAAAGTTAACAACGGCCACGCCAATTACTTTGTTATGGTAAATACCGATGGGGCCTACATCGGTACCATAAACCGCACTGATATTTTCAGGCACGGGCTCGACCCGGTTTCACACCTGGGCGATATTGTGAAAGATGGCCATGTATATGTCAGAAGCACCGACAGCCTGCGTACTGCGGTTGAACTGATGGCAAAACAAACCGCCGAGGTATTGCCTGTTATTGCTGCCGGTAGCAATAAAGTTATTGGTGTTTTATCCTACCGGGATATCCTTTCTACCTATAAAGAACAAATGGAAGAAAATGAAAACGCCTATATTCATATCTCATTAAAACGCCGGCGCTTAAAGATGCTGATAAGGGGCAGGAAGCTTATCAACATGGACGAGGAGTTAAAGGAGGGTTAGTAAGGTCTTTATTTATTAAATTTATATTTTGTTTTAACACTTGTTACATATTTAAAGGGTGGTACGTATTGTGAGATATTGTTACTAATCTTTTATTAACAAGCAATTATAGATTTGGCATGAAAACCAGGGCAATCTTCACCTTAATTTTTATTATCGCGTTTACCGGGCTTGTAAACTCATGTAAAAAAGGGGAGGGTGCAAGCCAGCAACTTGTACAAATTAATGCCCTGGCCAATGGCAAAACAACTACAATTTCGGAGGGGCAAACCTTAGCCATAACCCTTGGCGATCCTGGCGACGGCGGTTATACTTTTGATCCCCTGCAATATGATCAATCGGTACTAAAACTTGTTGTCCACAAGCTTAACCCACCACCTGCTAATTCGCCGACGGGTGATTTCGGGACGGATACCTGGAGTTTCAGCGCCTTAAAAGCGGGGGCAACCACCGTAGTAATTACAGCTTCACAGGGTAACAATGCAAATAGTACTGTTGCTATGTTTTCGGGGACTATTGCAGTTAAGTAATCTAAACCTTTTCTTTTAACAATAAAAACCATCTCTTTTTTATTGTCAAGGCTTTGTGCCTGTTATAAGTCTCCCATCAGCCAGGGTCAAGCTTAATATTTTCCAATGCCCGGATCAAAAAACCTTACAATCATCACGGCGCTTCCACTACTTAATTTCTTTCCCGTTGGTAAATTCGCTTGGGTGTTTGGCCTGATTTGAATATTTTAATATGTTTGCCCTGTAATATTGACGCGTCAAAACATTTGTGTTTTATAAATGTAGTATATTGTACAAAAATTACTAAGGCCAAATGAGTAATCCCGAGAAGAGGATAGCAATATTCGATGATGATGAAGAGATCCTGTCGATATGTCGCTTTATTTTAGAAGACAAAGGTTGGGAGGTATTTACTTTTATCGATTGTAATGAAATAACTGAAAAGGTTTCATCCGTACTACCGGACGTTATATTAATGGATAACTGGATACCTGATGAAGGGGGGGTTATTGCCACCCGGAAACTTAAAAAGGATGAGAAGTTAAAAAATATCCCTGTTATCTATTTCTCTGCTAATAGCGATATCGAACTGCTTGCCAGCCATGCCGGGGCCGAAACTTACCTCGCCAAACCATTTGATATAGAAGAACTGGAACGCTATATCAATACTGCGGTAAAAAATAAATGAATCTGCGGATTTATTCTGATTTCCGATTTCGGAATTCAAAAAAAACACTGCGTTTTATAACAATGCAGATCATTTAAATATCAAACATTGACATTTTAAAATCTGCACATCCTGGCATCCGCACGTTTTTTAATCGGAATTTACTGCAGATGGGCCGCCAGGAATGCCACCCCCTCCCGGAGGGCCGCCACCACCAGGACCACCGCCATCTCTTCTAAAGCCTCGCATGCCCGGGCCTTGTGTCGGCGCTTTGCCAGCAAATTTCTCCAATCTTAATGTAAACGTTGCCAGGTAGTAGCGGGCAAGCCTGTTAACATGGGTCTCGGTATTTGAGGTAGCCGATGCTACATCTGTAAATCCTGTATTTTCGTTAAATAAGTCAAATGCTGATAAGCGGATAGTGCCCCTATGGTCTTTCATAAACCGGCGTTCAACATACAGGTTCAAAATGTTGGGGTTAGTCACTTTTATATTTGAGGCATACCCATAATTGGTAGCTTTTGTATAATCGTAGCTAAAGGTCCAATCGCCAAAATAATTTTTTCCGTTCACCCCTATGTTCCATGTGCGGATATTTGAAGTGCCGTTGGTTAGCGAGTCCCTCACAGAATTATCGGTCCGGTTAATGGCGTAATTGGTTAAAAACTGTGCATCGATCACGTCAGTAATATCAACCCTGAATTGTAACTGAGGCGTGAACTGTAAATTTTTTGAAATATTTTCAGCGGTAGTCATCTTATAACTGGACGAATCGACATTAGATATAAAAGCAATGTTGTTAGCGTAGGTAACAGTTCCCCTAAAATAGACGGTGAACTTACGGTTATCAAAAGGCTTTGCATAAGTTAACTGGCCCGAAGTTGTATTGTAACCGTTAGCATTTTGGTATTGTGTTAGTATAGTATTTGCAAACCTGGGATCGGGTGTATATTTGCCCGGATAGGTAATAGTATTTGAAGCTACGTAGTTTGATATTGCCTGGTATTGAAAGCTGGCAAAAAATATGTCGCCGGTTGCAAAGCTAAAGTTGTTGTAACGTATAGAAAAATTATTGGTGAACTGCGGCTTTAAATTCGGGTTGCCCTCTACCGGATAAAGGGCATTTGAAAAATCAATAACTGGCTGCAATTGCGAAAAACTTGGCGTACTGCTGCTGCCGTTATAGTTTACAGTAAAATTCCGGCTGCGCGAAAAATTATAGGCAAAACGGAAGGTTGGTATTACGTTGAATGTAGAAACATGAGTTGGTGGCAAATCAGTTGTCGGCGAATTGCCATCGAGTACTGACGGCTGAAATCCTAAGCCCACGGTATAATTGTATTTCTTTTGTATAAAGCGGTAATTTAAGCCAACCTTGTTTGTTGTAAAAGTGTAGTTATACATATTACTTAGCGCACTATCGCTTTTAAATGTAAAGCTCGCCGGGTCGTATAAAGTATCTGTTTGTTTGTTGTTGGTTGTAATTGCGCGGTTGAATGTATAATTAAATTCCAGGTACGAAAGTTTACCTATCGGCGCAAGGTATGAAACGGTAGTACCATAGCTGTCTGTGCGGCTATAGGTATTTATTACCTGGTTTGCAGGGGCAGTTGGCGCTCCGACCGTATAGTCATAGGTAGGGTTTTGATAGGCCCAGCTTGGAGCGGAACTTGCAGTAAAATTGATACTTAAATTATGACGGTGTTTAAACCTGTGATTAAATAATGCGGTAAAGCCATAAGTAGGCGCCTGCGAGTCGCCATTTGTTAAAGAAGTATACGCTGAACTTACAGTTTGAGCATGCGAGAAGGCGACATTTTCATTATCATTTGTATTTGTGCCGGCATAAGCAAATGTTGGCGTAACTTTTAAATAATTAATGGTGTCGGGCTTGTACTCCATATTCCAGGTAAAGCGGTGGTTTATATTTTCATCTGTTTCCTGGCTATTTTGTGTTTCAGATGACGGTCGGGCAACTGACGTGTTTTGCTGAAAAATATTATTGGTAGTACTTACTGTATTGTCGGCGAAGCTATAGCTGCCATAAACCGAAAGGCTTTTACCCCACTGGTCGCGAAAGTTGGCGCCTAATGAATGCGCATCGGTTAAGCCGTTCTGCGTAGTTATAAGGCTGCCATTGTTTTGTGCGCCCCGGGCTGCATTACCGCGGCCACCGCCGCCGCCAAAACCTCCTCCTCCGCCGCCACCGCCACCACCGGTGCTGCCGAAAGAGAAAGTATTTACGTTAGTATTATTTATGCTGCCCAGTAATGCTATTTGCTGATTTCCACTAAAATTAAACGCATTTACAGAGCCTATATACCGGTTTTGGTTAGCTATGCCCTGGCTTGCCGGAAGTGCATCTTCGCCATCGCCTACAGTGGCCTGTCCAAAATATCCGTAGTTTTTATCCTGCCTGATAGTGATGTTCATTATTTTATCAGGTTCGCCGGTTTTTACACCTGTCAGGTTCGCCTGGTCGCCATAATCATCTATCATCTGTATATTTTCAACAACATCTGCCGGGAGGTTTTTTGTAGCGCTTTGCACGTCGCCGCCCATAAAATCCTTACCATTTATGCGTACTTTGGTTACCTGCTTGCCTTGTGTGGTAATATTGCCGTTTACGTCAACATCGACACCCGGTAATTTTTTTATCAGGTCTTCAACGGGTGCATTTTCGCGTACTTTGTAGGCGCTTGCCTTATATTCAACAGTATCTTCTTTTAACGTTATCGGAACAACACCAACAATGGTAACCTGGTTCAGCATATTCGATTGCGTTTTTAATACAATTATGCCCAAATCGGCCGGGGTATTATCATTAGCCAATGTATAATGCCTTTTAAGTGATTGATAACCCATGGAGGTTAGAACTATGGTTACTTTATTGCCCTTAACAGAAGGGAAAACAAATTTACCTTTTGCGTCAGCAATGGTTGTCGTACTGTCATGCTGATCAGACGTAATTGTAATAGCGGTTCCGGGCAATGTTTGTTTAGTCGAATCGATAACAGTGCCGTGTACCTCGCGGCCACTTTGAGCATGTAAAGAAGTAATTGCAAAAAAAGAGGCTGCTAAAGCTATTATTACTGATTTCATAGAGTTTTTAATACGCTGCAAATGATGTTCGTGATGGTAAAACAATAATTAAACGCAAAGGTTCAATTTATAAGCGTTAAATAACTAAAAATCATATCATTGTTACATATTAACCCACAGGGCGCATAAACGCAAAAAACCCTCCGGTTTTACGGAGGGCTTTGTATAAAATTATTTTCTTTTTAAACTATTTGTTTTAGTTAGCCAGGTGCAAAGCTTTTGCAACTTCTGCATAGTTTTTAAGGTTTGGATTGGCAACGTTTAAGGTGGTAAGGCCTGAGCCCGATACAACAACTATTCTGAAATCAAAGGCATTTGCCAGTGTAAAGTTTGCCTTAAGGTCAATATATCCTACACCAAAATCCGAAAGGTCAATAGTATTGCCAGCCTCTGAGTAAGGTATAGCATACCAGTTTGAATTTGTTCCCGTGTTTCGCAGATATACTAATACTGTGCCATCATCAACTATAGCCTGGGTAATTGCAGGTACGGTAAGCCTTGTTAAGCCAACTTCAACAACACCCTGATCAAGCAATAGGTAGCTTTGAACATTAGCGTTACCAGTTGCACCTGTTGCCCCGGTTGCGCCGGTAGCACCTGTTGCGCCGGTGGCCCCGGTTGCGCCCTTAGCCCCTTGTGGTCCCTGTGGCCCGGTGGCGCCTGTTAAGCCAGTGGCTCCTGTAGCGCCTGTGGCTCCCTGTGCGCCAGTAGCGCCTTTAGCACCTTGTGCCCCGGTAGCTCCTGTTGCGCCAGTAGCTCCTGTAGCACCAGTTGCCCCTTGTGCACCAGTGGCTCCCTGTGCACCTGTGGAGCCTTGTGGTCCCGCTGGACCGGTAGCTCCCGTAGCCCCTGTTAAGCCAATAGCCCCAGTAGCGCCAGTTGCGCCGGTAGCACCTTGTGGTCCTGCTGGCCCAGTAGATCCTGTGGCACCTGTTAATCCAGTTGCACCAGTTGCGCCTGTGGCGCCGGTAGCGCCTACGGGTCCTTGTGGCCCTACTGGTCCGCCGGCCGGTCCTGCTGGCCCTTGTGGCCCTGCTGCACCTGTAGCACCTGTAGCTCCTTGTGCACCCGTTGCGCCCTGTGCTCCTGTAGCACCTGCCGGGCCAGCGGTTTTATCTTTTTTACATGCTGTTATGCTAAACAGGCATGCAAATAAAATTGGAAGTAAAAGTCTGGTTGGTTTCATAATAAAGAATAATTTAATTTTCTTATAATTTCAAGTTTGATTTTGATTGTTATAGTGACCTTCTACGTAGCTGTTATCAATTTGTTACAGTTCTTGTTTAATGAAAATAATTTGCTTTACATTTTATTTATTAACGAGATGGTAATTATGAGAAAATAATTAACAATTGTTTAAAAATTTTCATCAATAATTAAAAACAAAAAAAGAGCGATTATCGTTAAATTAACTACAAAATTCTGCCCCATGAACAACATTAGCGTGTCTTTGCACACAAAAGTGCACAATTGGATTGATACTATTGGCTTCAGGTTAAATGCTTCGCAAACTAACCTTAAAAATAACATCACCACCAATCATTATTTTTTTGAAACTTTCAATTTCTTTGAAAAATCGAAGAGTGATGATCTTAAAAATTCGAAGTTTTTATGCTTCGATGCTTATGGTGAATCCATAAAAGTGCGGTCGCTTTTGGACCTTCAAACAGCTTTTTTTGAAAATATAAGCCAACTTTGACACGATTTACAGGATTAAAGTGATCTTCACGATTTTTGCAAACCCTATAAATATACAGAGAGGCCACGATTAAATATAATCGTGGCCTCTTTATATTTTACTTTTTCGAACTTCCGACTCTGGACTTCCGACTTAGAACTACTTCATATCAGGTTCCATTCTTTCATCAACAGGCAAATCATTGGTTAAACCCCGGCCTCCGGGCGCTGCGGGCAAATTAACAATTGGCCGGGTTGGGTTAAGCGCTTCCTTTATACGCAAGTGCAAGTCGGTGTAATGGGCCGCCGTCATAGCATCCCCGCCTTTTGGTAAATGTTCATCAATAAGCTTTAACTCGGCGCGTACCATTGGCCTGATGTCTGATAAAGCAACATTTATTGGCGTTGCACCAAAATTGGCAAGCACAGTAGCCGGTACGCCCGGTATCGGTTTAAAATCTTCATTCAGCAAATTCTTCAAGTCTTCGACATACCCACGCTGAAGGTTACGCTTAAATGCGTCAGGCTTGCCTGCATCAAATATACCGGCGCGCAAATCGTTAAATAAATCAGCTACAGTATATGCGTTAACACCGTTTTTAGCTTCATTATCATACATGCGCGCCAACCTCGATGGTGCCAGTACGTTGCCCAATGTGTTTGTTTGTACACTTTTTATCCGGCCTATAATTACGCCGTTATCAAATTTGCTTAGTTCTTTACTGTCTATCAACCAGGATGGTGTGGTAAATAGTTGTTTATTAAAAAACACGGCAGCATCATGCTGTCTGTCCTTGCTTACAAAATCATACACCACACCAGTTTGATCGTATGTTTTAAAATTTTCGTTCATGCCACCAATATTGGCGGTTACATGGCCCATGTAACGCAAATACTGATTTAAAACCTCATTATATACTTCCTGCAGATCACTAAAATCTTCGCCTTTCTGGTAAGTCCATTTTTCAACATTTGGCAAGATGCGTTTTAAGTTGGCAATGCCGTATGTGCTGGCTTTCATGGCATTATCGCCCAAGTCTTCACTTTGTAAGCGCGGGTCAATGCTTGTGCCCTGGCGGCCATAATAATAAAGCGGGTTGCCTGCTTTTTCTTTCACCCAGCCATCCAGGATTTCTTTTTCTTCTTTTGGAGTTTTGTTGCCCGGGAACCAGGTATAACCCCATTTGATGGCCCATTTGTCATATTCGCCTATTTGCGGATAAAAATGAGTTACGCCGTCGCCCGGTTGCGCTATGTAATTAAAGCGGGCATAATCCATAATTGATGGCGCTGTGCCATGCTTATCGGTGAAGGTCTTCGACCTTAACGAATCAACGGGGTAAGCATAGCTCGACCCGAAATTATGTGGCAAACCTAAAGTGTGCCCAATTTCGTGCGACGATACAAAACGGATCAGTTCGCCCATTTGCTCATCTGTAAATTTAGCTTTGCGGGCATCAGGGTTCACAGCAGCTGTCTGTACAAAATACCAGTTGCGTAAAAGCTCCATTACGTTGTGGTACCATCCTACATGGCTCTCCAGTATTTCGCCCGAGCGCGGGTCGGAAATATGGGGACCGTAAGCGTTTTCAACATCGGAGGCGAAATATCTTACCACGGTATAGCGGGCATCTTCGGTGCTAAAATCCGGGTCTTCCTTTGGCGTAGGCGCTTCTTTGCCTACAATGGCATTTTTAAAACCAGCCACTTCAAATGCCTTTTGCCAATCGTTTATACCTGCAATAAGATAAGGTACCCATTTTTTTGGTGTAGCCGGATCAATATAAAAAACAATCTGTTTTTTAGGTTCAACCAGTTCACCGTGCAAATAGGCAGCGGTATCTTTGGGAACTAACTTCCAGCGGTGTATATACGATGTAACCAACGCCTTTTGTGCATCAGTGCCATAGTCAGTCTGGCTTTGCCCGAAAAATCCCACCCTATCATCACTTAAACGCGCTTTCATAGGCGATTTTGGCAGCAATAACATAGATGTGTTCAACTCGAAAGATATGGCTGCATTGCTGTTATCTGTAGGTGACTCCGTAGCGCGGTAAGTTTTTAATACTCTTGCTTCGATATTAATAGGGAAGCTTTTAATAGTATCGATATACGACCTTGAGTTATCTTCGGCCGAGATTTTATAAGCTTTTTTTAAGTCATCGGATATGCCAATGGCGGCTATATCGCCGTTATAAAAATCAGTTACATCTATTACAACGCCTGTGGTATCTTTATTAAAGGCCTTTATGTCAAAGGCGGCCAATACTGCCGACAGGTTGGAGTTTTTAACCGATTGGTACATATCACTGGTGCTATCGGCCCTGATGGAGTAGCTGGGTACACGTATAAATACTTGTTTATCGTGGCGCTCCCATTTCCAAACCTGGTCGTTTTGAGCTTCACCGCCATACTGCTGGCCAAAAGTTTTTAGCCCGGCGGGGGTCCTGAGCAAGCGTGTAATTACCTCCATTTCGCGACCAAACAACGAGTCGGGAATTTCGTAGTAATATTTGCCATCCACCTTATAGGTGTTAAAAAGCCCTTTTTCAACTTTTGTTTTGGCAGGAATTACATCGCTGAATTTTTTGATGCCTTCTTTTTTCGAAGGCCCTACAGTGGCGGTTGCCGTTGAGCCCGTAGCTGTAGAGGTTGTTTTAACCGTAACCGTTTGTGCTTCCTTTTTTGTTGCGCATGAGCTTGCGAGTAGTGCAAGTGCGGTTGCCGTTACGATAAGGCAAGAGCTTGCTTTTAAAGATGCGTACATATCAATATTTTAAATAATTTGGTCAATGATGTAAACTTATGGAAATATTTTTGATTTCGGATTTGGGAATATTTTTGATTTCGGATTTCGGAATTTCGATTTCGGAATTGTTAAAATTTGGATAAGCATTTTTGACAGCCACTGCAATGCCATATCTAACAGGATTATTTTTTAATTTTGGGCATTGGCTACTTTTGGAATAACGGAATGACAAAATAAAAGGGCCAATTGAATATTAAAGTGTTACTAATAGTTCAGTCAATTTCCGATTTACCAACTGCAGCATCCGCCATTATAAATTATTCAGATGATCAAAAGATCTTCCTTTTCTACGGCGAAATGGGCGCGGGCAAAACCACCCTCATCAAATCGCTATGCGAATATTTGGGCACATCTGAACCTGTTACCAGCCCTACCTTTTCTATTGTGAATGAATATATAGGTAGTGAGAGCAGAATTTACCATTTCGATTTCTATCGTCTTAAAAACGAAACGGAGGCACTGGATATGGGCTACGAAGAATATTTTTATTCGGATGCTTACTGTTTTATCGAATGGCCTGAAAAGATACCGGGGCTGTTGCCCGATCATTATATACGCATCAAAATAACAGAAACTGCGGATAATTCGCGGGAGATAATTATTGAAAAGATTTAATTAAAACTTAATACTTTTTTACTTATCTTCATCATCCAGAAAATAATACAGAATGAGCTCAGGGAAATTAAGTGGGTTTTCAGATATTGCCAAACAAGCCATGATGCAACCCCAGGAGTCGATGCTGGAGGTAAAAAACAAAAAGCACAAACTATACATCGGCATTCCAAAAGAAATATCCTTCCAGGAAAACAGGGTACCATTAACGCCTTTATCAGTCGCACTGCTGATTAATAACGGGCATGATGTGATGCTGGAAACCAATGCGGGCCAGGCAGCAAACTTTTCGGACAAGGATTATAGCGAACAGGGCGCACAGATTGTTTACGACACAAAAAAGCTTTACGAGGCTGATATCATCATAAAAATAGCGCCGCCAACACCCGGTGAGATCGAATTGATGAAGCCCGGGCAAATATTGATCTCGGCATTACAATTATCAACCTTTAAAGTTGAGAGCCTGCATGCGCTTATCAATAAAAGAATAACTGCGCTTTGCTTTGAGCACCTGCGCGATGAAGGCGGCTCGTTAAGCGTGGTGAGGGCCATGAGCGAGATTGTCGGCGCCACATCGATTTTAATAGCTGCCGAATACCTGAGTAATATATTTGATGGTAAAGGTTTAATGCTTGGCGGCATCACCGGCGTACCGCCCACAGAAATTGTGATATTGGGCGCCGGCACAGTTGGCGAATATGCCGCCCGTGCTGCCATATCATTGGGCGCTGAAGTAAAGGTTTTTGATCCATCAATCTATAAACTACGCCGTTTGCAAAATAACATTGGCAGCCGGGTATTTACATCGGTTGTGCAGCCCATTGTTTTAGAAAAAGCCATTACTACCTGCGATGTAGCTATCGGCGCTATGCGTGCCGAAGATGGCAGGAGCCCCTGCCTTGTATCTGAAGCTACCGTAAGCCGGATGAAACCCAATTCGGTAATTATTGATGTAAGTATTGACCAGGGCGGCTGTTTTGAAACATCGGAAGTAACTAATCATACCCATCCCGTTTTCAGGAAATATGATGTTATTCACTATTGTGTGCCAAATATCGCCTCGCGTGTGGCACGCACCGCGACTTATGCTTTAACCAATATTTTTACCCCGATACTGCTTGATATTGGCGAACATGGCAGTCTGAAAAATTTGATATGGCAAAAATCGGGCATGCGCGATGCGGTATACATATATAAAGGCCATTTAACCAGCAAGCACATGGGCGAGCGCTTCTCTATCCCGACAAAAGACCTTGACTTGCTTATAGTTTCCCATCACTAAAACATGAAACGTTATATTGTTTTTAGCCTTTTTATCATCGCTTCGGGTATAGCAAATGCGCAGCACTATAAATACATAGACAGCTCGAAGGTGATGGGTGAAAAAAAATACGCGCAGCAAATAAAAGCCCATCCCGAAACAAGGCTGGTTGAAATAAAAAAATACATCCCCGGCATTGTGCTTGATATAAGGTATGCCACCACCAATAATTTCACCCATCACCAGATGTACCGCGAGGCTAAGGCTTTTGCCCGCCTGCCGGTTGTAATGGCTTTGCGCGATGTTGAGGCTGAACTGAAAACAAAAGGCCTGGGCATAAAAATATACGATGCTTATCGCCCTTATGCCATTACCGTTAAGTTTTACGAGGTAGCGCTGGACACCAATTTTGTTGCCGACCCGCGCAAAGGATCGAAACATAACCGGGGCTGCGCCATCGATATGAGCCTGATCGACCTTAAAACCGGCAAAGAACTGGATATGCCCACAGGTTTTGACAGCTTCAGTAAAAAAGCGGCATCAAACTACATGGCGCTGCCGCAGCAAGAGATAGCTAACCGCGAAATATTAAGAAACGCTATGCAGACGCATGGGTTTGTAGAGATACCGAGCGAATGGTGGCATTTTGATTTTAATGGTTGGCAGAAATACCCATTGCTTGATATCCCGTTTTCGGAAATTGCCGATAAGCAATAATTTAAAGCTGTTTCCAAACATTTTAGCTGTTATATGCTTTCTTTGCATATAGGCACTAAAGTTGCCTCTAATAAATCGTAGCGGCAAAACGTACTCAACTGCTACGCCAGGGGATTACAACACAATGAAACTTTTTAGTAAAGCATATTTTAAACATATCTGGCAAATAATAGTGGCCACCCTTATGGGTTTTATTAATGACAATGGCCTTAAACTTAGCGCCTCATTAGCCTATTACACTGTATTTTCAATTGCGCCATTATTGATATTGGTTATTTCGGTTGCGGGTTTGTTTTTTAAACATGATGCCGCTTCGAATGCAATTTACCCGCAAATTGTTCATTACGTAGGCCCGCAAGCGGCTACCGAGATACAGGATATTTTAAAAAATCTTGCGTTTTCGGGCAAATCAGCAACTGCACTTGTTATAAGTATTATTACCTTATTAATTGGCGCCAGCAGTACTTTTGTCGAGATACAGGATTCGCTTAACATTATATGGCGGGTAAAGGCCAAACCCAAAAAAGGCTGGCTGAAGCTGGTCCAAAACCGTTTTTTATCTTTTTCGCTTATTGTTAGCCTTGCCTTCCTGTTGCTGGCATCGTTAATAGTAAACCTTATTTTAACGAGCCTGAGCACCCACCTCCAGCATTTTCTACCCGTAATTACAGGTTTCTTGTTTAAAGCGATCAACCTGGGCATAACATTTACAGTTATTGCCGTACTCTTTGGTATCATATTCAAGTTTTTACCCGATGTAAAGATCCGCTGGAAAGATGTGCGTGCCGGGGCATTTTTTACCGCCGCCTTTTTTATGATAGGTCAGTATGGTATAAACGTCTATATTGAATATACGGCAAAAAGCTCGGCCTACGGAGCAGCCGGATCAATTTTAGTGATACTCATCTGGATATATTACACTTCTGCTATACTATATATAGGCGCCGAATTTACCCAGGTTTATGCCGAGGCTATCGGAAGCAAAATTGAACCTGCCGAATATGCGGTATTTGTTCAGCAAACCGAGGTTGAGAAAGAAGTATCGAGCCTGCCACCACAAAACCCTCAGATCACCGGAAATTTGAAAAAGGAAGTTGATTAAGTTGATTGCGGTTGATAAGCTTATAAAAGTTATACTTTTATTAACTCAATCAACTTATTATATCCAAAGATGAAAGCTTCAAACAGGCTTGATAAACGAGTTGTAGGCGGACATTATTAAATTGACAACTAAAAGCGTCGGTAATGTTAGCAAAACAATTGCCTGCATAACATCGCCGTGAAACCAAAACAAAACAACTCCTAAAGTCACGTGAGCGAAGTTCTTAATAAAATTTATCCTCGTATTAAAGGTAGCCTTATCGGTTAGGGCGTATAAAATATTTGATACAACAGTAATGATTAGGTATTGTACGGCAAAAACTATCGGGTACATCCCGCCGGCATTGGCGTCACCATGCTCGTGATGGGTGCCGTAAACAAAAAATACAACAATGAGCACAGGAAACGCAATAAAGGACTTGTTAAAAACTGTCAAAATAAAATGTTCATTGGGTTTCATCCGGTTCATAACGCAATTTAAGTATTAATGTCAATATTAAGCAGTCTCTTCCTGGCCACCCTACGTAATTAGTCCCGATATAATCTGGATGCCTCGCAATTGACACAAGCGGGGAGGGCGGCACCACCTCTTCGGGCCCCGCTGGATAAGCACGGCGGTAGAACATGTCCAATTGCATTTTATCATCAACACCTGTATATTTAGCGTTTATGACGATACATAAATCGCTACCGGCGGTATTAATTTTGCTTTTGCCTTGCCTCCTTTTCGGGCAACAAGTAAAGCCGGTTGCCGATTTTTCAAAAGCTGATACTTTGGCCAAGACCATAAAATATGATAATGATCTTACCCTCCTCACCAAACAACTCACCAGTCCTTTCCCTGAGCAGTTATTAAAAGTAAGGGCCATTTTCCGGTGGATTACCGAAAATATTGCGTACGATTTTAAATACTTTGACAAATATTCGTACAAGGGAAAAGAGCCAAAAACTTTTACCTGCAGCGGCGATAGCCTCGGTTGCGAGATCAAGAAAACCGCTTGGGAAACCGCGTATATTACTAAGGTACTTGATAAAAAAAAGGCGGTTTGCCAGGGTTACGCCATGCTTTTTAAAAAAATGTGCGACATAGCAGGCATACAGTCGGCAGTAGTACCTGGATATGTGCGGACAGAATACTACGAAGTTGGCACCCCAGGCGAACTTGACCATGCCTGGAACGCGGTTTTGTTAAACGGCGATTATTACCTGCTGGATGCCACCTGGGCGGCGGGCGGCTGTAGTAAGGATGAGGACGGCAAGCTCCTGTCTTTTCATAAGGACTATGACGATTATTATTGGCTTACGCCCTGCGAAGAGTTTGCAAAAAACCATTTTCCAGAAGATCCCAAATGGGTATTGATGCCGCATTATACAATAGACAAATTTTCATCAAACCCCTATTATGTGCCCGATGAGGCAGGCAATATCAAATTGATTACCCCAGGCTCGGGCATCATCACCGCAAAAAAAGGCGACACCATCCATTTTAAACTGGCTTATAAAGGCAGCTTTCACGATTTACAGATCAACACCAATATTTTTCAAAACCCCGATCTGTGGTATTGGTACTACCTCAGCAAACGAAGCAGGATCAGGTTTAATGATACCTCGGCAATAAAGAAACAGCGTTATGTAAAGTACAGGCACGATGGCGATAAATATGAGTTTACCTATGTAGTTAAAGATTATAGCCTGGATTATATAGATATTCTTTTTGATACCCGGCGGGTGATGCGGTTTAAGGTGCATGTGCATGGTTGACGCAGAGACAGGAAAATAGGGTTTACACTTTTTGAGATTTATTTATTAAAAATTTGATAATCAAATAATTATAAAAATGCAGGATTGGCACTTTTGTGCGTTTAGGAGACTTGCCTTTGTCCATGCGACTCCTCAGAAACGCTTTCGGCATTAAAGCCCCTCTCTTCTATTGCACAACAATAGAATTCGCGCTGCTGCCATTGTTGCCGATGTAAAAAATCTGGCCGTTTTTCCAATAGCAAGCCCTTTGTATATCGTTATTTTCTGTGCCCCCGGCAACATAAACATCGCCTCCTGAAACAAAAACAGAACTGGCTAAGGATGTTGTGCCGCCCGGCAAATGTTGCGGCGTCCCGTTTTTCCATACGGTGGCTACTCCCGTACCATTTATGGTTTCGTAGCCGGCCACATATACATCTTTGTCGGCCATGGTAACCGAATAGGCCACACCGCTATTTGTTGAAAGATTGATAAGCTGCCCATTTTTCCATAATGCCGGAATCGCTATCGGATTCGAAAGATACATGCCGGCAACGTACACATCGCTCCCCGAAACATAAATTGAATAGGCTTCGGAGGTTGCGTTTGTTAATAAATTGCGCACACCATCCTTCCACCAGGTGGCCGTGTTGAAAGCCTCATTTAGCAGGCTGCTACCACAAATGTACACACTGCCGCCCGAAACAGTTATCGAGTTTAAAACTGCAACGTTTGTGCTGTCAATTACAGTTGGGCTGCCGTTTTTCCAATAGGTAGCGTATTGGGTGCCGTAAATTTGAAACCAGCCCGCCACGTACACGTCGCTGCCCGAGACACACAGTGAACCCGTTGTTGAGACGGTAGTGCTGCTGCGCACAGGCAAAAAATTTGGTGTGCCGTCCTTCCAATAAATGGCTGCATCCAGGCCGGCATTTACACCTTGACCCGCAACATAAACGGCGCCGCCGGCAACCGCCACCTGGTTCGCCGCGCCACCAAAGCGGCTTGTAAGCTGTTCGGCCACACCATTTTCCCAAACAATAGCAGTATCCTCATTAACGCCGGCTATATAAACCGTAGGAACAGGCTTATTGATATGGTTTTTTTTGCAGGCTGCAAAAAAACTAAAAAAGCATAAAATGAATAACAGGCGAAACAGGTGACATCGGTTCATAAGGATGATTTTTATCAAAAATAGCAAAGAATTTGGGATATAAAGCTGGCTGGTTGATTTGGGGAGCTTGATGTAAAGGCAACAGGCAACATCCTTCTCGCACAAGGTTGGGGCATGAGCGCCCCGCTGGTTTAACATTTACCTTGCTGGCGAAATCAAGTTCAGTTTCATCAATCCAGCTTAAACCTTGCCCGTCTTATGGCTTCCTTCAGTTCATCAAAGTTTTCGTAGTACTCTTCAACCAAATACAGTTTTTTTCCGGTGTTCAATTCAATTTTTAGCTTTGTAGTATCAACGAGCGATAAACGCCTGGTGTTCTCAGCATAATCAAGGCTGCTGCACACCAAACTTACATGGACGATGTCTGCATAATTAATGGTTTTTCGGTCATCGATGAGCAGGTAATGTAACATCAACGCGTCAGGGTTTACGGTAACTTTAATAAAACGTTTAACGGCGCGATAAGTATTAAAACAAATATATATGATCAAAAACACCAGCGTGACCATCCCCACCTGTGCATTTGTGCGACTGTATTCCTCTCCTGTCAGATGGACACAAACGCCGATTAGTATCGCCACTAAAATGCCAAAAAACAACGGGGCAGTCCAAAGCGAATTTCGGAATTTTGATGTGAGCGTTTCTGTCATTGGCTGGTCTCGGCGGAAGTAGAATCCTGCCTAAATATACCAATTATTTATTAAGCGTCCTCACGCAAATCCCACAACACCAAAAGCGGTGTCATTCCAATGCGCAACCTGATACAACAACAAAAAATGCCCGCCAACCGGCAGGCATTCTATAAAAAACTCGTTTTGTTATCGGCCCGTATCCTGGTATAGTGCGAAATATAACGCCTTTCTTAAAGATATCCATGCTTTTTTCAAATCGGCGGCTGCCTGGGCTTTGTGGCCGCCAAAAATACCCGGGGCGCTATTTAAATGATTCATAGCAGCTTCCACTTCATGCATCGCGTTGGTCATGTTCGGATACCTCGCTTCTTCGGCCCTCATCAGGGTAATTTCATTAGGTGCGGGCTGTCTGTTTCCGATGATCACATCGAAACTGATCCTTCCCCCAACTTGCTGTGCGAATGATACATTGGCTGATGCTATGGCAATCGCCAAAATAAACAATACTTTTTTCATAACTTTCTGTTGTTTGGTTTTAATGATGTTTTGGTGGTATCACTGGAAAACACCCGCGTAGCTTAAATGTTTCTTTTTTTGAAAAAAACTCCGCTGGCCCATCTGTAACTACACCTATCAAATTATTCTTTTCGCTCACTAAAATGCCGTGCAGGCCAAAATAGGTCGCGTTCTCGTATGCCGCTGAACGACTATCAATGGAACAAAAAATGCCCGCCAAATGGCAGGCATTATCTATAAAAAATTTAAAAATATCCGATTTGTTATCGGCCCGTATCCTCGTAAAGTTGGAAATATAATGCCTTTCTCAAAGATATCCATGCTTTTTTCAAATCGGCGGCTGCCTGGGCTTTGTGCCCTCCAAAAATACCGGGGGCGTTATTCAAGTGATCCATGGCATGCTCAATTTCGTGCATCGCGTTGGTGATGTTTGGGTACCTTGCTTCTTCTGCCTGCATTAAGGCAATTTCATTAGGTGCCGGCGGCCTGTTTCCAATTATCACATCGAAACTGATCCTTCCTCTACCTGGTTGTGCAAACGATACATTGGCTGATGCAATGGCAATCGCCAAAATAAATAATACTTTTTTCATAACTTTTGATGTTAGTTTTTATGATGTTTTGGTTGTAAGACTGAAAAACACCCAAGTAGTTTAAATGTTTGTTTTTTTTGTAAAAGAACATAGCGGTCCTGACCTTTAATTACACCCATCAAATTCCCACAATCTGCACATCAAAAATCTACACATCCGCACATCAATTTCCCCATTTTACGCCGAAAACCGCGCAATTACTATGCATGCATAAAAAAT
>Ga0207017_1008_pt1 | contig 28607 bp, 7 predicted proteins | sample Alteio_BWMinCont_51_FD_153472 | JGI IMG/M metagenome (GOLD analysis project Ga0207017, IMG submission 153472) | Enriched cells from forest soil in Barre Woods Harvard Forest LTER site, Petersham, Massachusetts, United States -... | ecosystem: Environmental > Terrestrial > Soil > Temperate forest >...
TACTTGCCGATGCTGCTACGGATGAGATATTAGGCGTACACATGATAGGCCCCCGTGCAGCGGATATGATTGCTGAAGCAGTGGTAGCCATGGAATATCGTGCCTCCGCCGAAGATATTGCCCGCATGAGCCATGCCCATCCAACTTATACTGAAGCCATGCGCGAAGCTTGCCTGGCTGCTACCGAAAACCGGGCGATTCATATTTAATTTCTGAATTTGAAATTTTCGATTTTAGAGTTTACGATTGATTAAAAGACTTAACAACTTTTTGTAAAAGTTGTTAAGTTTAATTACAAAAGGTATGATACCCTCAAAATTAAATGTATCCTGGCTTATAATTTTGGATTAAGTTACGGTGATTTACCCGTTTTTTATTTGGGTGTCGGCAGTCTCTAAAACCGATAATTATCTGCATTCTTCATTGATATAACGATGCCGTTTTATCTGGCATTCCTTCATCCCATAAAAACTTTCCATCGGGTATTTGGTTCGCAGAAAATATTTTACACCATTTCCGGCAAGAACCGTTGCCGAAGTGAAAAATTTACGCCCGCATTATTTTATCATTTAACTTATTTATCGGGTTTTTCAGTCCGCAGCTTAAATTTAAGCACTATTTATGCGCTCAAATGGGCATTTTAATACTTGATAATATTTCTTTTAAGGAAATAAAAACCATTTCAGGTTAAATTAATAATAAATGGGGATAAAAATACCATTTTATAGCTAATATAAGCCACTTTTTAACAACAATATGGGTTCGTAGTCCTTTTGTTTTCTTTAGGATATAGATTTTTAATTAAAAAAAATATTTCTTTTGATGAAACTATTTGGTGGGCATTTCGTATAAAAATCAGATTACCAGTATAATAGATCCAGGGTTAAAGGGGTATCTATTTCTGTAGTGCCCCACGGACTATCAAAACTAAGTATTTACTATCGGGAATATGGGAAAATTGAGAAATACTTATATAACAGGGATATTGAAATTAGTTTTTAGCACACTCATTTTATTGTTCTTAGCTGGTAAAGCCTGTGCTACAACCTACGACTGGGTAGGAGGAACAAGCACAGTTGCGAGTAATGCCAATAATTGGTATAATGAAACCACCGAGCTTACTAATTCTGGCGTCCCAGGTTCAGCAGATGTTGCGTATATAGGCGTCAATTCAACCTATGTAGCCTGGATTGTTTACGGTATTTTAGGTGTCAATACTAATATTAATTTGACCGCAGCCAATATGCCCGTTGTAACAGCAAACGCAACATGGGGATCTTTAACCTTTGGATATTACGGCCCACAGGGTACTTATACATACGGGGTAAACGAAGCCTTATCTTTAAGTGTGAACACCGGTATAACTTTAACTGTAAGCGGTAATGTAACGCAAAATCATAATCCGAGTGCAACAGGTAGTACATTTAACTACATAACTACAACCATTTTGGGTGCCGGGACATTGGTGTGCCAGGGGAATTTTCTTGTTGGTGATGCTACAACACAGCCCGGCCATAGCGTCGCAGAGGCAAGCCAGGTAAGTATTCAGATCAATCAACTGACTATTGATGGGAATATTGTTTTAAATTCGAACGGAAATACGACAACAAATGATATTTGTTATCCCTGGTTCTCACTTGAAAAAGGTACAACAACGCTTTTAAAACAAATTATTTTTACGAAAAATAATTCACCTTTGGCTGGCGCTTTCGACAGCTACAACCTCCCGCTAAACACCTATCCGGGTTATGGAAAATTTTCGGCGGATAGAACAGCCGTCAGCCCCAGCACGCTTGAATTACAGTATAAACAACCTGTTGTACCTGCCGATCAATTTTATGTTTACTTTACTTATGGCGGCAATAACGGCACTGTTTTATATGACGACCCAGCCGTTGAAAACCAGACCATTTACACAGCTAATGAACCATCTGTAACCACTAATACAACTTATATAAATACAACCGCACCCCCCTATTATAACGTAACTTTTTCAGGTTCAAGCACAAAAGTAGTTGATAAAAACAATACACTGGGTTCAACAACCCAGGGGTTAACAGTTGGCAATAACCTGATAACCGGCGGCGGCGCGGTAAATTTGAATACAAATAACCCAACCGTAACTGTTGCGAATAGCTGGACAAACAGCTGTAATGTAACCCAGGGAAGCGGCAATATAACGATTGCGAATGCTCTGCAAAATAATAGTGGTATTTTTCAGCTCGGGACTGGAAACTTAACAACAGCTACGCTGCAAAACAGCGGCGGGACGGTTGCCGGCGGTGCTGGGCCGGGCGTTGTTACGGTAAGTGGTACTTTTCAAAACAATGGGGGTACTTATCAGTGCAATGCCGAAAATGATTATTTTAATGGCCTATACCAAAATACCTCAACTTTTACTGCCGGAACCGGCACCGTTTATTTCAATGGTTCAGCGGCGCAAACATTGTCGGACCTTAGCGTATCCGGCACCCAGTTCAATAACGTAAGTTTTAGTGGCACCTCACTTGCAAACCCAAAAACCATGTCGGGATCCGGCGGCTTTGCGGTATCGGCAACAGGTGTTTTATATATGGTTGGCAGCACTACAAAATTAGATGCGGGAGGTGTATTAACGCTTATTTCAAGTAGCACAAGCTCTGCTTCGGTAGCAGCTATTACTTCAGGTTCTACAATCATTAACAGCGTTAAGGTACAGCGGTATATTACCGGCGGCGCCGGCTACCGTGGTTATCGATTGATTTCCTCGCCCGTTTATGCAGCAACCGTGAGCCCCAATAACGTTTACAGTATAAATTATTTGCAAAACAGCGCCTGGCTTACAGGCAGCGCCGGTGGCGGCTTTGATAAAACAGGCAACCCGACACTTTATTTATACCGTGAAGACCAGGTTCCATCCAATGCTACATTTATAAGCGGAAATTTTGAAGGCATAAGCGCAATCAATAATGCTACCACTTACAATTATTCCGTTACCGGGGCAGGTACATCGGGCACCTTTAATATTCCTGTAGGCGATGGGGTAATGTTCTTTTTCAGAGGGAACAAGGCATCGGCAACTGTAACTGCTGAAACAACACCTGGCTATGTACCAGTAACAGTAACCACAACTACAACTGGCACTTTAAACCAGGGCCAGGTAATTGTACATGACTGGTATACACCCGCTTCTGCAAATTTGGGGTACACAGGTGTGGGCACCGGGACTAATTATGCTGTTCGTGGTTTTAATTTAGTGGGTAACCCTTATGCCAGTTCCATTGATTGGGAGCAATACAATACCGCCACCTCTACAACGGGAATTTATGCAAATAATGTAGGCAATACCATTTATGAGCTTGACCCTGCGACTAATAATTATGATACGTACCAGGTAGGAGGTGGACACACCAACCACGGTACCAGGACCATAGCCAGCGGCCAGGGATTTTTTGTATTGGCTGCCAACGGCACCAGCCCTCAGCTTATTTTCAATGAATCTGCCAAAACAGCATCACAAACCAGCGGTCTTACCCTGATGATGGATGCACGGCCTGATGTTGCCGCTATAAATAACGCCAACCCCGACCAGCATTTGCGTTTACAAATGGCAGCGGATTCTATCAATACCGATGATGTGTATATCGGTTTTAATTCCACCTCAAGCACTAAATATGATATGAATGCAGACGCTCCTTATAAAGCGGGGAACGGAAAAGTAAAGCTGGCCAGTTTTTCGAGCGATAATGTAAAGCTGGCGATTAATAAATTGCCTTTACCCGGGGCAAGCCAAACAGTTATACCATTATTTGTAACCGCAACCGACTTTGGTACTTATAAACTGAATATGACCGAAATGGCAGGCATCCCGCAACTTTATGAGGTATGGCTGATGGACCGGTACAATAAGGATTCGTTAGACATGCGGCATAACACTACTTACACTTTTGACATTACCAGCGATACCAATAGCTACGGGAGCAACCGTTTTCAATTGGTAATACGCCAGGACCCAGCCCTAATGGTACACCTATTGAACTTTACAGCCAACAAAGCAACAAACGGCGCACAGGTAATATGGAAAACCGAGAACGAAGAAAACTACACCAACTTTACTGTTGAAAGAAGTACGGATAACGGCGCAACTTTAACTGTTTTGGGCGGTTTTACATCGAGCGCTTTAGGTACATACAGTTATTTGGATAAAAGTCCCGTAATTGGGGCAAACCAATACCGCTTAAAGCTCCAGGATTTAAATGGGGCCATCAGTTATTCAAATGTAGTAACATTGATATACGGGAACCCAGCCGGTGTTATTGCAGGTAATATTACTATTTACCCTAACCCGGCAAGCAGTACTATAAATCTCGCCGTAAATCAAAGTTCAGCCGACGTGTCTTCAGCAAATTCATTTGCATTGCTGATTCCCGGAACAACACCATCTGCGGGGGCAGCTCAAATCAATAGTGTCAAATCTTATAATATAAGTATAATTAATATTATGGGTTCGATAGTAGAAACAACTACCTCAACACAACCAACCTGGCAGGGTAATATTGGCAACCTGGCTCCAGGCACCTACATTATACAGGTGGTCAACAATAGTAATAAAAGTATAGTTGGAAAAGGGGCTTTTGTAAAATTGTAGTTTCTTAAAATTGCTATCAAGTTAAAGAAGTATAATTTCTTGACCCTTCATTTCACCCGTAAATAGACATTACTGGTCAAATACAACGCCGGCAGGTTCTATAAGTTAAAGATAATGATCTTCGCCTTTCGCCGGTCCTATCCATTCGACCCCAATCACAGCATTGGTATACAGCTACCGGCACATCAAGCGTATTCTCATAATTTAATAACTGCAACCATTAACATAGCAGGTGGTTAGCCATAAAATTAATTTATTGAGTGTTTAAAGAAGTGCCCTGCGGCCACAAGATAATCTAATTTTCATCCCTTTAAACGGTTAAGTTAACCCGGCTTCTTCTCTATTCGTAAATTTTTGCCATAATCAGTTTTTTTAAGGCATTTGCGTCTTAAATATTATTATTGTCATTAATTGAAAATTAAATAAATAATAATATTTATAATTTATGAATAAGAAATAAATTGTTATAAAAAGGGAATAAAAATACTTAGAATTAAAGCTAAAAGCAATTATCAAAAAAAGGTATTTAAACGATGTTTAAAGGTGTTTTGACGGTATTTTGTACCGTTTTTTAACGATGCTGTTTATTGTAATTCGTTGATATTCTTGGTGTTGTATATTTATATTAAAATATATATTAATAAAGGGAACTTTTTAATATTTATTGCGTAATAATAGTATAACCTATGCCGAAGTACCTACAAGGCAATGGATATAAAGTATAAGGGGCGCTCATGCAATATTTAGATTAAGTATTCGCTATGGAAAACCCTATGACCAATCACAGTACCCTGATGTTCAAATTAATTTTGACCGGGCTTTTTTTAATTTTCTTCGAAGGGCAATTATCTGCCGCCACAGTCGACTGGAAAGGCACAACAAACTCCAATTGGAGCACAACGACTAATTGGAGCACAGGATCGTTACCTGTTTCGGGCGATGCGGTAAGGATAGGCGTTGTTGCTTTTACAAACCAGCTTACGCTTAATTCGGCTTCGGCCACCATAGCCAGCTTAACTTTAGGCACATCAAGCAACATTACACTTACTATTAGTAACGGCTTAACACTTACTGTTACCGGCGGCATCGTTCAAAACCCAAGTAACACCGGCAATATAACCAGCACAATTACCGGCGCCGGCAGTATTACTTGCGCGTCGTTGCAGGTAGGCAACACTACTACCTTTCCACCGGTACTCGCTGTTGACCTTACAGAAGTTATTTCTACTGTTAACAATTTTCATATTTCGGGTAACGTAACGGTTAATTCAACTGATTTTGCTGTGCTTTTTATAGGGGTTGGTTTTATTAATACAACTTTTTCTTTACAAGGCGGTACAACAACTATTGATGGTACCCTATTAACCACTAATACAAATGGCGGTATACTTCCCCTCAGTTTTGCGACACCAACTTTTAGCATTGATATGCCCACAGGGTCATCACAAACACCTGTATTGCAGCTTACCAATGCTTCAGCAATAAATACCTCGAGCGTTGCAGCTTCAATTGATTTTTATAATAATACCGGCGGCACAGGTACATGTACAGTTAATTATATTAATTCAACCGGTGCCACGCAAACCGTTTATACCAATACCACCGCAGCCTTAAGCTCAAGCCCCGACGTATATCAATACCTTCAGCTTACCGGCACCGGATCGCAAACGGCTAATGGCGGTAATTTGACCGTAGCAAATGATATTAACAGCAGTTCGGGCAGCGTTCTTTTGAATACAAACAACCCAACCGTAACAGTTGGGGATAGCTGGACAAACAGCACCAATGTAACGCAGGGAAGCGGGAATATAACTATTGCAAATGCATTGCAAAATAGTGCCGGTACTTTTCAGCTCGGGACCGGAAACTTAACAACTTCTACCCTGCAAAACAGCGGAGGAACTGTCGCAGGCGGGGCTGGCCCGGGTGTTGTTACAGTAAGCGGGACCTTTCAAAATAACGGGGGTACTTTTCAGTGCAATGCCGAAAATGATTATTTTAATGGTTTATACCAAAATACCTCTACGTTCACCGCAGGGACCGGTACCGTTTATTTCAATGGTACAGCGGCACAAACTTTGTCGGATATTAGCGCATCCGGCACCCAGTTCAATAACGTAAGTTTCAGTGGCACCTCACTTGCAAACGCCAAAACCATGTCGGGGTCGGGCGGCTTTGCGGTATCAGCAACAGGTGTTTTATACATGGTTGGCACTACTACAAAATTAGATGCCGGCGGTGTATTGACACTTATTTCAAGTAGCACAAGCTCGGCTTCTGTTGCGGCTATTACTTCAGGCTCAACAATCATCAACAATGTAAAAGTACAGCGGTATTTAACCGGCGGCAGTAACTATCGTAGCTACCGCTTAATATCCTCACCGGTTTATGCTGCAACTATAGCGGCTGATACAACAAATGTTTATAGTATAAATTACTTGCAAAACTCAGCTTATTTAACCGGCAACGCGGGTGGCGGCTTTGACAAAACAGGCAATCCGACACTTTATTTATACCGCGAGGATCAGATCCCATCAAATACTACATTCATAAGCGGTAATTTTGAAGGGATAAGTGCTATCAATAATTCCACTTCATATAACTATTCAGTTACCGGGGCAGGCACAGCGGGCACTTTTAATATTCCTGTTGGCAATGGGGTTATGTTTTTTTTCAGGGGGAACCGGGCATCGGCAACCGTTGCTGCTGAAACAGTAACGACATATGTGCCAGTAACGGTTACAACAACCACAACGGGCCAGTTAAACCAGGGACAGCTAATTGTGCATGACTGGTACACCCCAACCTCTGCCCATTTAGGGTACACCGGTACCGGCACAGGTACAAATTCAGCAGTGCGCGGGTTTAATCTGGTAGGCAATCCATACGCCAGTTCTATTGACTGGGAACAATACAATACCACAACTACTACCACAGGCATTTATGTCAAAAATGTGGGACCGACCATTTATGAATTTGACCCTAATACGCACAACTATGATACTTATCAAAAAGGCGGGGCATTTACTAATCATGGTACCCGGACAATAGCCAGCGGACAGGGTTTTTTTGTACAGGCTGCCAACAGCAGCAGTCCTCAGCTTATTTTCAATGAATCGGCCAAAACAGCCACACAAACCAGCGGCCTTACCCTGATGATGGATGCAAGGCCTGATGTTGCTGCAATAAATAACGCCAATCCTGACCAGCATTTACGTTTGCAAATGGCTGCAGATTCTATTAATACCGATGACATATATATTGGTTTTAATTCAACAGCCAATGCTAAATACGATGTAAATGCAGATGCAGCATATAAAGCAGGGCAGGGGGAAGTTAAACTTTGCTCGTTTTCGAGCGATGGTGTAAAGCTGGCGATCAATAAATTGCCTTTACCCGGGGCAGCACAAACGGTTATACCATTATTTGTAACCGCGAGCGACTTTGGTACCTATAGGCTAAATATGACCGAAATGGCAGGCATCCCGCAACTTTATGAAGTATGGCTGATGGACCGGTACAATAAGGATTCGTTAGATATGCGGCATAATACTACCTACACTTTTGATATAACCAGCGATACCAATAGCTATGGCAGTAACCGTTTTCAATTAGTGATACGCCAGGATCCTGCCTTAATGGTACACCTGTTAAACTTTACAGCCAACAAAGCAACAAGCGGTGCACAGGTAACATGGAAAACAGAGAACGAAGAGAATTACACCAACTTTACTGTTGAAAGAAGTACGGATAACGGCGCAACTTTTACTGTTTTGGGAGGTTTTACCTCGAGTGCGATAGGTACCTACAGCTTTTTGGATAAAAACCCTGCGCTATCAACAGATGAATACCGTTTAAAGCTTGAAGATTTAAATGGAACCATTAGCTACTCAAATATAGTGACGCTGGTATACGGGAATTCAACCAGTGTTATAGCCGCCGATATTACTATTTACCCTAACCCGGCGAGCAACGTAATAAATTTGTCTGTCAATAAAAATATGGTGGGCATGCCTTCAGCCAATTTATTTGCATTGCAAACTCCCGAAGCAACACCATCTATAGGGGCTACCCAAACAAATAGTGCCTTGTCTTATAATATAAGTATAATCAATATTATGGGTTCGATAATAGAAACAACTACTTCAACGCAACCAACATGGCAGGGTAACGTTAGCAGCCTGGCCCCTGGAAGTTACTTTGTAACTGTGACCAACAATAGCAACAATAGCCTTGTAGGCAAAAAGGCCTTTATAAAACTGTGATTTTTAAATGCCTGGCGTGCTTTTACCCAAAGTGTAAAAATACAATTCGGGAAATTTATCCACAATATGGAAAATATAAACTATATATAATTCTGCGGAATGCTAAAATGATATTAATAAACATTCACTATATTGCTAAAACCCCTATTAAATGGATGAATCAGGCTGATTTTCATACTTGGCGTGTCTTTGGCTTACTAATTGCATATCATCCTGTGATATAAATTATTGCTTAATAAAAGGTTTAGGGCCTTATTGATTAAATATGAAAATAATTATGGCCAGTCGTATTTTATTAATAATATCCATTTTACTGGGACTTTCCGCCCATGGATTGATAGCCAAAACAATCGGCCGAAAGGGTTCGGATAGTAAAACTTTTACCAGGAAATTTGTTAACGGGGTAAATGCAGTAACTGATACTCCTGTTGTTGTACCATGCTTACGTTTGCAATTATATAAAGACGCAGTTGATAATGATGATACATACATAGGCTTTGGCCCCGGTTTTAGTACAAAATATGTAACTGGTGAAGATGCGCGCTATATGCAGGGGTTTGGGGCGGTTAGCTTATGCAGTATTTCAAGTGATAATGTGCCGTTGGCCATCAACAAGTTGCCGTTCCCTGGCCAACAAAGCCTTACGATTAATTTAAAAGTTGATGCTGCGACCGATGGTGCTTATAGCTTAAATATGACCAATGAGGTTGATATTCCGCAGGTTTATGAAGTTTGGCTGATGGATGCCTATAAAAAGGACTCGTTAAATTTGAAGCTGAACAGAACTTATGACTTTGATCTCTTAAAGGCCGATACCAATAGTTACGGTTCAAACCGCTTTAGCCTGGTGATTCGCCAGGCCCCCGCTTTAATGGTGCACCTGTTAACTTTTACAGCGCAAAAAGCAAACAACGGGGCTCAAATTGATTGGACAACCAGCAATGAGCAAAGCACTACCAGCTTTACTGTTGAAAGGAGCATTGATGGCGGCACAACGTTTGTTGAAATGGATACCCTTGTTTCAAGTAATGTAGGCTCGTATAGCTTTTTAGATAAGAATCCGCCGCTGGCCGAAGACCTATACCGCTTAAAAGTGCGCGATCTAAACAACGCGATAACTTATTCCGCTGTGGAAACGCTGAACTATAGCAGCCCGGTAACTGATAATACTGCTAAAAATACTTTTAATGTTTATCCTAATCCAGCAAAAAGCACCCTGAATTTAACAATAACTGTTCCTTCTCCCAATTCTGATAAGCAGTCTATCCAAAGCATTGGGCCATCAGTAAATAGTATGGCCCCGAATCTCAATACCGTTTATAACGTTAAAATTATAAGTAATTCGGGCTCGGTTATGAAAACAGCTACTATGGGTCAGCAAGGCTTCAGTTTTGATGTAAGCAATTTACTTCCAGGCGCATACATTGTACAAATTATAAAAACTACCGATAACAGTGTTGTCGGCGTTAGCAAATTTGTAAAAGAATAAGTCTAAGGTCTTTAATCGGGAGCCCTAAGTCTGATTTTCCTTGAGTTTAACGATTTAAATAGATTTGTGGGCACTATCATAAATTGATCTGACCATTTTTGAAAAATTATCAGATCGAATCTCTCAAAAGGTATCTACAATAATTCTGGCTTGATTTTTTCGGTAAACTCTTTGGCGAATTTATGCAGCTTCGGCTGGATAACGGCGGCACAATAAGGATTACCGGGATTGTTATTAAAATAGCCCTGGTGATAATCTTCTGCTTTATAAAACTCACTCGCCGGCGTAACTTCAGTTACAATGGGGCTGTCGAATACCTTTTCATTCGTCAGCCTTTTTATCATCGCTTCAGCCTGTTGCTTTTGTTCCTCATTATAGTAAAATATTGCGGACCTGTATTGAGTGCCAACATCATTACCCTGGCGGTTTAAAGTAGTTGGATTATGGGTTTTGAAAAATACGAGCAACAATTCATCAAATGAAAGTTCGTCAGCATCATACTCCAGGTCGATGACTTCAGCATGGCCTGTCTTTCCTGTGCATACATCTTTATAAATCGGGCTTTTTACGTGCCCGCCCATATAGCCAGATGTAACCCTTTTAACGCCTTTTAGTGTTTCGAATATTGCCTCAGTACACCAGAAACAACCATTGCCAAATGTTATTTTTTGAATATTCATATTAATTTATTAGCGAATGTAAGGTTTCCCTGGTTTATAAGGTAAACTGAGTGTAAAAAGTAGAAATATCCAATTTACAAAAGACAGAATGAGGTTAATCCCATTGCCCTGATTATAGTTTTCTACAGGGTAGTAAATAGTTATAGTCATACTGAAAAGGGCGGCAAGCGTCCTTAAATCGCCGGGCACAAAACCATGAAATAAATTTAATTAATAAAATAAAATGTTAATATGTTGAAAACATGTGCAAGTGTTAATTTAACAAATATTAGTTATTTGTAGCTACTGATGCAATAAAGGCTTCCTAAAGCCCCAATTAATGAAAATATAATATGTTTATAAGATGTGTTATTAACATGTTTTATTAACATAGTCATTAAACTGCATCATAGGATTTGATAATTATTGGTAATAACTTGATTTAAACTATTTGTGATTAAAAAATTACATTGTTTTTTTATAGCGCTGGGTGCGTTGTTAATCAGTCAAAATTTATATGCTGTAACAAGGCCAAATCTTGTTTATACTACGCCAAATGTTTATACAGTAGGCACAGCGGTAACGCTTACCCCAACTAACATCGGGGGAAATGCTGCAACTTCCTGTACAATAGTTAGCGGCTCGTTGCCTGCGGGGTTAACACTTTCCGCTTCAGGCGTTATTTCAGGTACGCCAACAGCAGTATTCACTACCATCTCAATTACAATTAATGCAGTTAACGCAGGAGGTAACAGAACAACCGCAGCATTTACAATAACAGTTTATCCATCAGTACCCACAGGCAGCGGCGGGTCCGTTTGTACATCCGGCTCAGTAACGCTTACTGCATCGGGCAGTTTACCTGCCGGAGGTACCTACAATTGGTACGCCGCAGCAACTGGCGGGGCGTCCCTGGCAAGCGGCGCGAATTATTCGCCTACGGTAACCGCAACCACAACCTATTATGTTGATTATGTGCAGGGGGGCTTAACCAGCCAGACCCGCACAGCGGTAACTGCAACCGTAAACGCCGCGCCGGCTTTAACAACCATGCCCACAACAGGGGTTTATTTTTCGTATCCGTTTTCGGGCAACGCCAATGATATATCAGGCAGCGCCGATAATGGCACCGTACAAGGGGCGGCCCCGCTTACTACCGACAGATACGGAAATGCCAACAGCGCCTATAGCTTTAACGGATCAAGCCAGTATATTTCAACAGCAAAGGCTACCGCCTCGCCCGGCCCACAAAATTTTTCAATAAGCGTATGGTTCAAAACCACTACCGGCGGCGGTATGCTGGTGGGCTTTGGCGCATCACAAACCGGCCAAAGCACCATGTACGACCGGCATATTTATATGAGCAATAGTGGCCAGCTATTTTATGGCATTTATCCGAATGCGGTTCAAACTATAAATACTACAGCAACTTACATTGATGGTAACTGGCATCACGTTGTAGCTACCACTTCAACAACCAGCGGATCAAATTTATATGTTGACGGCGCTTTGCAGGCCACAGATCCAACCATGACCACTTCCCAGGTTTATGGCGTTAACGGTTACTGGCGGGTAGGCTATGATGATCTTGGCGGATGGAGCAGTGAACCTACCAACTATTATTTTACAGGTTCTTTGGACGATATTGCCGTTTATACATCAGCCCTTACGGCATCACAGGTGTATAGTGTTTACGGAGCAGGCAGTTCGCCTGTATGCCTGGGCAGCACACTGTCTCTTCAATGTAACACGGTTAGCGGCGCCACTTATTCGTGGACCGGCCCGGGTAGTTTTACCTCAAGTTCGCAAAACCCAACGGTTACCACCTCTGCATCACCGGCAAATGCCGGGACATACACTTGTACGATTACAAGTTCAAGCGGATGCAGCGATGCTATTAATGTTACAGCTGTTGTTAATTCGGCGCCTTCTACAACCTTTACGGCCACTTCATCAATAAGTGTTGGCGGTACTGCTACTATTACCTACACAGGGACGGAGCCTTCAACCTCAACTTATGCGTGGACGTTTACAGGCGGCACACCGTCAACCGGATCAGGTCAGGGTCCATTTTCTGTTACCTATTCATCGCCAGGCATATATACAGCATCATTAACGGTTACCAATTCAAGCGGCTGTTCGGCAACATCAACACAAACAATTAACGCCGGATATAGCACATATGCGTTTAGTGACAATATTACATTGAACACAACTTCTTTAGGGATAACGTCTAATCTTACAAACTTCCCTGCTTTGTTGAGCATTCAGGACAATAACCTTATTATTTCAGGCGCCTGTACCGATAAGGTTTATTATCCAACTGGCCCGGCTTATGATTTTGCTTTTTATGATTCAGCAACATCTTCCGAATTGAATTACCAGGTTGAAAGCTACAATCAAACAACCGGTACATTGCTGGTATGGGTTAAAATACCCACGCTTACTCATGCAACAAATAATACGATCACCTTTTTATACGGATCAAAAACGCTACCAGCAACCCATACCACCGCGTTTTATGAAAGTACCTGGGCAAGTGATTATAAAGCGGTGTTTCATTTTAATGAATCAAGCTATACCGGTTCTGTGATCGATGGCACCGCCGGTGGTAATACAGGCACTACAGGCGGCATGACCTCGGCTGACCTTGTTACCGGTAAAATAGGGACTGCTTATTCGTTTAATGGTTCTTCAAAGAAAATTACTTTCGGGGCTTTAACACTTACCGGAACATTTACTATTTCGGCATGGGTGAAACTTGCGGCAACAGGTATAGACCAAAAGGTAATGACGAACCAGGCGGCTGCCGGTGGAAGCAGCGGGGGGTATAAGCTGGGAGTTTATTTAAATAATTATCCCGAATCTGAATCGGGCATTGCTGTTGATAGGGGCTCTACTCCTCTTCCAACAGCTTTTGGTACAGGAATATGGCACTATATACAAGGCGTTTATACAGGTTCAACTTTAAGTACTTATGTTGACGGGGCCCAATATGAAGTTTTAAACACGACAAACAGCCCGTCTTCCACTAATCCATTTTACATAGGTGTCGGCGAAGGTGGTAATCAATTATATTTTAATGGTATAATTGATGAACCCAGGGTATCAAATGTTGCCAAAACCGGCGATTGGATAAAAGCTGAATATGTTGACCAAAACAACCCAACCACTTTTACCACAGTTGGGTCAACTATAACAAGTCTTACAAATGCAGCGGCTTTCCCGGGTGCATTAACCTACACGTGGACAGGCGCCACGAGTACAGACCCTGCGGCTGCGGCAAACTGGAACAATACCACCGCCGGGACTACCAGCCAGCTTCCCGCATTTGATGGCAGCGCCAGTTTGGTTGTTCCTGCAGGTTTATCTAATTATCCATCGCTCACCGCCAGCGAAAGCGTATATGGCTTAACAATTGCCAGTGGGGCTTCGTTAAATTTAAATGGCTATACGCTTAGTGTAGGGTGCAATATTTACAACAGCTCAAGCGGCCAGATACTTTATGGTACCAGTACTTCATCGGGTATTACATGGAATGGTTCGGCGGCAACGCAAACCTATACCGGCAGTAGTACAACAAACACTGCAGCGCTTGGGAACATGACTATCAACAATTCAGCGGGTGGTACAGTAACCATTAGTGGCGGCCCTGTTGATATTTATAATACACTTACTATAACAAACGGTAACCTGGTTGTTGGCGCTTCGCCGGCGGCTTTAACTTTAAAAAGTACCGCAACACTAACGGCAAGTGTAGCGGCAATACCAAGCGGCAGCTCCATTACCGGTACCGTTAGCGTTGAACGATACGTAACCGGCGGCAGCAATTACCGCGGATATCGTTTAATTTCTTCGCCTGTTTATGCGGCCACGGTAAGTTCGAACAATATTTACAGTATAAATTATTTACAAAACAGCATTTATCTTACAGGCAATGCAGGGGGCGGCTTTGATAAAACGGGCAACCCAACTCTTTATTTATACCGCGAAGACCAAACGCCATCGGCCGCTACATTTACGAGTGGTAATTTCTGGGGCATAAGCGCTATCAATAATACGCCATCTTATAACTATTACCTTAATGGCGGGTCAACAAGTTTTAATCTCCCTGTTGGCAACGGGGTAATGTTCTTTTTCAGGGGGAACAGGGCTTCGGCCACGGTTGCTACCGAAACCACGCCATCATATCTTACCCCGGTAACAGTTACCATGAGTACAACGGGCACGTTGAACCAGGGCCAGGTAATTGTGCATGACTGGTACACACCAGCCTCGGCCAATATTGGATATACCGGCACCGGAACGGGCACAAACTTTACCGTTAGGGGCTTTAACCTGGTTGGAAACCCTTATGCCAGTTCGATAGACTGGGAAAAATATAATACTACAACAACCACTACAGGTATATACGCCAACAACGTAGGCACAACCATATATGAGTTTGACCCACTGACCCATAATTATGATGTTTATCAAAAAGGGGGAGTATTTACAAACCATGGTTCGAACATAATTGCCAGCGGACAGGGCTTTTTTGTACAGGCCACCAGCAATAGCAGCCCCCAGCTGATATTTAACGAAACAGCTAAAACAGCCTCACAAAATACAGGTGTTACTCTTTTAATGGCTTCGAGGACAAATTTTGCCGCTGCTGCTACCAATACCGAACAGCATTTGCGTTTACAACTGGTTGCTGATACTATCAACACTGATGATATATATATTGGTTTTAACCCGACAGCCCAAACACAATATGTTAATGATGAAGACGCTCCCTATATAAAGGGGACAGGGAATGTGAGTATGGCCAGTTTTTCGACCGACAGTGTTGAATTGGCTATAAACAGGCTGCCTTTACCAAAACTAACCCCTACAGTTATACCATTATTTGTCACTGCAAGCGCTTATGGTACCTATAACCTAAACAGAACAGAATTAAACGGCATTCCTCCACTTTATGAAATCTGGTTGATGGATAATTACAATAAGGATTCATTAGATATGGTGCATAACAACACATATGCTTTTGATATAACCGCCGATGCAGGCACTTATGGAAAAAATCGTTTTCAGTTAGTGATACGCCAAAACCCGGCGCTGGCAATACATTTATTAAACTTTACGGCCGCTAAAGCAACCGGCGGTACCCAGGTTACATGGACCACTGAGAACGAACAGAATTACACCGACTTTACAGTGCAAAGAAGCAATGATGGCGGCGCCACTTATGCGGACCTCGGGAGCTTGGTTTCAAGCAACCTGGGTGCTTACAACTTTTTGGACCAGGCCCCGCCAATTGCTGCGGATTTATACCGTTTAAAAATAGTCGACCTGAATGGTACCATCAGCTACTCTAAAATTGTTACGCTGATGTACGCGAACCCTAATAGTATTGTTAAAAACAATATATCCATTTATCCCAACCCAGCAAAAAATACATTAAACGTAAGTATTACCCCCCCTTATGCTTCAACTAACAGCCTAACACAGGCAACCAGCCCCACAACTACCGGGCCTTCGTCAGTTGTTAATAGTGTTTATAATATAAGGATGATAAATACTTTAGGCTCGGTTATAAAAACGGCTACAGTAACGCAGCAAACGTGGCAAACTGATGTGAGCGGCCTTGTGCCGGGAACCTATATTATACAAGTAGTTAATAATTACGATAACAGTATTATTGGGAAGGGAAATTTTGTGAAACTATGAGGATAACGTTGGGCTATAAAGGTAGTATAAACCACTAACAGTTCAAACCAGCAGACATTTGCCGTGGTTAATATTTATAGCATTAAAATAGTAAACCCCTTAGGCACAGTGATTAAAACAGCTTCAACCTCATGGCAAAATTGGCGAACTGAGGTAACTAATATTATGCCAGGCAATTACATCCTGCAGGTTATTAATAGTAATGATAATAGCGTCGTTGAAAAAGGCACTTTATTAAACTAAAAATGAATAAAGTAAAAACTAAATTATTATTAGCAGGTATTTTTATAAGTTCATGTTAATAATAATTATAATATAGTATTTGTCACATCAGTAAAAAACAAGCCATGCAACAATTTTATCAATAAAATTTGTTCTGCCAAATAGGATAAATTTTAATAAATTCTGTAAATAATTGCTTTGAAAGAAACTTTTAGCATTTTGGTAACTACAGATTTTTTGAAGCAATAGGCCGGTTTGCAATCCTGCCGCCTGGTAAAAGCTTGTGGTATTATTATTTTAATTCCAATAAAATCATATTATTTAATCGTGAGCATGAATAAATTCGATATATAGTGAGATAAATAAAGTATTGTAACAATTATGAGACAAAATTCGTAAAACTTAGCTAAAACACGGCAGAAAATTATATTGTGTTATACGTTTTGCTGAGTTATTTAAACTATTGGTTAATATAATATTATTTTAATTCATTTTATCCCTAATTAATTAAGGTTTTTCGAATGCTGTTATTCTTTCACTTCACTCTTTCAATATAATTATTAAAGAAAGTAATAATACAGACGCTTAACCTCAAAAAAACACTTATGGCTACTCTCATACCCCGTTTTTGTTTTTCAGCGACTCCAGCCTTTAAAAGGCTGGTTACCGGAAAAAAATGGTTATTTTTATATTTAACAGCATTTATTTTAGTAAGCTCATCTGCAAAAGTAACGGCAGCAAATGCTACCCTTAGTGGTCTTACTTTGAGTGCAGGCACACTTTCTCCGGCATTTGTTAGCACCACTTTTAGTTATACCTCATCAGAAAACAGTTCAACCGCATCTATAACCGTTACGCCGACATCAGGCACCTTTGGAGCAGTTATAACAGTGAACGGAATTGTAACTGTGAGCGGCATTGCGTCACTTCCCGTTGCGCTAAGTGCCGGGTCAAATACCATTACCATAGTCGTTACAGCTCTCGGTTTTACTACCAAAACTTATACCATAACGGTAACCAGGCAAAATATCAGTTATACAGGTTCACCCTTCACCTACTATACGGGTTTAGGGATCACCCCGTTAACGCCAGCTATAACCGGCGCGCCTACTGGTTATGCAATTAGCCCAGCCATTTCAACGGGTTTGTTATTCAGTACAACTACCGGCGTTGTATCGGGCACGCCGACAGTTACGGCCGCAGCCACCACTTATACTATTACTGCAAATTATGCAGGCGGCATAACTGCTACCACCACAATAAATATAACAGTTTTAGCATCAACTATAAGTTATGTCGGCAGCCCGTTTACTTTTTACCAGGGCACGGCTATAACCACTGTAAGTTCAACCGAGGTAGGCGGTAACCCAACAACCTATTCGGGGGCACTTCCTGCGGGTCTATCATTAAATACTTCAACCGGGGACATAACAGGTACCCCTACAGCTGCTGCTGCTTCTACCCCATATACTATAACCGCAAATTATGGTGGGGGTGTTACAGCCACAACTGTTATAAATATAACCGTATTAGCCCCAACAATTAGCTATGCCGGTAACCCATTTACTTTTTATACCACCGTTGCTATTACGGCCTTAAATCCAACTACTACAGGCAGCCCGATAAGTTTTTCAGGGTCATTGCCTGCAGGATTATCCCTTAATACCACAAACGGGCAAATAACAGGCACGCCAACCACAGTAGCAGCTGCAACACCCTATACCGTCACTGCAAACTACGCAGGCGGTGTAACAGCGACAACAATATTAACTATTACCGTGAATGTTGGGCTGCCAGTTATCAGTTATTCGCCATCAACAAATACTTACAATGCTGGAACCGCTATTGCCACCTTGACGCCAACAAATACAGGCGGAACAGTAGTGAGTTATTCAGTAAGCCCAGTATTGCCCGCCGGTTTATCAATCAGCGCGACTACGGGCGTTATATCCGGTACTCCAACGGTAGTATCTTCTGCAACTACATATACTATAACGGCTACCAATGCCACAGGTACCGGGACTACTACAGTGAATTTAACGGTTTTACCACAACTTCCTTATATATATTATTCACCCGGGTCTGAAGTTTATCCGCAAGGTTCGGCAATCACTGCTATTACCCCGATTAACAGCGGTGGCGCAGCAACAAGTTTTTCAATAAATACTGCATTGCCAACAGGTATGACATTTAATACCTCGACAGGCAAGATCTCAGGTACGCCAACGGTTCCGTCAACAATAACCACGTATACTATTACCGCCACCAATGCAGGAGGCAGCGAAAGTACCACGTTAACATTAACAGTTACCCCACATGCGCCTGTCATCAGTTATTCGCCGTCAACCAACATTTTTACTGTCGGCACAACCATCGCGTCGTGGACGCCAACCAATATAGGTGGTGTAGATACAATTTATGTGGTTGGCCCCTCACTGCCGGCAGGTTTGTCATTAAATTCATACACCGGGGTAATATCAGGTACGCCAACGGCCGTATCCCCGGTAACCACTTATACTATATCAGGCAGTAATGACGGTGGTACCAGTACCACTACCGTACAAATATCATGTGTTAACCCACCCGCGCCTACTGTCAGTTATTCCCCATCAACCAATACCTATTTGGTAGGTACTGCAATTACTTCGTTAACACCAACTACAACCGGCAGCCCAACAAGCTTTTCTATAGGTACAACGCTACCGGCAGGCTTATCATTTGATACAACCACGGGTATTATATCAGGTACGCCTACGACGGTATCAGCAACAGCTACCTATACCATTACGGCTACAAACCCCGCTGGCTCCGGGACAACTACGGTGACTTTAACTGTTAATCCAACTGCTCCAGTTATCAGCTATAGCCCCTCTACAAATACTTACACCAAGGGTACTGCCATAACGCCCTTAACGCCAACAAATACTGGTGGTACGGCATCAAGCTATTCTATAAGTGCAGCATTACCTGCCGGTTTATCATTTAGTACTACCACCGGTGTAATTTCGGGTACGCCGACAGCTACCTCTGCTTTAACTACTTATACAATTACAGCTACAAATGCAACCGGAAACGGGACTACCACCGTTCAGATCACCGTTAATTCGCTGGCTCCGGCAATTACTTATTCGCCGGGAACAGTTACCTATTCGGTTGGTAGCACTATTACGCCTGCAACGCCGACAAATACCGGTGGGGCTGCATCCAGTTATGCAATAAGCGGTGGGACTTTGCCAACCGGATTATCTTTTAATACTTCAACAGGTGTAATTTCAGGAGCCCCAACGGTTGTGTTCCCTACGACAACATTTACTATTGTAGCCACAAACTCTTCGGGCACAAGCAGCACCAGTTTAATCATTACTGTTAGCCCGGCAGCTCCTATAATCAGTTATACACCGTCAACTAATGTTTATTCAGTAGGCGCCGTGATACCAACCTTAACGCCAACCAATACAGGTGGTGCGGTTACGGGTTATTCTTATTCTTCAACCGGTACTACACTTACAGGTGCAACCCTGGCCGGTCCAAGCTTAATGACCATTGATGCATCTGGTAATATTTATGTAGCCAATTGGAATAATAAAACAGTAAGCAGATGGAATTCGTCTCATACTTACCTGGGCACATTTGGTACAGGCATTACCATGAGTAATCCGGAAGGGATAGTTTTTGATTCAGCAGGAAATGCTTATGTAGAAGATACAGGCAGCGGCGATGTGTATAAATTTAATTCTGCCGGCGTTTACCAGTCTACTATTATAACAGGCTTAAGCCACCCACTTGGTATCAGTATCAATTCATCAGATCAACTGTTTATTGCCACCTATGTTTACACATCGCCGTATACCAGTTCGGTAACCAAATACTCTACTTCAGGTACATTATTGCAAACAATTAGCAATACGAACATGAATGAGTCGGACGGTGTGGCGATTGATGGGTCAGGGAACATTTTTGTATTAAATCGAGGCAATAACCTTACCGGGACCAACCAGGGTTATGTAACGGAATATAACTCAGCCGGAACATATCTTGGCGTATTTAGCAGTGGATATAATGACCCATTAGCTATATCAGTTGATCCTTCGGGAAACGTATTTGTTGCCGACTCGCATAATGATGAGGTTAAGATATATAGTTCTACCGGTGTACTGCTCAACACCTTAACGGGATTTACCGATGTGGAAGGTTTTGTTGCCGACTCAAACGGAAATTTATATGTATCTGATTTTACAGATAATACTGTTAAAGAGTTTTTATCACTGGGTGGTTACCATATAAACGCACCGCTGCCAGCGGGGTTAAGCTTCAATAGCACAACCGGCCAAATCAGCGGTACTCCTACAACACTGTTCCCTGCCACCACTTATACTATTACTGCCTATAATATTACGGGCAGCGGCACGACAACGGTAACACTTTCATGCGTAGATTCTTTTGATTGGGTTGGCGTTACCAGCACTGACTGGAACACGCCGTCAAACTGGCTTAGCGGTGTTGTGCCAACAAGCAGTAACCAGGCGGTGATCGGCGTTAACCGTACATTTAATTATTTCCCGACTATACTTACATCAGATGGTACAGTTAATGTTGGCTCAATAGCTTTTGGTAATTTGGGTGGACAGTCACCTGGTGTTGCGGTAAATAGTGGGGCCACTTTAAATGTTTCGGGTGCTATCACTTATCAAAGCGATGCCGACGCGGGCTTGGGTTATACTTGTACATTATCAGGCGCAGGTACGCTGAATACAAATAGTATAGCCGTTATTGCAAATACAAGTTTAGGTAGTTCCTATACTGCTACGATGGCTTCATCGGTTACTAATTTAAATATAACTACAAATATTGCTTTAACATCGTCAAATACAGGCGCTGCATTATTTAATTCTACATTTAATGTTACCGGCGGTACAACGCTGCTTACAGGTATCCTTCAAACTACAAATACTTCAACCAGCACATCAAGCCTGGTTGTTATTCCTGCAACTACGGCTACTTTACAGCTTGCAAATTCAACGGCGCTGTCGGGTTTATCATCAACCGGCATTAATAAGGTAACATTTAACAATCCGGGGGCAACCGTGCAATATTCTGGCGCTGCGCAAACTGTATACAACACCACAAACATCACCGGGCTAACAGGCGGTGTTAGTTATCAGAATATTGCATTTTCGGGCACTGGTGTAAAAACAGTTTTATCCGGAAACTTAAATATAGCCGGCGATTTTACCAATTTAATGGCAAATGATGCCGGTGATTACGTAAACTTTGTTAACCCAACAGTAAACTTTAACGGTACTACGCAAAACCTGACCGGTGGATCGGGCACAGGCACCACATTTTACAAACTTACATTTAGCGGTGCAGGCACAAAAACTATGTCAAGCGGACAGTTTTATGTTGGCGCCTCGGGTGTGTTGACCATGAGTGGGACTAATGCACTTACAATTTTAAATGCCAACGGCTTGTTAACTCTAAATTCAAATTCCTTATCTTCAGCTTCTGTTGCGGCAATGTCTGGCGGGCCAAGCATTACAGGTAACGTAAACGTACAGCGATATGTAACAGGTGGGTCGGGTTACAGGGGTTATCGCCTCGCTTCATCGCCCGTATATTCGGCTACCGTTAGCTCAACCAATGTATATAGTATAAATTACCTGCAAAACAGTATGTATCTTACTGGCAACAGCGGTGGTGGTTTTGACAAAACAGGCAACCCTACGCTTTACCTGTTCAGGGAAGATCTTACTCCTTCGAATACAACCTTTACCAGCGGCAATTTTTGGGGCGTTAGCGCCATAAATAATACACCTGCTTATAATTATTATTTGAATGGTGGCTCGACCAACTATAATATACCTGTTGGCGGAGGTTTTATGTTCTTCTTCAGAGGGAACAGGGCCTCGGCAACTGTAGCGACAGAAACCCAAACAACGTATGCGACACCGGTAGCAGTTACCATGATGGCGACCGGCACATTGAACCAGGGACAGGTAACAGCAACTGACTGGTACACGCCAGCATCAGCATATTTAGGTTATACCGGTACAGGGACAGGAACAAATTATACAGTACGCGGGTTTAATTTAGTTGGCAACCCTTACGCCAGTTCAATAGATTGGGAGCAATTTACTACAACTTCCACAACCAACGGTATATACGGCAGTAATATAGGAACAACTATTTATGAGCTTGACCCGGCCACCAATAATTATGATGTTTATCAAAAAGGTGGTGTTTATACCAACCATGGTAAAAGAACAGTAGTGAGCGGGCAAGGGTTTTTTGTTTTGGCAACAGGTACAAACCCACAGCTGATATTTAACGAATCGGCAAAAACTGCTACACAAAATACCGGTCTTAACTTATTTATGTCAACCAGCGGTCAGTTGGCTACATTGAATAACACGGGTGTGGATTCGCATTTACGTTTGCAACTGTCGATGGATAGCGTTAATACTGAAGATATTTATATTGGTTTTAATTCAGTTGCATCAACAAAATATGCTAACGATGAGGACGCCCCTTATAAAGCGGGGAATGGAAAAGTAAAGATGGCCAGTTTTTCAAGCGACAGCGTAAGGCTGGCTATTAACAGGATGCCTTTGCCGGAATTAAAGCCGGCTATTATTCCGTTGTTTGTAACAGCTGCCGCATACGGTACTTATAGTTTGAATATGACGGAACTTGAAGCTATTCCCCAAATTTACCAGGTTTGGCTGATGGATCGTTTTAATAAGGACTCGTTGGATATGAGGCATAATAATACCTATGCATTTGATATTACTGCCGATACCAATAGTTATGGCAACAACCGTTTTCAATTGGTTATACGCCAGGATCCGGCTTTGGCAGTACACTTATTGGATTTTACCGCAAATAAAGCATCCAACGGTGCGGAAACAGTGTGGAAGACAGAAAATGAGCAGAACTATACAAACTTTACTGTTGAAAGAAGCACGGATAACGGGGCAACATTTACAGTGTTAGGTGGCTTTGCTTCGAGCGCTTTGGGTACCTACAGTCTTTTGGACAAAAACCCGGCGCAAGGTACAGATGAATATCGCCTAAAGCTGGAAGATTTAAATGGCAGCATAACCTATTCAAACATAGTTACGCTGATATATGGCAATGCCAACAGCAGCCTTACTAAAACAAATATTACTATTTACCCTAATCCTGCAAAAAGCACGTTGAACCTGAATATTACCCCGGGATTTAAAACAAACCCAGCTACGCAGCAAAACCTTAATCCGGGTATCCCTGCGCTTGCATCCACAGGTAGTAATGTTTATAATATAAAAATAGTAAACTCATTGGGCCAGGTTATCAAAACAGCTACAACTGGTGATCAAAACTGGCAAACTGATGTAAGCGGCCTCGTGCCCGGAACCTATATTCTGCAAGTTATCAATAACAACAACAGCAGCGTTGTTGGCAAGGGAACGTTTATTAAGTTGTAGAGATTTAAGAACTAATTTTCCATCGTTTGATTACAGTACTGACTTAGGTTTTTGGCTTATGTCTTTATTGTTTTATGGCTTCCCGCTGATGCCGGCGTATGGCCCGTTGGTGCGTCTCACAACTGTTCCAAAATAGGCAGGGATAACAGATATGCCAGGTATTGGCCGATTAAACCAGCTGTTACAACCACTTAATTTTTATCCCCCAAATAAACTGCAAAAATGTCCCAAATCGAGAAAAATACAAACTCATATTTACTTAGCCGTATTAACAGTTAATTAATACATGCCTTAAAACAGCGCTGATTAACAAACTTGTTACAATTTTTGTTAATCAAAAATTAAATTCCACTTGGTATAGTTATTCCAATTCACCTATTTTTACGTTGCTATTTTTTTGTACACCCGATAAATTATTGGTGATTGACTGTCAGGGCCTTAAAAAGCTATGAAAATGAACCTGACTCGTTATCTCAATTTATCTAACTATTTATTAAAATTGGCTATCGTGCCAATAATGCTGGTTTTCTTCAGTAATAGTGTGTACGCTCAAACAATCTATTATGATACTTATGCTTTTCGCATACCATTAACTTTAAATAATGCTTCGTTAGGAATTACTACCGACCAAACAAATTTTGTCGCATTGGTTAAAGTAACCAGCCCAAATTTTGTTTCGGGGGTTTGTTCAGATCAAACAGGGGGGATATCTTCATCAATCCCTGTTTTCGCTATTATTGACAGCGCTTATTCAACTACTCAAGAGTTAAACTACCAGGTTGAGAATTACAACACCACGACAGGTGTAATTTACTTTTGGGTGAAAATCCCTGACTTGTATAAATCAACATCAAATAAATTATATTGCTATTTTGGCACAACAAACCCATCGGTAGTACACAGTACCGCGTGGCAAAAATTAACCTGGAGCAATGTTGTCACTACGGCTCCGGGCATTACTTACTCCGGGGTGTGGCACTTCAATGAAAATCCGTCGGGCTCCTCGCCCCAATTTTCTGATGCGACAGTAAACAATAATAACTTAACCGTTGGAAGTTACCTTGGCAGCTTGGGTTCTGTAACACAAAATACGTCATCTCAAATAGGTAATGGCATTACATTAACGGCTACATCGGTACTTGACACTATTGCTACGGCGATGCCAAACACCACTTCCAGTCAAACGTTATCTTTATGGGCGAGTTATCCATCTACGCCGCCGCACACGGCAAATTTAATTGTTCTTGAAAACGGCACCAATCCGGCCACAACAGGTAATGGCACCCAATTGGGGGTATTACTCAATGGCTCTGCTACAACTTTACAGACATGGAGATGGGCCAATAGGTTAACGCCGCTGGTTTCGTCAACCACCATTCCAACTGCGGTTACCTGGCATCATTATGCTTACGCTTATGACTCTGTTGCCAACAAAAGCTACCTGTACCTCGACGGGGCGTTATTAGCCGGGCCTACTTCTAATTCCTCTAATAAGCCATTTTCCGGAAAAGTAACTATGGTTTCCTTCGGCGATTATATCAACAACCAAATACCTTCGGGCCCTAAAATAGTAGGGGGTCAGAGTTACACAGGAACGATGGATGAGTCGCATGTCATTGGCACTACTTTAACGGCTGACTGGATAAAAGCCGAATATGTGAACCAGAAAAACCCTGATGCCTTTACAACGTCGGGTCCCATGCAAACCAATTCGGTACGGGCTTCGGCCGTTGCGGGTTATTTGGTTTATACCTGGAAAGGGGCAAGCACCGATATAACCAGCCCCAGCAATTGGAACAACACGACTTCGGGGGTAGCAAACGAAGTCCCGGTTAATGGAAATGTTAATTGGGTTATACCGGCCGGGTTATCGCATTATCCTGTTTTAACCACAGATACCGCTCTTTATGGGTTAACTATTGCCGCAGGTGCTTATATCAATTTAAACGGGCATACTTTAAAAGTAGGCTGTAATATTTATAACAGCAGCGGGGGCCAGATAATGTATGCCAGTAGCAGTTCTTCAAAAATCCAATGGGACGGATCAATTTCAGCCCAGTACTATTATGGCACAAGTACGGCGCTTACTGCAGAACTTGGCGCTATGGAAGTAAAGAATTCCACCGGAGGAACAATAAACATCACCGGCGGCCCGGTTGATATTTTCAGTTCACTAACAATGACCAAAGGAAACCTTGTTATTGGGGCATCACCAGCGGCGTTAACTTTAAAAAGCACGGCAACATTAACGGCAAATGTCACTGCAATACCTTCGGGAAGCTCAATTACAGGTACTGTAAACGTTGAACGTTACATTACCGGGGGCGCCAATTACCGTGGTTACCGCCTGATATCATCGCCGGTTTACCTGGATTCGGTAAGCTCAAATAAAGTTTACAGCATAAATTACCTGGATAGCTATACCTATCTGACAGGTAATGCCGGTGGCGGCTTTGATAAAACAGGGAACCCAACGCTTTATTTGTACCGCGAAGACCAGACCCCATCAAACACGACATTTATAAGCGGTAATTTTTGGGGTATAAGCGCAATTAATAACTCAACCCCTTATAATTATTCTGTATCAGGTACGCTCGCGAATGTAACTGTTAATGATTATCTGCCGGTTGGCAATGGGGTTATGTTCTTTTTCAGAGGAAACAGGGCTTCCGCGTCGCTGGCTGCTGAGACGACGCCATCATACATTACCCCGGTAACAGTAACTACAGTTACATCCGGCCCGTTAAACCAGGGCCAGGTAATAGTACATGACTGGTATACCCCAACCTCTGCGTACCTGGGGTACACGGGTGCCGGAACGGGAACAAACCAGCCGGTGCGTGGGTTTAATTTGGTAGGCAACCCTTATGCAAGTTCAATTGATTGGGAACAATATAACACCACTACTGCCACCAGCGGCATATACGCCAATAATGTAGGGACTACAATTTGGGAGTTTGACCCTTTAACTCATAATTATAATACTTACCAAAAGGGCGGCGCATTTACTAACCATGGCTCAAATATAATATCCAGCGGAGAAGGGTTTTTTGTACAGGCCTCCAGCGCCACTAACCCGCAGCTAATTTTCAACGAAACGGCTAAAACAACTACTGAAAATACAGGGCTTAAGCTTATGATGGATGCCAGGCCGAACTTTGCTGCGTTGAATAATACAGCCTCCGACCAGCACTTACGCATCCAATTGGCGGCTGATTCTATAAACACTGATGATACGTATATAGGGTTTAGTTCAACGGCCAGCGCTAAATATATTGTGAACGAAGATGCACCGTACCTGGCGGGACAAGGGGAAGTAAAGATTTCTTCATTTTCCAGTGATAGCGTCAAACTGGCAATAAATAAATTGCCTTTGCCAGGGGTGCACCAAACAGTTATACGATTATTTGCGACTGCCACTGATTATGGTACTTACAAGTTAAATATGACCGAGCTAACGGGTATACCCCAACTTTACGAAGTTTGGCTTATGGACCGTTTTAATAAGGACTCGTTGGATATGCGGCAGAATACAACCTATGCATTTGATATTACTGCCGATACCAATAGTTATGGCAACAACCGTTTTCAATTGGTTATACGCCAGGATCAGGCTTTGGCAGTACACTTATTGGATTTTACCGCAAATAAAGCATCCAACGGTGCGGAAACAGTGTGGAAGACAGAAAATGAGCAGAACTATACAAACTTTACTGTTGAAAGAAGCACGGATAACGGGGCAACATTTACAGTGTTAGGTGGCTTTGCTTCGAGCGCTTTGGGTACCTACAGTCTTTTGGACAAAAACCCGGCGCAAGGTACAGATGAATATCGCCTAAAGCTGGAAGATTTAAATGGCAGCATAACCTATTCAAACATAGTTACGCTGATATATGGCAATGCCAACAGCAGCCTTACTAAAACAAATATTACTATTTACCCTAATCCTGCAAAAAGCACGTTGAACCTGAATATTACCCCGGGATTTAAAACAAACCCAGCTACGCAGCAAAACCTTAATCCGGGTATCCCTGCGCTTGCATCCACAGGTAGTAATGTTTATAATATAAAAATAGTAAACTCATTGGGCCAGGTTATCAAAACAGCTACAACTGGTGATCAAAACTGGCAAACTGATGTAAGCGGCCTCGTGCCCGGAACCTATAT
>Ga0207017_1002_pt2 | contig 27795 bp, 28 predicted proteins | sample Alteio_BWMinCont_51_FD_153472 | JGI IMG/M metagenome (GOLD analysis project Ga0207017, IMG submission 153472) | Enriched cells from forest soil in Barre Woods Harvard Forest LTER site, Petersham, Massachusetts, United States -... | ecosystem: Environmental > Terrestrial > Soil > Temperate forest >...
GCTGCGGTAGCTGTTCCTCAATTTATTGACCTTTCAACCGATGCAAAAAATGCAGCCGTTGCGGGTGTAGCAGGCGCTTTATCTTCTGCAAATGCTATTAATTATGCTTCAAGATCAGAAAATGCGACCAAAGGTGTTCCTGTTGCGAATTGTACAGCCGTGTCAGGCGCGCTCGCTGGCGGTCTTCCTTCAGGTTATGTTATTACAGCAGCAGCTGTTGCTGTAGGTGCAACCGTAGTTTGTACGCTGACCTATACTCCACCAACAGGTACAGCAGTCACGGCAAACTTTACGGCTACTGGCATAACTTAATTTGCAAAATATTTGTCAACTAAAAATGCATGTTTTTATAAGCACACACAGTGCACCAGGAATATCAGCAGTGTAATTTAGTATCATAGGGATAAGCTGATGTTATTATTTAAATGTCTAAAAGAGATTTTACCTATGAGCAGGAAGCACTCAGGTTTTACCTTGATTGAATTAGTTATTGTTATCGTGATTTTAGGCATACTGGCTGTGGCTGCAGTTCCTCAATTTATTAATCTTGCAACCGATGCAAAAGATGCAGCCGTTGCGGGTGTGGCAGGCGCTTTATCTTCTGCAAATGCTATTAATTATGCTTCAAGATCAGAAAATGCGACTAAAGGCATTGCTGTTGCGAATTGTACAGCCGTGTCAGGCGCGCTCGCTGGCGGTCTTCCTTCAGGTTATGTTATTACAGCAGCAGCTGTTGCTGTAGGTACAACCGTAGTTTGTACGCTGACCTATACTCCACCAACCGGTACAGCAGTCACGGCAAACTTTACGGCTACTGGCATAACTTAGCTTGTAACAATATAACCTGAAATAATTGCACGCTGTATCATAAGTAAGTAATGATTAAAATAAATACAATTCAGCAAGATTCGAATAAGGTAATGTCAGTTTGAGCGCGTTATTGAAATTATTCATACTACGCGCCGAGTTAACCTAACTTTTTAGTTGCTATTTTCCTAATCATATTGACCACAGGGATTTAATCTACTTACAAAAATATAAAACTCTTACAAATAGTTGTAAAATAGAGTTAATGGACTAACAAAAGTAGAGAAATAATCATGAAGATATTTTCTCAAACAAAATTAATTAACCTGCTGCTTTTAATGGGAATGATTATTCTAATTGTATGCGGAATAATAGCCTATAGACAGGTACAACGATTGGTTGAAGCAAATAAATGGGTTATACATACACATAAAGTTATTGAGGCAGCCAATACAACACTTTTATCTCTCACTGAGGCAGAATCGCAATTAAATTATTATGAGTTCACACATGATAAATCGTCAATTCAAGACTTACCTAAGCTTATAGATGTTACACAACAAAAAATTCGTCTCCTGAAGTACTTAGTTCAAGATAACGTTATCCAAGAGATAAGGGTTCATGACTTGGAGGCATTAGCTAATACAAAAATTGCTTTAACGCAGCAAATTTCTCAGATGGGAGATAGTCAAGCTGGCTTACAGCTTGCAGAAAGTCAAAAGAGAGCAGAAACAAAAGCAGACTTTACTCGAAAAGTTGCTGATATAACTCAAGAAGAAGAGAATTTATTAGCACAGCGTAATGCTATAGTACTTCACGAAGCAACTATAAGCAATTCGATGTTTATCATTTTTGTAGTCTTAAGTGAATCGTTTATTTTATTGAGTCTCATTTTATTAAATCATAACTTACATCAGCGCAATATTGCGGAACAAAAACAAACCGAAGCTGAAAACGAATTACGAGCGAGTGAAACATATAAAACAGCTATTTTGGAGGCTGCGTCTGATAGCATCATAACAATCGATGAACAAAAAAATATTATGTCATTTAATCCACAAACAATAAAAGAATTTCACTACTTTAGTGAGGAACTGCTGAACAAAAACATTGAAGTAATCCTGCCAAGTTTTGATTTAAATCTAGCAAAACTCCCCTATAAATCAGATATTGAAGTCCTGGGAGTACGTAAAAATGGGGAAAACTTTCCTGTTGAAATCAAAGTTTCTAGAATGGATATCGATAAGAAAAATATGTCTGTGATTATTGTTCGTGATATCACTGAACGGAAAAAAATTGAAAAGATAAAAAATGAATTTGTTTCGGTTGTAAGTCATGAATTAAGAACACCACTTACATCAATTCGAGGCGCACTTGGTTTAGTTCTCGGTGGTGCCGCAGGAACCTTTCCAGAAAAAATCAAAAAATTACTCGATTTAGCAAATAATAATTGCGAACGACTTCTTTTGCTTATTAGTGATATTTTGGATATGGAAAAAATTGAAGCTGGGAAGATGAATTTTGTCTTTAAAGTGATTGATATTAACCAATTAGTTAGCGAAGCAATTGCTGCTAATCAAATGTTTGCTGAAAAATATGGTGTTAGACTTACATTAGCTCAATCTGAGCCGAATCTTGATCTAAATGTAGATCCTGATCGTTTAATGCAAGTGTTAGCTAATTTAATCTCGAATGCAATTAAATTTTCTCCAAAAGGTGAAGAGGTAACTCTTGCTATTAAACAACGCCAAGAGAGTGTACGTGTTCTTATTTCTAATAAAGGGGCAGGGATACCAAACGATTTTCAATTGCATATTTTTCAAAAATTTTCACAAGTGGACACCTCAGATACCCGTGGTAAAGGTGGAACAGGTTTGGGCTTAAATATTAGTAAAGCAATCATTGAGAAATTGGGTGGCACGTTGAATTTTATTAGTAAACCAGGTGAAATAACGACATTCTATTTTGATTTACCATTATGGCAAACAACACAAGAAATCATCGAAGCCCAAAAAAGTAAATCACCATCACACAGTCAAGATAGAATATTGATTTGTGAAGATGATGAAGACCAGGCAAGCTATCTCAGTCAACTTTTGGAATCTGCGGGTTTTCAAATAGATATGGCATATACTGTAAATGAAGCTAAAAATTTATTGTCAAAAAATACTTATCATGTATTATTGCTTGATTTAATTTTACCTGATCAAGATGGTATTAGTTTCATTCGCGAATTACGCAGTAAAGAGCAAACATCTACGCTTCCCATTATTGTCTTATCCGTGATCGCGCAAACTGGCCGCAGTTTATTGAATGGGAATGCTTTTGCAATAGTGGATTGGCTAGATAAGCCAATTGATTTTGATAAATTATTGCAAGCTATGCAACATATAAAAAAGAAAACATACCCAGCAATACCCAATATTTTACATGTCGAAGACGATGTTGAAACGTTCGAAGTTGTGCAAACTTTGCTAGGAAAGGATGCTAATGTTATTTCCGCAACTACCATACAAGAAACAGTAGAAAAACTAAACCATTTGAAAATTGATTTAGTCATATTGGATTTATTATTGCCCGATGGCAATGCGGAACAATTTTTACCATTAATTTCAAAATATGAATTACCGATCATTGTGTATTCAGCGAACGAATTAGATAAAAACCTCGCTCAACTTGTGAAGTACGTACTTGTAAAATCAAAAACGTCTAATGAACAATTGATCAGTTTGGTTAAGCATGTGTTAGAAACAAGTACATAGGAGACAATGATGCCTAGCCAATCGCTTAATCAAATCTTATAAGGCAACCATATGACCGACTCAAGCGACATTGCAACAAAATTAGCAAAACTACGTGAAGACTATAAAAATAAGCTGCCCGATAAAATTGGCGAAATTATCAGTATTTGGAAAAATCTAATAGGACAATCGAATTCAGAAACATTGGCGCTTTTTCATCGCAAGGTCCATAGCTTACATGGTACCGCAGATACTTTTGGTTTCATGGAGTTAGGGAAAACTGCTACGCGTTTAGAATTATTAGCTAAATCTTTAATTGAGAGTCCAGATCTCATTACGAAATATACCGATCAGATAGATCAATTACTAAATGAGTTAAAAACGCTTGCTACTAGCGTAGATGTCCAATCACAGATAGTTCAGAAGGTAGAAGTACCATTAGATCAAGCTATGATGATTTATTTACTTGATGATGATAATGCATGGGAAAATAATTTAGCCTCACAAATGACCACTTTTGGTTACCAGATCCAAAGGTTTGATGATATTGATTTATTTGTCGAGCAGCTTGCTAAGCAATTCCCTGCAATATTGATTATTAATATCAATCTGGTAAATGATCAATTGCAAAATATGTTGCTTGCTAAAAATGAAAAATCAGATTCAAAGATTCCCATTATTTTTATTTCAACAAGTGGTGAGTTCTCATTACGGTTAAAAGCAGTTCGTTTAGGTAGCGAAGCCTATTTTATAAAACCATTTTTAGTAGATGAATTAATTAGTCAAATAGATTACTTATTGAAATCAGACGTGGAATTTTATCGTATTTTGATTGTTGACGATGAAATCGATGTGGCCAATTACAATTCTGCCATACTTGAACAGGCTAACATGAAAACGTGTATTATTACTAAATCAAGTGAAATTGATCGTGCATTACATGAATTCAACCCAGATTTGATTTTAATAGATCTTATTATGCCAGATTGTAATGGAGTGGAACTGGCAACAATCATTCGCCAACAAAGTATTTTTCAAAGCATCCCAATTATTTATTTATCCTCTGAAGATGATCAATTAAAGCAATTAAATGCGATGAAATTGGGCGCCGATGATTTTCTTATTAAATCAACTAAATCTAACTATTTGATTATGACAATCAGAAACAGGGTTGAGCGTTATAAAAAAATACGATCATTGATGGTAAGAGATAATTTAACAGGATTATATAATCACCCATTCATTTTAAATCAACTCGAAATCGAACTTAAAGAATCGCTGCAATTACATAATCCTCTAAGCATTGCCTTAATTGATTTAGATAAATTTAAAAGTATTAATGATACTTATGGTCATCAAGCTGGAGATCATGTTTTTAGAAGCCTGGGTTTAATGCTACGTAAACGATTACGACCAAATGACCTTGTTGGACGTTATGGCAGCGAAAAATTTTTAGTCATTCTACCAAATACATCTCTAGAATCGGCAAAATCTATGATAGATGAATTACGCAAACAGTTTGTAACGTTAAATTATTCCTGGGATCAACAAATATTCAATGCCTCTTTTAGTGCTGGTATTGCAGCATTTCCTGATTTCCACACGACATCTGAGCTGATAGAAGCAGCGGAAGAATCAACGTCCAAATCTAAAAAATCCGGAAGAAATCGCGTTGAAGTGTAAGCTTGTCTACAGGATCGGCTCTGGTAATCCGGGACATTCCCCCTACTAACCATCCTGCACAAAGCTCGCAGCCGCAATTCTGTTTTTTCCCGTCATGGACGTGTAATTGCAATAACTCATTCCATCGCTATTTTGTGGCACGGGGTCATCATTCGTGATGTCGGTATGACGAAAATTATCATTACCTTTTAACAACGCATCGTGATTATTTTTAGCCGAAGCTATTTCGGTAATAAATATAATGTTCCACGAGCGATTGTTATACATAAACGAATCAGATAATAAATTCCAACGATCCCGCGTTAATTGCGTAGCCTGGCTTAACGTTTTTGTTTTTATTAAAAACGCATACGGACAATCCGGGCTGGCAACACTGATTAACGGCAAGCTTGCCAGCATAAACATAACAAATATTTTTAAAATTATTTTCATTTCGTTCTTCCTTTATATTGCGGCGGATTTAATGCCGATGTCCAAAATAAATGACCCGTTGGCATATAATCACAGAAAAGAATATTCTCAGGAATACGAACAGGTTTGGGGTGCGGAATGAGCAGTATTTGTTTGTCAAAATACGCTTGACCCTTTCGTAAAGCGTCTGCTTGCGTTCTCACACCACGTAAAAATGTACCAAAAGCGACGTTCCATTCACGCGTATCGTGCGAGAGTGCCTGCGAAGAAAAATTCCAAATATCATGATCATTAGGGTCATTAAAAGCACGAATAAATTTGGCGCTTTTAACGAGTTCAACCGGCGGACAAGTGGGACGTGATGCAAAACTGTTGGCAGTAAGCAATAAACTACCCAGTAAAACGAAATAAAATTTCATAAAGTTTTCCTTATTTATTAATTCCAATTTTGGGTTGAGGTTACGAAAAGCTAGCAGAATGAAAAATTATTTATGTTCCCACATGGCTTCTGGTTCATTTGTTTCGTGTGCAATGATGCGCGCCATCACAAATAATAAATCGGAGAGACGATTCAGGTAACGCAGTATTTCCGGATTGTGCAGCGGAACTTGCCGGTGCAAACGGACGACTGCACGTTCCGCGCGACGGCATACCGTGCGGGCAACATGACACGCAGCGGATGCGGCATTACCACGCGGCAGCAGGAATTCTTTAAGCGGCGGCAAGGTCTGGTTCCAAGCGTCAAGCTGCTGTTCTAATTGCGTGACTTTTGCGGCGTTAATCGTGACGCGTTCGGGGACATGAAACTCACTTCCTATCTCGAATAAGTCATTTTGCACCTCTGTAATGCAGGTTTGCACCACTGGCTCAAGGTTGCCAAGTGAATAAACAAGTCCGAGCATGGAGTTTAATTCATCCAGCGTGCCGAGTGCCTCAATCAGTAAATCATCTTTTGAGACCGGCCGGTCATTCAGTTGTGTATAGCCTTCGTCACCTTTGCGCGTGTAAATTTTTGTGAGACGATAGGCCATGTTATGCTCTCTGCTGTGAGAATATAAACGAAAGTTTACTTTAACATAACCAGGCTATCGATGCTGCGAAAATTATTTAAATCGGACCTTGAAAAAATTTTGAAAATTGAAAACGCGGTGCACGTGGTGCCGTGGACTGAGGATACTTTTAAAACCTGTTTTCAGGCATCTTGTCCCGGATGGGTAATTGAGGTGGATAATGAAATTGTCGGTTTTTCTATCGTCACACAGCGCGAGGACGAGTGTCACATTTTAAATATCTGTATTACACACAGCTATCAACATCAAGGCTATGGTCGAAAACTGCTTGAACACACCTTAGACGGCGTAAAACGCCAGGGTGCGCATATTGCCTATCTCGAAGTCAGGCGTTCCAATCAGCGCGCCATTTCGTTGTACCGCAATATGGGCTTTAAATTGATAGGCGAGCGCAAGGAATATTACCCGACTGTCGCGGGGCGCGAAGATGCGCTGGTTTTTGCTAAAAGCCTGCAGGTTAGCGTGGAATAAAGCGGCAAAACTTGCTACATTGTGGCGCAAGAAGTACCGAGGTAAACATGATCGAAATTACATCCATGCGGAACTATTTAAAAGAACTCCAGGCGCGTTTGGAAAGCCTTTGGGGGTATCTTTGACGTCGACCAGAAAAAAGCGCGTTTAATCGCCATCCAGCAACAATTAGAAGATCCGTCTCTTTGGAACCAACCTGACAAAGCCCAAGCCCTGGGCAAAGAACGCGCGCAGCTCGAGGCCACAGTCACGATGATGGATGATTTGCAGGCCCGTTTGCAGGATACCGAAGCGCTTTATGAACTCGCCGCCAGTGAAAATGATACCGAAACATTAGCAATCATCACCGAGGATGCTGAAAGTTTGACCAAAGAGATTGCCACCCTCGAATTTCAGCGCATGTTTTCCGGCGAAATGGATGCAAACTCTGCTTACATGGATATTCAATCCGGCTCAGGTGGCACAGAAGCCCAGGATTGGGCGGAAATGCTGCTGCGCATGTATTTACGCTGGGGGGAACGTCATGGCTTTAAAACCGAAATTATTGAGGTTTCAGCCGGCGAAGTGGCGGGCATCAAAAGTGCGACGGTCAAATTCGACGGGTCTTATGCCTATGGCTGGTTAAGAACGGAGAGCGGGGTGCACCGTCTGGTGCGCAAGTCGCCGTTTGATTCGAACAATAAACGCCATACTTCCTTTGCATCCGTTTTTATTTCACCTGAAATCGACGACAACATTGAGATTGAAATTAACCCGGCCGATTTGCGCATTGATACCTATCGTGCCAGCGGTGCGGGCGGCCAACATGTTAACCGTACCGATTCAGCCATCCGCATCACGCATATCCCAACCAATATCGTCGTGCAATGCCAATCTGACCGCTCACAGCATAAAAATAGAGCGCAGGCCATGAAACAATTGCGTGCTAAACTGTATGAACTCGAAAGACAAAAACTAAACGCCAAACAGGAAGCGCTGGAATCCAGCAAGAAAGACATTACCTGGGGCAGCCAGATTCGTTCGTATGTGCTGGACATGTCACGTATTAAAGATTTACGCACGGGCGTTGAAGTAGGCAACACACAAGCCGTGCTGGACGGCGATATCGATAAATTTATTGAAGCAAGTTTAATAAGCGGATTATGACTATGACTGAAAACGAAAATGAATTGCTAAGTACGCATGATTTAATTGAATACCGTCGCGAAAAATTAAGCGCATGGCGTAAAGGCGGTCATGCGTTTCCGACGCACTTTCGTCGCGACGCATTGGCTGCTGATTTACTCGCAAAATATAGCGATAAACCGGAAACGGAATTGGAAGCGCACCCGGTTGCCGTCAAAGTAGCAGGGCGGATCATGACGCGCCGCTTGATGGGCAAGGCAAGTTTCACGCATATTCAGGACATGTCCGGCAAGATCCAGTTATACATACGGCAGGATGATGTGACGCCGGAAGTATACGAAGAATTTAAATTATGGGATTTGGGCGACATCATTGGGGCGGAAGGTTTTTTATTTAAGACCAAAACCGGCGAGTTGTCAGTTAAAGTTAAAAAAATTCATTTGCTTACAAAATCCATTCGGCCGCTGCCAGATAAATTTCATGGCCTGACCGATCAGGAAACACGTTACAGACAGCGTTATCTGGATTTGATTGCGAATGAAGAGACACGCCACACTTTTCTGGTGCGCGCGAAAATTACCGATACGATCCGTGAATTTTTAAAAGAACGCGCGTTTCTCGAAGTGGAAACACCCATGATGCAAGTATTGGCCGGCGGTGCGGCAGCGAAACCGTTTATCACGCATCATCATGCGCTGAATATGCCGCTTTATTTGCGTGTCGCGCCAGAGCTCTATTTAAAACGCCTCGTGATTGGCGGCTTTGAGCGCGTGTTTGAAATCAACCGTAACTTTCGTAATGAGGGATTGTCGACGCGTCATAATCCTGAATTTACCATGCTGGAATTTTATCAGGCTTACGCGGATTATCATGACCTGATGGATTTAACCGAAGACATGTTTCGTCAGATTGCGCAAGCCGTGCTGGGTAAAAACACGTTTTCTTATCAAGGTATAGACTTTGATTTTAGCAAACCTTTCGCGCGTCTGACGCTCAAGGAATCTATTTTTAAATGCAATCCTGATTTGAAAGAAGCGGACATTGCCACGTTGGCAGCCGCGAAAAAAACCGCGAAAAAATTAGATATTGCTATTCAGGAAAGTTTTGGTCTTGGCAAAGTGCAAGTCGAAATTTTTGAGAAAACGGTCGAGCAGCAATTAACTCAACCAACATTTATTACTGAATATCCTGCTGAAGTTTCGCCATTGGCGCGGCTTAATGATGCTAATCCATTTGTGACTGATCGTTTCGAATTATTTCTTGCCGGCCGTGAAATTGCCAATGGCTTTAGCGAGTTGAATGATCCGGAAGACCAGGCAGAGCGTTTTCAGCAGCAAATGGCTGATAAAGCGGCAGGCGATGAAGAAGCGATGCCGTACGATGCGGATTACATTACTGCCTTGGAACACGGCTTGCCGCCGACGGCTGGCGAAGGTATCGGCATTGATCGTTTAGTGATGCTATTCACCGATTCACCGTCCATCCGTGATGTGATTTTGTTCCCGCACATGCGCCCAAAAGAATAAGGGGTACTAATTCCCACTCGGCTTCACAAATGTAAACGGACACAAGTTCGGATCAGTGCTCGTGCAGTAGTAGTAAAATATTTCTTTACCATTCTCGGTGGCTGTTTGTTTTTGCCACACAACAGATGCGGACGTGTTGGCGTAAGCAATCTGGTTTTTTAATTTGATATCAATTGTGCTGTAAATGGCAGCACTGGCGAGTTTATAACTGCAACTAGCTTTTCGTTGTTGTGATCCATTTGCACTTTCCAGGGCGCCTGTAAAATAATACAAGCCTGGTTTGACTGTTAATGGATCACCCGATCCGCCTATCGCATCCACTTTCCAATTTTGATAAGACTGAGAGAGACAGCTTTGCGCATCTGTGCTGGTACATTGAAGTGCAGGTGGACAATAAAAATTATCTGCTAATGCAACTTGGCTGAAGAGCAAGGAAGAGGTAAGGACAGCAAGGGAATAATATTTCATTTATAAGTCTCTGTAGTTGTATTTTATCGGAAGGCTAGCAGACGAATATAAAAATCACAACATACTGACGTTTTATTGCGATATTTGTTGGGCTTCGCAGCCCAACCCTCACCAACGATTTCTTATACAATCCAAATATTACCCTTTAAGGGTAATTTTATATTGAAATAATAACCTTCTAGGGTATAATTAATTATGGAAAAGCGGATCATGACCTATGATCTAGAGGCTATCAAACTAGCCTTCTCCACGGTCAAAAAATTGCGAGTAACCGCAACAGCATTAAGGGACGCTCGTTCAATGGGATTTACACAACAAGATATGGTAAACGCTATTCAACAGCTTAAGCGAAGGGATTTTGTCAAATCGATGACAACTCATTCAAACCATCGCATTTGGCAAGATGTTTATAACACAGAGTACAACGGGTATCTTTTATATATTAAGTTCCAAGTTGATGAAATGGGACACTTTGTTATTTCCTTTAAGGAGAAATAAACAATGAAATGTCATGCTTGCAATAAAGGCACATTGCACCACAAGACAAAATCTCAAGTTTTTACCTATAAAGGTAAATCTATCAAATTGGAACAACCTGGATTATGGTGCGATTCTTGTGAAGAAGGAATTTTAAGCGGCGATGATATCGCCAAAACTGAAAAAGCTTTTGAGAAATTCAAAGCAAAAATTGATGGTCTTTTAACACCAGAAGAAATACGTCATATACGTAAAGATATTCTAAAATTAACACAGGAAGAAGCAGGAAAAATATTTGGTGGTGGTAAAAATGGATTTAGCCGCTATGAGCGCGGTGCAACAAAACCACTTCCTGCTGTCAGTAACTTGCTTAAATTGCTTGAACGTCATCCGGAAGATTTGAAATATCTTATTAATAAAAATAATGCTGCTGCATAATTCAATATTGTTACAGGAATTTTCATGTCATCCCAATCTGCTTTCACATTCATGGAAATATTAATCGCATTATGTATTTTTGCGATCTTAAGTTTATTTTTTATTCCGTCGTTGCAAGATATTACCCAAAGCGCTGATGACCGCATGTTGCAAACACAATTAATCCGTGCGATTGAACTCGCGCGGCGTGAGACGAGCGCTACACATCAGCCGGTGGCGTTAAAAATCAATGCGAACGAATTAATTTTGTTTGTAAATGCGCAGCAAAATGGGGTGATTGAAAAAGATAGCGATCTCTTGTTGCAACAAACCTTGCACTTGAAACAGGGTACGTTGCATTTGCGCCAGTTTCCTCATTATCAGCATTATCTATTATTTTTGCCGCAAGGTTTAATGGCAAATGATAATGCAACATTTTGGTATTACCGCTCACAGAATGCAAAACCCGCCTGGCGGTTAGTATTAAGCAAGAGTGGCAGGGTTTCTGTCGTTACTCAAAGCCTACAAATCACGTAGTTGCTGCTGCGAGTCTTTTCCCTCCCCTCCCCAACCCTCCCCTCCAGCAAAAAACGCTGGAGTGGAGGGGGACTCTCTGGCCAATCCCGGATGAAAGACAAAGGTTGTTAGGAAATATCCTTCCCCTCCAGCAAAAAACGCTGGAGTGGAGAGGGATTCTCTGTCCAATCCCGGATGAAAGACAAAGGTTGTTAGGAAATATCCTTCCCCTCCAGCAAAAAACGCTGGAGTGGAGGGGGATTCTCTGTCCAATCCCGGATGAAAGACAAAGGTTGTTAGGAAATATCCTTCCCCTCCAGCAAAAAACGCTGGAGTGGAGGGGGACTCTCTGGCCGACCCTGGATGAAAGACAAATGGTTGTTAGGAAATCCCCTCTCCTCCACGTTTTGTGTGGAGGAGAGGGCCAGGGAGAGGAGGGAGAATTTAGCAACTATTTAGTCCCAGCAATCTTTTTTCGCGGCATTTTTTTTACCCGTTACGTCGATAGTCAATATGCCGCATGTATCATCCATTGCTTGCGAGCCAAAAGGTGCTGCGCTTAATGAATAATAAGTATCGCTTGCCTTGATACCGAACTGATAATGTTTTTGCGCTGCCTGATCTGTAAAATGTAAATTTTCTAACGTCGCACCTGCATACGAATTATTTTCAATTTGATATTGTTCAAGCGCGATGCCAAGTTTTACCAGCGCATGCTCTGCCAGTAAACGATTGCTGTCAGTGGTGTATTGCGTATAACGCGACATGCCCGCGCTTGCCAAAATCGCAATGATGGCAAGCGTGACAAGCAATTCAAATAAATGAAATCCTCGCTGGCAAAATATCATGATTCATCAGCTTTCTAATTTTAAGGCAGTCTCTGCAAGACGTTTACCCAATGCAAAACATAAACGTTGTTCTTCATCGGTCACCGGATTTTTTCCAGACGTGCCTGCAACATGTGTTGCGCCATACGGTGTGCCGCCACTAACTGTATTATTTAGATCAGGCTCCGTGTACGGAATGCCGAGTAATAAAAATCCCAGATGAAATAAGGGCAGCATCATGCTGAGCAACGTGCTTTCCTGGCCGCCGTGCATGGTGCTAGTTGAGCTGAACACGGCCGCTGGTTTATCAACCAACTGACCTGTTAACCAAAGACCGCTTGCCTGATCAAGAAAATATTTCAGGGGTGCTGCCATATTGCCAAAACGTGTCGGGCTGCCCATCGCTAAACCAATACAATCGCGCAAATCTTCGAGTGTCGCATACGGTGCGCCAGAATCCGGAATAGCAGGTTCAGTCGCTTCCGTCGTCGGTGAGACAGACGGTACAGTGCGAATGCGCGCTTCGATATTGTCGACAGATTCAATGCCGCGCGCAATATATTGCGCCATTTGTTTTACCGCGCCACTTCGGCTGTAATAAAGTACAAGAATATAAGACATTTTTTTCCCTTATCGGATTTTGTTCAGTATCCAGTCCAGTGCGCGATCTGGCAATAATCTTTTTACGAATGCCAGTGTTTGCGCTGGAAGACCAATATAATAATGCGCGCGCGGCCGTTTGCTTTCCAACGCGTGAATAACTTTTTTTGCGACGGCATCGGGTTTCAACATCAAGTGCGTATCCGCTTCGCCAGGCGTAAAATACACTTGTTCCATGCGCGTATAAATTTCTGTGTGCAACGATGGTTGCTGTGCAAGCGTATTTTTATAACGCTGATAAGCATTGCTGCGCAATTGGCTTTTAATGGGCCCTGGATTGATGATCGAAACATAAATATTCGTGCCGCGTAATTCCTGACGCAAGGTATTGCTAAATCCTTCGAGAGCAAATTTGGAAGCATTGTATGCGCCGTAATACGGCAGCGTGATCACGCCTAAAATCGAACTATTTTGAATAATCCGGCCATGCCCTTGTTTACGCATGATGGGCAGCACAAGACGTATCAGTTCCATTGGGCCAAATACATTCGTCTCAAACTGCGCGCGTTCGGCATCACGTGTCAGATCTTCAATCGCGCCTGCCTGTAAATAGCCTGCATTATTAAACAAGGCATCCAGTGTGCCGCCGGTCAATGTCAAAATAGTGTCCAGGGCCTGTTTCATGGAGGCCGTATCGTTCACGTCTAATTGAATACTTTCAAGGCCCTGGGTCTGTAATGTTGTCACGTCTTGTGCTTTACGTGCCGCGGCAAATACCCGATAACCCCGTTGTTTTAACTGTAAGGCGGTAGCGAGGCCAATTCCGCTGGAACAGCCCGTAATGAGAATGGATGGTTGCGTCATGTCGTGTCCTTTGGTTAAAATTTAACCCGGAAAAAGGTTTATTTTTATCTGTACCCTATTCGTAGTATCTTACTAAACTAACGATTTTAATTAATGAATGAAAGTGTACGAGGAATGTAATGCCAACTTATGAATACCAATGTACGGCTTGTCATCATCAAATGGAAGCCTTCCAGAAAATGTCCGATGAACCCTTGAAAGAATGCCCAGTTTGTCATCAGGCAGGATTGCAGCGCTTGGTATCGGCGGCGGGATTTCAGCTCAAAGGCAGCGGTTGGTATGTGACGGATTACAGCAATAAAGGCAAGGCAAAAGAAAACAAGACGGAAAGTGCGGATAAAAGCACGGCCACCGAAAGTAAGGATACGGGTACTAGCGGAACATCGGGCGATTCGTCTTCATCCAATAACTCACAATCGGAGTAGTCATGCTCTCTTACTTGCGTAAATATTTTATTTCCGGCTTATTAGTCTGGCTGCCCATTTGGGTCACGCTGCTAGTCATTAAATTTTTGGTCGATATTCTCAGCAATTCGCTATTGCTTTTGCCGCATCGCTATCAGCCAGACGTGCTGCTGGGTTTTCATGTCCCCGGCATTGGCGTCATCATCACGCTCGTCGTTATTTTGCTGACTGGCTTATTCGCCGCTAATTTTATTGGCAGCCGCCTGCTCGCGTTTGGCGATGCTATTATGGGGCGCATTCCACTGGTGCGTTCGGTCTATACCGGTGTGAAACAGGTTACCACGACGCTTTTTACGCCAGGCGGTCAATCCTTTCGTAAAGTGCTGCTGGTTGAATTTCCGTCCCCTGGAGTGTGGAGCGTAGCTTTCCAGACAGGTGAAGTCAGCAAGGAAATTCGCAGTTCATTGCATGGGGAAGCCATGGTGAGTTACTTTATTCCAACGACGCCCAACCCGACCTCAGGTTTTTTAATGATGGCGCCGCGCAGTAAAGTAATAGAACTGGATATTAGCGTGGACCAAGCGTTAAAATTCGTGATCTCGTTGGGTGTGGTGCAGCCGGGAAGTATCCCGTCCGCCAACCATAAGCAAAAACAATAAAAGAACTTTTCCCCTGGAATAGTTTGAATATCAATACGAAGGTACCCTTATGCGTAGTCATTATTGCGGCCAGGTGACGGCTGATTTATTGGATAAAGAAGTGAAGATCGTGGGTTGGGTACATCGCCGGCGCGATCATGGCGGCGTGATTTTTATTGACTTGCGCGACCGCGAAGGCATTGTCCAGGTGGTCGTGAACCCCGAACAAAAAGAAGCGTTTGCCAAGGCCGAAGCTGTGCGCAGTGAATACGTGATCCAAGTGCAGGGCAAGGTAAAACGCCGTCCGGCTGGGACAGTCAATTCCAACTTACCAACTGGCGAAGTCGAAGTGATCGCTTCATCGCTCGTCATATTAAATCGCGCAGACCCGCTGCCATTTCCAATTGATGATGAATATCATGACGTCGGTGAGGAAACACGCCTCAAATATCGTTATCTCGACATACGCCGTCCCGAAATGTTGCACCGCTTAACATTCCGCGCGCAGATCGCGCGTTACTTGCGTCACTATCTCGATGAAAATGGTTTTATCGACGTGGAAACACCCTTTTTGACGCGTGCGACACCTGAAGGCGCGCGCGATTATCTAGTTCCCAGCCGCACGCGTCCGGGCAGTTTTTTTGCGCTGCCACAATCACCGCAGCAGTTTAAACAATTACTGATGATGTCAGGGATTGATCGTTATTATCAAATCGTGCGTTGTTTCCGTGACGAAGATTTGCGTGCCGATCGGCAACCTGAATTTACCCAGCTTGATATCGAAACGTCTTTTTTAACGGAGCATGAAATCCAGCACTTGATGGAAGAAATGATTCGCGGTCTGTTTAAAACACTCATGAATGTGGAGTTGCCAACTCCTTTTCCACGCATGCCTTACTCGGAAGCAATGCGTCGTTATGGTTCGGATAAACCGGATTTGCGCATTCCTCTGGAATTGATTGATATCAGTGATTTGCTGCGCGACGTGGAATTTAAAGTGTTTGCGGATGTCGCAAACGATCCGAATGGCCGTGTCGCTGCCTTGTGTGTACCAGGTGGCGCGCAACTGAGCCGTAAGGAAATTGATGAATACACAAGTTACATCAGCGTGTTTGGTGCGCGTGGCTTGGCGTATATCAAAATCAATGCTGAAGGCAAAGAAGGCTTGCAATCCCCCATTTTGAAATTCTTATCAGATGCAGCCATCAAAGGCATTTTGGAACGTACAAAAGCCAACGTCGGCGACATCATTTTCTTTGGTGCGGACAAGGCGAATATTGTAAATGACTCATTGGGGGCGCTGCGCTTGAAGGTCGGTCATGACCGTGGTTTGGTGCAGGAAGGCTGGCGTATTTTGTGGGTCATTGATTTCCCCATGTTTGAAAAAGGTGAAGGACGTTTATCTGCGTGTCATCATCCATTTACGTCGCCAAAAGTGGATACCGTTGAGGAATTATTAAAACAGGATCCCGCACACATGCTCGCGCGCGCGTATGACATGGTGTTAAACGGCAGCGAAATTGGCGGCGGTTCGATACGCATTAATTCATCTGACATGCAAAAAGCCGTGTTTAATCTTTTGAATATCGACGATGATAAAGCGGAAGAAAAATTTGGTCATCTGTTAACGGCCATGAAATTAGGCTGTCCGCCACACGGTGGTATCGCATTTGGTTTGGACCGTTTAGTCATGTTGATGACAGGTGCGGCATCGATACGTGATGTTATTGCCTTTCCAAAAACGCAAACGGCAAGTTGTCCGTTGATGGATGCACCATCGACTGTCGAACCTGAACAGTTGATTGAGTTGGGCATACGCGTGGTGACGAAAACGAAAGAATAAATAATTTATTTTTTAAGGTGGAAGTATGGCTGGGCATAGTAAATGGGCGAATATCAAACGCCACAAAGCGAAGCAAGATGCTAAACGCGGTAAGCTCTATACAAAAATCATACGTGAAGTGACGGTAGCGGCGAAAACAGGCGCGGATGCCAATGCGAATCCGCGCTTGCGCGCCGCCTTGGAAAAAGCCCAGGAAGCGAACATGACGAAGGACGTCATTGAGCGCGCCATTAAACGTGGTGCAGGCGGCATGGATGGTGAATCGCTGGATGAAGTGCGTTACGAAGGTTACGGGCCGGGTGGTATTGCAGTGATGGTTGATTGCATGACGAATAATCGTAATCGCACGGTTGCTGAAATCCGTCACGCGTTTACTAAATGCGGCGGCAATTTGGGAACCGATGGTTCGGTTGCTTATTTATTTAAGAAGCAAGGTCAATTGACGTTTGCGCCGGGCACGGACGAAGAACGTTTGATGGAAATTAGTTTGGAAGCGGGCGCGGAAGATATTTTGGTGAATGATGATAAAAGTGCGGACGTCATTACGACGCCGGAAGATTTTGCCGCGATCAAGCAGGCATTAATCAGGGCTGGTTTTCAACCAGCGCAAGCGGATGTCACGATGCTGGCCAGCATGCAGGTTGCAATTGGTGATAAAGAAACCGCTGAAAAAGTGGTAAATTTAATTGATATGCTGGAAGACCTGGATGATGTGCAGGCGGTGTATTCGAATGCGGATATTAATGAGGATGTGTTGAGTACGCTGGATTAAATATAAAACCCAGGACCAACTCAAGGAGAACTTTCATGACGGTGATCATCGGAATTGATCCTGGTTCGCGCCGTACAGGCTACGGTGTGATTCGTATCGAAGGCAACCGTCATATTCATCTCGCCAGTGGTTTTATCGATGTCGCGGCCTATCCTGTGTGTGAACGGCTGAGAAAAATTTATCTGGGCGTGCAAGAAGTCATTCAATCCTGGTGTCCGCATGAAGCCGCCGTCGAACAAGTTTTCATGCATGAAAATCCCAATTCCGCACTCAAATTAGGTCAGGCGCGCGGTGCCGCAATCGTGGCGCTTGATATTCCTGTCAGTGAATATTCCGCAAGACAAGTAAAAAAATCGGTTGTTGGCCACGGTGCCGCCAAAAAAGAACAAGTCCAATTCATGGTGCAGCGCCTGTTAAATATAACCGGTCGCATGCAGCCTGATGCAGCCGATGCACTGGCCGTTGCCCTCTGCCATGCCCATGCCCGGGGCTTACGCAAGCTCGGACTAGAATTTGGTTAAACTAACTGCTTGATTAGACGAACGTTTATTTACGCCCCCATTCTGCTCAAAATTTAATTATTCTTTAATATTCATGCCGTAATATATACAAACACAAGACATTTATAACTCACACAATAATTTCAAGAAATTCGCAAAACGGGGATTGATCGCATGGCTTCATCATCAATAATGTTTGTTCGCAAACGATTAACGTTTGCAGACATACAGTTTGCAGACATACAGGAAAAGTTAAGCGCTAGTATCAATCCACGCGATACGATATTAAGCCTGATTCATATAATTGATCCTCTCGGTGCGCAAAAAAATGTGGCTATTAATACTGCCCTGGTGGAATTGAGTAACGAACTTCCCGCATCAGAAGAAAAGAAAATTGTCCTGGCAAAAATACTGTTGCTGTTTAATGAATTACTAAAAAATGCTTACGATGACTTGCCAACAAAAGAACAAGTACAAGAATGGGAACAGCGCAGACAATTGCTCATTACTGACATTTATGTAAATGGTAATGATGATGACAAAGAATTTTTGCGCACCCATTGTGATTATGAACATTCGTATTATCAGATGTTGGGCGAAGTTGTTACGACAGGTGGTGAATGGGTTGGCGCTGCATTAACAATGCTGATGAATACGCCTACTGAATTATCAGAAATATATAATGCCTGGCGCATGTCACGGAGTCTGCAGGCAGATGCATTAGGGAAAGCAACCTTTAAAGTGTTAAACTGGTTAGCCGCTGCCGATCCTGAACAAAAACTAACAAGATTTCAGGGTTCAGGTATTGAAGTCATTTCTGACGAATTAGTTAACGAAGAATCAGAAAAGGGCAAGGAAAAAGAGCCGCTTAATCTGCCCGCCAGCGTTGCTAACCATCCTCTAAGCATGAGTTCCTTCTTTGAATTTCCTGTGAATACCAGTCTTAGTGCCAGTCAATTTACGATGGTTGAATCAGACGTACCTGCCACGGTAGGAAGCGAATTAAACAAAAGCTTAACGAGTAGTTTTATATCATTAAACAAACCAGTGCTTGCCGTCAATTTACAAGCTGTAAAAGAAAAAATAACGGCGTTGGCGACACATCCAGGCGCTGCGCAGCTTGGTACATTTAACCAAGAAAATTTGGTTATCATGGCCCAAAATTGCCGTCGCATCGATGATGCGAAAGCAAATGATTATTACACCGCGGAAGAAGTGCAAAAACTTATTCTTGCCAACAAATTAGTGGATGAGGGTGCGGTTGATAAGCGTACTGCACAAAGCATGATGGCGGGCGTGCAAGTAAGAATCCGTCATCAACGTTATACCGAGATCATTGCCGATTTAAATGATAATGTTTTTACTAAATTAAAGTTCAAAAATATTAATGACGAAGAAGTACGGCGACAGATAGTATTAATAGAAAAACAATGGCGGCTGCGTACCAAGTTTGTCAGCTTGCCATCTACTGCAATGTTGAGTGTCGTGACTAACTTGGAACAGATCCGTATCTACATTGATCTGGCGAAACAAGAAATAGAACATGATCATACGCTGAATCAAGAAGATTGGTTGGCTGCTATTAATTGTCTGCAGGAACTTGACCAGTTAGCCAACCAAACTGAAGCGGATATTGTTGATGCGATGCTGGAACGCCTTAAACTGGTTCCAAAAGAAGATCTTGCAGCAATAGAATCATGCAAGGATGAAAACAAATCCTATTTTGACGATCTGGTTTATCACACTTTAAATAGCCTGGTTCCTTGTGGTTTGTCCGAGCAATTTGTTATCGAATTTGCCCAACAAACCAAACCCACCACTAGTTTAACGGTTAATATCATCAAGCAATTCCGTGATCATATTTTGCGTGTCGGCACAGTGGAACAAAAAGCCCAATTAGAAAATCTCATCAGCCCCGATCGGGAGAATCACAGTATTTCCATGGAAGAAAACGAAGATGGTTTTGTCATTATTACGAAATCACCTGATGAGGAAGAGAGAAAAACCATTGTTCCAAAGAGCCTGCCTGTCGAACGGACCGAAGTGGGCGAGTTATTATCCAGTTCAAAATTAGCTGAATCAATTGAATTGTTTGATGAATATATCTTTACTACTAAACAAGAAGCTTTGGTATTAGAACGTGCGCAACAATATTTCTCCCAAACATCTCATCAACAATTTTTTGCTGAAAAAGTTAAAAGTTATTTACTGCAACATGATCGTGCGATTGCCGAAGAAAAAGACTGTCTGAAATTTGCATACGAAAAAACCGCTGAGCATTTAATCGAAACTTACGCCACCATGTTTGATCGGCCATCCTTACAGCAGGCTAAAGAAAAATTTGTTGAGGTGGCAAAGGAAAATGCAATTCGATTTTATGGAGAAGGTGTTTTTAATAGAAAATTCGAAGCGGTTGTTCTTGATCGTTCTTATGATGCAGTGTTCGCAATTGAAAATCGTACTAATGAAGTAGTCAAAGAATTATGTGCATTAGGTGCAACGCAGACTAATTTACAGCTGTATCGTAAAACATTTAACGAAGCAGCTTATCAACACTTGCTAAAGCAGACGCCAATGGATGTGGAAGAGGCCAATTTAATGGGTAAGCAGGCCGTTTATATCTTGCGTTATGTAAACCAGGTGCGTCAGGATAAACGGGTGCCTCAGGATAAATGGGCGATTTATAAGACAATTGCTGAGCGCTGCATTAGCAGTAGTCCTGATCCCACAAATGAAGATAATTGGGAGGCAAGTCTTAAAACAGCTCAGGATGTGATTAATTTAATAAATGTTTTAGAGCAAGAATCTGAGCGCATTGCTACCAAAACATGGAAGTCACGCTTTATGGACAGTGCATTAACTGAGCAAAAACAAGCGGCATTGACAGGAAAAATTAATTCGTTGCTTGAGGTGCAAAGCACGGATGATTATACCGCATTGTCCGAATCCCTATTAAATAAACAGGCTAACGGCAGCTTGTTAGCAAAGCGTGGGTTTTTCAGTGTTTTACCGTGCGTATCGTCAACAACCGAAATAAATTTGCGTAAATATATAAAAGGCGAAGCGCCGGAACGGAAGTTAATAAAAATCAACTAGATTCTGTCTCTGCAGCGTTTTCTTCGTTGCAAAAATAATGACCGATCCAACTCTTTTTGCAGTATGCGAAAACTTAAGGACAGAACCTAATGACAACAATTCAAAAGCAGCCTAAAAATCTTGTGATATTATAGAAATATTCCTTCATGTGTGGATGCCTTATGCGCAAATCTGTTTCAGCCGTTGACATGAAATGGTTGTCAAATCGCGCTGATACATTATTGCTTGCACACCTTACGCCCGATTTTCCTATCCCAACGTCAATATTAAGCGCTGGTCTGACGAGCCAAGCTGCAGCTACGTTGCAACAGCGGTATCCAAAAGCAAATGTCAGTATTCTTGCTGTCGCAGAGGTGAAAAAAGCGGTATTTCCAGTTGCCAATCATAGTATCGATTTATTTATTGCCAATCTTTTAATTGAACACAAAGTAGAGCTGGCGAATTTGTTTGCCGAAGTGGAGCGTGTGCTCAGTACAGAAGGTGTGGTTCTTTTCACGACGAATGATTCGCACACGAAAATAATGTTGGAAAAATATGCCAAGACAATGAGCGCCGATCTCGTCGACGAAAATAATACGACTGAGCAGTTGGAAAAAAGAGACGTCATGCAATTTTTTTTCCGGCGCCATCACATTTTATCGATTAAACAACCCAGACAGTTTATTGACTGCGATGTATTTATTGCTTCTGCGGCCTTCTCGCCGCAATTTATCAGGAAATTATTGGAACAACAAATTCGTATCGATGAAGTTGAATTGCAAGCGACGTCGGCAGTCATGGAGAACGAATTAATCGAAGAAGAAAAGCATGAAAAAGAGGAAGAACCAGAAAAACCTGAAGATGAAGAAGAACAGGAAAAAATGGAAAATGAACGGGAACCGTCAGAACAAGAAGGAGCGGAAATAGAAGCTCCAGAACATGAAGAGGAGGCGGAAGAAGAATTAGGCGAAGAAAAAGAAACTGAAAGTGAGGGAGTTGAAGCAGAAGAAGTGGAAAAAGCCGAAACAGAAACGGAAGAACCTGAGCGGCAGGAAGAAAATGAAACTGCAGAAGAGACTGACGAAGAACAAGAAGTTCCGGAACATGAAGCAGAAAGTGAGCCTGAACGTGAATCAGAACACGAAGAGGAAGCAAGCGAAGAAAACGACGAAGAAGAAACAGAAAATAAAGAAGCGGAAGAAAGTAAAGAAGCAGAAGAAGATGAAGTAGAGGATGAAGATGAGGAAGACGAAGTAGAAGATGAGGACGAGGAAGAGCCGCTAGAACATACAGAAGTTGAAACAGAAAAGGCAGCGCACGAAACAGAGCCTGCAGAAAACAAAGAAGAAGTGGAAAATTCGCACTACCATGAATTACACAGCTTATCCGGTTTGATCCACGAAAATGAAAAGGCATTGCAGGAACATGAAACTGTGATGACAAAAGAATTGCATAACACGGTCCGTGTGTTGAGTAAATCGCAGCTATTGCAATCCAATCCTGAAGCAAAACAGAAACAGACTAAACAATTACAGCAACACGAAAAAAAGTTGGATAATTATCGTGAGTTGACCAATAAGCATAAAGAATTAATCGGTAATTTTTTAGAAGTTCACACCCGGGTTCTGGAAAATCAAGCAGATCCTGGCAGACAATTTCAGCAATTGCTTAGTCGTCAACATAATATTATCGAACATCATGATGCGAATATCGAACAGCACGCAGCCTTTTTGAAGGCGAAAAAAGAAGGTTAATTAGGATTCTGCTTATTAACCACCAGGTCTTGTTGGCCGCCAACCTTTATCTTCACTTGATTCGCTTACTGTTGCAGGACGTTGGTACTGACTAAATAATCTGGATGTATAATTATTTTGTTTCTTATGCAGCGTTATAGTAAGTGTGCCGATTGTTGTTTGATGTTTTTGACAGGTAAGACCATAATCTTCTATTTCCCGCAATATCTTGTTGATCGCATCAGTTGCTCCGCAATAACTTTTAAAGGGTTTATTTTTATGAGCTTTATAAACACTATACATGATGGTTAGCTGATCTCGATCAGGGTGTTGCAATAATTCGGCCAACTGGGTTTTGAGAGTAAAATAAGCATAGCCAAATGATAGTCCGCGCATATCTAGCCGCATATTTTCTGTGAGAGTTGGTAAGGTAATACCCGCTTCTTTTATTAACTTTAGCGCTAAGTCAGTGTCAGGCGCCGGGCTTTTGGCCATCGCAAAAATTAAGCTGCCATAGGTATGTCTGTTACAACGGCTGTGTGCTTTAGCTGATTCCAGCACACTCACTGCCAACTCTATATCCGGTGAATCATTTCCTGCTATCACATCAATCAAATTTTTATAAGTATAGGAATCGGCGATGCCATTGGATTGCGCTTGTTTACATAACTCCAGTGCAAACGCTACATTAGGCGTAGCGCTGTTTTCAATCGCTACCAGCATCCAATTATAAATATAGGTATTAGTAAGTTTCCTGGCGACGGCAATATCAAAAATTTGCAGCAAGTATGGCGTGAATTTAAATGTACATAATTTATAAATAATTTGACCAAAGATAAAAGCATTAGGAAATACACCATTATCGAGCATGGCATTTAATAGTAAGGCGGCTTTTTTGCACCAAGTGTGGCCTGTAAAATTGTACAATTTTTTAAATTCTAAGTAGTAAAGATCATATTTTTTTGTGCCGTGATTAGGATTAGCAATTCTCGCCCGAGTGTCAGTTTTCAGACGGTAGATGACTTGACTAAAATTATCGGGATGACAACGTGGCGTAGTCTTGCGGGTTTCCATTATGATTGTCCGTTATGAGTTATTTTATTATTTGAACCGTGGCATTTTATTCGAATGCGCACAGTAGCGCAATCAATCCACAAACGAACTTATTTTTTATATGGGCGGTTACCTTCACGGCGGTTATGTAATAAAATCAGTTAAACACTGCAAGGGTCTCATGATGATAGGACAAATATCGGGCATTATTTTAGAAAAACAGCCACCGCTTTTATTGGTGGATGTGCATGGAATCGGTTATGAAATTGACGCACCCATGAGCACGTTTTATCAATTGCCCGATGTCGGAAAAGAAATCACTTTATTGACGCATTTTGTAGTACGCGAAGACGCGCATCATTTGTATGGGTTTTATACACGCGAAGAGCGGCAATTATTTCGTACTTTGTTGAAGGTGAATGGCGTGGGGCCACGCATGGCATTGACAATTCTTTCCAGTACGGCGCCGGATGAATTCGTGCGCTGTGTATTAAACAATGACACCGTCAGTTTAGTGCGTCTGCCAGGCGTCGGGAAAAAAACAGCCGAACGCTTAGTCATCGAAATGCGCGATAAACTGGCTGATTGGTCGGGCGTGCAGCCGCCAATAAATCGTGTGCTGAGCGAAACAGGGCGTCACCAAACCTTGCAGGATGCGATTTCAGCCTTGGTATCATTGGGCTATAAACAACAGGAAGCTAACCGCACCGTCACTAAAATTGACGATGGCGCGGCGAGCAGTGAAGAATTGATTCGTCGTGCCTTGCGGGAGATGACGTGATGATGGATACCGATCGCTTAATTGCACCCGAGCAGCAAGAGACTGATCCCATTGACCGCGCGCTGCGTCCTCGGCGCTTACAGGATTATATTGGCCAAGCGTCCGTGCGCGAACAAATGGATATTTTTGTCAAGGCGGCAAAAGGGCGCGGCGATGCGTTGGATCATGTCTTAATCTTTGGTCCGCCAGGGCTTGGCAAAACCACACTCGCAAACATTATTGCAAACGAATTAGGCGTCAATTTAAAACAAACTTCCGGTCCTGTGCTTGAAAGACCAGGGGATGTTGCCGCGCTGCTCACCAATTTGCAGTCGGGTGATGTATTATTTATCGACGAGATTCACCGTCTGAGTCCTGTCGTGGAAGAAATCCTTTATCCCGCGATGGAAGATTATCAAATTGATATCATGATTGGCGAAGGACCATCTGCCCGTTCGATTAAACTGGATTTACCGCCGTTTACGTTAATTGGCGCGACGACGCGCGCGGGATTGCTGACATCGCCGCTGCGCGACCGTTTTGGCATTGTGCAGCGGCTGGAATTTTATCATTCAGCTGATTTAACGCAGATAGTCATGCGTTCGGCGCAAATTTTAAAAGTGGCAATCGATTTGCAGGGCGGTGAAGAAATTGCACGCCGTTCGCGCGGCACGCCGCGTATTGCCAATCGTTTGCTGCGCCGCGTGCGTGATTACGCGGACATCAAGGCCAACGGGGAAGTGACCGAACCAATCGTGAAAAAAGCCCTGGATTTTCTCAATGTCGATAGCCAGGGGTTCGATGTGATGGACCAAAAACTATTGCTGGCGCTGATTGAAAAATTTGGCGGTGGCCCCGTGGGGTTAGATAGTCTTGCCGCCTTCATTAACGAAGAAAAAGGCACGATTGAAGATGTCATCGAACCTTTTTTAATTCAGCAGGGTTTTATGATACGCACACCGCGCGGCCGCACCGCCACTCAGGATGCCTATCTGCATTTTGGTCTGAAAGTACCCGAAAAACTGTTAACTGTGCCCAATATGAGCCTGTTTGAAGGGGTGGAATAAGGACGTTGTGGACAGGCCCCAACACCGATAAAATAGAACTTCTGTTCTCGTGCCAAGTGGAGGCTGTTAACGTGAATTATGATGCAAGTTTATTGAATTACTTTTTGCATGCCAGTTTAGTGGTGAAGTGCGTGATGCTGATCTTGATCGGTGCTTCGATTTTTTCCTGGACGTACATTCTGCAGCGCGGTTTTTATTTGCAGGACGTGAATAAAGCGACTGGCAAATTTGAACGTGAATTTTGGTCGGGCGAAGACTTGGCAAAATTATATGCCCAAAGCGACAGGCAGAAAAATCAGGATGGCGTACAATCAATTTTCCAGGCTGGATTTAAAGAATTTCAGCGTTTTCGCAAGCAATCGGGCGCAAATATCAATGCTGTCATGGACAATGCCAAGCGCGCCATGAAAGTCGCGCAAATGCGTGAGCAAGATCGTTTGGAAACACATTTGGCATTCCTCGCCATCGTCGGCTCGACGAGTCCGTATATCGGCTTATTTGGCACCGTATGGGGCATTATGCAGGCGTTTCGTGCGCTCGCCAATGTGCAGCAAGCCACGATTTCCATGGTGGCACCGGGTATCGCCGAAGCGTTGATCGCAACCGCATTAGGCTTGTTTGCCGCCATTCCCGCGGTGATTGCGTATAACCGTTTTATTACCTCGATTGGCAGACTCATGAACCGGTTTGATGCTTTCCAGGAAGAATTCACCAATCTGCTCATCCGTCAGTCCCATCAAAGTCCTGCCCGCCTTGAAGTAGTGGAGTAATCACCATGGCGCTTTTACATCAACCAGGATCACGACGGCCCATGTCAGACATCAATGTCGTGCCATTCATTGATGTTATGCTGGTGTTGCTCGTTATTTTTATGATTACCGCGCCATTGTTAACGCAGGGCGTGAAAGTGGAATTACCCAAGACGGCAGCGAAGGCAATCACTGAAGAACAAAAAGAACCGCTTATTGTGACCGTGGATGCAACAGGTAATTTTTATTTAAATTTGGCTGACAAGCCCAATCAACCGATCACAGCGCGCACGCTCAGCTATTTGGTAACGAACCAATTATCGGCCAAGCAAGCTGAAAACCAACGCCCGGTACTTGTACGCGGGGACAAGAATGCAAATTATGGAAAAGTCGTAGAGGCAATGGTATTGCTGCAGCAGGCGGGTGCGAAAAGCGTAGGCTTGATTACGCAACCGTCTCCTTCTGATAAAAAAGTCAGTTGAAGCGATCATGCGCGCCTTGCCGTCCAAGAAAAAATATTTTTATGTTTCAGCCGCGTTTCATGTCGTTATTTTGCTGGTGTTAGTGCTGGGTTATGATTTTACTGAACCGTTGTCGGTGATCGAGAACACCAATAAAAATGACATTATTAGCGCGGTCGTGTTAGGCGATTCCGCAAAAAGCAAAATTCTGCCGCAACAAATACCTGCACCACAGCCGGAAGTGAAACCAGAACCAAAGCCCATCGAGCCGCCCAAAGCACAGCCGAAAGTAGTTGAACAAAAAGATACGCAAAAAGATGTGATTGCGCTGCAGGCCGAAAAAAAGAAAAAATTGGCGCAACAAAAAGCTGAGCAACTCAAGAAACAACATGATTTATTTGCCAAGGATTTACTTGCCGACATTAAAAAACAATCAGTCAAACATAAACAGGTAAAACAGGCGCAACTAAAAAATCAATTTGAAAAATCCCTGCGTCAGCAATTATTGGATGAAGATATTAAGCTCAAAGGAACACAAAGCCGTGCCGCGCAAGGCGTGGTTAATAAATATAAAGCTTTGATTATACAGGCGATAAGCGAGCAATGGCTGGTGCCGACGCAGGCCAATAAAAAACTTTATTGTGAATTGATGATTCGTCTGGCACCTGGTGGTAGCGTGCTGGATGTGCAAGTCACGCGCACTAGCGGCGACCCTTCGCTGGATAGCTCGGCGCGCG
>Ga0207017_1018_pt1 | contig 27444 bp, 23 predicted proteins | sample Alteio_BWMinCont_51_FD_153472 | JGI IMG/M metagenome (GOLD analysis project Ga0207017, IMG submission 153472) | Enriched cells from forest soil in Barre Woods Harvard Forest LTER site, Petersham, Massachusetts, United States -... | ecosystem: Environmental > Terrestrial > Soil > Temperate forest >...
ACTCCCTCGCGGGCATCAATCGCTTCGCAGAACGCCGTCCCGTAGTTCGAGGTGTTCTCGGCGGTCATTGGACCGATATGTAGATGGTCCAGCCGCTCGTCGGTCATGGCCAGGCAAACCAGTCCGCGGCCGTACTTGGCCATAAAGTTGATGAGCTCGGGAGTGACCTTCTCGGCGGCGAGAGTTAGGTCGCCCTCGTTCTCGCGGTCCTCATCGTCCACCACCACGACCATGCGGCCGGAGCGAATTTCGTCAACTGCGGTAGGGACATCGGTGAATGCCGATTGCGGCGTCATGACAGTCAGATTGTAGCAAAGGCGCTTTCGGGGAATTGTCAGAAAATTGTCAACTGGGCCAACCCTTACAGGGGGTGTTTCTGGGCCAATTCGTGCTCGGCTCCCCGGAAAAGCGCCCGGAACGAGCGCACGACCCATCGAGTCAGCACCACGATCACCACCAGCAACAGGCCGACAATTGCGATCGCGCCATATGGATGTTGGGTGGCAAACCAGGTGAGGAAGATGGCAAGCCCGTCTTCACCGAGACTTAACGTTATATTTGACAGCGGTTCCGGCGAGGGAGTGACTGCGGCGCGGACGGCAGTTTTGCCTCCATGAGCTGCAAGCGCGATGGCTCCGCCGGCAACCGTGGCCGTAAGCTGCTCCAAGGGAGAAAGGGATGCGGTCGCGCCGTAGGCAAGCAGGGCCGCCACAGGCACCCGGATGAACGTATGCAACGCGTTCCAAATCAGGTCGAAGGCGGGGATTTTGTCGGCAAAGAATTCGATTATGAACATCACACTGCTGGCTGCGATCACCCACCAATTCGACAGCAATTGTAAAGCCGGCGGCAGAGGCAGGACTCCGGCGTGCGCCAGCAGTCCAAGCGTGGCCACAGTCGCGTAAACATTAAGTCCGGCAGCGAAGCTGACCGCTACCAACAGAGCGACGAGTTCGCTGGCCGGAATGCTCGGGATGGTTAGGATGGAACGCAACTAAATCCCTGTCTCACAGAGCGGTAGCAAAAAAAACAAAGGGTCGCCACTCGGGCGACCCGCAAGTTCTTGCTCCTCTTCTTTTTCTGTCTTAGAGGGTAGATTCGATTTCGAAGCCCCAAGCTTCGAGCAGGGGCTCCGGAATGTACTTCGAGTTCTTATTGCGCCGAGCCCATTCCCGCAGCCGGGTCGAGCGCAGGTACTGGTCCGGCGAAAGCTTGTACTCGCGAACCACTTGTTCGAATTCGGTAATGGTGGGAGTAATGGGCCCGATAGGCTCGGGCTTACCCCAGTTAGGATTTCCGCGTCGCTTAGCCATAAATATAACGCCTCGTGCGTGAGATAAACTTACACCGGTAGAAAGTTAGATTCCTTCTGTTGGCGGAGGGATTCATGTCCTCGCCGCCGGAACCAATACCAATAAAGACCCGCAATGCTGGTCCGTTGGACAAACCGGAAGGCTCTGATTCTAAGGGTGTTTTGTCAGAAAGTCAACAAAAATCGTAGCCCGCCGTTTAGCGATATCCGTGTACCTCGATGATAGCAGGCATGTTAGCACCTATCTATCGGCCGGCCACGTAAGAAGACCAGATTACCAGCGTAACCCGGCCTCGAACCTGTCTCATTGACCACGGAGGGGTGCCAACCTACAGTTCTTTAAGGAGGCGGTGCCGTGAAGGATATCTATGAAGTACTCCGAAAGAAGCAAGCCGAGCAGGCTCAACTGGGCAAGCAGATCGAAGCTCTGCAGACTGCTGCCGAGCAGCTTCGCAGCGTAGCCCACTTACTCAACGAAGAGGAATCCGAGAGGGAAGGGGCCGCTATTGGCGGCTGAATATGTCTAGCGGAGTTCGGACTGAGATGAGTCTGCAAGCGCTGGTTCTGTGTTCCGACGAAAAGATCATACGGGTATTGCGCCGGGTCCTCAGTGACCTGGAAATTGCCGTTGATTACTGCAGCGATGCTGATTCGGCGGTCCGGAAGCTGACTCGCCGGAGATTTGAAGCAGTCGTCGTCGACTGCCACGACGAGGACATGGCGGCCCAGGTGCTCAAGAGTGTCCGCTCCGCCCCGTGTAACAAACGGTCCATCGCGGTCGCGATGATTGACGGTCAAAAGGCTGTACGCAGCGCGTTCGCGCTGGGGGCGCATTTCGTTCTTTATAAGCCCATCTCTGCAGAGCGTGCGAGGACGAGTTTTCGAGCTGCCCGGGCTCTAATGAAATGCGAACGGCGTCGTAACACGCGGGTCGCGATGCAGATTCCGGTGACTTTGGTTAGTGAGACCGGAGCTGGGCAGCGAAAGGCAGTCACCTCGGACATCAGTCTGGGCGGTATGTCGCTCAAACTCTCGCGTCGCGCAAAGAAATCTGGTCCCATGCGCATCAAATTTACTCTGCCGGGAGCGGAGTACCATATCGAATGCGCCGCCGAAGTGGCGTGGGAAGGCGGAGGCGCACAGTCGGGCGTTCGCTTTGTGGATCAGTCCCAAGCGCAACGCGATGAGCTCAAGTCCTGGCTGGCGCGGCATTCTCCCGAGATGGAGCCAGATGATCCGCCCGCGCCTTGCAAGCTCACCGACCTCAGCGTTGGCTGCTGCTATCTGGAGATGGCTGCACCGTTTCCCATGAATACGAGGGTCATCCTCACCATGCGGATCGCAAAGATCGAGAGTCGCGTGCAGGGTGTCGTACGCGTGATGCATCCCGAGATCGGCATGGGAGTTGAATTCACGCGGACCACGAACGAGCAGCGCAAGCATTTGGAAGAGTTCATCCACGCCCTTAGGCATAGCCGCGAAGTTCAACCCGAACTGGTGGTAGAACCCGAAGGCATGAACGATGTCGAGCCGGTTGGCGCAAAACCGCTGGAGTTGGATGAATTCGAAGATCCTTTGCTCGAGCTTTTCCAGAGAACTACAGAGCTAACCATGGAAGCTTTCCAGAGTGAACTGCGCGCGCAAAGAAATCCCCGCCCCGTAGCCGAAACCGTTTCCGCATAGTCGAACCTGCCGATACAAAAGCTGATGCGAGGCTTAAGATCATAGCCTGAACAGTTGATCTCGCCTCTCGATTGCAGCAACACCTGCGTTCACACGATTCCTCGTGACAAGAAAGTGACCGAATTTTGACCCGCCCGTGACAACCTCAGACTCCTTACTTTTTTATCTTCGAATTGTCACTGCAGCGGCGTAGTTGGATTTAATTGCTGCTAGCGCACTCAACGCCGAAGCTTCGCATTTGCCCCGGCGGAAGGGAAAGTTTGCCCACCAGTCAAGGAGAAGGAAATGAAAATCGTGGCGGTGAGAAAAATCGGGGCGCAGTTGCTGGTTGCGACGGCGTTGCTGGCCGTCGTTCAACCGGCGAACGCTATTCCCGCCTTCGCCCGCAAGTACGGTCTTCCTTGTTCGGCCTGTCACGAAGCGTGGCCCATGCTGAACAACTTTGGCATGACTTTCAGAGACAACGGATACCAGCTGGGCAACGACCGCGACGCTCCAATTTATCAGCAGCCCGCATACTGGCCGATCATGTTTCGGGTGACTCCGAACTGGCATCGGGAGAGCAACAATCGCGTTGCCGTCGACAAGGTTCCCGGTACCGCCAGCAGCGGCTTGGTGGAGTCTACAGTGACCGCGTCGGGATTCGATGTTGGCGGCATCGACATAGTCACGGCGGGCACGCTGTCCAAGAACATCTCATTCTTCGTGCAGCCATTCATAGGAAACTCAAGCTCGGGATTGTCGCAAGCATGGGTGCGCCTGGATAATCTCATCGGATCGCGCTGGTTCAACGTGAAAATGGGAAAGTTCGAGCTGGATGAGCCGATTTCTCAGGAGCGCACTCTGCTGCTGAACAATACTGGAGCGCTTTACTACAACTACTTTTTTACTCCGCCCGGCGACAATAACTTCTTCAGCGGTATTGGCAACGCCCAGCTTGGGGTTGAGGTATCGGGGCACTCCAGCAACGATTACACGCGCTACTCCGTTGCCGTGGTGAACAACAGTAACGGAGAGACGGGACTGCCTGCGGGCCAAACCTACAACGTGTTCACAAATTTCAACCAGGGCTTCGAGGTGCCGGGACTCGGTTTGCAGCGGGTCGGCGTCTACGGATTTTTCGGCGCATCGCCAACCTACTTCCAGACCAGCAACGGCAACCCCATTCCGGGAACGGGCACCGGGAACCGCAGTTTCTATCGCGCGGGAGCGTACGGACAGTTTTACATTCGCAAGTTCGATTTTCAAACGTTCTACGAGCACGGCTACGACAATGTTTTCCTCGGCAACTCGGTGGCAGCTAATCAACCTTCAAAGTTGCCGGCTGGCGCGGTTGGCCCCTCATGGAACGGCGGCTTTGTCGAAGCCCACTATGATTACAACCCCCGACTTATCTTGATCAGCAAATATGAGTTGATTCGCATGTCGAGGCAGGCGAATCCGACTATTCGCGGCAACTCGGGGAATCTCGATACCTGGACCATCGGCTATCGCTGGTATCCAATCATGAATCCTCGCGCCGGTCTTGCCTGGGTACAAGAGTATTCACGCATCATCAATGCGGGAACTGCGACGCTGTCCGGCAAAGACGACATCAGCAACAGCTATCTCATGGGATTCGATTTTGATTTCTGAGGAGTGAGGAGAAAGACTCATGCGCACTAAAATCAGTTTGGCCGGCAGCGCGGTGGTCTTCGTTTCCCTCTTGTCCGCTCTTGCCAGCGTCGCGCAAGAAACCCGCATCGGCAACCTGGTCGGGAACGCCGCGCACGGCAAAGCCCTGTACCAGCGGTATTGCATCTTCTGCCACGGTGAGTTTGGTGACGGACGAGGAGAAAGCGCGCCCTACCTCGACCCCAAACCTCGCGACTTCACGAAAGCGACATTCAAGTGCCGGTCGACGCCGAGCGGAAGTTTGCCGTTGGACACCGACCTGTACGACACTATCAGCCGTGGTGTCCATGCCAGCGGAATGCCTTCCTGGAAACCTCTGTTGCGCCAGGAGCGGGTCGATCTGATCGCGTACATCAAGAGCTTCTCTCCGCGATTTCAGGAAGAGAAGCCGGCCGCTCCAGTGCCGATCCCCCCGAGCCCCCCGACCTCTCCGGAGAGTGTAAAACGCGGTGCGGAACTCTTCCAGAGCATGAATTGCTGGCTTTGCCATGGCAAGGAAGGGCGGGGAAATGGCCCATCGGCTTCGTCGCTGACCGACAGTAAAGGCTATCCGATTACGCCCTTCGACCTGAGCAGCGGAATGAGGTTCAAGTGCGGAGACACTGATGATGGGCTATTCCGTGATTTGATGACTGGCCTCGACGGAACTCCGATGCCCTCATTTGCCGACGCTATGAAGCCGGACCAGATTTGGGACGTCGTGCACTACATTCATACGCTCCACACGGGCGCAAAGGATGGGCCAGCTCAAGCGCAGGCTGAGCCGAAACCCGAATGAGACCGTGCGATGGTAGGTCACTACAGCAGCGTTGCACGCGCTAGCGGTAACTCGAAATCTTGATCTTGTAAAAGCGACAGCCCTCGCGGCTGCGAGGGACAGAAAGGTGTTATATGAAAATCACGTACGTCCTGGTCTTTACAGTTGCAGTGCTTGCGCTATCTCTGGCCGCTCACGTCCCCGCGGGTGCCGCGGATGCGGCCGGATCACTCAAAGGTACGGCGAAGTTCGAGGGCTCAGCACTCAAGCCGGCTCGCATAGATATGTCGTCCGATCCAAACTGTGCAAAGGCGCATCCCACGCCGGCCACGACTGAAGATCTGGTCGTCGGCGCCAACGGTGGGCTGGCAAATGTCGTCGTGTATGTTTCCGACGGGTTGGGGGACCGGACGTTTGAGCCGCCGCAACAGCCGGCGGTGATTGAGCAGAAAGGTTGCCAATACAAGCCGCACGTGCTGGCGCTGCAAGCCAACCAGAAGCTTGATGTGGTCAACGACGATGCGACCACGCACAACATTCATCCCATGCCCAACAACAATCGCGAATGGAACAAGACGCAGCCTCATGGCATGCCGGTCGAAGAGACGTTCGCGCGCGAAGAAATCGCGATTCCGGTCAAGTGCAATGTGCATCCGTGGATGCGGGGCTACATCGCGGTGTTCAAACATCCGTATTTCGTGGTTACGGACAAAGATGGGAACTTCGACCTGAAGGATCTCCCGCCGGGCACTTACACGATCAAAGCATGGCAGGAGAAGCTCGGAACCCAGAGCCAGAAAATCACTGTGGGAGCGAATGAGACCAAGACACTTGAATTCGTGTTCAAGTCAGGATCTTAGGTTCCCATCCCATTTTCGCGACTCGGATTTGGTGGCGTGGAAATGTGTAGAGAGCAGACACAGCGCTGACACACTGGGTTCGCCGCAATGTCGAGGCTAGCTCGAAACTTCAGGGCGTCGGGACCGTTGACGATCTCGTGCAAAGTTTGATTGTGAATGTTCCCGAAAGAAGGATGGAAGAAGCACGGGCGGACCTCACCCGATGCTTCGACCACCGCGGAGACCCAAGGCGCGTTACATCGTGGGGCAATGTGCTGTGCCTGACCAAGGTGAGCCCGGAAGTGCATTACGATTCGCCGTAGCTTTCCAGGGGATTCAGCCACAAACCCCGAATCCAGATCGAACCTGTGCTCAGCGATCAGCCGCTCGACTTCTGCCTCGAGCGCATCGACCTCCAAGGCATTCAAAGCGACTCGCTCCTGGCGTTCGGGCAACCATCCCTTCGGGCGATTGAATGCGTCCGACGTGAGATCTGCCGCCAAGAATGAAATCGAGTTCAAGCCTATCTCTTTTGCAGACTGGACGACTGCGCAGAGTGAGAGGCGGTTTGCTTTCTGTACAGTGCAGCGGGCTCGAATCGCGATTTCCGGTCGAAACTTTCGCAATGCTGCAACCCCGGCCGCGATCCGTTCAAAAGCGTCAGGCACGCGCCGAATTTTATTGTGCAACGCGCGCGGACCATCCAGGGACACGATCACGTCGTCGATGTTTGCAGCGACGGATTCAGCGTAAGATTCCAACAACAGCCCGGCGGTGAGCATGGTGACGCGGATGCCCTCGGCGCGAAGCATCTGCGCCAGAAAACTCCACTGCCCATTCAGTTGCGGCTCGCCACCGGTAAACACAACCCAGCGAACATCCAGTTTGCGGAAGGAAGCCAGTTGTAGTTCAAGGTCTGCAGGCGTGATCTCTCTCGCCTCACGAATCCGCCAGATGTCGCACATCACACAACGGCAGTTGCATTGGTTGTGCGGAGAAATAACCACAACCGGCATGGAGCGGATCTGGTGCGTGGCCGCATCACCGTCGGGTGATTCGTGGGGGATCGAAATGGAGACAAGAGCGCTCATCAACCCCTCAACTTGGTTGGTCTTCGCGTCGGAATTCCAACAGAATATGATCGGCAAAACCGCGAATTCCGGGGCAGGTTCCCAGGAGTAAATCGGCCCGTACACTCAAATCGAACAAGCGTGGAAACCGATTTACCCAAGTCTCGAGGTAGCTTGGCGGCACCGAAACGCCAACTCCCTTGAAAGACACGAGGCGAAATTGAGGTGCGAAAATCCGCGCCAGTAATCGCGCCGAAGGGTAATGCACTCTGACAGTTGCTCCCTCCGCCAGTCGCGCGGTCACACCTCTGCGACGGAAGCGGCGAACCGCTTTACCCGGTTTTCCCCGCGCGAGATACCAAATGATTTCCCACAAGCAGCATGGGCCCATCCAACAAAGCAAAGCGGTCGCACCGGGCTTGAGGAGAGTCGCCAAGTCGTTGGCAAATTGCTCGAGATCCTCAACACAATTGAGCGCTCCGAAGTTCGAAAATGCTCCGTCGAATGATCCGCCATTTCGCAAGCTGGATATGTTTTCGGCGGCGAGCAAGTGCAGTCGCACTAAACGTTTCTTTTCGCTTTCTTTAATCCTGTGAGTCGCCACTGCGATCATTCGAGGAGAGTTGTCACAAGCGACGACACTCACGCCACGCTCCGCTAGAAAACAGGCATCGATACCCGTTCCACAGCCGATCTCGAGAACGCGATCGCCAGGACGAAATGCTTTTTCGAGTTCTTTCCATACGGATGAGCGCTGGGCTTTGCCTATCTTTGACGTCGTGAAAGTCTCGTCGTAGCGTTCGGCGATGGCATCGAACGGCGCTGGATAGATTTGTGCTGGAGCGACTGCCATGACTCAGGCCTCCACTTCATGTGCAGTCGCAGTCAAGGCGGCGCGGAAATCAGATACTTTCAATCGCAAATCGGCAATGGCGGATCCGTCGACAATCGGTTCGTTCCGCAGTCGTTCCAGTTCAACTTCACTCCGCAGCAATTTATCGGCGAAGCTGTAAAACTGGCGAGAATGCCGGTTACGAATACGTACCTCCCTGTCGGAGCCAACGGTCCATGGCTTAAGGTTTTCAACGCGGCTTGCCACTTCGGCAAAGTAGGGAGTGCCTTTGATCGGATAGGCGACAGTAGTGAAAAAAATATCGGGATCAGTTTTCTTCACATGCTCGATCGTCGCCTCGATATCGCCAATCTCTTCGCCCTCGTATCCCCACATTAGAAACATTCCTGTCTTGATGCCGTGCGCCTTGCACATGGCCACCGCGGATCGTACTTCTTCCGCAGTGACGCCGCGTTCCATCGCATCGAGGATGCGTTGCGAGCCGCTTTCGGAGCCAATCCAGACGCGAAAGCATCCCATCTCAGCCAGCGTTGCAACGACCTTGGGATTCAACCGGTCGGCGCGGGAAATACACTCGAAGGGCAATTTGATTCCACGGCGCTTGAGTTCGTCCGCGTACTGGAAAAGCCAGCCGTGGTGAATGGTGAAAACGTCGTCGGCCATCCACGCCATTTCAGGTTGATAACGATCAATCAACCACTGCAGTTCATCGGCCACGGACGCAGGTTTTCTGCGCCGATGCGTCTTACCAAAGACTTCGTGGCTGCACCAGCGGCAATGATATGGGCAACCGCGGGCGGTGATGAGTGACACAGAACCCATGCCGTGATGCTCGCGCCAGACTGCTAGATAACGGGCTGAGTCGATGGCCTCGCGCGCGGGCCACGGCTGAGAATCGATATCTCGGATTTGATCTCGCGGGGGCGTGCGAACGACGGTTCCGTCGGACGCCCGGAAAACAATGCCGTTCACCTGCTGCAGCGCTCCCGCGGAATGCGATTGCAGCGCTGGCACCAATTCCTCGAGCGTGACTTCCCCCTCCCCGATCACGATGACGTCCGCCCCGGCCGCGAGATACTCGTCGACGTAAGCACTCGGCTCCGGCCCTCCAACAATCGTTTTCCAGCCTGCATCTTTGGCGACTCGCAGAATCTCGATGACGTTGGGCCGGGTCATCAAATTCGAATAAATGCCGAGTATCGATGGTGGACCCTGCTGAAGCAATGCAAAGAGTTCATGGCGCGATGAGAACGTGGAGTCGAACACTTCAACACTCAGGCCTTTGCTCCGGAGATGTGCGCAAATGTACAGGATTCCCAGCGGAGGGTACGGCTTCATAATCTGAAGCTCCTTGGGATCCTCGTAAAGAAAATAACCGTGAGTGAGAAGTATGTCCATGTTTCGATTTGCGCGTGATTAGTCGTCGCCGCAAGTCAGGCCAGGGCTTGTCTGCAATCGCACCAACTGTTGTCGGTCAAGACTGGGCGCCTCGGTGAGGCGAACTCTGCGGCACGATTTCTCAAGCTGCACGACTCGCCTCCACAGTACGTCTGGATCAAGGTTCGTACCCTGCGCTTTGTTGGTAGACTGTGCGTCGCTGGAGTGCCAGGAGTCAACTTGAGCGTGCAAAGCGTCGTGCAAGGCGCGATAGAACTCATCTGTGTAGGCACCCTGGAACATCATGGAAAGGTCTTCGCTATCCGACCAATTGGTCTTGTCGCCGAGTTGTGCCTGCACGCGGTTAAAGAATTTTGTTCCCGGGAGCGGGTACGAAACCGAAACTCCTACATCATCAGGGCGGGTGGCTTGCACGAGCTTCACTGTCTTCTGGATGTCCTCCCAGGTCTCGCCCTGATATCCAAACTGAAGGAAATAGCATGCCCGGATGCCCTCGTTCCGCAAGTTATCCCGGGCTTTCGCGATCTGCTCCACGCGGGTTCCCTTATCCATTGCATCCAGAATCTTCTGCGATCCAGACTCGACACCTAACCAGACTTCGGCGCAACCCGCCCGCCGCAAGGCGCGTGCGGTGTCAACGGTCATCAAATCGACGCGGGACTGCATTTTGAAAGGTACAGCAGCGTTCAGCCTCTCGACTTCCACCGCAAGTTCATGGACCCATTTGGCTCGGAGACCGAAAATGTCATCGGCGAACCACAGGTGTTCAGCTCCGAAGTCATATTTCAAGCGCCGCATTTCTTCCGCGACGCTCCACGCCGACCGCACAGAAAACGAGTCGCCATAAATCGGCTTCGCGCACCAGTTGCAGCGGTAAGGGCAACCACGGCTGGCTACAATGTTCAGCGAGAAATAGCCATGAGCAGTCTTCCACGCCGTACGGTATCGATCGGCGTCGATCAGGTCGCGGGCAGGAAATGACAGGAGATCAAGATCGCGCATGAGCGGGCGTTGCAGAGTCCGGACAAGTTCCCTGGTCTGATCATCCAGATATGCCAGGCCCGGAGTCTGAGCCATTCCCCCATTCTTCCCCTGCAAGAGATGCTGGACTACCTCCAGCAACGTCCATTCCGCCTCGCCCAACAATACGCAACGGAAGCCTTTCCGCAGGTACTGCAGAGCGTGATCGGAGGCGTCCGAACCGTTGACGAGGACCGTGGCCCCGGCCTTCTGCGAGACCTCAAGAATATGATAAGCAACCTCCCGCATGCGTGTGAGGCACATCTTCGTCAGGAAGTTGAAGTTGTCCTCATAAACCACGACTACCCGGGGCCGGTGCTCGTCGAGAGCCGCCTGAAATTCCTGCTCCGGATTGGCGAGCATGGTATCGAAGACCGCGACGGAGAAGCCCGCGTTTCGCAGCAGGGCGGCCGCATACAGGGTGCCGAGCGGAGGATAAGGCTGCATTTTCCGCGTCTGCTTGCGGTCGTAATAAAGGTGGTAGGAATGGGTCAGCAGAACGTCAGCCACGTTAGTTGCGCCTCGCTCGTCGGTAGCAAAAATATCAGCAAAGTTCCTGCAACACCCGCTTAACCCCCAGCTCGATCAAAGAACCCGTCTCCGAAGAAGCATGAGATGCCAAACCACTCTCGTCACTACGCCCTCGCAAAGTCACCGCGGTCGGCCGCATCGCAGCGCATACGCACCTGTGCAAGAGAAGTAACCAAATGTAGGACAGATGTGAGTGCCGGTTTGTCAGCAGATTGTCAAATTTCTGTCACTTCTTAGTGGCACTAGGAGATGGACGCCGACTGATGGAGCGAGGTCACGGCGAATTTGCAGAATGTTGACAAATTAGAGACAAATGTCACGCCGCCGATTGATACCTTGACTGCGCCGGCGAGCCTTCAGTTGAAACGGGCGAGTGACCCAACACCGACCTGCAAGTACCAAAAGTTTGGCGTGAGACCTAGCACATGATCGTCTTGTATAACCCGAAGGCAACCAAGCCTCGTAACCGACGCCTCCCGTTGTCCATCTTGGCGCTTGCAGCGGTTCTGGAGGGCAAAGAAGAATACGCGATCGTCGATGGCAACATCGATCCCGACCCTACCGGGAGTCTCGTTGCGCTGATTAAAGAGTATTCCGTTGATCTCCTGGCCGTTACGGTGATGCCGGGACCGCAGACGGTGGGTGCCGTGAGCAGTTGTCGCGAAGTTCGCGCGCGCTTCCCACACCTGCCCATCGTTTGGGGAGGTTACTTCGCAACGAACTATACGGCTGCTGTTCTTAACGCAGGCTATGTGGACTATGCAGTCCGCGGCCAGGGCGAGCAGACTTTCCTCGAGTTGCTGGAGGCAATTCGCGGACACCGCGATCTGAAGAGTGTTAATGGGCTCTCTTACAAGGACGCCAACGGAACCCCCCGTCACAATCCCGAGCGTCCCATGAGAGGACTTGATGATTTTCCGTGGTATCCCTATCACCGCCTCCCGGTAGCGAGATACCTTCTTCCCACGTTCCTGGGCCGTCGCACTGCGGTTCACCAGGCCAGCCTCGGATGCCCTTATCGCTGCAACTTTTGTGGCGTGGTCAACTTTTCCGGCAGCCGCGAGAAAATGGAGTCGCCCGCTCGGACCGAAGGGATTCTGCGCCACCTCGCGCAGAACTACGGAGTCGATGCCATCCAGTTTTATGACAACAACTTTTTCTTGCGAGAAGATCACACCCGTGAACTGGCGGATCGGATAGCTCCGCTCAAGATGCGGTGGTGGTGCGAGGGGCGCGCTGACATCATGATGAAATACTCAGACGCCACTTTTGAGGCCCTGCGCCGCGCCGGCAGCACTATGATCTTTTTCGGAGCAGAATCGGGATCGAACGAAAACCTCAAAGAGATGAACAAAGATCTCTGCGCCGAAGACACACTAGCTCTGGCCTCTCGAATACGGCGTTTCGGCATTATTCCCGAATTTTCCATCATCTTCGGAAATCCCAAGGATCCAGACGGCGACACACGGGAGTGCATCAAATTCATCCGCCAACTGAAGCGGCTGAATCCGGATTCCGAGATCATTGTCGAGCATTACACTCCGGTTCCGCAGCGAGCGCGCATGTACGGAGACATCGAAGGTACATTTCAGTTTCCTACTACTCCGGATGAGTGGGCAACAGACGAGTGGCAGCGGTTCGCTACCCAGAAAGACCCCCAAACTCCTTGGCTGCGCCCTCGTACCAAGCAGTTGATCGATAACTTTGAACTCGTGGTCTCGTCCAGATGGCCGACGGTTCAAGACGTCCGTCTTCCCAACTGGGGACGTCTCGCGCTCAAAGCGCTAAGCAGTTGGCGCTACCGCCTGGGTGTTTATGGCGCGCCTCTGGAATTGAAATGGACGCAGCAGTTTATCGATCTGCGGAAGCCGAAAGCAGAGAGTCTGTGAATCTACAGTCAACCACGCTGGAACCTGGCGATGTTGGATCGTCGAATTATAGCGCGGCTTCTTTGGTGGGTCCTTCGTGCGTTTCGGTTGAGGAAGGCTATGAGCGATGGGCTCCGACCTACGACCATGCGCCCAATCCGCTGCTCCATCTCGAAGAACGTAAGCTCTCAGCCCTCCTCCCTGACTTGAGCGCCAAACACGTTCTTGACCTCGCTTGCGGCACTGGCCGCTGGCTCGAGAAGCTTGCGGCGCATGGTGACGGGCTAAGAATAGGCGTTGATTTTTCTGCCGGCATGCTTCGGGTCGCAGGAAGGAAGGAAACAATTCGTGGACGACTCTTGAGAGCCGACTGCCACACACTTCCGTTTCGCGCCTCGGTTTTCGATCTCGTCGTCTGTTCATTCGCTCTCGGCCATATTCGGAACTTGGCGGTAGTAGTGCGCGAGTTGGCGCGAGTGACGAAGACGGGAGCCGATGTTTTTGTCAGTGATCTTCACCCTGAGGCTTACGCGCGGGGATGGCGAACGGGCTTTCGTGATTCAGGTGGTGCCACGCAAATCGAGGTGTCTCCTCGCACGGCTGAAGAGATCATCCGAGCTTTCTATTCCGGAGGATTCGAGTGTCTGACGCATGTGCCACTATGCCTCGGCGAACCGGAGAAGCCAATTTTTGCCCGAGGGGGGAAGAGCCATTTGTTCCCACGAGCGTGTCAAGCGCCCGCGGTTCTAGTCTGCCACTTTAGACTTGACCGGGCAGCGACAACGGGGCGAGAGCAACTAGCCGAGGTGGAGTTGTGAGCCGAGCTTTGCCTGAGGCCATCGTCCACTTCCTGCGTTTTTCGGGAACGACAAGTGACTATCCTGACGAACTGAAGGGGTTCAGCCGCCGCGAGTGGAGCCACGTCATCGTCTGGCTGGACGATGCTGGCCTGGCCTTGTACTTTTTACAGAAACTGAAGCGCACAAAAGCTACCGAAATCGTTCCGACGGAGGTGTTGTCCCGCCTGGAGCACAGTCTCGTCGCCAACCAACAGCGTGTTGCTCACATGGCGCATCAGTTTAGTTCTCTCAATCAGCAGTTTGATAAGGCGGGCGTGAGATATCTCGTTGTGAAAGGTCTGTCGCTTGTTCCTCAGTTCTGTCCCGATGCGTCTCTGCGTCACCAAAGCGATTTCGATTACCTGGTCAATCATCACTCTCTGCCAGCGGCGCAACGCGTGCTACAGGATGCCGGATACTCTCGGAAGAATTCGTTGGCAAATGAATTCGCATACTTTATGCCATCAGCAGGGGAACCGCCGCCTGCCGATGAGCAATACGAGGCCCACGCTCCTTATGCGGTCGAATTGCGGCTTGCCTTCTGGGACAGCGATTTCCATGGCGTGCCTCTAGCCGAACCCAAGTTCTCCGTGGACAACGTCAGAACTCATCGATGGCAGGATCTGACTTTTCCTGCATTGCCCGAGGAAGACGCGTTCCTGCTTCAAGTCATCCATGCTTTCAACCATATTTTGACGGGCTGGGTCCGAATGTCCTGGCTGTACGAGATTGGATACTTTCTCAATCAGCGAGCGACCGACATCTCGCTATGGGAAGGCGTCCAGGGTCGCATCGGAGGTGACTGGCAATTGCGCGAGATGGTCGTAGTCATTGCTGAGTTAGCCGCGCAGTTGTTCCGAGCGCCTCTTCCGTGCACCTTCAGGAGTTGGGCAAGAGACCTTCGTCCTACAGTTCGAATCTGGATCGAAAACTATGCACGGACGTGGATGTTTGGGAAAAATCAGCCTGACCAATTCAGCCTATTCTCAGCTGCGAAGCTTGTCCTCTTTCTCCATCAACAATATCTTCCTGATACCCGGGCCCGGAGACACCGAATCCGGATTCGACTATTCCCCTGGGAGCGTTTCTCCCAGAGGGCGACCTCGATAACAACCAAGTCTTCGACAAACACCGGAGGACGCAAGCGCCAAATCAAGCGCATGCTGATCCGACTCCTTTTCCATGTGACCACGGGACTGCGATATCTCTGGGAAGTCCCGCGCTGGCGGCGCTTGAACGAAGCGGTCGCGTGCCTAGCGGAGTCAAGCCACCATGATTCGGTTACGGATCTCGTCGAAGCTCAGAGGCCAAGGTCAACCATTCAGTTTTTCTGACAAGGCTGCTGCGGGAGGGACAGTGCAGGGCTAGGCTGGGCGCTCCTGTCGCCGAAAAGAACTGCCGGAACAAAGCCATGGGAGGCACTGGCCAGAGCCATACAATCGAAATAAGTTACGACGTCAGCAGACTTCCTGCATGCGGTCACTTAGTTTCTGACCTGTTAGGAGCGATCGCCGGGTCGTTACTCGCTCGACGGCACGGGAAACATACAGTTCCCAAGGGAACGAGTAGCGATTCTTATTGATGCGCCAGCGTACTGGTGCGCCCAGCGCCCTGCGGAAACCTTGCCGCAACCAGGCGCTTCTCTTCGTCGCCTTTCGGATCTGGTTGTTCAGCAGGAAGTACTCGAGACTTCGTCGAAGCCGGCGTAGTTCTTCGCCTTGTAGCCACGGGAGAACGTTAACCCCCAACGCGAGAATCTCCCATTCCTCCAATGACTGTGGTTCGCGCAGTCCCATTTCCTTTAGTTGCGGCCATATCGGAATGCCGGGGTAGGGAGTGAAGATGTTGGGAGAAAAACTGACGTTCCAGTATTCCCTGGCGATCTCGCTCATGATGCGGAACGTTTGTTGGCGATCTGCTTCAGTCTCGCCCGGATATCCGAGGATCACGTTAAAGGTAACGTGAATACCCGCAAGCTCCGCTTTGCGGGCCGTGTCGACCATGTCCTCTATGCGCTCATGTTTCTTGTTCATCAAGGCGAGAACGTCTTTGGAAGCTGATTCCGTGCCAAATCCCATGTGGTTTACGCCGCTCTCACCTAACAACCGGACGTCGTCTTCGCTCATCCTCGCCACGAAGTCAGTCGAAGCTTGAAAATCCCAGTTGAATTTGACGCCGCTGGCGACGATTCCTCGAGCGATTGCGACCGCCCGTTTGATGTCAACCAGAAAATTGGAATCGAGGAGTGCGACTTCCTCAATGCCGTAGCGCGGAACAAGTTCAGCGAGATCGCTGACTACGCGGTCGGCGCGATACGCATTGAAGCGACGCTTGTAAAAGACCATGTCGGTACAGTAATTGCAGGCATAGGGGCAGCCAACACTGCTCGCATAAGCTAGTTGCCGCACGCCACTGGCAGAAGCATAAACATCGACACTCGCCAGGTGGTATGCGGGCGCCGGCAGATCGTTGATGTTCGCAACGGGTCGTTCCGGCTCATGATGGATTCCGGTGTCGTCCTTGAATGACAGGCCACGCACGCCGTGCAAGTCGTGACCGTCTGCCAGCCGTTGCGCCAGTTCGAGCAGCGTCAGCTCGCCTTGCCCGCGGACGATAGCATCCACGAAATCAGGTTTAAGCGTCTGCTCCGGAACCAGCGTGGGGTGCCAGCCGCCAAACACAATCGGCAGCCCGGGGCGAAGCAGCCGGACCTTTTTCGCCATCCTGATTGCGGAACCGATCATCGGGCCGGTGAGGATCGATACGCCCAGGCAGAGCGCGTCTTCGGTCTCGCGCAGGATCACATTTTCGAAGTCCGGTGACATCAGATTGTCCACCAGTCTGACTTCAAATCCAGCTTCGAGCAGTGGGGATGCGAGCGCCAGCAGACATAACGGCGCTCCCAATGGAGGCCCATCGTAGGGCGGATAAAACAGTACGACTTTTTTCTTCCGAGGCATTTCTCTCAATGCAATCGCATGTGGGCTGAAATATTCAACTTAGGTTTTGGGGGAAGGGCATTTGTCACGCAATTGTCAAAAATCTGTCATTTCTCCCAGATGCAAAGAGGTTCAATGGCAGGCGAGAACGATAGTCACGGGGATTTTGCAGAATGTTGACAATTTGGAGACAACCGCCGCGAGGCAGGTTGCTACCTTTGGCTACTCGACTTAGGTTCCGCGTCCGGACTTCCGCAGTGTGCACCGGCAGTTCGGGCTGATCAGACAAGTGGCGTCGAGCGCTGGATCAAACCTGCATGGCCAGGACCAGCAGCACCAGGGCCCCGTCAAGATGAAACGCTGAAAGGCACTCCCGTGAAATCGTCGAAAAAGATCGTCTTTTTTGTCGCCTCGTTTTCCAGCATAGAAGCGACGGCTCCCTTAGGCATCCTTGCCATTTCCACTCCACTGCTGAATGCGGGATACGACGTTCGGATCATCGACTCGACGATTACCCCCGACTACAAAAAGCGGATCATGGAGGAAGTAAAAGATGCGCTGTGCCTGGGAATTTCCGTGGTGACTGGTCCGATGATCCGAGAGACCGTGGATGTCGCTAAGGCAATCAAGAAATGGAACCCTGACTTCCCCGTGATCCTGGGAGGGTGGCACCCGTCCCTGCTACCCGGCCAGACTCTCGAGGCGCCATACGTGGACATAATCGTTCGGGCGCAAGGCGAAGACAGCATGCTCGAAGTTGCTGACCGCCTGCGCGACGATGCTCCTCTGGACGACGTGCTGGGCATCGGGTTCAAGCGGGACGGCAAGCTGCACCTGACCCCGGAACGTCCTCTGAAGACGCTTGATAAAATGCCAGCCAAGGCATATCACCTTGCGGATTTCGATGCGTATGAAAAAGTTTGCGGACGCCGCTGGACCATGTATGTTTCCAGTCTCGCTTGCCCTTTCAACTGTTTCTACTGCACCAATGCGGGGGTGTACGGACGCAAATGGAATTCGCTGCCGGTCGAGCAGGTCGTGGAAGAGACCATCGAACTGAGCAGGCGTTACAGGCTCGAACTACTATGGATGGCTGACGACAATTTTCTGGTCGACCTCGACCGGTCGCTGAAGATCGCAGAAGGGTTGATTCGCGCCGGAGGTAATTTCAAGTGGAGTGTTCAAGCCACAACCAATCTGACCGCCCGCCTCAGTATCGATGAGTTAACGCTCTTACGCCGCTCTGGACTTCATCAAATCTGCCAAGGCATCGAAACCGCCTCGCCTACTGTGATGAAGGCAATGAACAAAGATTTTCAGATACTCGGGGACATCTACCAATCAACCGAGCGTTGCATAAAAGCCGGAGTGATTCCGTCCTTCAATATCATTTTTGGCTTCCCGGGCGAGGGACCGAAAGAACGGCGCGAAACCGTCAACTTCATGATGGATATCTGCCAGAAGTTTCCCGGCGCCGAGTTCTGGACCAACATTTTCACTCCCTATCCGGGTTCGCCAATCTTTCACCAGGCGGCAAAACTTGGCATCGAAGTTCCCAAGTCCTTTGAGGCGTGGGTAGACTATTTCCCGCGCTATACGGTTCTGCCCTGGCTAAAAGGCAAAGATCACCAGCGCGTGCAAACTATGCGAGATTATCTGCGCATCGCCTTTGATCGCGCTCCCATCGCGACTACTGGCCACGGCCGCTTTGCGAAGGCAATTCAACATCTCACTGCCTATCCGGCTCGCGTGCGTTTGAATCACGACTTCTACAGTTTCCCGATTGAACTATGGCTCAATCGCCAGTTGAAGAATATCGTGAAACTACCCAAGCCGAGTGTGGACGCGAAAAGGCTGCAGCCGGAAACAGCCCCGAGTTGCACCTGAGACATAGCATCCTCGATGCTTTCGGCGAATGGCGGCCTGGGTAATTGCCTTCAGTTACGTGAAAATGATGATGGCGAAGGAGCGGTTGCAGCCGCGTTCCGACGAGGACACGGACTCCACGCTGCGGCAACGCGGGGGGGATCCCTTGGTGTACCTCATGCTGCTGGGTACTACCATTTACCTTTACCTCAACCTGTTTGTCCTGCCAAACATTCCCATCCTGCTGAGTGGAGACCAGGTCTTTTTTTGGGTGAATGGACAGCGAATGCTGTATGGCGAACGGGCATATCTGGATTTCTTCCAGTTTACCCCGCCGGGCGCGGACCTATTTTACTTCGCATTATTCAAGTTGTTCGGACCCCGAATTTGGGTCCTGAACGCTGCGGTTATTGTGCTAGGGGTGGCCCTGTGTTGGGTATGTTTCGCAATTGCCAAAGAAGTCATGGAGCGTCGACTCGCCCTGCTCGCCACTCTTTTGTTTCTCACCCTTATTTACACCAGACTGTTGAATGCCACGCACCATTGGTTTAGCGTACTGATCATCATGGGTGCCGCCGCAGTCCTGACGCGACGGACCAACAACAGGAGACTAGGCGTTGCAGGAGCAATGCTCGGCGCGGCCTCGTTTTTTACCCAGACACACGGAGCAGCAGCGTTGCTTGCCGTTACTGTATTCCTGGTTTGGGAACGGTACCGTACCGGCCGGTCGTGGCAAGACTTTTGGAGGAGCGAGAGAGTACTTTTGTTCAGCTTTGTCCTTACGTTACTTGCTCTCAATGCGTATTTCATTGCCACGGTCGGCTTGAAACAGCTTTGGTACTTTCAGGTCACTTATGTCCGCAAAGTTATGGTGCACAGGCCGGAAACCGCACTCCTCGGGATGCCGGAGTCTCCCGATTGGCGAAGCCGGCCCCTCGCGTCTCTTGTCGGCCAGTACGGCCAGTACATTTTTGTTTACGTAATGCTTCCGGTCGTCTATACGCTGGTGCTGTGGCGATGTTGGAATGAACCGCACTGCCCGACGTTTCGCCACCACAAGGTCGCTCTGCTGTCATTGGTGGGTTCTTGTTTGTTGGCGGAATTAATCTTCAGCCTTAACTGGCTCCGGCTTTACGCCGTGTCCATGGCAGGAATCATTCTGTTTATTTGGGTACTCAGCAGGGCACCCAGGGCTCGACGCTATGCCGTAACCGCGGTCTCGATTACAATCGCATGCCTCGCGTTTCAGGAAACGTGGTCGGCGCAACACTCTGACTATGTGTTGGCTGCGCTCCCCGCGGGCACAAGCGCGACTAACCCCCAGGAATCCGAGAAGCTACTCTGGTTTAAACAGCACACCAAGCCAGGGGAGTTTGTCTTTCAGGCCGGTTGGCCGGGTCTGTACATTCCTTTGGAGCTGCGCAATCCTGTGTTTCTGGATACAGCAGGCACAATGGCGGACCCACAATGGGCCCAACGAGCGGTTCAGCAGTTGGAAGCAAAGGAAGTGCGCTACGTGCTCTGGTCGGCCCGGTTGGACTATCCGACGGATTCTCGTCGTCCGTGGACTACGCACATTGTTCCACTTCGATCCTATCTTCTCGCACGATACATGCCCATTCGAGCTTTCCCTGACGGAGAGGAGATCTGGGAAAGGAGATAGTTACGGTATTCCCGAGAGATTCTAAATTGCAAGTCCTTGTGCAGGAACTCGGCAGCGGAGGAAGGTTAGGCTCGACTTCCAGGCTTGCGCGGGCGCGACTTCGCTTTCAGCCGGTTGTTGAATGGCTCTTAGTCGCAAGTCTTGCCGTGCTATTTATCGAACACAGTTTTGTGCCGGCATGGCGCGTCCTGAATACCGATTTTCCGAACTATTATCTGGCAGCGTCACTTCACCGCCGCGGCATCGCGCTCGACCGCATCTACGAATGGACGTGGTTTCAGCGCCAGAATGATCATTTGGGAGTCCATGACGGCCTCGTAAGTTTTGCTCCCAATCCGCCGATATGCGCCCTTCCGATATTGCCGCTCACTAGTCTGTCACCACTGGCCGCCAAGCGTGTCTGGTTAATTGTGAATCTCGGATTCATGGCGCTCGCTCTGTCGGCGTTGCGGCGAGCAACGGAAGTGCGCTGGCGCCGCCTGATTCTCATATCGCTATTGTGCGTTGTCCCATTGCATACGAACTTCCTATATGGCCAATATTACGCACTCATACTTCTTTTGATCTGCGTTGCCTATTACGCTTTCCATCTTGAGCGCCCATTCACGGCGGGAGCGTTGCTGGGGGTGGCCGCCATGTTAAAGATTTTTCCAGGTCTCTTTCTTATCCTGTTTCTGTGGAAACGGAATTGGCTTTCAGCGGCCGGGATGATTCTTGGCGCTGCAGTGCTCGCCGCGGCTTCAGTGAGCGTCCTTGGTTTGGAGGTGCACCGCGTGTTCCTCTCTGAAGTCGTGCCCCAAATTCCCCGCGGAGACTGGCTGGGACCTTACTACTATCTTGAGAGGAGTTCATTCACCACTCTCTGGAGCCATCTTTTTCTTTTCGAGCCCGAGTTGAATCCTTCGCCGCTCCTCGATTCGCCCCGGTTGTACGCTTTAATCCAAGCGGCAACTGTCGTTATCGTTGTTTTGGGATTTCTGCTGTCAATTGGCAAGAGCAACACAAGACGGGCGATCGCGTTGGACTGGGCGGCGTTGGTCCCATTATCCTTACTGCTCTCTTCCCAAAGCGGAATCTATCATCCTTCTGTGCTGATTTTCACGGCCATTGTCGGGTTTGATGCGCTTATGCAATCCAACAGCAAAGTCAAGGCGGTCCTTTTCCTGGCGCTCTATCTAATGGCTTGCGCACCGCTACCGGGCGTTCTTCTGAGGTTGCTTCCGATCTTAAGACTGGCGGCAACAAGTGCGCTTTATGTCCTGTTGCTGATCGCCGCCTCGACTGGCAGCGAGTTACATTTCGGCCGACGATGGCTGGCCTCTGGTCTGGTTCTCGGAATCATATTTACGGTTCTCAATTTACGTTCAGTACGAGGCCGGACTGAGGATTTCAGTAGACGTTTGCCCAGTCCCCCGAATGGATACCGCGCCGCCGATCCCGTTCCGATAGCGGACGGCCTCGCCCTTACGCTGATGCAACGCAAGGGGTACGGGGCCGTATTTCTGCAGGATGGAGATTTCCGTGACCTGCAACTGCCAGGCGATGTGCTCTCTGTCGCTGGTGCTGAGACCAGCCCGCTACTCTACGCGGAATTGACCGGCAGCCAATCTTTCATCGTGCGACTTCCAGTTGAGCGGTTCGGATTGGCACCCGACACTTTATCCGAAGGGCAGGAGCCGTCGCTCTCGCCCAACGGAAAATGGTTGGCTTTCATCCGGGAAGAAAAAGGAAGGAATGCAGTTTGGCTGTCAACGACCGATTCCAAGTATGCCCCGCAGATGGTTGTGCCGAGCATTTACAATCCCATCGACGCGACCGTTACCTCCGAAGGTGACGTGATCACGGCCGCCGGCAACGTGAGCGATCCCCGTCTATTCCTCCTGAAGCGTGGGACGCGAGAGCTTGCGGCTTTAGCCGGGTTTCCGCATCCTGCGAGATATCCTTCCATCTCACCTGATGGCAAACGATTAGCCTTCAGCCGACGCGACCAAGGATCGTGGCATTTGGTCGTGCGCGAACTCTTAACTGGGTTTGAGCAGCAACTCACCCATGCGACGTGCAACGCGATCTCGCCCTCATGGGAGAGTGCGCGGACTCTGTTGTACGCGACCGATTGCGGCCGGGGGGTAGGGCTGAGCGCCATCGCACGAGTCGTTGTACCGCGTTGAGCCACTATCGGAATCATTCATGACAACCGATTGCGCGAAGCGCGAACTGAGGAGGATGGAATGGGCCTTTCCATACTCAGCGCAGTGGCGAACTGGCATGTGCGCTTCGTTGTTATCCAAAACAGCAACCGCTTTGGCGAGGGAGATGCCGGTCCCGACAAGCGACCACGGGGCATGCTCCTCAATAAATTCCCGGGAGCACCTTGGCGGTTCTCTGCGAATACGCGTCGTATCTGGAGCCGAACAGGGTTCTAAGGTGAGCTTCCTCCACCGCGATCTTCCGCAGCAGCAGGATTGCCCAAGCTATGGCCAGCACCCATCCCAAAACGCTGGCTAACGCCAATGCGAACGCTACCTTCGCAACTATGGCAGCCGAATAGCGAGGATGGCGCACGTAGCGATACGGGCCGTGATCCATGGGAACGGTTTCAGGGTTTTCCTGCCGGAAGTACCTCGCGAGGTGAGTATCCGTCCAAGTTTGCCAAATCGCGACAGCCACATACAGTCCCAAGCCAAGGCTCTGAAGCCATGGTTGTTCGAGTCTGGCGATCAAGTGCCAGTGCCCGTAGTCCAGAAAGACGGCCAGGTCCGCCACCATAAGAAACATGACCCACTTTGGTCCAGCCGGGTCCGAATCCAGTGCCCACCACTCCCGCATGACTGGTTTTGAATGAAACACTTCTCGGCTTGAAACCAGAGAGTGAATTGAACCCAGGAATCTGAGCGCCAGGTAGCCGCCCGAGAAATAATCCAGCCGTATCCAAGGATGAGGAGTTCCCGGCAGTACGAGACAGGCAAGAGCCAAGGCCAAATAGCCCAGGGAAAAAGTTAGCGTGATCCAAAAAGAGTTCTTCATAGGGTTCTATCAGCACGCCGTCTCAGGTCGGAATGTCATGGCCCGTGAGTATCCTTCGGAAAAAAGTGGCAGCCACAGCTGGGTCGCTGCCGTATGCCAAACGATAAGCCGGCAATCGTTCCAGAGCGTTGAGCACAGCAGCATGTTGCTGTGCGAATCGATCGTCGTCCTTAAATAGCACATCTTCGGCAAGTCGTCCTGACAGCTCGACACGAGCAAGGGGCGAAAGACACGGGACATCTGCGGATTGTCTTTCTAGAAAGACGCAGCAAACCGGGGTTACGCGACCGGCCTGATTAGCCTGAGACCGCGGCTTCTCGACGTGGTAAAAAGTGAAATCACGATAAGAGAACGGACGGGTGCAACCTTGAAGCTCCGGAAGGAACTGTAGTGTTTCAGGGCGAAAGGCCGCGGGCCAAAAACCACCCCAGGCGTGCAAGGTTCCCGCTTTGAGTTCTACGAACACTCCCTCATCTGCGTGAAATTCAAGACCAAGTTTCGCGGCCACGTAACTCGCTGTGGTCTTGCCGCTATTTGGCGGCCCAAACACCAGAAGGCTCTTTGGGCCCAGAGACACACTGTTTGCCCGCAACGAAACCAGACCCAGACTTCCCGCGCTCATGCAGAACATATTGTCGAGAAACGGACTGGTCAGGCCAAGTTCGTCTTTTGCTAATCTCTCCGCGAGGAAAGCAATTCCCTCGCGAGCGTCCAGATCGACGGCCAGAAAATTGCTTTGCCCAAACTCGGCGAAACGGAGGCCATGGTCTGAAAACGCAGACCTTCTTGGCCAGGGGGGACTCATTTGCGGATCGGATTGGACGACGATTCTCCAACGGAATTCAGGCCGCCCGTCCGGCGACCCCGGATAGTTGGCAAACAGTTTCGCTGTGTGCTCGAGGATCCTGACATCGTTGGTCTCTAAGAGCAGGGTACGGCCCATAAGTGGCAAGGCGGCGGTGTATGGAGTGGCGACGAAACGCCGAATGGTGTCTTGCCGTCCATTGACCACTGGCGCGCTCGCGGACACTGTGCTTGGCGCAAATTGGACTCCCTCCAACGGCATAGTATCTTCCACGCGCTTCATATCTGCGCCATCCCAGCCGGTTGAGTTTCGTCGCGATCCGTCGCCGCGCGTCGACTGGTCAAGCGAGATCTCTCAAAATGGTCCGCGATTTTCCCGGCGATCGTCAGCGGTTCTCCACCATACCGCAGAAGCCAGCACGGGATCTCGACCAATTTCGCGATTATCTCTGACTGCTTTGCGGCTGCTGCTGGCAACTCTGCCATCAAATCTCCTTCCAAACGGTTCGATGCTTCAGCGGATGACATCGGATTGAGATGAAATTTCGAGGATTCCGTTTGTTCCAGAAAGATGACCGCAGCCGGCTGGCAACATCGCACGCGTTCGAGACCAAGGCCTTGTTCCGGATCGAGCCAATGAACCAGTTCTCCTTTCTGTACGGCCGTCGGTGGCTGATCCCGCAACTCTCGAAACCAGGCCGCGGCCCCTCGGCGTAATTTGAGCCGTGTCGGTAAACTCCAGGCGAGTACCCTTTCGTTGGCTAGCGAACAGTACGTGCGATCGTCCGCAAGGAAGCCGAAGCCGGCTTGAGATAGCGTCAGCGCCAGCGTCGACTTCCCGGATCCCGAGGGTCCCGCCAGGAGAAGTCCCTTCTGGTCTTTGGCTACACAGGCGCAGTGCAACTCCGTGATCCCCACCGACGCGCCCACAACTGTTAGGAGGATTGGAAAAATAACGGTCTTCCAATAATTTCGATCATTCGCAATGCCTTCGGAGAAGCGCCCGATTACACGGCAGGTGCGGAGATCTGCCAACATGGAACTGCCGGAATCAAATCCGGCAAAAACAAGATGATCGAGGCCTCTGACGTAGGGTTTTGGCCAAGGTGGCTGCGCCGAGTCTCTATGATCCACCCAGAATCGGACGGAGAAGTCCACCGAGCCGGGAAATCCTGCGATCTGCAGAAAGCTCTCTCTGGCTGCTTCCAGAAGAGGCTCGGAGTTGGTCGAAAAACGGCAAATGGCACCGGCCGCTGTGTAATGTTCGCACAGGGGCGTCTCGGCGTCCTTGCAAAGAAAATCTCCGGCCCTCATAACAGAGCAAACTCGTTGAACAGACTCGGACCTATGGAGCAACTCGCACTGAATGAAGTCCACAATTGAACCAGACAATGCTCGCCAATGTGGACGAAAATGTTGTCAATTTCTTGTCAACAACTTGTAAAGTTTCCGCGTGACAGAAGTTTGGGCTCTGGCTTCGAAGTAGCGCCGAGTGGTTTACTCGACCCAGTGTTCACGCGGCCAGAGCCCGGGTGCTGCACATCGTCAACAATCTATTTAAAGTTGATCACGCCGAACAGACCGTTCTTGTATCCGTTCGGACCGGCGGTGAAGAACAGTTGGTTGGGTTTGCCATTCATTCCGCCGCCTTGACCGAAAGCCAGCGCCCAAAGTTCGCTGATGCTCAGCACTTTGCCAGTCGTATCTTTGAGCTGTGACATGAACTTTCCGGTCTTGGCATTGAACGCATTGATGCGGCCGTCAGCCAGGTTTCCCACCACCAAGGCGCTGCTCGCCGGACCAAAATTCTTCGGCGCCAATGCCACACCCCAAGGCGCCTTGAGGTGGGCGTCATTGATGGTCTTGATCAGTTTCGGTTGACTCGGGTTCGTGGTGGGTTGGAAGATATCCACCGCACCCTTGGTGTCCGCGCTGTCGGCAAAAGTTACGTAGATTTTTCCGTTCAGGGTCTGAACGTTGTACACGATCAGGCCGGTGAGTTTCGGATCGTTGAACGAACCCACTAGGTTGAATTTGCCGTCGTAAACATCAACCTTATTGTTAAGGTTGTCCGCACCATAGAGGTAGTTGGCGCTGTTGCTCACGCCCATGGTCAGGCCCGTGTACCAGGCATTTGCGCCGTTGACGACGACTACGGCACTCCCCGAATTCACCTTCGGGTTCCAGCCGCTGATTGTGCCCGGTTCAAAAGTAGCAAAAATGAATAGGGCGGGTCCGGAGTTCCCACCCTGCGTCACAACAAAATCCTGGGTACTGTTGGCGACCTGCCCCGTGACTGTCGGCGGGACGGTGATTTGTCCGACCTTCACGCCGGCTCCGGTATAGAAGGTTGAAACGGCAGTATCGTTGTCACTGATCCAGAACGGGCCACCTGAAAAGAAAGACATTCCCCAGGCGTTTTGCAGAACTTTGTCCTGATGTTTGGCTTTTCCCTTCTGGTTGGATACCAGATTAGTGATGGCGTATTGAGCGTTTGCGGGGTTTGGGATCAAACCCACCACAACCACGAGTGAAGCCACGAATGCGAGTGCGCGGCGCGACCAGTTTTGAGACACCATTATTCTTCTCCTTAAATTGAAAATTGATGGGAGTGGCTGATGAGGCGGCATTGCGGACCCGAATGGGTTTCAGACGAGACCATCCACTCACCCCGAAGTCACTGAATTCTCGGTGATTTTCTCGGCCCGTATGTCAAGGGCGTGTCTCCGAATTGTAAAAACTTGGTCAGGAGATCGAGCGGTCGCCGATCGAAGTTATTGCGGTCGTCTTACTGCGGTGTCCATCTTGCGTGGGTTGTGAAAAGGCCGTTCACAAAGCAGATCTGGTAAGCGACCAGCAGACCGAAACCGAGACTGATCAGTCCCGAAGCCAATGCCAGTCGATGGGAGAACTTCTGACGACTCTTTCCCACCATCGAGAACGCAGAGGCCAGGCTCATCGTGATCAGCATCATGCCGGCAATCGTGCCCACTCCAAAGACCAACAGGTAAACGATCGCCCAATGGACGTTTCGGATCGTGGTGAGGACCAGCAAAGCTACCGCCGCGGAGCCAGCGAGTCCGTGGACGACGCCCACTACGAACGGTCGAAGATACTGATACACGCCGATGCTTCCAAAGGCTCGGTCTAGCCACGCCACTGGTGTTTGGTCGGTTGGGTGGGGATGAGCCTCGAGTTCATGCGAGTGGGGATGATTGTGAACGTAATTTCCGTGGCTGTGCGGATGAGAGTGAACGATTTTTTCTTCGTTGTTGTTATTGTTGTTGGGGATTGATCCTGCGGG